>OIWS01000181.1_pt1 | contig 85422 bp, 66 predicted proteins | sample 1587611 | NCBI WGS metagenome assembly OIWS01 (sample SAMEA3888919, study PRJEB22519) | human gut metagenome | biome: human gut; feature: human-associated habitat; material: faeces | place: Denmark | collected 2010 | reverse complement strand
TTGGGACTGCTCTTACCTTGATAAGGTGATGTCATAAAGTAATGCGTCGGCCCTGACATCGACCGTTCCACATGCTTATAACGGTCGATGCTCGTGTTCATAACGGTCGATGCTCGTGTTCATGACGGTCGATGTGAGATGACTTTCTCAAGGGTTTCGCCTTTTATTTTGCCTCGTTCAGTATAGATAAAGCGTAGGTTTCGTTACGTTGTTCTATGGACAAACGGTTATAGATAGCAGTTGTCTTTAAAAAAATCTTAAGTTACGGTGTTGGTTTATTGACGAAAATGCCGTATATTTGCGGAAGGAATAATAAAGGTAGCATTATGACAGAGAAATATATAAATCCACATACTGACTTTGGCTTCAAACGCTTGTTTGGTTCTGTGTTTAATAAAGAATTGCTTATCAGCTTCTTGAATGCTATGTTCCATGGAGAACAGAATGTGCTGGATGTTACTTATCTCAACTCGGAGCAACTTGGCGACCGTGCTGATGCCCGTCGCGCCATTTTCGATGTATATTGCGAGAACGACAAAGGCGAGAAGTTTATTGTAGAGATGCAGAACGTATATCAAGAGTTTTTTAAAGACCGCACCATTTATTATTCTACGTTTCCTATTCGTGAACAGGCGCAACGAGGTGGCGATTGGGATTTTCATCTAAAACCTGTATATACAATTGGCTTGTTGAACTTCAACTTTGCTGATGGTCTTGAAAATGCAAAGCGTTGGCACCATGAAGTGAAGTTGATGGAGGTAGATACTCACGAAATATTCTATGACAAGCTTACATATATATATGTAGAGATTCCAAAGTTTGATAAAAAAGAGAATGAACTTGTCACTATGTATGACAAGTGGATGTATATATTAAAAAATCTCTCTAATTTGATGCAACGTCCTGCTGCGTTGCAGGAGCGTGTCTTCACTCGTCTTTTCGAACAAGCTGAGATAGCCAAGTTTAATAAGCAGGAACTAAAGTCGTATGAAGACAGCGTAAATGCATATCGCGATATAGTGAATGCAATAAGAACGGCAGAAAAGAAAAAGTTTGCTGAAGGAAGAGCAGAAGGAAGAGCAGAAGGTAGAGCAGAAGGTAGAGCAGAAGGCCGTGCAGAAGGAATAGTTGCAGTTGCGAAAAAGATGCTTAGCAAGGGTATGTCTGCTGACCTTGTTGCTGAAATGACAGGCTTATCACTTGATGAGGTTTCGGGCTTGATACGGTAAAAACAGAACCCTAACAATATTAAACCCAAAACGGCCTAACGACCGCGATATGGGTTAAAAACGGCTATAGACAGTCCTTATAACAAAGGGTGTCTATAGCCGTTGTGCTATATGATCTTTAGCTGAATTTGTTTAAACTTTGTGGGGTGTAGAAACATAGTTGACAAAGGGGGATTATTTAAATAGTCCGAACAATCTTGCATCTATCTTATCAGTAATACGTCTGAAGGCTTCGGCGTCTGACTCAAACTTTTGAGTGTCGCCGTCTACAATAATCAGGTTGCCCTTGTAGTCTTTTATCCACTCTTCATATCTTTCGTTCAATCCTGTAAGATAATCGATACGAATGGTTTGCTCACACTCACGTCCGCGTTTGCCTATCTGGTTGATAAGATTGGGCACGGTAGAGCGAATGTATATCATCAAGTCGGGCAATTTGACAAGCGTCATCATCGTATCAAACAAGTCGGAGTAGTTGTTGAAGTCGCGGTCAGACATGTATCCTTGCCCATGCAGGTTAGGCGCAAAGATGCAGGCATCTTCAAAGATGGTGCGGTCTTGAATGATGTCTTTGTCGCTTTGGCTTATTTCTACCACTTCTTTAAAGCGCTTGTTAAGAAAGTAGATTTGCAGGTTAAACGACCATCTTGACATATCTTGATAGAAGTCGTCAAGATACGGATTATGTTCTACGGGTTCAAAACGGGGTGACCAGTTATATCGTTTTGCCAACATCTTTGTCAGTGTGGTCTTGCCACGGCCAATGTTACCGGCTACAGCTATATGCATTGTTGTATTTTGTTATTTATTATTGGTAGGAAGGATGGGAAAGATAGCGTCTATCTTATCTGTTATAAATTTGAAATCGTCAGGACGTGTCTTATAGTCGAGCTTATCCACATCAATAGTGAGCACTCTTCCTTTATATTTATTCTGAATAAAGTCTTCGTATCTGTCGTTCAGACCTTGTAGATACTCGATGGGAATTTTTTGTTCGCAAACACGTCCTCGTTTTTGTATGTTCTCTACAAGATGCGGTACTGAGGCTCTGAGATATATCATCAGGTCAGGCAGTTTCACCTTCTCCGTCATAATCTCGTAAAGCTCCATATACGTCTCAAAGTCGCGATCACTCAGGTTTCCCTGCTCATAATTGTTTGCTGTAAACACGAACACACCTTCATGGAGGGTTCGGTCTTGAATGACGATGTTCTTCGAGTTGGAGAAATCAAGAACATTTTTAAAGCGCTCTTTCAGAAAGAACACTTCCATGGCAAACGACCACCTCTGCAAGTCTTTATAGTAGTCGTCCATATACGGATTATCTACTACAGCCTCATACCGCGGTTCCCATTGGTAATGGTCGGCAAGCATCGCTGTGAGCGTTGTCTTACCGCAACCAATATTTCCTGCTATTCCTATATACACGGGTTTAATTCTGTATTTTAATTAAATTATAAATCAATGTAGAAGCATTATTCGTAGCTGAAGCAGCAGTGGCCTCAATCTTCGTTTAGCTTGGCAAAGTTAACAATTTAAATTGAGAAATATGTATCTTTGCGAACGAATTACGAAAACACTGTGAAATGTAACATTATTAGTGGCTTATTGGAATAAGGTTATAAACAGAAAAAGAGCTGTATCGCTCTCATGAACCGAGATGCTGATACAGCTCTTTCTTTTTTTGTGCCGCACCATATAGCATGGTGGCGACTATTATCTGTGTGTTCTATGCCACCAGACGATTAGCCCAGGCTGATAGCCTCTGAGGGACATACGTCAGCGCATGTACCGCACTCAGTGCAAACATCGGGGTTGATAGAATACTTTTCGCCTTCAGAGATAGCGCCAGAAGGACACTCGTCAATACATGTACCGCAAGCGATACAATCGTTACCAATTACGTAAGCCATAATAGTTTCTTAAAAAATATTGTTAATAATGTTATTGTATAATTCTTAGGCCATTGCCTTTAAAACTCTACAAAGTTAAGCATTTTATTTTATATTGTGCACTATTCGGCCGAAATTTAACAATTTTATTTGTAAAACCCGAGGCTTTATCTTACACGATAAAAAACGTGTGCTTTGGCTTTGCGCACTTTATTCGAAGTAGAAGCTGAGCACAATCATCTTCGTATGAGCCTCTTTCAGCGCGTTGGTGTAAACCTTTAAGTTTTTGTCGCGCATCTCTTTAGCGTGGTTCTTGTCGATAGAGTTGCCCAGCCCATACATGAATTTCAGTTCGGGGCGAAGCTTAAAGAAGGGTAGATAGAAGTCGCAACCTATGCCCACCTCGGCAAACATGCCATAGCGTTTTAGCTTCAGTATGTCGCCCGTCTTACCACTAAGGTTGATGGTGGGCGTGAGGCCCGCCATGAGGTAGGGACGGTGGTTGTTGAAGCGTGGCGCTGCAAAAATAAGGTCGAAGGCCGAGGCTATATACACGGTCTTCAGCTCCTGTGTTTGTTGCAGCGGTGCCGTGTCGTCAAGGGCATTGAGCTTGCGGTAGGTGAGATGCCTTGTGCCAAAATACATGGTGGGTGCGAAGCGAAACTGGAAGTGGGTGTTCAGGCGTAGCTCGCCCAGCACGCCCACGTTGAACCCCATGTCCCAGCGGTCTTGGTCGGCGCTGACGATGGCTGTTTCGGTGGTTCCGTCTTCGTTAGTGATGGTGATAGGCTGTGCCAGGGTGAGCTCAAGATCTTGCACGTGCGTGCCCACCACTACACCAAAGTGTAGCGGGCGCAGGTCGGTGTACGGCCTGTTTTGCACCACACGTTCTTGTGCGTGCAGCCCCACAAATGTCATCATCATGATGACCACAGCTATTATCTTTCTCATGTTCATATTTCGGCTCTCGGGTTATGCTCGCCTCTTACCGCTTGCTACGGTTGGCCCGTTGTTCGCGATATTTGGCTTTCTGCCGGGCTGATCCGCTTCCGTGGGCTCCGGTGATGTATTTTTTCTTTTTGGCTTTGGTTTTCACCTTGCCATCGTCTTCGCGCTTATTGCTTGCTCCGCCGCGTCCCCATGAGATGCCGCCGCCAGCAATGATAGCGTCAATATCGTCGCCTTTGCTCATAATTGTTTATCTACTCGTTATTATTGCTGTATAGCAAGTTTTTCTTCTTGCTTTTTCCGTTTTCTTTCTATTGTGTTTATCGGTCGTTGTGCCTACCCATGATTAATGGTGGAAGAGGCGCACACCAGTGAAGGCCATGGCAATGCCATACTTGTCGCAGGTGTCGATAACATTGTCGTCGCGCACTGAGCCACCAGCCTGTGCTATATACTGCACGCCACTCTTGTGGGCACGCTCGATGTTGTCGCCGAAGGGGAAGAAGGCGTCAGAGCCCAGTGCCACGCCCGTGTTCTGTGCTATCCATGCTTTCTTTTCTTCAAGGGTGAGCACTTCGGGCTTTTCTTTGAAGAACAGCTGCCATGTGCCATCGCGGAGCACGTCGTCGTGATCTTCTGAGATGTAAACGTCGATGGTGTTGTCGCGGTCGGCGCGGCGTATGCCATCGATAAAGGGCAGGTTCATCACCTTGGGGTGCTGGCGCAACCACCAAATGTCGGCCTTGTTGCCAGCCAAACGGGTGCAATGGATGCGGCTCTGCTGTCCAGCTCCGATGCCAATGGCTTGTCCGTCTTTCACATAGCATACCGAGTTCGACTGGGTATACTTCAGCGTGATGAGCGAGATGATAAGATCGCGCATAGCCTCGGGGGTGAAGGTCTTGTTCTGCGTGGGAATGTTGGCAAAAAGGGCGGGATCGCTCAGGTTCACCTCGTTACGACCTTGCTCGAAGGTTACGCCAAACACCTGCTTGTGCTCGATGGGAGCAGGGCGATAGGTGGGGTCGATCTTGATAACATTGTAGGTGCCTTTGCGCTTTGCCTTCAGTATGTCGAGGGCCTCGGGGGTAAAGTCGGGGGCAATAACGCCGTCGCTTACCTCGCGCTTGATAAGGGTGGCGGTAGCAACGTCGCAAGTGTCGCTCAGGGCTACAAAGTCGCCGTATGAACTCATGCGGTCGGCGCCACGGGCGCGGGCATAGGCACAGGCGATGGGCGACAGCTCGATGTTGATGTCGTCAACAAAGTAAATCTTTTTCAGCGTGTCGCTCAAGGGCAGGCCAATGGCGGCGCCAGCAGGCGATACGTGCTTAAACGAGGCGGCAGCGGCCAGGCCAGTGGCCTCTTTCAGTTCTTTTACCAGCTGCCACGAGTTGAGGGCGTCGAGGAAGTTGATGTAGCCTGGACGGCCGTTGAGCACTTCGATGGGCAACTCGCCTTCGGTCATGTAGATGCGCGAAGGCTTTTGGTTAGGATTGCATCCGTACTTTAATGCTAATTCTTTCATATTCGGTGGATATTGAAGAAATGTGATATTGCGTTGCAAAAGTAATGTTTTTTTTTCAAATACACAACATTATGCCTCGCCTCACCTTTATATTGCTGTGCAAAATATTAATATATGAATGTGAAATAGACCCAAAAAATAAGCCTCGCAATGTGCTACATATCATTTCTTTTTGTTACTTTTGTGCCCAGAACAAAAGCTATCAGGAGATTTGTATTTATGGAACATTTGATGAATGAGCTGCGCAAGATGGAAATGGCCATGGAAAATGGCGTGGCTCGGAATAATCCGTTGCGACTGCGCACGCTAAAAAAGCTTATTGGATACTTGCTGGGCACTGATAAACCTAAGCGTGAGCGACTTGACTATCTGTCGCTGCTGTTGGGATTTCAAAACTGGGATGCCCTGAAGAAAGCATTGCACGGAACCGATGATGGTGAGGGTAATTATAACTCGATGCCGCAAGATGCAACTAAAAAATAATGACATAAAAAAAGGACATAAGCACCATGAGGATGCTTCTGTCCTTTTTTATTTTTCCGCTTAGAGTGGAAAGGAGGTTGATTACTCGCCTGTAACAACGCGCTTCTCAGCAATACGAGCCTTCTTACCAGTGAGGGCACGCAGATAGTAAAGCTTAGCGCGACGCACCTTACCGTGCTTGTTAACGGTGATGCTATCGATGTTGGGTGACTCGATGGGGAAGATACGCTCTACACCAACGGTACCTGACATCTTACGAACAGTGAAACGCTTCTTCTCACCATGGCCGCTAATCTTGATAACAACACCACGGTAGAGCTGGATACGCTCCTTTGAACCCTCGATAATTTTGTAAGCGACAGTGATGGTGTCACCCGACTTGAACTCGGGGAACTGCTTGCCGGTTGCAAATGCTTCTTCAGCAACTTTAATTAAATCCATTGTAATTTTGATAATTAAATTTGTTTATCGTTCCAACGTAACATAACGGGCTACTCTTCATCCTGTCATCGGTTACGCCGAAAAGCGGTGCAAAGTTACGGCTTTTTTCGCTATGCCACAAATATTTTGTGCCATAAAATGTTTTATGACATGATTTTTAACTACTTACCGCGTCGGGGCGTAATATTTCGTGCTTTGTTTTTAAACGAAACAGGGGCTAATCACAACTTTTCTTGCTATCTTTGCATAAGATAGGCTTCATCTCGGCATAATATCTAAGCAAGCTTGATATTCTGCTCTCGATTTGCACTATCTTTGCATAAGATAATAATAATGATTGAAGACGAAACTAAAAACAAAATGATATGATAAACAAAAAATGTTTTAATGCCAAGGTGGTGGCTGTGGCGACACTCGCCGTGTTGTGCGTGGGATGCGCCTCTATGAAGAGCCAAAAACCGAAATTGGCTAACATCAGCGGAACACGTGTGCTGGTAGACAGCAGATATGATGCGCAACCTGATGCCGAGGCTACTGCCTTTTTGAAACCTTACAGCGCTAAGGTAGACAGCTTGATGAGCCCTGTGGTGGGACAAACAGCACGCTATATGGCCTCGAAAAGACCTGAAAGCGAACTGTCGAACCTGTTGCCTGATATCTTAATATGGGCTTCGGAGCGATTTAATGAGAAACCAGACTTTGCTGTGTATAATGTGGGTGGCATACGCGCTGCCTTTGCTAAAGGCAATATCACGGTGGGCGATGTGCTCGATGTGGCACCGTTTGAAAACAAAATTTGCTTCTTAACACTCTCTGGCGACAAGGTGCGCGAATTGTTTACACAGATTGCTGCCAGATATGGCGAGGGCGTGAGCCATGCCGTAAAACTGGAGATAGGTAAGGATAGCACGCTGGTGTCGGCCACGGTTAATGGTGAGCCCATCGATGTTAAAAAGTCGTATCGCATTGCTACGCTCGACTATCTGGCGCAAGGCAACGATCAAATGGTAGCCTTTAAAGCTAAAACAAATGTGGTGTCGCCACAAAACGAAGAGAACAATGTGCGCTTCTTGATTATGGACTATTTCCGCGCCTTTGCTGCTAAAGGGCAGGCGGTAGATAGTAAGGTTGAAGGACGTATCGTGGTGAAATAATCTGTTGTATGAAACAAGGGCTTCGGCCTGCAACAATTGAATAAAGAAAAAGAAAATAGAGATATGAAAAAGATATTTTTGGCGCTCGCTCTATTGGTAAGCATGGCTTGCCAGGCACAAAAGCAACTGGAGATATTGCACACTAACGACACGCATAGCTGTATTATGCCGCTGAACGTTAACTTGGCCGACACCAGCGTGGCTGGACGTGGCGGCTTTGTGCGTCGTGTGGCAATGATAAAACAAGAACGTGAACGTAACCCACAACTGCTGCTCATTGATAGTGGCGACTTCTCGCAAGGATCGCCTTACTACTCGCTGTTTAAAGGCGAGGTAGAGATAGGACTGATGAACTGCATGAAGTATGACGCTGTTACCATAGGTAACCACGAGTTTGACTTCGGCCTTGAAAACATGGCGCGTCTTTTCCGTATGGCGAAATTTCCTATCGTGTGTTCAAACTACGACTTTACGGGTACACCAGTGGAGGGGTTGGTAAAGAAATATGTGGTGTTGCATCGCAATGGATTGAAGATCGGGCTCTTTGGTCTTTGCCCCGAACTGCAAGGTCTTGTTGACATGAACAAATGTGAGGGCGTGCGCTATCTCGACCCCGTAGAGGTGGGCAATGAGATGGCAAAACTGCTGAAAGAACAGGAGAAATGTGACGTGGTGGTGTGCATATCGCACCTGGGATGGTTGAAACCTGACGAGATGGGCGATCCCTATTTCTTGGCTCGCTCGCGTAACGTTGATGTGCTGTTGGGTGGTCATTCACACTCTTATTTTAAGGAACTGCGCTATGTTAAAGACCTCGACGGAAAGCAAGTGCCTGTCGACCAAAATGGCAAAAACGCTGTGTACGTGGGAAAATTAACGCTTACGTTTGAGTAAGGATAAACTTTCGACAATTATAAAAAAGCCTACGACATTCTTGTCGTAGGCTTTTTGCATAAATATATCCTGTTGTAAGTTCCTTAGTATGCGCTGCCTTCTCCTTATATATAAGTTAATCTTCAGTGCATACCCTTTATACCTGTTCTAATCCCAAATGCTTGAACTATTGCTCTTAGAACGTGCTTCATCAATTTTGCCTGTATTGCCATAATCGTTCAGAGTCCTATCTTCGCTGCCATCTCCTGCATCCAACAATATTTGGTTCTTTGCTGAACCTGACCCTGCCATTAGGCTGCTGGGTTCAATAGCTATAGTAGTGATTGTAGGGTGTATATAATGTAACTTCATTGCTTTTGTTTCGCTTTTATATTTATATATTGTAATTGATTACTCTCTTTGCTAATTGTCTCTTGTCTTTCGACCTTCGCTATCGTCTCTTGTTATTTGAGTTTCGCTATCGTCTCTTGTTATTTGAGTTTCACTATCGTCTTTTGTCTTTCGATTTTCGTCCTTCAACTTTTATCGTCATACTTTTATTTAACGATAAACTTCTTGCCATTTTGTATGTACATACCAGGTATTAGGCTGTTGTTTTTCTTTTGAACTTTTTGACCTGAGAGAGTGTAGATGGCTGAGGAATTAGCATCCGTAACGTTGGTTTCAGGACGCAAAACTGTATTGATGCCTGTCGTGCTGTCGTCTTCTACATTCAGTTTGGCAAGTGTTATATTGCCGTTGGTGTTATTTGGGAAGACGAAATAAGCGCGCAAACCCTTCATTGTGCCCTTACCATCAGGTATGAGTAGTTCGGTGCCTTGATTGCCGCCAACGAAGCGTACATTGTTCTCACCTGATACTTCTTTGGGGTCGTAAACACCAACAAACTGATAACTTAGTTGTTCGCCATCGCTTGCTTTGCAAGTTCTTGTGATGGTTTTGGGCGTTGTTTCCTTAATAGTCTTATCTGTAAACACAGGAGTATTTACAACTTCACGGGGCAATACCATGTAGGGAACACCTGCTTTTGTCTCGGTTACCTTCTTGAACTTTAACTGTGCAACGCCTTGTGCGTTTACGCTAACGCTTTCAAATTCGTTGAACAGTGCTCCATTAAATGTCTCGCTAATATCTTTGGCTGTTAATGCAAAAGGTAAGCAAAGGGTGTACCAGCCACCGTCGGCAGCAAAGCCGCGTTTTAATGTTATCTTATCTACGGTCTTGCCATCATATCCTTTCAATGTAGCTGCATTATCGGCTGTTGAATTGAGACCGTCTAATGTAATGTCAACTGTTGTTGCACTGCCAGATTTCTTGTAAATGTAGGTGGTAGAACTAGAAACGGTATATACATTCCAAATATATGTTCCATCATTCTTGTTGTTGCACCAAAAGTTTTTGTAGTCCTTGCTGCCAATTTCTATTTTTACATTATGATTGCTTTCAAAATTGAATGTGACTTTACACAAATCTCGATTTGTCGAGCTGATTTTGTCTTCTAAATTAATTTCACTTTCACTCTTGTTGCCAGAAAGATATTTGCCTTCTGATAGCGTCTTTATGTAGCTGTATTTTTCTGTCTTTTCCAAGACAAAGATAGTGGTATTTGGGTCTGATATCACAGCATCATTTCCTTCAAGTGTTACTGGGCAGCCGTCAAATCTTGAGGGTATGAATGAGCCTACCGTTTGATGAAAAGATTTGTCTACGATGATGAATTCGTCGCCGTCTACTAATTCTGACGTGCTTGTAACTAATGTATATCGGTCGCCCACGGCTGCTTTTAGCGCATTGCACATCAATAGGGCAATAAAGCACAATATACAACAATGTGTGTGTTTGCTTTTCATAGCTTCTTTTGTTTATTTGTTTACTGGTTATTTACATAAAAAGGATTGAACAGCATTGCTGCGTGTTCAATCCTTTTCTATCGATTGTTATTTAACTTTCGGTGGTTATTTAACTTTTAAACCCTGTGCATTATGCTTACTTGATGTTCATAATCTGCAGACCGTTGGGGTCTTCGGGCTTAATTTGGAGCAGTTTGCCAGCAAACTCTTTTGCTTCTGCCTTCTTGTCGTTCTGAATGTAGTGAACAGCGAGGTAGGTGTATGCGGTAGCCAGCTTGTTGAGCTCAGCAGCGCTCTTGTCGGCCTTAGGCTCAACCAAAGAGATGTACTGCTGGTAGTAGGGAAGAGCCAAACCTACCTTCAAGTCGGGGTTAATCTGGTGGTTCATCAACGCACGCTTCCATACAGCGTAAGTAGCAGCGTAGTCGAACTTCTCAGCGATAGTGGCATATACCTTATCGGCCTTCTTGTAAGCTTCAGCTTTTGCAGCATTATCAGTAGCAGCATCAGCCTCGTCGATGTAGATATCGGCCAAAGCGTCATACTCTTTATAGGTTACGTCTTGCCCTTTGTCTGCGATGTAGCCTTCCAAAGCCGTAACAGCTTCGGCAAATTTCTTAGCCTTAACCAATGTGGCAGATATAAGCTTCTTAGCCTCTTTGTTCTCGGGAGCTACTTCAGCAATGTGGTTGTAAGCAGCAACCGCCTCGTCATACTTACCTGTGTTTGTCAGTGCATCACCATAGAAAATATAGTCGTTAGCGGTGAACTTTACAGTATCGTTAGTAGCGAAAAGCTTTGCACCGTAGTTTGCAGCTGTTTCATAGTCTTTCTTCTTGTCGCTTGCATACATACCAATACGGTTGAAAGCGTTGTAGGTGGGATATTTTGCAATACCCTTGCTTGCCAAATTCACAGCTTTGTCATACTGCTCCATAACGTATGCTGTAGAAGCATAGTCGAAGAGAATGTAGTCTTCCAATGCGGTAACGTCTTTTACCTTGTCGAAGTATTCGAGAGCGGTCTTCAAACGGTCGTTCTGTGAGAACATGTAGCCAGCAGCAGCGTCAACGGGATATGTAGGATCAACCTCGCCCAGCTTCTTCAGCATAGCAACGGCTCCATCGGGGTCTACTTTCTGGTATACACGAGCATACTTTACGTATGATGTGGGGTTCTTGGGATCAACAGTAGTAGCTGTTTCATACCACATTGCAGCCTCGCCACCATTCTCTTCTACAGCAGAGATGTCGCCGTGCAGAATGTAGCCAGCAGCGTTGTTTTTGCCTACCTTGATGGCCTGATCAGCATACAACTTTGCTTGCTCAAGGTTCTTTGCATTAAGAAAAGCACGGCCCAATGCTGCGATAGCGTCAGCATTCTTCTTGTTGAGCTTGATGTAATCCTTAACCTGATCCTTAGTGGCTTTAACATCGCCCTTAGCATCAATAACTACTTTTGTAATGGCATCAACCTGTGTTTTGTCAACCTGTGCCATTGCGGGCGCTGACATACCAGCCAGCATTGCTCCGATAACGAAATATTTAATTGCCTTCATAATTCAGTTCTTTAAATTGTTAATTATTCAACTTATGTTTATCTTCCCTTTCTCAGTTTGTCATTGTCGTTACATTGATGCCATTGCAGCAACATTGATGCTGTTCGCTTTCTATGTAACTTGCTTTTATCCTTATAACGTAACAAACGTTCAAAAGTTACATAAGCCATCCTCGTATAAAGTATTTTTTTTGCTTTTTTGTCTTATCGTGGCTTGTTGTTAACATTTACATCGCGAATAGATATTTCGCCACGTGTAGGTAACAATCCCGCCTTGAAGATGATGAGCTGTCCTTTAGGCTGTTCAATGAAATGGGCAAAGCCCCAAGGCAGACCACGTTTCGGGTCGTTCAGCAATGCATATATTGTTCTTACGAACGGATATCTTCCGTTCAGCAGCCATGCTTGGTAAGGTTTCCAAGAGTTGAGGGGCGTAGCCTTCTCAAGCTTGCTTACCGACATTACTGTTATCTTTTTATTCCATGTGGTGTTTGTAGAGTCGCGTTTATCGTTCAGCCAATTGCTACCAATAATACCGATAGCGTTTGGTGTACGCTCTACATAGTCGATAACCTCTTTTGAGGTCTTCGCGGCAAAAATGTTTGGGCTATCTATCGTCTTACCGCCGAGGATAGAGTCAACACAAAAACTTACGGCGCTCGACTTTTTGTTGTCGAAGCATACCCATATCTCGCCCAGCTTAGAACCTTTATTTACATCGTTCCAAGTCTTAGCTTCGCCCGATAAGATGCGTTTCACATCCTTAACGGTGATACATGAATCAAGGTTTTTGTTGTTGCAAATAAGAGCCATACCGTCATAAGCCAAGGGTATAGCTTCAGGAAGTTGGTCCGTACCTTTGAGGTAGTCGAATTCCTTTTGGGTGAATTTGCGGGCTGTAATGGTAAGCATGACCTTGTTTTGAAGCAACATGTTTACGCCATCCACTTCACCTGTATAGATGGGATTCACTTTGGCATCTGGGCATTGCATCTCAAATACCGCTTTCAATTCTTCAATGATAGGACTAAAACTTTCGTCAGAGGCGAAACTAATCACCCCTGACGAGTTTGTATCTGTTCTGCCATCTTTTCGCTTTTGCTGTGAGCAAGAAGCGAAAAGATAGGCAGTCAGTGCTAATCCTACTAAAATGTAAGATATTTGTTTCATCAAAATCGTAAACTTTCTGTTATTAAAAGATTACTTTTTAATCGCTTACTGGAGACGGAAGGCTACCGGTACGTTAAACTTAACACGTACTGCTGAACCGTTCTGCTTGCCAGGGATCCACTTCGGCATGCTCTTTACCACACGCTGAGCTTCTTTGTCAAGAGAGGGGTCAACTGAACGGGCTACCTGTACGTCGGTGATGTGTCCGTCACGTTCAACCACGAATGAGATAACAACACGGCCCTGAACACCGTTCTCCTGTGCTACCACGGGATAGTGGATGTTCTCGTTAAGGAACTTCATCAGAGCGCCAGTACCACCAGGGAATGAAGGCATCTGTTCTACAACGTCGAATACCTTTTCTTCCTCAACATGTTTCGGGGGCTCTGGAGCCTTGATTTCATCCTTAGCTTTGAGCACCTCGCCGCCTACCTCATCGTTACCTTGAACGTTGAAAGCACCTACGGCTTTGTTACTCTTCTCAACCTCTTCGAGCTTGATCTCATCCTCTTCTTTTACCTCTTCGTCCTTCTTGATGACAGGAGCGGTAAACTTCACTGAAGACTTCACTTGCTCTACAACCTTTTCAGGTTCGGTCTTGATGATTTCCTTCTTCTCTACCTTAGCTTCCTTCTTCTTCTCCTGGAGAGAAGCCAACTGAACAGCCTGAGTGTTCTCAACTGTCTTGTTAGCTTGTGCCATTTTCTGAAGTTGGAGACCGAGGAAAAGCAGAACTGCAGCAAGGAATACGATAATGATGGACCAGATATTACGCTTAGTAGTACCCTTGCGCAGTTTGTATGCGCCATATGCCTGGTTTCTGCCTTCGAAGACGAGGTCAGTCCATTCATTGGATACCAAATCTAATTTTGCCATTTGTTTGTCCTTTCTTTAATTATTAGTCATTGATATTACTTAATGCCGCGCTTTGCAAGAAGCTCTGCATCCTGCGGATTAACCTTATCAATAACGTAAGTACCAATACTGCAGATAGTCATTTCGTCCAAAGCGTCAACCATGTTCTTGTAAGTAGCCTGGTCGGTACACTTGATGATGATAGTCATCGTGGGCACCTTGCCACCTTCAAGTTCACCCTTCTTGATCTTTGACAATTCAGCGTCATAAACGCTGTCAGGATAAGCTGCCGGGTTGGCAAGCTTCTTCTGGTCAAGTTTGATCTTAGCAGCCATGATGTCGGCAACAGGAGTAGAACCGTCTTCTGTTACGTGCTTGATGAGCACGTCGCGGATACCGTCCTTGCCCCATGTTGTCTCTTTCAGACAGTTGGGATCAGCGTAGTTGGGGATACCGTCCACGTGGTAGATCTTATCGTTTCCACAAACGTAGATGGTAACTGTTTGAGAAGCTTTGGCCGCATTGCGGTCCTTTTCAGAGATGTTCTCATCGTTACTTGGCATAGTCAAATTCATCGTCTGGGGTTTAGCCAGTGATGTACAGAGCATGAAGAACGTGATAAGAAGCATCATCATGTCCACCATAGGCGTGAAGTCCACGCGGGTGTTCATTTTTTTCTGTCTGCTTGCTTTTTTCTTAGCCATGTCTTAATCCTCCGAATTTGATTTAAGCGACGTGATCAGATAGTAACGGTTTTCGTTCATATCCTGGAGCTCAGACATCATCTTCTTGATGACTTTGTACGGAGTACCAGCATCAGCCTTGATGGCGAGCTTCATGTCTGAACCGTTGTTGTCGCGTGCCATTTTAACCCAGTCTTGGAACTGGCTCATCTTTGAGCCTGTCTCTGTGCTGTCAGTGGGGATACCTTTGGCAGCCTGGAATTCATTCAACTTATCGCCCTGGCTGAGCGCGTTGCTCAGCTCTTGCATGTCGACACCGATAGAGGCAGCACCCTGTGCAGTTTCAAACTGCTTTTTATTGAGCTGTACACCATACTGGTCGGCCATGCCCTGAACGAGATCGCCCATCTTGCGGGGATTATCCATTCCCACGAAGATTCGACCTTCCTTATCGCAGAGCACCGTCAAGACGTTTGTCTCCGGTACCTTGATTTCAGATACCGAGCCCGGAGTAACGACCTTCACTGCTTCGTTCTTCACGAATGTTGATGTCAACATGAAGAATGTAAGCAAGAGGACCATCACGTCGGACATAGGAGTCATGTCAATCCAGACGTCCGCTTTCTTAACTTTTACTTTACCCATAATGATAAATGTTTTAAAGGGTTAGTAAAATTAAGCTTCGTCTGCGTGGTTTGCTTCGTATGTCTGAGCAATAGTGTAACCTACTTCGTCGAGGGCGTATGTCAGCTTGTCGATCTTGTTTGAATAGTAGTTGTAAGCGACTACTGCGCACCAAGATGTCAAAATACCAGAAGCGGTATTTACAAGGGCCTCAGAAATACCTTCAGACAGCTGGAGTGAGTCACCACCACCACCAGAAGCCAGAGCGGCGAATGAACGGATCATACCTACTACTGTACCGAACAGAGCGGTCAGAGTACCGAGGGTAACGATAGTAGCGATGATAGGCATGTTCATCTGCAGGGTAGGCATCTCGAGCTGAGTAGCCTCTTCGTGAGCCTGCTGAATCTTAGCTACCTTCTGTGCACGCTTCAGGTTGGGGAGAGCCTCCATTTCCTTGTAAGCAGCGATAGAAGCGCCTACTACGTTAGCAACACATCCCTGCTGCTTGTCGCAGATCTGCTGTGCCTTAGCCATATCGCCAGCGTTGATAGCCTGCTTAACTGAGATGACGAACTTGGTGAGTGAGCTCTTACCGAAAGCGGTGCGGAGAGCGAAGTAACGCTCGATAGACAGTGCGATAACGGTGAAGAGCAGTGTGATAATCACAGGAACCACGACACCACCTTTGTACACTGTACCGAGGAGGCTACCGTCCTTAACTGCATTTGCGGGGTCGCCACCAACGAAGTTGTCGGGGTTACCGAGCACGAACATAAAGAAACATACTGCGAGGATGAAACATGCAATGATGATCCAAATTGCATCTCTAACTCCCTGGAATCCCGAATTCTTTTTCTTGGGATTCGCTTTTGCTTGTGTAGTTGCCATAATTTTTTAGAATTTGAAAAGTTATTATTGGTTAATATTTCTCTCTTGTTTGGGCTTTTTGGGCACGCCTTTCTCATGTAGGGGTGATTATACATGAGTTAATGACTGTTCGGCTTAGCCGCCCTCTTTGCACAATTTGTTAAGGCCAATTCTTCTTAGCTGCTTTACAACTTGCTTGCAAAGGTAACAAATTAAGCCGAATAATCATATGAAAGGTGGTGCTTTAACATATTTTTATTTGAGCTTTGCCAATGCGTTCTTGATTCGTGTCATTGCTTCGCGAATATTGTCATCGCTTGTGGCATAACTCATGCGGAAACATTCAGGATCGCCGAAGGCGTCGCCTCCAACAGTGGCAACGTGTCCTACTTCAAGCAGATACATGGCCAAGTCGGTAGAATTGTTGATGGTGTGTGTGCCATCCGTTTTTCCGTAGAAGCTGCTGCATTTGGGGAAAAGGTAGAAGGCACCTTCGGGTTTGTTCACCTCCAGTCCAGGTATCTCTTTTGCCAGTTCTACAATCAGGTTGCGACGTCGTTCAAATGCTTGGCGCATAGTTTCTACGCAGTCTTGTGGCAGTGTGTATGCTGCTTTGGCCGCTTTTTGGCTTACCGAGCATGGTCCGCTGGTGTATTGTCCTTGCAGCTTGTTGCATCCTTTTACGATCCATTGTGGTGCGGCGATGAAGCCTATGCGCCATCCTGTCATGGCATAAGCTTTTGACACGCCGTTTACGATGATGGCGCGTTCTTTCATGCCAGGGAACTGTGCGATGCTTTCGTGGTGGCCGATATAATTAATGTGTTCGTATATTTCGTCGGCCAGCACGTACATGCCTTCGTGTTTTTTGATGACATTGGCCAGAGCCTCAAGTTCTTCTTTTGAGTAGACGCTGCCCGTAGGATTGCTGGGCGAGCATAGAATGAGCATGCGTGTTTTGGGTGTGATGGCCGCTTCCAGCTGTTCGGCTGTCATCTTGAAGTTCTGCTCAAATCCAGCGTTTACGATGATGGGTTCTCCGCCTGCCAGTTTTACCATTTGTGGGTAGCTTACCCAGTAAGGAGCAGGTATAATAACCTCTTCGCCATCGTTTACCAGCGCCATGATGGTGTTGCATACGCTTTGTTTGGCACCGTTTGACACAAGCACCTCGTCGGTGGTGTAATCGAGATTGTTCTCGTTTTTCAGTTTGTTGACGATAGCTTTTCTTAAGTCGGGATAGCCAGGTACTGGTGAATAGCGTGAGTAGTTTTCATCAATAGCTTTCTTCGCCGCCTCTTTGATAGGCTCGGGCGTGTTGAAGTCGGGTTCTCCGACGCTCATGTTGATGACGTCGATGCCCTGTGCTTTCATTTCACTGCTTTTCTGCGACATTGCCAGTGTGGCTGAAGGTGCAAGACGGTTCAGCCTTTCAGATAATTGTGCCATGTTTATTCTGAGTGTTTAAATCGTTCATGCAAATTTACGCATTTTATTCATTACGACGAAACAATTATGGTACTATTTTAGGTAGGAATGCTTAAAAAAAGTGTATTTTTTATCGTATTCCTTTCTTTTTGCGAACTCTAGTTTGTGCTTCTGTGTCATATAATAGAAAACGGGGAAGCAGAGCCGACATTTTGTTGTTGTCTTCTCTGTTTCCCCGTTCGTATTGTTTTGTTTATTTCAGGTGCAATATATGCCCCATGCGGTCGCGTTTTGTTTTCAGATAACGCTCGTTGTAAATGTTGGGTGTCGTTTCGATGGGCACGTTTTCAACAATCTCCAGTCCGTAGGCTTCCAGTCCTACGCGTTTCACAGGGTTGTTGGTCATCAGTCGCATCTTATGCACGCCCAGGTGTTGCAGCATCTGGGCACCGCATCCATAGTCGCGCTCGTCTGGCTGGAAGCCCAGATGCACGTTTGCGTCGACGGTGTCGTATCCCTCTTCTTGCAGTTTGTAGGCCGCAATTTTGTTCATCAAACCGATGCCACGACCTTCTTGTTGCATATAAATCAGCACACCTTTGCCTTCTTTCTCAATCATTTGCATGGCTTTGTGCAGCTGTTCGCCGCAGTCGCAGCGCTTGCTGCCTAAGATGTCGCCTGTGGCGCATGACGAGTGTACGCGCACCAATACGGGTTCGTTTTCATCCCATTCGCCCTTTACCAGTGCCATATGTTCCATGCCATTGCTTTGCTGACGGAAGGGGATCAGGCGGAAGTGACCATACTCGGTAGGCATGTCTACCTCTTCGCCCACCTCAATAATTCTTTCCTTTTTCAGGCGGTATGCAATCAAGTCTTTGATGGTGATGATGCGCATGCCCCATTCTTCAGCCATCTTTTGCAGTTCGGGCATACGTGCCATGGTGCCATCTTCGTTCATTATTTCCATCAATGCGCCCGCAGGATACAGACCAGCCAGGCGGCAGAGGTCAACGGCAGCTTCGGTGTGTCCGCAGCGTCGCAGCACGCCATTGTCTTGTGCGTAGAGGGGGTTGATGTGTCCGGGGCGTCCGAAAGTTTGTGGTGTCGACCTGGGGTCGGCCAGCGCTTGAATAGTAGCAGCTCGGTCGTGTGCCGACACGCCTGTCGAGCATCCTTCCAGTTTGTCAACCGTTACGGTGAACGGTGTGCCAAGCATTGAAGTGTTGTCGCTCACCTGGTGTGGCAGGTCAAGCTCTTCACATCTTGACAGTGTGATAGGTGCGCAGAGCACGCCCCTTGCGTTTTTCAGCATGAAATTTACCTTTTCAGGTGTTATTTTCTCTGCTGCTATGATGAGGTCGCCTTCGTTTTCGCGGTCTTCGTCGTCAACCACAATTACAAATTTACCTTCTTGAAAGTCTTTCACTGCATCTTCGATGCTGCTGAGTTTGAAGTCTCCCATATCTATCCTTATCTTTTTATTTATTTGACGTTATGTTTTGCCTTCCTTCTCTATTATATATAATAAGGTGTAGGCCTATATGTTGTTTTATTTTGGTATCTCGTTGATGTGCTTTGTAATGGTTTCGTTGGTGGTCAAGATAACCTTGAGATCTTTGTTCAGACGCAGGCGGAAACGCCACATGCGGAAGTAGAAGAACAGTCCCAATGGTATGATGACCGCCGACACGATATTTAGCCAACGATGTTCGAAGGGCCGTGTGTGTGCTTTTACCGACAGCACGGGGTAAGCGTTCAGGTCGGCAATCACCAGTCGGTCTTTCGAGTTCGACAGGTCTTCAATCACACGTTCCAGTTCGTTATTGATACGTTCAATTTCGTGGTCGGGTCGGTATTTGAAGAACACCTTTACCCAGTGTGGCGCCCGTTTTAGCTGATGTCGTTGTGCATACGCCTCTATGTCGTGGCTGATGCAGGCCAGCGTTTCACAGTCGGCCGTGTAGGCAGGGTCTTCAATGATAACCTCTTTTTTGTAGATGCTTCGTTTGAGGCGCAGTCCTAAGGCTTTGCGTCCTAATTCCTTCCACTGGTCCATGTTGAATACGGCTGTGTCGTTCAGCGCTTTATACGTTACGAACGCCGCTGTGGGTATGAGTACGGCCGAAGCCAGACTCTTTCCAAACCACACTGTCCACATGCCACCGCGTGCCATCTTCATGCCTGTGCTGTCGAGAATGTAGAAGATGATGAACACCAGCACCGAGATGAGCACGGGCAATCCCAATCCGCCTTTTCGGATGATAGCGCCCAGCGGTGCCCCAATGAAGAAGAAGATAAGACACGAGAGCGCCAACGTGAATTTGTCGATGGCATATATCTTATGCAGACGTATCATGTGGTCGCCGTCTTCCATCACCATGCCTTTAAAGTCGAGGTCGGTCGTTCTCGATTGCACCTCCATTTGTGCCATGTTCAGCATGCGTTGTTTGTCGGCTATAGAGAGTCGGCTGTACACCGAGTCGACGTTGAATGTCGCTGTCTTAGCCATTTTTTCGGCTTTCTCTACGCGTTCTTTTGTGAGTTGTGGTGTGCGATACACCATAATTTTATCGTCTTTATAGTAGGCACGTCCTATGCTGTCATAGTCGTGTTTTAGCGAGTCGGCATCGTGTTTTATCTGTGCCAAACTCTTGGTACGAGCATCGTTTGAGATAGATGCGGCATCCGTCATGCTGAAGTCGCCGTCATAGTCGAGCACAATACGTTTTGTGATAAACGTTTCGCGACGGTAAGGCACCGAGGCACTGCCCGCCAACTCTTGTGAGCGCATGTTTTCGAACCATTCGCCGCTCCATAGGCTCATCACCAAGTGTTTCTTTTCGGCCGTGGCTTGCAGCATGCCCGAGTCGGCCAAGATGATGGCTTGGTCTTCATAGCTGCCTGTCATGCGGTAAATCATGATGCCGTATAGCTTGCCTGTGGTAAGGTCTTTTTTCTGCACATAGATGTTGCAGTTAGGTATGCCATCATAGAAGATGCCTTCCGGAATTTCCAGTTCGGGACTTTTTTGCTTCATCGACAGCAGCAGCTGATACATCTTCAGGTTTGAATTGGGTGCCACCGTGTTCTGAAAGTAGAACGAGGTGAGACAGATTATTACTGTGATGGTGATGAGCGAGCGGAAGGCCTGCATCAGCGAGATGCCGGCAGCCTTGATGGCTGTGAGCTCGCAGCTTTCGCCCAGGTTACCAAAGGTGATAAGCGATGACAGCAGAATGGCCAGAGGCAATGCTTGAGGCACAAGGGTGAGGCCCATATACCAAAAGAATTGCGCCATGACATCAAGCGAGATGCCTTTACCTATCAGCTCGTCGATATATCGCCACAAAAACTGCATCATCAGCACAAATTGGCAGATGAAGAAGGTGCCTATGAAGAGCAAGCCAAACTGTTTGGCGATGAATATGTCTAATTTCTTGATACGAAGCATGTTATTATCTTTGTTGTCGTGCCCAATGAGGTGGGGTGGGGTACGACTGTGCAAAGTTAGTATAAAAAAATGAAATGCTTTGCTGTTTTGCTTTTTTTATTATTGTGATAATAGGGTTGTGCTCTGCTATTAAATCAACAACTATGAACAACAAAAACAATTTTTCGATATGTTTTCATTGCAAACAACGTTGTTTGTGTTGTTGTATAATTGTTCTTTTTGTTTTGACGATTGCTTTTTAGTAAACGAGAAGAGGTAATTTCTTTGTATTTTTATATTGTTTAACAAATGTCGCGATAAATCTTCTTTAAGTGTTAAAATCGTAATGCCGTAGAAGGGCCGCGTTTGAAAATAAAAGTTGAGTGGACGTAAACAAGCAAAACTACGGGTGTTAGAGGCGCTTTGTTTGTAATATAGTGTGTGTGAGAATGTTACGAAGATAAAATTTTTTATAGTGGTATCAAAAAACTGAACTCGTTGGTTGCGTTTCGTGAAACCATGGGTTTTGCCTTGTGAAATGCTGCATATTAGGTGGTGAAAGCATGGGTTTTAGGAGGTGAAAGCATGGGTTTTACAAATCAGAAGGGTGTAAAAAAGTGTGTGATAGCCCTGTTTTTGTGCTGTAAAACATGTTGAAAAATTTGGAAAAAGAAAAACGTGTTGAAGAACATGAACTGCGTTTTTCTAGATTGAAGATTTGAGACGAGCGTGAAATGTTAATAATTTAAGGTTTGTTAACGCTGGCTTTCATCGGCGTAGTGAGCCTCTTGATGAAGAGAAAAGAGGGGGTAGTGGTTACAGCACCCCCGTGCGTTCCAGTCGTTTAAAATTGCGTTCCCAGATGCTTTGTAGCCATTCCATGTCGCCATCTTCGGCAAAGTCGGTAATGCTGAGTACAAAATCGTTGGTGATGTCGCTGCGTTGCATCTTTAGTTCTACGTAAAATTCGGGTGCTGTTTCGTCCATCCACACGAAGCGTATGGCGTGTTGCTTCTTCTTATATATAATATGTGCAGTGCGTTGTTCGTTGTGGTCCCATTCGTGTCCCCAGTGAAAGGTTAGCATATCGCCTTCTTGTGTTACCGTGTCGGCCAGCCAGCGTGTCATGCCATCGGCAGTGCTGATAAGGTTCCAGATAATGGCTGGTGCCTTCGATTTCAACGCTTGTTCAATCTCTAATTTTTGTAATGTCATAGAGCTAAAAGTTGTTTAATAGAATTGATTTAATGGCTTTCTGAGCGCAAAATTACAAAAATATACCATTAAATCGATATTTTTTTGCAAAAAGTTTTGGCGGTTAACAAAAATGTAGTATCTTTGCACCCGCTAAACAACGATGGCGGGATAGCTCAGCTGGTTAGAGCGCATGATTCATAATCATGAGGTCCCCAGTTCAATCCTGGGTCCCGCTACGATGATAAAAAGAGGTTGAGGTTTTAATACTTCAACCTTTTTTGCTTTTATAGGTTTTTTTGCTGTTTTTTTCGTTGTTGTATTGAATTAGAACAAAAAAAAGCTTTGCCCATATAAAAAGGAAGAAAGAAGAAAGCCTATATCGTGAAAATTTAGTATTTTTGCAAACAAATACAGTATTATAATAAAAAAATATGGCTGAAACAAAAAAAATCAAGACCGCATTGGTATCGGTTTTTCATAAGGATGGCTTGGACGAATTGCTGGCCAAGCTGAATGCTGAAGGTGTAAAATTTCTCTCTACAGGTGGTACACAGCAGTTTATCGAGTCGTTAGGTTATGAGTGTCAGGCTGTAGAGAGCGTGACTACTTATCCCTCAATTTTGGGTGGTCGTGTAAAAACGCTGCATCCCAAAATTTTCGGCGGCATCCTTGCTCGTCGCAACAATGAAGGCGACCGCTCGCAGATGGCCGAATATGAAATTCCTGAGATCGACCTCGTTATCGTTGATCTTTATCCCTTCGAGCAGACTGTTGCCAGCGGTGCTTCTGAGGCCGACATCATTGAGAAGATTGATATAGGCGGCATCTCGCTCATTCGTGCTGGTGCTAAAAACTTCAACGATGTGGTAATTGTTCCCAGCAAGGCCGAATATAGCGTTCTGCTCGATATCTTGAACAAGAAGGGTGCCGAGACCGACTTGGCCGATCGTAAGATGTTTGCTGAGCGTGCCTTTGGCGTGAGCAGCCATTACGATACAGCCATTCACAACTGGTTCCTGAATGTTTAGTTGACAAGTTGACGAGTTGACAAGTTGACGAGCTGTTAGATTGCAAGATAGTAAGTTTAAAGTCGACTCGTCTGCTTAAAGCACGTTGTAGGCGTGCTAAACTAGTATAATTGTAATTTTAATGTAGATATGGGATTTTTTTCATTCGTACAGGAAATAGCTATTGACCTGGGTACGGCCAACACCATCATTATCAGTGATGATAAAATTGTGGTTGACGAACCTTCTGTCGTAGCCCTTGACCGCCGCACCGACAAGATGATTGCGGTGGGTAACAAGGCAAAGATGATGTATGAGAAAACGCATGACAATATTCGTACCATTCGCCCCTTGCGCGATGGCGTTATTGCCGACTTTACAGCCTGCGAGCAGATGATGCGCGGACTGATTAAAATGGTGCACACCGGTAGCCGCCTCTTCACCCCCTCATTGCGCATGGTGATAGGCGTGCCCTCAGGCAGTACTGAGGTAGAGCTGCGTGCCGTGCGCGATAGCGCTGAGCATGCCGATGGCCGCGACGTGTACCTCATCTTCGAACCAATGGCTGCTGCTATTGGTATCGGTATTGATGTAGAGGCCCCCGAGGGCAACATGATTGTAGATATAGGTGGTGGTAGCACCGAGATTGCTGTCATCTCGTTGGGCGGTATCGTGTCGAACAACTCAATTCGTACCGCTGGCGACGACCTTACTGCCGACATTCAAGAATATATGAGCCGCCAGCATAATGTGAAGGTGAGCGAGCGTATGGCCGAACGTATCAAGATACACGTCGGCTCGGCCCTTACCGAACTGGGCGACCAGGCTCCTGAAGACTTTGTGGTGCACGGACCAAACCGTATCACCGCTCTGCCTATGGAGGTGCCCGTTTGCTATCAAGAAATTGCCCACTGTCTTGACAAGACCGTGGCCAAGATAGAGAACGCTGTGCTCTCAGCTCTTGAGAACACTCCGCCCGAGCTGTATGCCGACATCGTAAAGAACGGTATCTATCTTAGCGGTGGTGGCGCGTTGTTGCGCGGTCTTGACAAACGTTTGACCGATAAGATCAACATCCCGTTCCACATTGCTGAAGACCCCTTGCACAGTGTGGCTAAGGGTGCTGGCATCGCTTTGAAGAACATCGGACGCTTCTCGTTCTTGATGCGATGACAATCATTAATTAGGTAAATACACACACAAGTAGAAAAAGGTAACAAGTAAAAAGGTGACGAACATTCAGCACCTTTTTACTTTTTGCTTTTAATAATTATGCGAAATCTTCTTGATTTTCTTGCACGCCATAACCACTGGTTTGTTTTTGTGCTGCTTGAGGTTATCAGTGCCGTGTTGCTGTTTAAATATAACAGCTATCAGGGCAGTGTGTGGTTCTCGTCGGCCAATGCCGTTTCAGGAAGGGTGTACGAGGCCAGTGCCGCTGTGGGCCAATATTTCTCGCTCGTAACGGTGAACCGCCAGCTCACACAACGCAATGTATATCTTGAACGCGAGGTGGCACGTATGGCACAAGAACATGCCGAGGCAACGGCCGACTCGTCGTACCTGCAGCGCTTGCAAAACAACCAAACAAACCATTATCGATCGGTGCCCGCCCGCGTGGTGAGCAGTTCGCTCGACCGCCTTAACAACTTTATCACCATTGATAAAGGCGAGGCCGATGGCGTGAAAAAAGATATGGGTGTGGTTTGCGGCACAGGCATTGTGGGCATTGTTTACCTCACCTCGGCCCATTATTCGGTGGTCATCCCCGTGCTCAATTCAAAGTCGAACATCAGTTGTTCCATACGTGGCCGTGGCTATTTTGGCTACTTGCATTGGTTTGGTGGCGTGCCTGACGAGGCCTATCTCGACGATGTTCCCCGACATGCACGCTTCCGCATTGGCGACGTTATCGTTACCAGTGGCTATTCGTCGGTCTTTCCACAGGGCATGCTCGTGGGCAAGGTGATGCGCGTGTATAATTCGGCCAACGGACTGTCGTATCGCCTTCGCATAAAACTCACCACCGACTTTGGAAACCTGCGCGACGTGTGTGTCATCACCGATGCTGCCGTGGCCGAACGTGTAAAGCTGCTCGAGGCTGCTAACGACTCGTTGCGCCTGCGCAACTGATATTTTTATTTATTTTCTTTGAGCTATGAGTTTAGACTGGATACGTAACATAGTGTTCTTCATCGTCTTGCTGCTCGTACAGGTGCTGGTGCTCAACCATATACACCTGTTTGGGTATGCTACGCCCTTGCTGTATGTTTATTTTGCCATGCCTATACGTCGGCATCAACCACGATGGCTCACATTGCTGTGGTGCTTTGCCATGGGCTTGACCGTCGACATCTTCTCTGACACCCCTGGCGTGGCTGCCGCCTCAATGACGGTGGTGGGCCTGTTGCAACCCTACCTCTTGCCGCTGTTCATACAGCAAGACTATGCCGACGACTTTCGCCCCTCTATCCGTGCGCTGGGTATGATGAAATATACGTTCTATGCCTTCGTCCTCGTAGCCATACACTGTTTGTTGTTCTTCACGCTTGAAGCTTTCAATTTCTTTAATTGGCAGCAGTGGCTGGCCTCGGTGGTAGGCAGCATGGTGCTCACCCTTGTCTTGATATTGGTGATTGACAATTTCAGAAGAAAATAACTCCCCCCCACCATTACACCTTTTTATATATTATAGATAGCAAGATTTTTAGCAGATGAAGGATTACAACCTTGAGAACCGACGTTACGTCATTGGCGGTGTGGCCATTGTCATCGTCTTCATTTATCTGGTGCGCTTGTTTACGCTCCAGCTGATGAGCGACGACTATAAGAAGAACGCCGACAGTAACGCGTTTCTGAAAAAGGTAGAGTATCCGTCGCGTGGCGCCATTACCGACCGTAATGGTAAGCTGCTGGTATATAACCAGCCCGCCTACGACATTATGGTGGTGATGAACGAGGAGAGCGGACGCCTCGACACCCTCGACTTCTGCCAGTCGTTGGGCATCACTAAAGAGTTTTTTATCAAGCGCATGAACGACATTAAAGACCGGCGTAAGAACCCCGGCTATTCGCGTTTCACACAGCAGTTGTTCATGAGCCAACTTTCAAACCAAGAGTTTTCTGTCTTTCAAGAAAAGATATTCCGCTTTCCTGGCTTCTATGTGCAACCTCGCAGCATACGCCAGTATCAGTATCCTTATGCCGCACACGTGCTGGGCGATGTGGGCGAGGTGTCGCCAAGCGATATTGAAGACGACCCTTACTATCAGCCAGGCGATTATATAGGCAAGTTGGGTATTGAAAAATATTATGAAAAGGAGCTACGTGGCGAGAAAGGTGTGCAGATATTGCTGCGCGACGCTCGCGGACGTATTCAAGGAAAATATCTAAATGGCAAGTACGATCGCCGACCTGTGGCGGGTAAGGACCTCACCCTCAGTATCGACCTTAATCTCCAAGCCTTAGGCGAGCGCTTGCTCGAAGGCAAGATAGGCAGTATTGTGGCCATCGAACCCTCAACGGGCGAGGTGCTGGCTATGGTGTCGTCGCCCACCTACGACCCCCGCATCATGGTGGGACGCTCGCGCGGAAAAAGCCATCGTATGCTGCAACACGACTTGTGGAAACCTTTGCTTAACCGCAGCATCATGGGTTTGTATCCACCGGGTTCAACGTTTAAAACCTCGCAAGCCCTTACGTTTTTGAGCGAGGGTATCGTTACGCCAGGCACGGCATTCCCCTGTCATCGAGGCTTCTATTATCGCGGTTTGCATGTGGGCTGCCACTCGCATCCTGCGCCTATCGCCTTGGTCGACGCGCTTAGCACCTCGTGCAACGGCTACTTCTGCTGGGGCCTCTATTATATGATGGGCAACCGCAAGCGATATCACAACGTACAAGACGCCATGACCACGTGGCGCGACTATATGGTGAGCATGGGCTTCGGCTATAAGTTGGGCATTGACCTACCTGGCGAGAAGCGAGGCATGATACCTAATGCCGACTATTACGACCGCAACTATCATGGATCGTGGAACGGACTTACCATTATCAGTATTTCTATCGGACAGGGCGAGGTAACGCTTACACCGCTTCAGATAGCCAATCTGGGTGCCACCATTGCTAACCGTGGCTATTATTATGTGCCACACGTGGTGCGTAAGGTGAAGGGCGAACCCCTTGACACGCTATACACACGCCGCCATCAAACCAAGGCATCGGCTCGTGCCTACGACTATGTGGTGGCGGGCATGCGCTCGTCGGCCTTAAAAGGCACCTGCCGTAGTCTGGCCCATTACGACTTTGAGGCTTGTGGTAAGACGGGTACAGCGCAGAACCGTGGTCACGACCACTCGGTGTTTATGGGCTTTGCACCTATGAATAAACCGAAAATAGCCATTGCGGTGTATGTAGAAAATGGTGGATGGGGTGCCGACTATGGCGTGCCTATAGGCGGACTGATGATGGAACAATATCTACATGGCAAACTGTCGCCCGCCAGCGAGGCTCAAGCTGCCGAAATGCAGAAACGACGCATAGGCTATGGCGCTCGCTTTGTTGAACAAAAGTCGGCAAAGGAAAAGGCGAAAGAAGCTAAGGAAAAGGCTGCCAAAGAAAAGGCTGCACAGGCTAAGGCCGCCGAGGTAGCAAAGAAAGAACAAATGGCTAAAGAGGCCGCTAAGGCTAAAGTGAAAGGTAAAAACGCGAAGAACGCAAAAAATGTGAAGGGCCATGCGGCTGTGGCAAGACCACGCAAAGAGCCCATTCGCATTGAAAGTAAACAGTAATAACAAGTTATGGCACAACCAACAAACGGAAATAATAGCATCTTGCGATCGCTCGACTGGGTAACCATTTTTCTATACCTGGCCCTGCTGGTCTTTGGCTGGATTAGCGTGTGTGGTGCCAGCTACACGTATGGCGATAACGATATCTTTAGCCTTGGCACACGCTCGGGCATGCAGATTATCTGGATAGGCACGTCAATTTGTTTGGGCTTCGTTATCTTGATGCTCGACTTTAAGTTTCTCGACTCGCTATCCTTCGTTATCTATGGCATACTGATATTGCTGCTCTTTGCCACAATCTTCAACCCTCACGATATCAAGGGCTCGCACTCGTGGCTGGTTTTAGGGCCTTTGCGCCTACAGCCTGCCGAGTTTGGTAAGTTTGCAACGGCGTTGGCCTTGGCCAAACTGATGAGTGCTTACAATTTCTCTATACACAATTGGCACCACTTTGCTGCGGCTTGTGGCATCATCTTGTTGCCCATGTTCTGCATTGTTGGGCAGCGCGAAACAGGATCGGCATTGGTCTATCTGGCATTCTCGCTCATGTTGTACCGCGAAGGCATGCCTGGCAGCATATTGTTTACGGGTGTGGCCATGGTTATCTATTTTGTGGTGGGCATTAAGTATGCCGACGTGTCGCTGTTTGATACGCCTACCTCGGTGGGCACCTTTGTGGTGTTGCTGCTGGTGCAGGTGTTTTCGGCCTGTATGATTGATGTGTATTGTAACAATCGGCGCCAAGCCATCCTTATTTTGACTTATGCCTTAGGCGCTACGGTGCTGGCTGTGCTGTTTGCCGAGTTTGTTATCCCCTTCAACGTGATTATCGTGCAACTTGTGGTGTGCGTCTTGATGGCGGTGTTCTTGCTGCTGCAGTGGCTGGGCACACGCTTGCGCAATTACTTCTATATATTGCTCTTTTCGTTGGGCTCTATCGTGTTCTTTTATTCGGCCAACTATGTGCTGAACGATGTTATGCAGCCCCACCAGCGTGTGCGTATCAACGTGTTGCTGGGTCTTGACGAAGATGTTTCGGGCGCAGGATATAATGTGCATCAAAGCGAAATAGCTATTGGCTCGGGCGGATTGCAAGGCAAAGGTTTTTTGAATGGTACCCAAACGAAACTGAAGTTTGTGCCTGAGCAAGACACCGACTTTATCTTCTGTACCGTGGGCGAAGAGGAAGGCTTCTTGGGGTCGGCTGCTGTGTTGCTGCTGTTCTTGGCTCTTATCCTACGGCTTATACATTTGGCTGAACGACAACCCTTCGCCTTTGGACGCATTTATGGCTATTGTGTGATGAGTGTGTTCCTCTTTCACGTGTTTATTAATGTGGGTATGGTGCTGGGTCTGACGCCTGTTATTGGCATCCCGCTGCCATTTTTTAGTTATGGTGGCTCATCGTTATGGGGCTTCACCATCTTGCTGTTCATCTTCTTGCGCATTGACGCAGGCCGCAATATGGTGCAGACGTAAGGGCAATGCACTAATTATACCTATATATAATAAGTGTAAGATTATACCTATATGTATAATAGAGGTAAAATTATACCTATATGTATAATATGGGTAAATGTTATCTATTATATGGTAGGCATTATGTTTATGCGATAAATATAAAAAAGAGGGTGTGTCAAAATAGAAGTTAAAAGAAGTTTGGGCTTCGCCCGAAGTTAACAGAAGTTAGCGGACATATGTATAAATTGCTGAAAATAAAGCATTTGTCTGTTAACTTCCATCCATCGTAGATGGATTAACTTCTTCTTAACTTCCTCTAACTCCTATTTTGACACGCCCTCTCTTTTTTCATGCTTTAAGCTTTTGCTGTGCGCCACGTGTTATTAGCGTTGCAGCTTAGCCGTGTGGTTATCATTACGTTGTTACTGGCGTAATATCTGTATACCAATATCGCTTACGCCAGGCAAAATCTCGCGTTTCATATCATGACGAACCTTTATCTGTAACGAGTCGCCCGCCTGCAGATGCATGCTGTTGATGGGGAACGAATACTGATAATAGTTCAAACCTTGGCCTTTTGTACGCCCTCTTTCGTCAATAAGACGGCATTTCAGCGTGTCGGTGTGCGTTTGGTGCGACGGCAATATCGTTTGCTCTACGATCAGCGCAAGGCTCATAAAGGGATAACCTTGGCTCACACGCAGCAGTAAATGGCTGTTATACAAACCCTCGGTTGGCATCTTTGGCACGCTGAAGGTGAGCGTGTCGTTCTTCTCCCAGCCGTTTAGGGGCGTGTGGTCGTAGCGGTAATACACCTTATTGCCAATGCAGGCTGCAAGCAAGGTGAGCATCAGTGCCACTCCTGCCCATTGCCAAAGACTTTTCTTCATAACTTGCGTTCTTGTTAGGCTTGCCCGCCACCATTGGGGGTGTCGTGGGGTGTGTTGGGTGTATTGGGTGTATTGTTTGACGCATTGCGGTCGGCCCCTTTTGCTCTGGGGTGTGCCCCTTGTGGTCTACCTTGACGCTGTCTTGGCCTTTGTCCTTGATCTTGTCCTTGTGCCTGTCCTTGGCTCGGTCCTTGTGCAGCACCCTTAGGTTGCTGCTGTGCGTTTCTTTCGCCTTTAGGCTGAGGCTTGCCTTGTCGGTTGCCCTCTCTGCTTTTGTTCTTTTTCTTCTTTTTCGACTTGTCGAAGCGGCTGATATCGGCATCGGCCAAGAGGTCGATGGGCTTCGCCGACTCTTTTATCTTGCCGTTTTCAAGCAGCGATAGGGGCTTCTCGCCCTTGCGGTTCAGCTCTATCACCTCGATGGCACGCTGAGCGCTGATGGTCTCGAGGTTGGCGGCCAACTTCTTATCGGTAGAGTAGGTGACCGTGCCAGCCAAAATATCGCTCTTGAAGAAGTGATATTCGTTGTCTTGTGTGAAGAGGGTCAGTTCGCGGCTCGGCATCTTGCGGCCAGCCTCTACATAGTCGTCAACCTCATAGTTGAGGCAGCATTTCAGCTTTGCGCATAGACCCGCCAACTTCTGTGGGTTGAGCGAAATGTCTTGAAAGCGAGCGGCGTTGGTGCTCACGCTTACAAAGTTTTTCATCCAGGTGGCACAGCACAGCTCTCTACCGCAAGGACCTGTTCCGCCAATACGGCCTGCCTCTTGACGCGCACCAATCTGTTTCATCTCAATGCGCACATGGAAGGTTTCGGCCAGCACCTTGATAAGCTGTCTGAAGTCGACACGTTCATCGGCAATGTAGTAGAAGATGGCCTTGTTTCCATCACCCTGATATTCAACATCGCCTATCTTCATCTGTAGGCCCAAATCTTTGGCTATCTGTCGGCTTTGTATCATGGTGGCGTGCTCGCGACTCTTTGCCTCGTGATATTTCTCCATATCTACTGGCTTGGCAATGCGGTATACGCGCTTTATTTCGTCGGCCGACTTGAGGTTGGCTTTCTTTATTTGCAACTTTACCAAGCGGCCTGTTAGGGTTACCACGCCAATGTCGTGGCCAGGGCTGGCCTCTACAGCTACGATGTCGCCTTTCTTCAGCTCAATATTGTTCACGTTGTGGTAATAACCTTTGCGTGTGTTCTTAAACTGAACCTCAACGAGGTCGGTGCTCTCTTCGTTTCCAGGAACGTCGGCCAGCCAGTCGTAGGTGTTGAGCTGCTTGTCTTGACGTCCGCATGCCTGATGGCAGAAACCGCGGTCGCATCCTCGTGATATCTTGAATTTCATGTTCTTGAAATCTGTCATATTGTTTTTCTTGTCTTTGCCTTGGCCTTATTCTTATTTTTGGGCCGTGGCGGGTGTATATATCGTTTTATGTTTTCTTTTGTTATGTGCCTTGTTTATCAGCGCCGATGGTAGTTATATGTTAGCGCTTATGGCTTGCGTATCAGCGCCACAATGTTCTTTAGGGCAATGTCGTAGAACACCACTTTGCTGTTTACGTTTTGTGAGATGTCGCGTATGGCCAACTGAAACATATTGCTTATCTCAATCACATTGGCCTCGTTTATGAAGGGTGAAAACTTGCGTGCAAACTGCTCTTCTTCGGGCGTCATGTAGCACAGGTCGGGCTGGCGGAAGTTGTACATAAAACTTTCGCGCACCATGCGAGAGAAGTAGGTGAGCATGCGTTTCTGCTTCTCGCGTCCGAAGGTGGTCACCGTTTCGGCCCATTTCTTCAGCTCCTTTACCTTGCGGCCGTAGCAAAGACGCATGAAGAGGGTGAAGAGATCGAAAAACTGGTGGCTCTCGTTGCTGGTATCGAGGGTTTCGATAGCCTTTATCCAGCTGCCACCTGCCACGCGGGCAATGGCGTGCGCCGCATCGGCATCAAGACCTCGACGTTGTTGTAAGGCTTGTTCTATGTCGGCGGTGTCGATGCGTTTCATAGCGAAACGCTGCGTGCGGCTGAGAATGGTTTCGAGTAGCAGACCTGGCTCTTCGCTTACCATGAGGAAGATGGTGCGCTGAGGCGGCTCTTCCAGAGTTTTCAATATCTTGTTGGCGCTGGTGGCATTCATGCGCTCGGGCAACCAAATAATGCTTACCTTATAGCCGCCTTGACTGGCTTTGAGGCTTAGTTCGCGCGTTAGTTTGTCGGCTTCGGCAGCTGTAATCACGGCTTGCTGGTTGGCGGCGTCCATGGCCGTCATCCATTGTTCGAAGGTGAAGTAGGGGCCGTGGCTGAGCATCTCGCGCCATTGAGCCATGTAATCGTCGCTCACGGGCTTATAGTCGGCACCTGAGTTGGCGGGCTTAATGGTGGGAAAGGTGAAGTGCAGGTCGGGGTGGTTGAAGCCCTTTAGCAGCTGACTGTTGTTTAACAGGTGTGCAGCAAAGGCCATGGCCATGGCCATCTTACCGCATCCTTGCGGACCAGTGATAAGCATAGCGTGTGGCAGACGGTCTTCTTGTTCCATCTGCATGAGGCGTTGCCATGCTTCTTGCTGTCCTACTACTTCATCAATGCTCATTATAATTGCGCTTTATTTGTTGGGTTTTCTTATTCTTTTATATGTTGTTTTGAGGCTTGTTTGGCGATGTTTCCCTCTTCTTTTTTCTTTGTTACACTTATAAAAGGCGTTTGGCAACCTCGCATACCGAGTCGACAGCCGACACTGTGTAGAAGTGAATGTTCTTTACACCAGCGTTATAGAGCTCTTGGCATTGAGCGGTAGTCCACTCTACGCCCAGGGCTTTGGCATCGTCATCGGTCTTACATTTTATGGCCTCGGTGGCCAAGGCTTGTGGCAAATCGCAATGGAAGGTGCGGGGCACTACGGTAAGTTGCGACAACTTGGCAAACGGCTTAATGCCTGGAATGATGGGGATGGTGATGCCATTAGCGCGTGCTTTCTCTACAAAGTCGAAGTATTTCTGGTTATCGTAGAACAGCTGTGTAACGGCATATTCGGCACCGAGATCTTGTTTCATCTTCAAATATTGCATATCCATCTCCAGGTTTGGCGCCTCTTCGTGTTTCTCGGGGTAGGCGGCCACACCAAAATGGAATGGTTTGCCTGGATGCTTGATGGGGGTTCCGTCAACAAAGAAGCCCTCGTTAAAGCTATTTACCTGCTGTATAAGCTGTGTGGTGTGCTCGTATCCGCCAGGTATAGCCTTGAAACGATTGTCTTCTTTGGCCTTGTCGCCACGCAACAGTAGCAGGTTCTCTATGCCGAGAAACTGAAGGTCAAGCAGTTCATATTCTATATCTTCGGTGGTGGCTCCGCTACATATAATGTGCGGTATGACGGGTATGTTATATTTGTTCTGTATGGCAGCAGCAATGGCTACGGTGCCAGGGCGTCGGCGAATACGCAGACGCTCATATTGTCCGCTTTCTAGTTCGCGGTAAACATACTCGCTATGGTGGGTGGTTATATTGATATACAGCGGGTTAAACTCTTTCAGCTTGTCGATAGTGGAGAACAGAAACCCCGTGCCATTGCCCTTCAGTGGCGGTAATACTTCGAAAGAGAAGTGGCGCGAGGAGTTGTTATCGTTGATGAGTTCCTTTACATTCATAAGTGTCTGTTTCTTGTAATGTATGCAAAGTTACTGAAAGTCTTGCACAAAAAGGCATAGTTGCTCGTTTTTTTCGCCTTTAATACATCGTTTTATTAGAAAACAGAACTGTTTAATGACAATTCATCATTTGCCAGTAAATGCTTCTATATGCTTTCCTTAGTATTTGTCGATGCCGCTTTTTATCATGCCAATGTCTTTATTTGTCCTTTTGCATAATGTTGCGAATGAGCATGCCCGCGGGGGCAAGCACGGTGCCATGGTCGAAACCGCTGAGCTCGTGTATAGGGATAAACTTGTTGCCCATGCCCTCGAGCACCGACTTGAGGTAGAGGTTCTCTTCATAGCGCGACATCTGTTCCAAGTGGCGGTCGCCAGTGATAAGGGTGAGATTTGTGTTCAGTTGGCGGGCATTGTTCAGTGGTGCCATCTTGTCAACAATGGGTAAGGTGAACGATATCTTGCGCTCTTTGCGTATGGTGTAGTGGGTAGCACACTGTCCGCTCACGGGAAAATAGCCCTTTATCGAGTCGGCATCAACACCATATTCGGCCAAATAAGTCTTGTCAAGCGCCAGCATCAGTGTGAGATAGCCGCCTGCCGAGTGTCCGCCTACATACACTTGTGTAGGGTCGCCACCATATTCAGCAATATGTTTGAGTGTCCAGGCTACGGCAGCCGCAGCGTCGCGGGTGTAGTCGGGGCATTGGCAACGCGGAAACAAACGGTAGTTGGGAGCCACCTGTGCAAAGCCACTGTTCATCAATTCGGGCCTAAACTCTTTGTTGCCGCCTTCCAATCCGCCACCATGAAACCACACAATGGTCTTGAAACCCTTCTTTTGTGTGGGCAGGTACATATCTAGTTTGCAGCGTTCGCGGCGGTAGGCTGAAGTGTCGTTGGCGCTGATATATGAGATGTCTTTCAGTGTTTTATATTCGTTTTCTTGCGATACGTTTTTGCATTTCAAGGCTTTACATTCGCTTTTAGGTGCTTTTTGTTCCTTCTTTATGCCTTTGCTTTTGCCTTGTGCATTGGCCGTCAGTATAGCAGCCAGCATGATGATAATGGTAAATAACTTTCTCATGTTGTTTGTTTTGATATTTATGTTAGATGTTGTTTGTTTAGATGTTGTTTGTTTAGATGTTGTTTGTTTAGATGTTGTTTTTTCGCATTGCAAAAGTATTTATAATTCTTTGAATGTACAAACGTTTTTACCAAGTTGTTATAAACAATTAAAATAAGCTATGATTTCTTGTGTATTTCTATATTTTTATCTAATTTTGTCGAAGAAAACCAAATCAACAATTAATACAAATCACAATTAATACAAATCACAATTAATACAAATCACAATTAATATGATGATGCGTGGCGCTGTTGTCACACATCTACAATAGATAACTATCTAAACAGATAAACATCTAATAGAGGTAACTATTCAAACAGAAAACTCAAAAAACAGTATAAACAATAGAACTGAATAAACATAATAATTAAAACAAAATACGTAAAACAATGAAACAAGGAAAGAAACTGCTCACAGGCGCCACTCTTATGTTGGCCCTTTCTGCAGGACAGGCAAATGCTGCCTCGCCCCTCATCTCGTTCTCACCCGCCAATGCCGTAGTGGCCGATAACACCAAATATGTGTCGAAGCGCCCCGCGGAGGCCGACCGCCTCTTCGTGTCAGATGCTGTTGAGAAGAAGATAAAAGAGGTAAAGAAGTTGTTGAAAAACAATCCCTACTTGGCTTGGATGTTTGAAAATTGCTACCCAAACACCATCGACACCACCGCTCATTTTGATGGCAAAGATGACACCTTTGTATATACTGGCGACATTCATGCCATGTGGCTTCGCGACAGTGGCGCACAGGTATGGCCTTACGTGCAGTATTGTAACAAAGATGCCAAGTTGAAGAAGATGATTCGTGGCGTTATCCTTCGCCAGCTCAAGTGCATCAATATTGATCCCTATGCCAATGCTTTCAACATGGGACCCGTTGAGGATAACGAGTGGGCCTCTGACGGAACCGCTATGAAGCCCGAGTTGCACGAGCGCAAATACGAGATCGACTCATTATGCTATCCCATCCGTTTGGCTTTCCATTACTGGCAAGTAACGGGTGACACCTCAGTGTTTGGCCCCGAATGGCAAGAGGCTGTAAAGAATGTGTTAAAGACCTTCCACGAGCAGCAGCGCAAGGAGAACAAGGGCCCGTACACCTTCCTTCGTAGAACTGACCGTCAGCTCGACACTGTGTGCAACTCAGGTTATGGCAACCCCGTAAACCCTGTTGGCCTCATTGCCTCTGTGTTCCGTCCTTCAGACGATGCCACCACCTTCTTGTTCCTCGTTCCCTCAAACTTTATGGCCGTATCGTCATTGCGCAAGGCCGCTGAGATATTGACCAAGGTGAACAACGATGCTGCCACTGCTGCCCAGTGCACCGCTTTGGCCAATGAGGTAGAGTCTGCTTTGAAGAAGTATGCTGTTGTAGAACATCCCAAGTATGGCAAGATTTATGCCTATGAGGTTGATGGCTTCGGCAACCATTTCTTGATGGACGATGCTAACGTTCCCTCGCTGTTGGCAATGCCTTATTTGGGCGATGTTGATGCCAACGACCCCATCTATCAGAACACTCGTCGCTTTGTATGGAGCAAGGATAACCCTTATTTCTTCAAAGGCAAGGATGGCGAAGGTATTGGTGGCCCGCACATAGGCTATGATATGGCATGGCCCATGTCAATTATGATGAAGGCGTTTACCAGCAACGATGATGCCGAAATCAAGCAGTGCATTGAGATGTTGATGCGTACCGACGCTGACACTGGCTTCATGCACGAATCCTTCAATGTTCATAATTCGAAGAATTTTACCCGTCCATGGTTTGCTTGGACCAACACTTTGTTTGGTGAGCTCATTGTAAAGCTTGTTGACGAAGGCAAGGTCGACCTTCTGAATAGTTGCAAACGATAATCGTTTACGCACATATATAAACGGAATTTATTGGAAGCATGAAGGTTTCTTCTTCCAATAAATTCCGTTAAATTTTTCTACGTGGCTTACCTGTTTCTGTCATTGGCAGTTTATTTACATATATATATTCTTTAGGTGCGAAGTAGCGAGGCAGCACCTGTTTGCATATATTTTCTACCTTATTAACCTGTTCATCTTCGGTCAGCATCACCACTATCTCTCCAAACTTTTCATCTTTCTTTTTCGTCAAGAAGAAGGGGCGTGATAGGTGAGGGCGTAAGAGGTCTTCTACCTCTTCAATTTGAATCTTTATTCCGCCACTGCATATCACATTATCTTTGCGTCCTTTTATACGGAAGCGTGTGTGGGGTGTCGTTACAATTTCGGCAATATCGTTTGTTATGATAGGGTGGGGCGTAACCTGTGGTGCATCAATCACCAGACATCCTTCATCGGTTAGTTGCACCTGCACACTGTCGAAAGGCGTATACCAAAGGCTGGCATCGGGCCCGTTGAGGCGTCGAAGGGCGATGTGCGATAGCGTTTCGGTCATGCCGTAGGTGCTCCACACTGCATTAGGCAAGGTCTTTAGTTCGGCTGCCAAAGCATCATCAATGGCGCCCCCACCAATAATAAGGTGTTTGATACGAGCCAGCCGAGCGCGCTCTTTCGGTATCTGTAGGCTGTTATACACTTGCATGGGCACCATAGCAGCAAAACAGAAGAGGGGGCGCGCCTCATTATTATCAAGTTGCGCGTCATCATTATCAAGATGATAGGCTCCTTCTTCTGTTATTGTGGCCTTTAGGCTGTCTGCCGACGTGCGTTTAAAGTTCAGCCGAGTGGCCGTGGCCAGAGCCTCGTCAGAGAGTGGATGCCCACAAGGCTTCTCGCTTACCAAGCACAGTCCACGTTCAATGCTGCGCACAATCATCATTTTGCCCGCTATATAGTCGGCCGACATGCACAGCAGTGCTGTGTCGCCCGCCTTCAGGTTTAGAAAGTTGCAGGTGATGCGTGCCGAGTTCATCATCCTCGTTTTCTCCACCAACATGTTCTTTGGTTTGCCTGTCGACCCGCTTGTATGCACCTGTAGGCAGCAGTCATCATTGTTCCAGCTATTGATAAAATCAAATATTGTCATTTCCTTCTTCCTTTACTGATGTTTCTTACAAAGTTACATTATTTTTCGTTATTCGCCTTGCAAATGTACGTACAATGGTGAAAAATCGGTCAATGAATAGCAAAATCCGTTCAATTGTTGAATATTTGCATTTTTTGAACAAATATTGTTATTCTGTTTCCTCCTTTTTTTGTTATTTTGCAGTGCAAACATGAGGGGGCGAAGTCGTGAGGCCTCCATCCTTCAAAGGCTTTCAAAAGCCAAATTCATCAAAATGAAAAAGATAAATTTCTTCATAAGATAAAAAGGTAAGTAGGTGTTCAAAATTAATTTAAATGGATTTATGCCATATTTTGGTCTGTATGTTCAGCTCCGAAGAGGGAGTGTAGCGGGCTACACGACCGATGAGAGATGGACATACAGGCCAAAAGAGGGCGTAAAGACATTTGAAAGCATTACATTGATTTATCAAATTTATATATGCGATTAATTTTGAACATCTACTTAATAGTTTTTAGGATAAAAGGTAACAATACGCAGTGATTGTGTATAAAAAGATTTTAGTTTCAATAATCAGTTTGAATTTTTCTGAATAATAAAAGTTACATCTCAACAGGCAATGTTAGTATTTCTGTATGGCATCAAGATTGCGTTCAAGGATAATTTATTAATATATTAATAACTATAAACACATTAAAGAAAATGAGAAAACTTTTCATTTCTATGCTGGCGTTCGTTGCTTCTGTTGCTGCTTTGGCGCAGAATCCCGAAACGTTTAAACCTTACAAAAGCACAGCGCTAAGGTTGCCTTCGGTGCCTTTAGTGGTGTCAGATCCTTATTTCTCTATTTGGTCGCCCTATGATAAGCTTACTGATGGCGACACCCGCCACTGGACCAACGATGAAAAACCCCTTGAGGGCTTATTGCGCGTTGATGGTAAAACCTATCGTTTTATGGGTTCCAGCGAGCGTTCTGTATTAGAAAGCATTGTTCCGATGGCCGACGAAGGCCCTTGGACCGGACTATATACTCGCCAGACGCCAAACGCCGGATGGCAAGCCCCCGATTTTGATGCCCAAGGTTGGAAAGAAGGCCAAGCTGCTTGGGGTTCTGATGGCCTGAGCTTTGTGCGCACCCGTTGGCGCGACAAGAACAGCGATCTCTATGTTCGTCGCACCTTTAGTCTCACCTCTGCCGACCTTTCTTCTGACCTGTGGCTGATGTATTCGCACGACGATGTGTTTGAAATCTACATTAACGGCACCAAGGTGGCCGATACGGGCGAAACCTGGCGCGAGGGCGTGAAGCTTCATCTCACCCCTGAACTGAAGCGCCTCTTGAAAGAAGGCAAGAACGTTATTGCCGCCCATTGCCATAACACCACGGGTGGCGCTTATACCGACTTTGGCCTCTATCGCAACATCCTTACCTCCAATGCCGATGTGCAAACCGCTAAGCAGAAGTCGGTTAGCGTGTTGGCCACCTCTACTTATTACACCTTTGCATGTGGCCCCGTCGACCTCGACGTCGTGTTCACCGCCCCCATGCTCATCAACGATTACGACCTCTTGTCGTCGCCCGTCAATTACATTTCTTATCAGGTGCGTTCTACCGATAACAAGGCCCACGATGTGCAGTTTTATTTAGGTGCCAGCACCCTGTTGGCCGTAAATAAGAGCAACCAGCCCACCGTTTCGTCTACCGTTATCAAGAAGGGCGTTACCTATCTGAAGACAGGCACCATTGAGCAGCCCATCTTAGCCAAGACAGGCGATGGCATCTGCATCGACTGGGGCTACCTCTATCTGCCCAACATCAATGGCGAGGTAAGCCTTGCCTTAGATGCCGACATCAAGGCCTCGTTCTTAGCCAATGGCACCTTGCCCAAGAGCCATGACCAGCTGGTGAGCCGCAAGCCCGCCACCGCCCCCACGTTGGCCTACATGCACAATTTTGGCTCTGTGTCCCAGGCCTCAAGCTATGCCCTTATCGGTTACGACGAGATTGAAGATATCGAGTATATGTACCACCGCTACAAGGGCTATTGGGCCCATAACGGCAACGTCAGCATTTTCGATCAATTTGAAAAGCTGAACCGCAGTTACAGCAGCATTATGCAGCGTTGTCGCCAGTGGGACAAGCAGCTCTACGACGATGCCTTTGCTGCTGGCAATACCAAGTATGCCGAGATATTGTCGGGCTCATACCGCCACGTCATCGCCGCCCATAAGCTGTTTCAGGATAAAGATGGCAACCTGTTGTTCTTCTCGAAAGAGAACAACTCGAATGGCTGCGTCAACACCGTCGACCTCACTTATCCCGAGGCACCCCTCTTCCTTGTTTACAACCCCGAACTGCAAAAGGCTATGATGACCTCTATCTTCGATTATAGCCTGTCGGGTCGCTGGACCAAACCCTTTGCTGCCCACGACCTGGGTCAATATCCTAAGGCCAACGGTCAGGTGTATGGGGGCGATATGCCCCTTGAAGAGGCAGGCAATATGATAACGCTGGCCGCTACCATTGCCAAGCTTGAGGGCAACACCCACTATGTAGACAAGTATTGGGACTTGCTGAAAACCTGGACCGACTACCTCGTAGATAATGGTCAAGACCCCGCCAACCAGCTCTGCACCGACGACTTTGCTGGCCACTGGGCTCATAACGCCAACCTTTCTATCAAGGCTATTATGGGCGTTGCAGGCTTTGCCGAGATGGCTCGCATTAAGGGCGATGCCGCTACGGCCGATAAATACATGGCCAAGGCCCGTGCCATGGCTACACAATGGGAGCAGACTGCTCGCGAAGGCAACCACTATCGTTTGGCTTTCGACCGCCCCAACACCTGGAGCCAGAAATATAATATGGTGTGGGATAAGTTGTGGAACATCAACATCTTCCCCAACAACGCCATGCAGAAAGAGGTGAAGTTCTATCTCACCAAGCAGAACAAATATGGCTTGCCCCTCGACGTCAGAAAAGATTATACCAAGAACGACTGGATAATGTGGACCGCGGCCATGGCCTCTGACAACAAGACATTCTTGAAGTTTGTTGATCCGATATACGATTATATCAACGAAACACAGTCGCGTGTGCCCATTAGCGATTGGTACGATACCAAGACCGGCCTCATGGTAGGCTTTAAGGCACGCTCGGTGATAGGAGGATTTTGGATGAAGGTGCTGGCCGACAAGATGGCCACCGCTCGTAAATAATCTCCCTTACATCCTTCATATAACCCGTGTAACCGCATAGAAAAACCCTATAAAACGAAGCAAAACGAAGTGAAATTAGTTCTTAGATATTGCTTACAATAAGCATATACCATATATATAAATACGCGTATAAAGAGATAACTAAGAACCATGTCTGACAGACACTCCTGTGCCGTTTGCTCATGATGGCGGCGCCAGGAGTGTCTGCTTTTTTTGTGCTCTCTGTCCCATTATTTGGCTGCTTGCAGAAAAATGTGTAATTTTGCATGGCAGTAGACGAGTAGACAAGTAGACAAGTAGACAAGCTACTACACATACTTGTTTAAAGTTGTCAAACGTAAAACAATAACATAAAGAAGCAACCCTACCGTGCCCATTATAAACATCACATCGCTCAACCATCCTGGTGTTGAGATATTTCATTCGCTTACCGAAGCCCAACTGCGTCATCAGGTAGAAACCGAGAACGGACTGTTCATAGCCGAGAGCCCGAAGGTGATACGTGTAGCCCTTGATGCTGGCTACCAGCCCTTAGCCTTGTTGTGCGAAGAGCGACACATCACAGGCGACGCTGCCGACATCATTGCTCGTCACCCACAGATGCCCGTCTATACTGGTACGCGCGACCTTCTTACCCGCATCACCGGTTACAAGCTCACCCGTGGTGTGCTGTGTGCCATGCTGCGTAGACCCATGCCCACCGTTGAGGCCGTATGCCGCGATGCCCGTCGTGTGGTGGTAATAGATAACGTGGTCGACACTACCAATATAGGTGCCATCTTCCGTTCGGCTGCCGCCTTGGGCATTGATGCCGTGCTGCTCACCCCCAACTCGTGCGACCCGCTCAACCGCCGCTCTGTGCGCGTGTCAATGGGTTCGGTCTTCCTCTTGCCCTGGACGTGGATAGAGGCCCCTCTAACCTCGCTTCACGCCCTTGGTTTCAAGACGGCCGCCATGGCCCTTACTGATAAGTCGGTGGCCCTCGATAACCCGCAACTGATGGCCGAGCCTCGTCTGGCCATCATCATGGGCACCGAGGGCGATGGCCTTCCTCACGATACCATAGCCCAGGCCGACTATGTAGTGCGCATACCCATGTCGCATCAAGTCGACTCGCTCAATGTTGCTGCCGCCTCGGCCGTAGCCTTTTGGCAGTTGTGTCACAAGTCATAGCTTGCCCTCGTCAACTCGTCCGCTCGGCTTTGCCGCTTGCTTCAGCAAGAACTCGTCAACTCGTTAACTAATAAAAAATAATGGCAACAAAAGTAAGAATACACACTACACAGGGCGACATCACTGTTCGCCTGTATGACGAAACACCCCTTCATCGCGACAATTTTATCAAGTTGGCCAAAGAAGGCTACTATGATGGCACACTGTTTCACCGTGTTATAGCCAACTTCATGATTCAGGGTGGCGACCCCGACAGCCGTCAGGCACCCGCTGGCAAGATGTTGGGCGCTGGTGGCCCCGACTATACCATCGCTGCTGAGATACAGCCCGCCCTCTTTCACAAGCGTGGCGCCCTGTGTGCCGCCCGTTTGGGCGATGAGGTAAACCCCAACCGCGAGTCGAGTGGTAGCCAGTTTTACATTGTTTGGGGCGACGTATATAAGCCCGCGCAGCTCAAGCAGATGGAGAAGCAGATGAAGCAAAACCAGGTAACCATCACCTTCAACGACCTTGTTACCTATCACAAAGACGAAATTATGGATATGCGTCGTAACCGCGACCGTGCTGGCCTGCAAGAGATGCAAGACCGACTGATGCAAGAGGCGCAAGACATTTGCAAGGCTAACCCCGTGGGTTTCAGCGCCGAACAGACCGAAGCCTATACCACGCTGGGTGGCACACCACACCTTGATGGCCAGTACACCGTGTTTGGCGAAGTAGAGGAAGGTCTCGACGTAGTAGACAAGATACAGAGCTGCGACACCCTTCCTAACGACCGTCCTACCACCGATATCACCATGACGGTAGAAGTGCTCGATTAAAAAAAAACATGCCCAAAACATTACTTTTATAAGAAAAACTTTGCAATATAAAAAATAATGACTATTTTTGCAAAAGATATGTAGCGTATTTGTAATAAACAGATATAGCGCCTGTTACGCCTACACCAATCCGTGGGTAAGAAACCTACAGTTTCTATCACCCCAGCAATGCTATGTAGCGTGACAGAAATGATAGATGAAATATAGAAATTAAAAAAATAGTGATTTGTGTCAGCCTGTGAAGGTTGAGGTTTTAAATGTTATTAATTGTAAGGTTTGGACGGACATTATCCGTTCAATGTGTGAGTCGGGTGGATGTGAATCCGCCCGTTTCTTTTTCTTTCGCTTTCCTAAACCACGCGCATGCACAAAACCGATAATAACGAACACTACATTATTAATGGATGCTAAATAAACGCTAAATATCCACTCTTTTTAGGTGAAAGGTATGCTAATTGAAAAAAAAGCAGTATTTTTGCAATAAGAAACAAGTAAAATATTGCTGAATAAAACCAAATCAAAAAATAAATGCGAAACCCGATATCATTGATATCAATTATTAATCCTTCATATTGTTTAGTAAAACTATGACATTTAAAATCTTATGTACGTCGTTGGTGGCACTCATGTCGGTGACCATGACAACGCAAGCTGCTACTGAGAAAGAGCCTGTCGACTATGTAAACCCATTGGTGGGTACCGAGTCGAAGATAGAGCTTTCTACGGGTAACACCTATCCTGCCATTGCCATGCCGTGGGGTATGAACTTCTGGATGCCGCAAACTGGCAAGATGGGCGATGGATGGGCATACGTGTATTGGGCCGACAAAATTCGTGGCTTCAAGCAAACACACCAGCCCAGCCCCTGGATTAACGACTACGGTCAGTTCTCAATCCTTCCCGTAACCGGCGCTCCCGTTTTCGATCAAGACAAGCGTGCCTCGTGGTTCTCTCACAAAGCCGAGATAGCCACACCTTATTATTATCGTGTTTATCTGGCCGACTATGACATTGTGGCCGAGATGGCACCCACCGAGCGTGCTTGTGCTATGCGTTTCACCTTCCCCGAGACCGACAAGTCGTTCATCGTGGTCGACGCTTTCGACCGCGGCTCATACGTAAAAATTCTTCCCGAAAAGAACATGATTGTAGGCTATACCACCCGCAATAGCGGTGGCGTGCCCCGCAATTTCAAAAACTATTTCGTGCTGAAGTTTGACAAGCCCTTCACCTACAAGGCCGCCGTTACCGATGGCAATATAGGCGAGGGCACCGTTGAGGCCAAGTGTAACCATGCTGGCGCAATTATCGGTTTCCAGACCAAGCGTGGCGAGCAGGTGAACGTTCAGGTGGCATCATCGTTCATCAGCGAGGAGCAGGCTCTGCGCAACCTCGGTGAGCTGAAAGACGGATGCTTCGACCGCATCAAGGCTGAAGGCCGCAAGACATGGAACGACGTCCTTGGCAAGATAGAGATTGAGGACCAGAACATAGACCACAAGCGCACGTTCTATTCATGCCTCTACCGCTCGGTGCTCTTCCCGCGCTCGTTCTTCGAGTATGATGCTCAGGGCAAAGTGGTACACTACAGCCCCTATAATGGCGAGGTGAAACCTGGCTACATGTTTACCGATACTGGCTTCTGGGATACCTTCCGCTGCCTCTTCCCCTTGCTCAACGTGATGTATCCGTCAATGAACACCAAGATGCAAGAGGGCCTGGTAAACGCTTATCTTGAGAGCGGCTTCTTGCCCGAGTGGGCCAGCCCTGGTCATCGTGGCTGCATGGTGGGCAACAACTCGGCTTCTATCGTTGCCGACGCTTACCTCAAAGGTTGCCGTGGCTACGATGCCGAAACTCTGTGGAAGGCTGTTGTGCATGGTGCCAATGCCGTACATCCCACCGTGTCGTCAACCGGACGTCTGGGTTACGAATATTATAACACCTTGGGCTACGTGCCTTACGATGTGAAAATTAACGAGAACGTAGCACGCACCCTCGAGTATGCTTACAACGATTGGTGCATCTACCAGTTTGGCAAGGCGCTGGGCAAGAGCGAGAAAGAGCTGAAACCTTTCCGCGAGCGCTCGTTCAACTATAAGAACGTGTTTGACAAAGAAACCAAGCTCATGCGCGGCCGCAACAAGGACGGCAAGTTCCAGACACCCTTCTCACCGCTGAAGTGGGGCGACGCCTTCACCGAGGGCAACAGCTGGCACTACACATGGTCGGTGTTCCACGACCCGCAGGGACTCATCAACCTCATGGGTGGCAAGCAAGACTTCAACCAGATGCTCGACTCTGTGTTCAACGTACCGCCATTGTTCGATGACAGCTACTACGGTGGTGTCATCCACGAGATTCGTGAGATGCAGATTATGAACATGGGTAACTACGCCCACGGCAACCAGCCCATCCAGCACATGATATACCTCTACGGCTATTCGGGCCAGCCCTGGAAGACCCAGTACTGGATTCGTGAGGTTATGGACAAGCTCTACACCGCCAATCCCGACGGCTATTGCGGCGACGAAGACAACGGTCAGACCTCTGCATGGTATGTGTTCTCTGCCATGGGCTTCTACCCCGTATGCCCCGGCAGCAACCAGTATGTGCTGGGCACGCCTTACTTTGATAAGATGACCCTGCACCTGGAGAATGGCAAAACCATGACTATCACGGCCAAGGGCAACACCGACGACACGCGTTATGTAAACGCCATGACGCTGAATGGTGCTCCCTATAACCACAACTACCTCAACCACACCGACTTGATGAACGGTGGCAACATCGAGTTTACCATGAGCGCTACACCTAACAAGCAGCGCGGCACACTCGCTGAAGACGTGCCTTACTCGTTCTCAAACACGCTGAAAGCTGTGAAGACCAAAAAGGGTAAGAAAAAGTAAGCTTTGTAGGAACTGCTCATAAGCAATAACGGCTCAGATAATATTGTTGTGTATCTGACGATATATTCTCGCCGTTTTATGTGAAAACGAATGTCCTTATCGGCTGAAAATGAATATTTATGCAAAAAGCGACCTGTTTCTGTATATTTATACAGCGGGTCGCTTTTTGTTTTCTTTACTTAATATCTGTTAATATTATTACGAATTATAAGCAGATGCCGCTATTTGCTTACACTTTTCAAAGTTGATACTTCTCATTTGAGAAAGCATGGGTTTCACCTCCTGAAACCCATGCTTTTACCTCCTGAAACCCTTGGTTTCACAGCCTAAAACCCATGCTTTCAGATCGTAATTTGATGCCTTTCTGAAAATGTTCTCCATGCCCCCTGAAACTGTATATTTATGCAGTTTGTTGGAGGACGTGGCACGGAGGCCACCGTCCTACTAAGTTTTCCTATTTTATAATAACTACGCCAAGTATAAAAAGGAGCCTGGGTATCTTAAAGTAGGACGGTGGTCTCCGTGCCCCGTCCTCCAGCACCCAACTGATAATACTGATGAAGCGAAATAGGTTAGCTCATGGAGGACGTGGCACGGAGGCCACCGTCCTACTATGATATCCCCTGCTTGATTAGACTATTCCTACTTAGCTTACCCCACAATTTGCAAATCTCCTCGTCAACTTGTCAACTCGTCCCTCGTCAACTGTATATATATAATAAGGTGTATAACCCATAACCTTTTCCTATATATAATTCCCATATACAATTATCCCATTTAGGTAATTTTTGTTAACCTAACGTGCCTTCAAACCTACCGAAAATTGTTTTCTTAACAAATGTCAATGTCTTCATTTTATGCTATTTAGGCTACAAAGTTGTTATATATGCGTTTTTTTTACTGTCTGATTGTTAAAAAAAGCCCTCTTTTGTAACTTTATTGAACACATATTTGCCTATTACAATAATAATTTGTAATTTTGCGGCCGTATTTTTATAAAAATTTTTATAGTCTTTAGGAAATTTTATGAAGAGAAGATTTCTATTGTTCTTGACCGTAATGCTCGTAAATATTGTAGCAGCGTTCGGTCAAACGAAGATTTCCGGAACAGTAATCTTCCAGGATGATGGCGAGCCCGTTATCGGCGCCACGGTTCTTGTTGATGGAAGCAAGGTCGGCACGGTAACTGACATCGACGGTAAGTTCACTCTGGAGGTTCCTGCAGGAAAAAAGATTCAGGTAAGCTACGTTGGTATGGAAACTCAGACACTGGTAGCTAAGCCCGGTATGAAAATTGCTTTGAAGTCGAATACGGTCATCGACGAGGTGGTCGTAACCGGTATGTCAAAGATGGACCGCCGTACCTTTACTGGTGCCACCGATAAGGTGGATGCAAAGGACGCTATCCTAAATGGTGTGGCTGACGTGAGCCGTTCACTGGAAGGACGTTCTGCTGGTGTGTCAGTACAGAACGTGTCAGGTACCTTTGGTACCGCACCTAAGATTCGTGTGCGTGGTGCCACCTCTATCTACGGTAGCTCTAAGCCGCTGTGGGTGGTTGACGGTGTTATTATGGAAGATGTGAGCGACGTGAGCGCCGACGACCTGTCGTCAGGTGACGCTGAAACGCTGGTATCTTCAGCTATTGCTGGTCTTAACTCTGACGATATCGAGAGTTTCCAGATTTTGAAAGACGGTTCTGCAACCTCTATCTATGGTGCTCGCGCCATGGCTGGTGTGATCGTTGTTACTACCAAGAAGGGTCGTAACGGTCAGGCTCACATCAACTACTCTGGCGAGTTTACCACCCGTCTGAAGCCCAGCTACAGCAACTTCAACATCCTCAACTCGCAAGACCAGATGGATATCTATAAGGAAATGCGTGAAAAGGGATGGTTGAACCTCACCGACGTGCTCAACGGTAGCAACTATGGTGTATATGGTAAGATGTATGAGCTTATCAACACATACGATAGCAAGACCGGACAGTTTGCTCTGCCTAACACCCTCGAGGCTCAGAACGCTTATCTGCAGCAGGCCGAGATGCGTAACACCAACTGGTTTGACGTGTTGTTCCGCAACAATGTGATGCAGAACCACTCTGTAAGCTTGAGCGGTGGTACCGAGAAGTCAAACTACTATGCTTCAATGTCGGCAATGGTCGATCCGGGCTGGTACAAAGACAGCAAGGTAAACCGTTACACTGCCAACTTGAATGTTACTCATCACATCATCGACCAGCTGTCGATGAACATCATTGCCAGCGCATCTTATCGTAAGCAGCAGGCTCCTGGTACACTGAGCCAGGACGTTAACGCCGCTTCAGGTGAGGTACGTCGCGACTTTGATATCAACCCCTATTCGTACGCTTTGAACTCATCGCGTGCCCTTGATCCCGATACTTATTATCTCTCTAACTATGCTGCGTTCAACATCTTGAACGAGCTTGAGAATAACCGTATCGACCTGAACGTGGTAGATACCAAGTTCCAGGCCGAGCTGAAGTATAAGCCCATTCGCGACCTCGAGCTTTCTGCTATTGGCGCATTGAAGTATGCTGCTACCTCGCAGGAGCACCGCATCACCGAGAACTCGAACCAGGCTAACGCTTACCGTGCTATGAAAAATACTACGGTGCGCGACAACAACAGCTTCCTGTATAAAGATCCCGATAACCCCTATGCACTGCCTATCTCTGTGCTGCCCCAGGGTGGTTTCTACAAGCGTACCGACAACCGTATGCTTAGCTACGACTTCCGTGCTACCGCTAACTATAACCACACCTTCAACCGCATACACATCGTAAACCTGTTTGGTGGTATGGAGGCTACAAACATTGAGCGTTCACGTTCATGGTTTAATGGTGTAGGTATGCAGTACAACCAGAGCGAGGTGCCCTTCTACATCTACCAGTTCTTCAAGCGTGCGCAAGAGGCTGGTCACGACTACTATACACTGAGCCACAACTACTCACGTACAGCTGCCTTCTTCGCTAACGGTACCTATTCATACCAAGGCAAGTATAACTTGAACGGTACCATCCGTTACGAGGGTTCAAACATGTTGGGTCGCAGCCGCTCGGCTCGCTGGTTGCCCACCTGGAACATCTCTGGTTCATGGAATATGCACGAGGAGAAATTCTTCGATATCTTCCGTCCCACATTGTCACACTTCACGCTGAAAGCATCTTATAGTTTGACTGCTGACCGTGGCCCTGCCTCGATCACCAACTCTACTTCTATCTTCTCAGCTTACAACCCCTATCGTCCGTTCTCTACTGATAAAGAGTCGGGTATCTCTCTGTATCAGACGGGTAATGACGAGCTGACCTATGAGAAGAAGCACGAATGGAACTTCGGCGTTGACGCTGGCTTCCTTAACAACCGCATCAACGTAACGTTAGACGTTTATCGTCGTAACAACTACGACCTGATTGGTGTTGTTAACACACAGGGTGTGAACCGTAGTGCTATGTCGTATGGTAACGTTGCTTCAATGAAGTCGCACGGCGAGGAGTTGAGCATCTCTACCACCAATATTAAGAATAAGGACTTCAGCTGGACCACCAACTTTATCTATTCACACGCTGTGAATGAGGTTACTGAGCTGATGTCGCGCGCTAACACCATGGACTATATCTCTGGTTCTGGTTTCGCCATGACAGGTTATCCTGTACGTGCCCTCTTCTCAATTCCTTTTGTAGGATTGAACGAGAATGGTTACCCCATGTTCATCAACGAGAAGGGTAACGTTACTTCCACCGAAATCAACTTCCAGGAGCGTGATAACAATAGCTATCTGAAGTATGAAGGTCCTACTGATCCTGTTTACACGGGTTCACTGGGTAACATCTTTACATACAAAGGCTTCCGTTTGAACATCTTCCTTACCTATTCGTTCGGAAATGTGGTACGTCTCGACCCTGTATTCAGTTACAAGTATAACGACTTGTCATCAATGACTAAGGAGTTTAAGAACCGCTGGATGATGCCTGGCGACGAGAAGATAACAAACGTTCCCGTCATCCTCAGCAAGCGTGAGTATAACGACAACTATGAGCTGCATTATGGTTACAACGCTTACAACTATTCAACCGAGCGTGTGGCTAAGGGCGACTTCATCCGTATGAAGGAAATTTCATTCGGTTACGACTTCCCCTCAAAATGGTTCAAGGGAATGGCTCTGAACAGCCTCTCTGTGAAGCTGCAGGGTACCGACCTCTTCCTCATCTATGCTGACAAGAAGCTCAACGGACAAGATCCTGAGTTCTTCCGCGCTGGTGGTGTGTCGGCTCCTATGCCTAAGCAGTTTACGCTGACAGTAAAAGCTGGTTTCTAATCTTTATGTATAGGTATTACACACTGGCTTTAAAACATTCAGTAAAGAAACAAATAACAATGAAAACAAAGAAATTATATATAGCATTGTCGATGTTGGCCGCTACTGTGGGCTTTAGCTCTTGCGATAGCTACCTTGACAAACTGCCCGATAACCGTATGGAGCTCAGCACTCCTGAGGATGTGAGCAAGTTGCTGGTGTCAGCTTATTCGGAGATCCATCCCGTATATATTCTTGAAATGTATTCGGACAACACTGACGAATATGACAACACTGCATGGACCGCTGAAAGCCGCATGCAGGATCAGGCTTATGCTTGGAAAGATATTACCGACCCCGGTTCATCAAACGAGTCGGTTGTTAATATTTGGGATGGCTACTATTCAGCCATTCGTACCTGTAACGAGGCTATCGCTTACATTAAAAAACTTTCTCCCGCTGAGCAGGACGATTATAAGGCACAGCTGGGCGAGGCCCTCGTTGCTCGTGCCTATGCCGAGTTTATGCTCTCTACCGTGTTCTGCCGTGCTTACAACCCCGAGACAGCAGCTACCGATCTGGGCCTGCCTTATCCCACCGAGCCCAACTATTCATTGGTTGTAAACTATGAGCGTGGCACACTGGCCGAACTTTATGCTAAGATTGATGCTGACCTGAAAGAGGGTCTGCCCTTGCTCACCAATACTTACGATCATCCTAAGTTCCACTTTACACCGGCTGCCGCTAACGCCTTTGCCGCTCGTTTCTATCTGTATTATCAGAAACCTGAATTGGCCATCACTCACGCCAATGCAGTGTTAGGAACAGAGCCCGCTTCTAAGCTGCGTAACTGGGCTGCTTGGAACCAATTGAGCGCTAACGACCAAATTCAGCCGAACGCTTACGTTAACTCAAGCAACCCTGCTAACCTCCTCTTGCAGGTTGTTTACTCTGGATGGGGTTACTATGGTGGTCCTACGTTGTTGGGTAAGAAGTATGCACACGGCCGTTTGATCTCTCAAACCGAGACCCTGCAGGCGCAAGGTCCTTGGGGTAAAACAGCCGACGTTTGCGGTTACACCGTGTTCTATAACGATGCGCTGTCTAACTATTTCTTGCGTAAGAACCCTGGTATTCTGCAGTACACCGATGAGCAGCAAACCACTGGCTTTATCCAGAGCGAAATGTCTTGCTTCAATACTGACGAAACCTTGATGGTTCGTGCTGAGGCTTATGCTATGCAGAAAGACTATGTAAACGCTTTGAAGGATATCAACGCCGAGTTGTCGGCCTTTGCACCTGGTGCAAAACCCCTGACATTGGAGACCATCAAGGATTTCTATGATAACCTTGACTACTATACCCCTGAGAACCCCACTCCTAAGAAGGAGTTGCACCCCAGCTTCACATTGGATATGGAAAATCAGGAGCCTATGTTGCAGTGCATCTTGCAGCTGCGTCGTCTGCTCACCATTCATGAGGGTCTGCGTATGCAAGATATCAAGCGCTACGGTATCACCATCTATCGTCGTCGCCTCACTGAGGGTAACGTTATTGAGCGTGTAACCGATACGATGGACAAGGACGATCCTCGTCTCGCCATTCAGCTGCCCTCAGAGGTTCTCAGCGCTGGTATGCAAGCTAACCCCCGCAACACCACGAACAAATAAATAAGATACAGAGATGAAAAAAAATATATATGCTATATTGCTGGCCTTCGTAGCAAGCTTCGCCTTGATGTCTTGCTCTGACGATGATCCCAGCTCAGAGAGCATCTTCCCCACCACCTCGCCCAAGCGCGACGCGTTTGACAAGTGGTTGCTCGAAAACTATACCTTCCCCTACAATGTAGAGATGAAGTATAAGATGGAAGATATCGAGAGCGACATGAAATACCACTTGGTGCCTGCCGACTCGGCAAAGACTGCCAAGCTGTCTATTATCATGAAGTATCTCTGGTTCGACGCTTATAACGAGGTGATAGGCCCCGACTTCATCAAGGAGAACATGCCGCGTACCATCCACTTCATTGGTTCGCCCGCTTATAACAGCGAGGGCACCATGGTGCTGGGTACTGCCGAGGGTGGTTTGAAGATTACACTGTATATGGTTAACTCGCTCGATGACGAGACACTGAAGGATTATGATACGATGAACAAGTATTATTTCCACACCTTGCATCACGAGTTTACCCACATCTTGAACCAGAAAATTCCTTACGATCAGAGCTTTAAGCTGATTACGGAGAGTGGTTATGTAAGTGGCGACTGGTACACTATTTCTGATAAGACCGCTCATCAGGCTGGCTTCGTCACTCCCTATGCTATGGTTGAGCCTCTTGAAGACTTTGCTGAGATGCTGTCAGGCTATGTAACAATGTCGCAGAGCGAGTGGAACGCTATCTTGGCCGACGCTGGCACCACCGGTGCTGCAAGCATCTCGGCTAAACTCGACATCGTGCGTAACTATATGCAGGAGTCATGGAATGTTGACATCGACCAGTTGCGTGCCGCTGTATTGCGTCGCGCCAGCACGCTTAGCGCTGTTGACCTGGAGCATCTTAACTAATGCCTCGCTTAGGTCTAACATTGATGTAATATCAGTTATATTTTAAAAAGAAAACAACAATGAAAAAGATATTATTAGGTTCAGCCGTTGCCCTTGCAACTCTCAGCCTCCAGTCGTGCTTGACTGACGACAAGGAACTGTTTGACGAGTCTGCAGCCAATCGTATCGAGGCTGTTGTGGCTGCCGACAAGCAACTGCTCGAGTCGGCTACCAACGGATGGCAGCTTCACTACTACACTGGCAAAGAATATACGGGCGGTGGCTACACCATGTTTGTGAAATTTAAGGATGGAAAGGCTTATGCCTCTTCTGATATAGCTCCCGCCGACTCGGTGGCTACCTCAAGCTATGATGTTATTAAAGACAAGGGCCCAGTTATTACCTTTAATACACAAAATGGCATTATGCACTTCTTGGCTCAGCCTTATCAGAACGATGTTGATGGCGAGCAGGGCGACTACGAGTTTGTTATCATGCGCACCACGAATGACTCTATCTTTGTACAGGGTAAGAAGTGGGGCAACGAAATGGTGTTCACTCGTGTTGCTGATGATGTTAACTGGGAAGACCAGATTAACAAGATGCACAAAGTGTTCTACTCGATGAACTGGCTCTACACTGTAGATGGCACTGAGAACGAACAGGTAACGTTTGATCCTTCTGCACGTCGTATGTATGTAGGCGACAATGATGATGCTGGCGTGCCCTTCTATGTAACCACTGATGGTATTGCCTTCCGCGAGGCTGTTAAGATTAATGGTAAAGAGCTGATATCGCTGCATTACGATGCCACCACTAAGATGCTTAGCTCTACTGAGGCCGCTCTGAACATGACAGCTCATTTTCCAGAGGGTTATCATGATATTGATGACTTCGTTCAGGCATGGAAGTTGAAGTACTATGATAACCAAAATCAAAAGTACACCACCACTTCTTTGAATATTCAGGGAGTATCAGACTTGATTAAGCAGAAGTCGCTTACCAGTTTGCATTGCACGTTGGCTTCAAGCTTTTCTACTGATTATTCTTATAGCTTCTTTGCCCAGTACTCTCCCATCAAGGGTGTGGCTACCATTCCTGCTCAGTATGTCCAGGATCCGACTGATACTTTCCCCATGCTGTTGATGTTGGGTGTTAATAGTGATTCTGGTTCAATTGCTTATACTGATTGGCAGATTGCTCAAGATCCTGAAACGAAGAAGTGGCAGTTTGTAGATCCTACGGGTAAAACAGACAGTATTCTTCTTTTGGGTGTAACTAATCAAGGTGCTCCGCTTTATGTCAAGAGTGATAAATCTTTCACCGATGATCCTGATGATCCCGATATCACGCAGATTGCTGTATTAGACATCTTCTATATGGTTTCGACATTGACCAGCAACTAAGCATCCTTAAATATTATTCAACAAGAAAAAGAATGTGAACGCTCGCAAGGGCTTCACATCTTTACATACATTTCTCGAATATGAAAAAGATATTTGGATTTTTAACCCTCGCGCTGGCTACTACCGCGTTGTTCTCTTGTAGCGACGACGATAACAATTCAACCACCACTGTTGATGGTGTGCAGATTGTAACTCGTCCTTCTGAGATTGCACCTGCTGGCGGCGAGTCGGCCATTGAGGTAAACAAACCTGTGGCCAGTGTATATGCCACAAACGCATGGCTGAATGTTACAGCCGAAGGCAATACCGTGAAACTGTCGGCCGATGCTAATAGCTCGGTTGAGTCGCGTCACTCAAACGTTGTGATTAAGGCTTCTGAAAACGACTCTACCGTTATCAGTGTGTCGCAGCTCGGATTGGTCTTCCACTATGAAGATGGCAACGTTTCAATGGGTAACAATGGTGGTAAGTTTGCTAAATTTGTAAAGCACAACGAGCCCATGGAGATTGAACGCATGCCCGAGTGGGCCAGCGCTACCGTAGATGGCGACAGCATTCGTGTTGACGTTTCGGCTAACGCTACTGGCAAGGCTCGTGGTGGTTACGTAGTGTTCAAGTCGAGCGCAATGAAAGACTCTATTCTTATCAGCCAGGCCGACTTTAGCCAGCTGAAGGGCGACTACTACTTCGGTGGTTATGATCTTACCACAGGTCAGGAAGGCTATACCGATGCTAAGCTTTATACAAAGAACAGAATGTATTATGTTCAGTTGACTAATCTTAAGTGGAGCTTCGACTGCCTCTATGATGAAAAGAACATGACCCTGACCACTTATAATGCTACATGGGTTGGTACATTGAATAATCAGTATTATATTGCCTCAATGTTGCTGAGCGACCAAGGTACGATGAGTCCTGATGATAAGATTACGGGCCAGTTCACCTTTAACGTTTTCGATGACGGCACTATCATCGCAGTGCTCGGTGGTCAGTATGATGAAGATTCGAAAGTTGCTGGTATGGCCTTCGCAGCTTGTACAAAGCAGAACCTCTCTACCTACCAAGGCATTTCGGCAGGCTTCTCTCCTTGCTTGCTGCTCCGTCTGCCCCCCAACGCTGATGCAGAAACTCAGGCCAAAGCAAAGGCAAGAGCTTCGAAAATGATGAAACGTATGGGTGCTAATAAGAACCCCATGTATCAGATGCTTTCAGTATTGAAGTGGAAATAAGCGATAGAAATCTCTTATAAGATATATTTATAAAATGAAAAATCCCGACATTGCGAAATGTCGGGATTTTTTTATCACCTTTAGTTGTGTACCAATGTGCCAATGGGGTCGCCATTCATTACCTTCTTCAGGTTTCCTACGACGTCCATGTTAAACACATAGATGGGCAGGTTGTTCTCTTTGCACATGGTGGTGGCTGTAAGGTCCATCACCTTCAAACCACGCGTGTAAATCTCGTCGTAGGTAATGTCGCTAAACTTGGTGGCGGTGGGGTCTTTCTCGGGGTCGGCGGTGTAGATGCCGTCAACGCGGGTGCCCTTCAGCATCACGTCGGCTTCAATCTCAATGCCGCGCAACGACGAACCCGTGTCGGTGGTGAAGTAGGGCGAACCTGTGCCTGCCGAGAAGATGCACACGTAGCCTGCCTCCATGGCCTCGATGGCTTTCCATTTGCTGTAGAATTCGCCAATGGGCTCCATGCGTATGGCGGTAAGCACCTTGGTCTTCACGCCTACAGCTTCAAGGGCCGAGCTCAGTGCCAGCGAGTTGATAACGGTTGCGCACATACCCATCTGGTCGCCCTTCACACGGTCGAAACCTTTTGAGGCGCCACTCAGTCCGCGGAAGATATTTCCGCCACCTATCACGATGCCTATCTGTACGCCCATCTGGCTCACTTCTTTAATTTGTTCAGCATACTGACCCAAGCGTTCGGGGTCGATACCAAAACTCTGTTTGCCCATCAGACTCTCGCCGCTGAGCTTCAGCAGTATTCTTTTAAATTTTGCCATAGTAATGTTTTTTACTTTTAATTATTGATGTTTCTATTTATGTTCTTCTTTCTGTTTTGTTGCCTCGATGTTTATTACAAATCTCACTTCTTTAAAAGCATAGGTGCGGTTGTGTCCGTCAGCATCGGTAAGGATAAGTTGGCCCGTGGGCATCACGTCTTTGAAGCGCGCCATAAATAGCTCGTGCGCGTCATGGTAGGGCCATAGCCCCTCTTTACGATATAGCGCCTGCTTGTATTGTGTTATTATTTGGTCGTCGTGCCCTTCACTCACCAGTTGGTAGTAATGCTCAAAGTGGTGCAGCACCTTCTCCAGTACTTCGTCGGGGGGCGTGTCGTGGCCAACAATTTGTCGTAGTGATACAGGGTTTGGGGCGTCGCTCACAAACGTTTCTTGGTTAATGTTTATGCCCACGCCGTAAATGCAACGACGTATGGTTTGCCCTGATAATGAGGTTTCAATCAGTGTTCCGCTTATCTTGCGGTCGCGCCAATAAACATCGTTGGGCCACTTCAGCGTAATGTGCGATGTATATTCGTCGAGTGCGGCTTTTACCGCCAGTGCCCCTGCCATTGAGAGAATGTATTGTTGGCGAGCAGCCACGGCTTTCGGAAAAAGCGACACCGAGAACAGTAGGTTTTTGCCCGCCTCGCTCTCCCAATGGTTGGTGCCCTGTCCGCGTCCGCTTTCTTGATATTGCGCCGTGATGATGGTCATCTCTTCGGTGGCAGTAATGTCAATGGGCATCTGCTTGGCATAGTTGTTGGTAGAGTCGGTAACCTCTAACCGTATATATCTTCTTTTCATCCGTCTCTTTCCCTTTTGAACTTTAAGCAAATGAATTTTTCCCTTTTCGTTTTTCACTTTCCCCTTTTCCCTTTTCCCTTAGAACAGTTGCATGGGGTTAAAGGCATCAATGATGTGCTCTAACTTCATGTTTTGGGCGTTAGTGCCCACGATTGTGATGATGTCGAAGCGAAGCAGTGCATCAACGTGGCACATCTTGACATAGTTGTTGGCCGAGAGGGCAATGTTGCGGGCCTTGGTAGGGTTTACAGCATCAGCAGCACGCATGACTACCTCGTTCTTGCGCGTCTTCACCTCAACAAATACAAGCGTCGACGGGTCGGGGGCTTGCGCAATGATGTCGATATCGCGGGCTCCGCTACGCCAGTCGCGCTCAATGATGCGATAGCCTTTTTGCTGAAGGTATTCGGCGGCCATCTCTTCGCCCCATTTTCCTAATTCGTTGTGTGCTGCCATCTTGTTTCTTTGTTTCGTTTATTGAGGGGTGTATAATATGGTGTATAATATGGTGTATAATATAATGTGTAGTTGTTGGTATTCTACTTCATCTGCAAAAATACCCTTTTTCTATAAACCCTCAAAGCAAACCCACATAAATTTTGTCATCACCATGCTTCCAAAGGTGAGAATAGGGTAGAACCAAAGGTGATAATATAGTAGGACGGTGGCCTCCGCGCCCCGTCCTCCAGCAACCAAATAAACAGCCCCACCCCCATCCCCTCCCCGTAGGAGAGGGGAGTGATTACTCTTGCTTCTTGCTGGAGGACGGGGCGCGGAGACCACCGTCCTACTATGGTTTGCCTCGCCAATCATGTGAATTTTTTGTTCTTCACTCTTCTCTTAACTACACCCCGTCCTACTTAGTTTTGTTTCGTCATCATAGTAGGACGGTGGCCTCCGCGCCCCGTCCTCCCTGAGATAACCTATTTCGCTTGCTGTTGGAAGGGTGCTGGAGGACGGGGCGCGGAGACCACCGTCCTACTATGGTTTGCCTTGCCAATCATGTGAATTTTTTGTTCTTCACTCTTCTCTTAACTACACCCCGTACTCCTTAGGTTTGTTTCGTCATTATAGTAGGATGGTGGCCTCCGTGCCCCGTCCTCCCGACATTAGCCATTATGATTCGCCTGTTTGCGCCTATAATTTACCATAACACAAAAATATTTTATGAAAAACTTGTCAAAATGTTTGGAGGTTTCAATAAAAGTTTATACCTTTGCACTCGCTTTTAAGAAGTAGCGGGATGTAGCGCAGTTGGTAGCGCACGCGTCTGGGGGGCGTGAGGTCGCAAGTTCGAGTCTTGTCATCCCGACTGAAAAGGATTAGAATGTTGAGAAATCAATATTTTAATCCTTTTTCGTTTTCTCTACTCGCCACGCTCGCACCTTCTGCTTTAATCAAACCCTAAACAATACTAAAAAAAAAGTGTTTCTTTTGTGTTGTGGCTGATTTGTCTTATCTTTGTATCAAACAAATGGCACCCCATTTATAACTTAATTGCTGCCGCAAGGCATCACAATATGATTGTATGGCCATGACGCAATATTCATTATATGCACCCCAGCATTTCGATACTACAATAGGGCTTCCTGCCTCAAAGAGCATTAGTAACCGAGCACTGATTATTCATGCCTTGTCGCATGGAGATATTATGCCGCGCCACCTGTCCGACTGCGACGATACTGAGGTAATGCTACACGCCTTGCAGAATATGCCACCTGTAATTGATATCAAGGCGGCGGGCACAGCTATGCGTTTCCTTACCGCCTTTCTGTCGGTAACGCAGGGCGAACATGTTATTACGGGCACCGACCGTATGAAGCATCGACCCATAGGCATCTTAGTTGACGCGTTGCGATACCTTGGCGCCGATATTACGTATGAAGGCGAAGAGGGCTACCCGCCCTTGCGTGTCAAAGGCAAGGCATTGGAGGGTGGGGCACTGGACATTGCTGGAAATGTGAGCTCGCAGTATATCTCGGCTCTGCTGATGATAGGCCCTGTGTTGAAGAATGGGCTGGCGCTGCGTATGACCGATGGCATTGCCTCGCGACCCTATATCGACCTTACGCTGTGGATGATGCGCGAGTTTGGGGCCGATGCCGACTGGACAGATGTTGATACAGTAACGGTTAAGCCTGTGCCTTATCGACAGCACGACTACTTTATTGAGAGCGACTGGAGCGCGTCGAGCTATTGGTACGAATTGTTAGCATTGTGCAACGATGGCGAGTCGGTATTCAATCTTGATGGCCTGATGGATGGCTCGAAGCAAGGCGACTCGGTGGTGCGCTACATCTTCTCACTGCTGGGGGTGAAGTCGGCCTTTGCCGATAAAGACGACGAGGTGCCCACCACGGTACGGCTGAAGAAGGTGCCCATGCATGTGCCACGCCTTGATTACGACTTTAGCAGTTCGCCCGACCTGGCTCAAACCATCGTTGTGGCTTGCGCTTTGAAGAACATTCCGTTCCGCTTTACAGGCTTGGCCAGCTTGAAGATTAAAGAAACTGATCGTATAGAAGCATTAAAGACCGAACTGCTAAAGTTGGGCTATGTGCTGCACGACGAAAACGACAACTCGCTGTATTGGGATGGCGAGCGTTGTGAGGCTTCGATGGAACCTGTCGATACCTATGAAGACCACCGTATGGCCATGGCCTTTGCGCCAGCCGCCATCCTGTTTCCTGGTCTGCGCATTAATAATCCTGAGGTGGTGTCGAAGTCGTACCCCGCCTTTTGGGACGACCTTCAGGCGGCTGGCTTCCGTATTGAGGCGACCATCGTATAACATTCTTTTCGGCTGTTGAGTAATAAAAAAGGTCGCGGCCGAATGATTATTCATAAACAAAAAACAAATATGCTCATTCTCGTTGCTATTCTTATATTATTGGGTGTGGTTACTGGTGTGATGGCACTCGTCATGCATCGCAAAGACCGCCCCGAACCTCCTGTAGTGGAACAGGCTACCTGTGCCACCTGCAATGGCGATAACGACAAGTGTGAACAAGAGTGTATGATGGAAGCGGCCACGCAACCCATCGAATATTTTGAAGATGAAGAGCTCGACGCTTTCCGCGGACGCCCCTCTGATGCCTACGACGACGACGAAACGCAACAGTTTGCCGATGTGCTTTACACCATGCGGCAAGACGAGGTGGCGGCCTGGTGCAGAAGCCTTACCTTGCGAGGCATCAACTTGCCCAACGCCTTGAAAGACGAGGTGGTGATGATGATTGAATAGACGAACGAAAACATGAGTATCTTTCAGTATACATTCTTTCAAAACGCGCTCTTGGGGGCGCTGCTGGCCAGCGTGGTGTGCGGCATTATGGGCACCTATATTGTCAGCAGACGACTGGTGTTTATCAGCGGTGGCATCACGCATGCCTCGTTTGGTGGCATTGGCATTGGCGTGTTCTTTGGCATCAACCCTATCCTGTCGGCTATGGTGTATGCTGTGCTCAGCGCCTTCGGGGTAGAGTGGCTTTCTACTAAGGTGAAGGTGCGTGAAGACTCGGCCATCGCCCTCTTTTGGACCTTCGGCATGAGTGTGGGCATCTTGTTCAGCTTCCTTACACCAGGCTTTATGCCCGACTTGCCCTCGTTCCTCTTTGGCAGCATCCTCACTATTGGCACGTCTGACCTTTGGCTGCTCAGCGCCGTCACGGTCTTGGTTGCGCTGGTCTTTCTTCTGTTGTATCGCACCATTATCAGCATTGCTTTTGATGCTACCTTTGCTCAGTCGCAACGGCTGCCTGTGCATGCGGTTGAATATTTGCTCATGGCCCTCATTGCCATGACCATTGTGTCGACCTTGCGCATGGTGGGCATCGTGCTGGCTATCAGTATGCTTACCATACCACAGATGACGGCCAACCTCTTTTCCTATCGTTTTGGCCACATCATCTTCTTAAGCATTATCATAGGCTGGGTGAACTGTTTGATGGGCCTTATGCTCTCTTATTGGCTGAACGTGCCATCAGGGGCCGCTATCATTTTCTCGGCCATCATCATTTATATGCTGTTATGGGCAATAAAATCACTGGTCTTTAAGTTTAAATAAGTGTGAGAAAACTGAATAACATACATACCGTGCTGTTGCTGGCCGTGCTCGTTGCACTGCTGGCGATGGGATGCTCTACGCAGAAGAATACCGCGAAGAGCCGATGGTGGCATTCGTTCAACGCGCGTTATAACACTTATTATAATGGCACTTTGGCCTATATCGAGGGCTCTCTGGCCAAGGAAGATGGCAATAAAGACAACTTTACCGAAATTATTCCGCTATACACTGTTGGCAATAAGGCCAGCCGCGACTTGGGAAAAAGCAATTACGACCGGGCTGTAGAGAAATGCCAAAAGGCTATCAAACTGCATAGCATCAAGCGTAGGCCCGAGTGGACCAAGAAGCGCCGTAAGACGGAACGCGACATTGAATGGCTTTCGCGAAAAGAATATAACCCTTTCTTGTGGAAAGCATGGCTGCTGATGGGCCGCTCGCAGTTCTATAAGGGCGATTTTGACGAGGCGGCGTCTACCTTTTCGTATATGAGCCGACTGTACCAAACGCAGCCTGCCATCTATGGGCGTGCCCGTGCTTGGCTGGCCAAATGCTATGTAGAGGAGGGCTGGCTGTATGATGCTGAGGACGTGATACGCAATATGAAACGCGACAGCATACACTGGCGCGCACAGAAAGAATGGGACTATACCTATGCCGACTATTACATTCATGCGGGCGACTATGAAAAGGCCATTCCTTATCTGCGCCGTGTTATCAAGCACGAGATGCGCCGTAAGCAGCGTGCCCGCGAGTGGTATCTGATGGGGCAACTTCAGGCGGCCTTGGGCAATAAGGCTGAAGCCTCGAAGGCATTTCGCAAGGTAATACGGCAGAACCCGCCTTATGAGGTAGAGTTTAACGCTCGCATCGCCTTGACTGAGGTGCTGTCGGGCAACGGTCAGGCACGCAAAATGGTGGGACGCTTGAAACGTATGGCGGCCTCTGACAAGAATAAAGAATTTCTTGACCAGGTATATTATGCCCTGGGCAACATCTATTTGGCACAGAACGACACGCTAAAAGCTATCGAAGCTTATGAACAAGGCAACACCAAGGCCACACGTTCGGGCATAGAGAAGGGCGTGCTGCTGCTGAAGTTGGGCGACCTTTATTGGGCGAAAGAGAAGTATAATGATGCGCAGCGCTGCTATGGCGAGGCCATCGGATTGCTGGATAAAGAACGTCCCGACTATGAACAGTTGTCGCAGCGTTCAAAGATATTGGACGAACTGGTGCCATATACTGATGCTGTGCATCTGCAAGACTCGCTTCAAGAGTTGGCACGTGCCGATGAGAAGACACGAAATGCCGCCATCGATAAGGTGATTGAGGCGCTGAAAAAGAAGGAAAAAGAAGAACGACGTAAGCAACAAGAGCAGGAGGCCAACGAGATAATATCGAAAAATGGAGCCAATAATGGCAACTCGGCCAACCGCAATAACCGAAACCAAAACACTACTGCCAACCAGCAACAGAAGGGGCAGTGGTACTTCTATAACCCCATGGCGGTAAATCAGGGTAAGACCGACTTCCAACGTCGATGGGGTAAGCGTGAGAATGTAGACAACTGGCAGCGTGTGAACAAAACGGTGGTAAGCATAGGTAGTGCCGAAAGCTTACTGACTGATGAACAGCTCGACTCGATAGCACGTGCCGAAGCCTTGGCCGACTCGCTTGAACAGCATACCGACAGCGCGCAGAACGATCCGCATCGTCGCGAGTATTACATCGCGCAGTTGCCCTTCACACAGGAACAGGTAGAGGCCAGCAACCTCATTATCATGGATGGATTGTATCATTCGGGTGTTATCTTTAAGGATAAGTTTGACAACTTGCCACTGGGCGAGAAGGCCCTCGTTCGCCTCGAACAGCAGTATCCTACCTATGAGAAGATGGCCGACGTTTACTATCACCTCTTCTTACTGTATTCGCGCAAACATGACGATGTTACAGCGCAGCATTATGTGAACCTGTTAAAAGAGAAATATCCTGATAACGAGTGGACAACATTGCTCACCGACCCCTTCTTTAAAGAAAACGCCCGACTGGGTGTGCATCTTGAAGACTCGCTTTATGCCACCACCTACGATGCCTTTAAGGCGGCACATTATAGCACGGTGAGCAGCAATCTTGCGGTGTCGGCCAAGCGGTTCCCATTGGGTGCCAATCGCGATAAGTTTATCTTCATTGGCGCCCTAAGCAAATTGAATGAGGGCAATGCCGAGGCCTGTGTGGCCGACTTGAAGACGATGTTGGAGAAATATCCGCAGAGTGGATTGGCTGAAATGGCTGGCATGATTGTGCGTGGTGTAGGCGAGGGCCGACGTTTGCACGGCGGACAGTTTGATATTGGCAATGTATGGCAACGCCGCTCGGCGGTGCTTAACGATAGCGATAAGACTACGGCAGCGCAACTGTCTGACGACCGCAACGCCAACTTCGTCTTTATGATGGCTTATCCTGCCGACTCGGTAGACGAGAACCGCTTGCTCTTCGAACTGGCACGCTATAACTTCACAAGCTATATGGTGCGCAACTTCGACATCAATATCGACGAAGATAATGGTCTGCACCGCATGCAAGTGAGCGGTTTCCGTAGCTACGACGAGGCGTTACAATATGCCCGACAGTTGTATGCACAGACACGTGTGATGAAGCTTGTGGCGAAAGGACGTGGTATCATCATCAGTGAACAAAACCTACCCTTGCTGGGCCGACAGTATAGCTACGACGACTATGATAAGTTCTATGCAAAGCACTTCGCACCGCTGAAGATCAGTACGCTGCAATTGCTTGAAGAACCCGACGTTATCACCACTGAGCCCGACGCTACCCCTGTGCCCAATGCCGACCAGCAACCAGTCAGTCAGCCCGATGGTGGAACGCTCATCCTTGAAGATGAAAAGGCGCAACCCAACAATGAAGGCACCACAATTATCCCTAACGAACCAACAACGGTTTCGCCCCAGGAGCAAGGCGCTACTGTTATTCCTAACGAACCAACAACGGTTTCGCCCGAGGAACAAGGCACAACGATTATTCCTGACGAGCCCGAGGTGATGAAACAACCAGAGGAAACCTCGAAGGATACTAACACAATAATTATTCCTGAGGAGAAACCTGTTCCTGAGGAGAAGCCTGTTCCTGAGGAGAAGCCTGTTCCTGAGGTGCAGCCTGCTCCCGAGCAAAAGCCTATCCTTGAGCAAAAGCCTACTCCCGTATCGAAGCCTGAGCAAAAGATAGAGAAGGCACCCTCGCTGGAAGAAGATTTCTATTTTGATGATGGCCCATCGCCTTCGTCAAACGCAAATAATAAAGGCAAAGAACAAAAAGAAAATAAGGCCGACCTTGAGGACGAATACTACGACCTCGATGGCTTTTAAATCATAATAAGATAATGTTAAAAGAATATTGAAATAACGTATCTCAATAAACATATTTATATAAAGAAAGGTAAACACGATGAGCAACGGATTGCTATTATGGGTGGATGATGAGATTGAACTGCTGAAAGCCCACATCATCTTCCTTCAGAAGAAAGGGTATGAGGTGGAGACGGTGAGCAATGGCACCGATGCTGTTGACAAATGCCGCACCACCACTTACGACCTCATCTTGCTCGACGAGATGATGCCAGGCATCACTGGCCTTGAAACGTTGCAGCAGATAAAAGAGATACAGCCCGACACCCCTGTGGTGATGGTAACGAAAAGCGAGGAAGAAAACATCATGGACCAAGCCATTGGTTCAAAGATTGCCGACTACCTCATCAAACCTGTCAACCCTGTGCAGATATTGTTGGCATTGAAAAAGAACATACACCGCCAACAGATTGTTACTGAGGTGACGCAGACGGGCTATCAACAAAGCTTCCAGAATATTGCTATGCAGATAGATGCGTGCCGCACTATTGACGATTGGAAGGAACTGTATCGCTGTCTGGTGCGCTGGGAACTGGAACTCAGCGTTACTGGTAGTGCCATGACCGAGATGCTGGCCATGCAGAAAGAGGAGGCTAATGCCGCCTTTGCCAAGTATGTGCGTAACAACTATTTGCAGTGGGTAGAGTCGCCACTCAATACCAACCGCCCACTAATGAGCATGGATATCTTCAAGAACAAGGTGTTTCCGCTGCTCAACGATGGACAAAAGGTGTTTCTTATTGTGATAGACAACTTTCGCTACGACCAGTGGCGCACCGTAGCGCAAGAGGTCTCGCCGCTCTTTGATATTGACGACGACCTGTATATGAGCATCCTTCCCACCGCCACCCAGTATGCGCGCAACGCCATCTTTAGTGGCTTAATGCCGAACAAAATAGCCGAGATGTTCCCCGATTTGTGGGTTGATGAAGACGAAGAGGAGGGCAAAAACCTAAACGAAGGACCCTTGGTACAAACACAGATAGATCGTTTCCGTCGTCGCGACACCTTCAGTTATCATAAGATTAACGACTCGGTGGCTGGCGACAAGATGTTGGAACGCCTTGACGAACTGATGAAAAACGACCTTAATGTGGTGGTGGTCAACTTTGTTGATATGCTATCGCATGCTCGCACCGAGTCGAAAATGGTGCGCGAGTTGGCCAATAACGAGTCGGCTTACCGCAGCCTCACGCTCAGTTGGTTCCGCCATTCAATAATGGCCGAGCTATTGCCTGCCTTGGCGCAACGCAATTGTCGCGTTATTATCACCACCGACCATGGCAGTATACGCGTATCTAAGGCTGTGAAGATTGTAGGCGACCGCAACACCAATACCAATCTTAGGTATAAGCTGGGCAAGAACCTCAACTGCTCGTCGCGCGACATCTTTACCATTAAGAACCCGCATCAGGCGCAGTTGCCGTCGCCCAACCTCAGCACCAGTTATGTGTTTGCCACGGGCGATGCCTTCTTTGCTTATCCCAACAATTATAATTATTATGTGTCTTATTATAAAGACACGTTCCAGCATGGTGGTATCTCAATGGAAGAGATGCTTATACCACTGGTAACGCTTACGCCGAAGTCGAAACGATAACTGATTGATTGCAAATAGATAATAGGCTAATAGCGTATATAGAACATACAAAACAATAAAAAACAAGATAATATGAAGATAACCATTTCGTCATTAGACGCCATCAACGAAGCCGCCAAACAGTTTGTTGCCGCTATGGGCAACAATCGCGTATTTGCCTTCTACGGAAAGATGGGAGCCGGTAAAACCACCTTTATCAAGGCGTTGTGTACCGAGTTGGGTGTTGACGATGTCATTACGTCGCCCACCTTTGCCATTGTTAACGAATATACTGCTGGTGATGGTTCGCCCATCTACCATTTTGATTTTTATCGTATCAAGAAGCTCGACGAGGTGTATGATATGGGCTATGAAGACTATTTTTATAATGGTGGACTTTGCCTTATTGAATGGCCTGAGCTGATAGAGACGCTTCTTCCTGAAGATGCTGTTGAGGTTCATATTGCTGAACAGCCTGACGGCACTCGCACCATCGAGTTTTGATACAAACATTAAATGTAGACATCTCATTTAATATAAATGGGATATAATGTGAGAGACGTTTTAACAAAAAAATATAATAAGACGTCAACCAAAAACAACAAAAGGACAACAAAAACAATAAAAGGACAATAAAAACAACATTGTTTTCTCTTACACTATTGTATGAAACAAGTTGTTTTTGTTGTCCTTTTGTTGTTTATAGTTGTTCAGCGTTTACTTATCTACTGCCTTTATTATATTGTTGCAGCCACTAATTACAGGGCGCTGTCGATAAATTCTTTAATCTTGTTTTTGGGCATGCTGCCTACCTTCTTCACGGGTTCTTTTCCGTTCTGGAACAAAATCATGGTGGGCAGTGTCATCACGCCGTTCTGCACAGCCAGGTCGTCATCGTCTTCAATGTTGCATTTGCCGATAACAATTTTGCCGTCATACTCTTCAGCCAGTTCTGAGAGGATGGGGCTCAGTGTGCGGCAGGGTCCACACCATGTAGCCCAGAAGTCAACGAGCAATGGCAGTTCACCATTTTTATAAGTCTCAAAGTTTTCAGATGTAATTGTTACTTCCATTTCTTTTTTTATGTATTTTGTTTTTTTGTTGTAGTGTGATTGCTTTCAGTATCATTGTCATTTATAATGAGCCAATGCCATTTATAATGAACCAATGTCAGTTATAATGAGCCACTGAAGCATGGCAAAGTTAAACATAAAAAATGATATATTTACCCCTTTGTTATGATTTTCTTTATTGGGTAAAGTGTTTTTAAATCTTTTTTCAAAAGTTTTATTTCCTCTTTTCTTTACTTTATAACAGCACTGGGGGCTTGCCCAAGCATAATGCTTTGTGGCAAGCCCCTTTTATTATTGGTTGATGGTATAGCTTAGTGCCTGGTCATCATCAATCAGTTCTATTATTTCGTGCGTCACATTTATGCTCTTGTTTCCGCTTCGCATCAGCACCTCGCCCTTGTTGTCGGGGCGGTGTAGGCTTATGTATAGCTGCGTGTCGCCAGGGTTATCGTTCACCAGTGTGGTAAGGTCTTCAACTGTTGTTTTGCTCAATCGCAGTGGGTCGATGTATATAGTTATGCGCTCAATGTTTTGTTCCTTCACACTTTGTAAGAAGCGCACACGTGTAAGCTTCAGGTCAACATAGTTGCTGTTCTTATATTTCACTGTGCAACTGGCTTCTACATATATCGAGTAGCCTTCAACCAGCATGCCGCTCCATTGCCCCCAGTCTTCACCAAAGAGCGCCAGTTCGCCTGCTCCTGTGAAATCTTCGATCGTGACGATGCCAAAGTTTTTATTGGTTTTTGTGATGCCTCGGCGCACACCTGTTACAATGCCGCCCAGCGTTACGTTACCTTTCTTCAGCAGTTCAGTCTTGTCGTCAAGTTCGTTGCAGCGCGTGTTGCACATATTGTTAAGGATGATGCGGTAGTCGTCCAGCGGATGTCCAGAGATGTATATGCCCACCAGGTCGCGCTCTTTATTCAGCTTGTCGATGGTGCTCCACTGTTCGGCCTCGGGCACGGGAGGCGTAGCTATCTCTACGGCCTCAGTATCGCCGAAGAGCGAGTTTTGAGCCTCGGCCTGTTCTGCCTGATACAGCTGACCATAGCGCAGCAGCGTGTCGAGGAACGAGTCGCCCTTAGTGTTCTTTCCGAAATACTGTTCGCGCTTGATGCCAAAGCTGTCGAAACCGCCGCTTAGTGCCAAACTTTCAAACGCCTTACGGTTTACCGACGATAGATTGACACGTTGAGCAAAGTCGAAGATATCTTTGTAGGGGCCGTTCTTGCGTCGCTCGTCAATGATGGCCAGTGCTGCGGCATCGCCCATGCCCTTGATGGCCGCCAAGCCAAAGCGCACTTCGCCCTTCTTGTTGGCGCTGAATTTCTGCCAACTCTCGTTGACGTCAGGTCCCAAGCATTTGATGCCCATGCTTTTACACTCGCTCATCAGCTTCGTAATTTTGTTGATGTCGTTGAGGCATCGGCTCATGTTGCCAGCCATAAACTCGGCGGGGTAGTGGGCTTTGAGGTATGCTGTTTGGTACGACACCCACGAATAGCATGTGGCGTGCGACTTGTTGAAGGCGTAGGAAGCAAACTTCTCCCAGTCGCCCCAAATTTTATCCAGCACCTTGGGGTCGTGTCCGTTAGCCTGTCCGCCAGCAATAAACTTTGGCTTCATGGCGTCAACGATGGCCTTCTTTTTCTTACCCATGGCCTTACGCAAGGCATCGCTCTCGCCACGGGTAAAGTTGGCAAGCTGTCTTGACAGAAGCATCACCTGCTCCTGATACACCGTAATGCCGTAGGTGTCTTTCAGGTATTTTTCCATGCAGGGGATGTCGTATTTTATCTCCTCCTTACCGTTCTTACGAGCAATGAATGAGGGAATATAGTCCATAGGTCCTGGACGGTACAGGGCGTTCATGGCGATGAGGTCTTCAAACACCGTGGGGTGCAGCTCGCGCAGATACTTTTGCATGCCCGCCGACTCAAACTGGAAGGTGCCAACAGTTCTTCCCTCCTGATACAGCTTAAAGGTTAGTTCGTCGTCGATAGGAATGGTGTCGAGGTCGAGCTCATAGCCATCGTGAGTGATTTTGATGTTCTCCACCGTCTCTTTCATGATTGATAGGGTAGAGAGGCCCAAGAAGTCCATCTTAATCAGTCCGGTCTCCTCAATCACGTGTCCGTCATATTGCGTAGCCAGCAGCTTGTGCCCAGGGTCGCTCTTGTCGTCGGCTGTCGATACTGGCACCCAGTCGCTGATGGCGTCGCGGCAGATGATGGTGCCACAGGCATGAATACCTGTTCCGCGCACCGTGCCCTCCAGCATCTTGGCATATTTTATGGTGTTGGCCATCTGCGGGTCGGCACTGGCTTCAGCGTCGCGCAGTTCTGGCACACACTTAATAGCGTTGGGCAGGTTCATTTTCATGCCGTCGGGCAACTTATCAGGAATGGCTTTGCACAGCGCGTTTGATATGGGCAGTGGCAACTTCTCAACGCGCGCCACGTCTTTAATCGAGTTTTTCGTAGCCATGGTGCCGTAGGTGATAATGTGTGCCACCTTATCGTGTCCGTATTTATCTTCCACCCATTCCAGCACCTTGCCACGTCCGTCATCGTCAAAGTCGGTATCGATATCAGGCAGCGAGATACGGTCGGGGTTCAAGAAACGTTCAAACAGAAGGTCGTATTTGATGGGGTCGATTTTAGTGATGCCCAAACAGTAGGCCACCACCGAACCTGCTGCCGAACCACGGCCTGGGCCCACCATGACGCCCAGCTCGTCGCGTGCCGAGTTGATAAAGTCTTGCACAATAAGGAAGTAGCCTGGGAAACCCATCGTCTTCATAATGTGTAGCTCAAACTTCACACGCTCTGCCACCTCATTGGGCAGCGGGTCGCCATACAGTTTCTTGGCACCATCATAGGCCAGCTTGGCCAAATAGTCGGCCTCAAATTTTATGCGATACAGTTTGTCGATACCGCCCAAGCGTTTTATTTTTTTGTCGGCCTCGTCTTTAGGCAATGGGTTTTCGCCGTTCTCGTCAGAGGTAAATTCGTGATACAGGTCTTCGGGCGAATGTTGTTTACGCGTGTCGTCTTCGGTACCAAACTCGGCAGGAATGGGGAAGAAGGGCATGATAGGGGCATGGTCAATGCTATACATCTCCACCTTGTCCAGTATCTCCAGCGTGTTGCTCAGTGCCTCGGGCACATCGCTAAACACGTCGTTCATCTCTTGTCGGGTTTTAAACCACTCTTGCTTAGTGTAGAGCATACGGGTGGGGTCGTCGAGGTCTTTGCCCGTGGCCAAACACAACAGGTGGTCGTGGGCCTCGGCGTTATCTTGGTCAACAAAGTGGGCATCGTTGGTACATATCAGTTTTATACCATATTCGTGTGCCAACTCAATGAGCACGCGGTTGGCCTTTTGCTGTAGCGGAAAGGTTTCGCGGTTAGCGCGCACCGAGGGGTCGGTTACCTCGTGGCGTTGCAACTCCAGATAATAGTCGTCGCCAAACACGCGTCTGTACCATTCAACGGCTTCGCGGGCACCTGCAATGTCGTCGTTCAATATCTTTTTGGGCACCTCGCCACCAATACAGGCCGAGCACACAATCAGGTCTTCATGATACTTTTCAAGGTCTTCGCGGTCGGTACGTGGGCGCATATAATAGCCGTCTACCCATGCCCTCGACACCAGCTTAATCAAATTTTTATAGCCATGATAGTTTTTGGCCAAAACAATAAGGTGATAGCCGCCCATGTCGCCATGTTCCTTCACCTTATCTTCTTTGCGGTGGTGTGCCACATACATCTCGCAACCAAAAATGGGTTTGAAGGGTTCTTTGCCTTCGTCTTTGCGTTTTCCGTTCACCTTGTTACAATAGTTGAACAACTCTTTGATGCCGAACATGTTACCATGGTCAGTAATAGCCATACCGCGCATACCGTCGGCCACGGCTTTGTCTACGAGTTTCTGCACGCTCGACTGTCCGTCGAGTATCGAATAGTAAGTGTGTACGTGTAGGTGAACGAAATCTTGCATGATTATTACGAGTGTGAATTTTGTTTCAAAGTTAAGGCTAAATATTGACATGTGCAAAAGAATAAGACTATTTTTTGCGAGATTGAAAAAATAGCCTTACCTTTGCAAAATAATTATTATCCTGACAACTATGATCAAAAATATAAAGAAATTCAAGAAAATTCGTTTGCATCGTGAAGGCACCGACACTTTGGTGTATGGCTTCATCTTTATTGCAGCCATTGCCTTACTGTTGTGGCGCTTCGTTGATAACCCTGCTCCCTTCTGGTGCTTCTTAGCCGTGATGGCCGTTGTCTACGGCATCGTGGTGAATTTCTTCCGTTGCCCCATACGCTATTTCCCCAGCGAAGACACTGAAAAGATTGTCGTGGCACCTGCCGATGGCCGCGTGGTCGTAATTGAGGAGGTAGAAGAAAACGAATATTTTCATGACCGCCGCCTGATGGTGAGCATCTTCATGAGCCTGTTTAACGTGCATGCCAACTGGTTCCCCGTTGACGGACGCGTGAAGGCGGTGAAGCACACCAACGGCAATTTTCATAAAGCATGGCTGCCCAAAGCCAGCGAAGAAAACGAGCATGCCGACGTGCTCATCACTACCCCCGATGGTGTCGACATTCTTTGCCGACAGATTGCTGGCGCTGTGGCACGCCGCATTGTAACCTATGCTAAGGAGGGCGAAGATTGCTACATCGACGAGCACCTGGGCTTCATCAAGTTTGGTTCGCGTGTAGATGTTTACCTGCCTCTGGGCACCGAGGTGTGCGTAAAGATGGGACAGGCCACCGTGGGCGACCAAACGGTCATTGCACGTTTGAAATAAACATTTGAAATAAGGAGGATCATTCAAGTGAATATTCTAACAAACATTAAGAAAGTAATTCCAAACACCCTTACTTCGTGCAACCTCATTTCGGGTTGCATCGCCACGGGCTTTGCCTTTCAGGGCGATGTGCGCATGGCGCTGATGTTTATCATCTTGGGTGCCGCGTTCGACTTCTTCGATGGCATGAGTGCGCGCCTCTTGCACGTGTCGTCGCCCATTGGTAAGGAGCTCGACTCGCTGGCCGACGATGTCACCTTCGGCGTGGCACCTGCCACCATCATCTTTGCACATCTTAAGGTGATGGACTATCCCTCGGCCCTTGAGTGCTGCCGCCCTTGGCTGCCTTACTTTGCCTTTGTGGTGGCTGCCTTCTCGGCCCTGCGCTTAGCAAAGTTTAACCTCGACGAGCGTCAAACCACCTCGTTCATAGGCTTGCCCACACCTGCCAACGCCCTGTTCTGGGGCTCGCTGCTCTCTACCCATGCCAATTGGCTCACCAGCCCTTCATACATGCTGCCAGTGGTGCTTGTTATGATATGCTTGTCAAGCTGGTTGCTGGTGTGCGAACTGCCCATGTTTGCTCTCAAGTTTAAGCAGTGGGGATGGAAGGGCAACGAGGTGAAATATCTCTTCGCCGCCTTTGCCGTGGCATGCATCGTGGCCTTTGGTCCGCTGCAGAGCTTCTGGGCCATCATCTTGGTATACATTATCCTTTCGGCCGCTCTTGCCTTGCGCCGATAAGGTTTTCTTATTGTAACATACACTATTTATGTTCAAACTCTTTTTCCTTTTTATCATCATGCCCGTGCTCATCATCTTCTTGGTGGGCGGCTTCACGGTGTTTAAGTTCTTGTTTCGTGTGAAGCAGATGAGTAAACAGTTTGGGGCGAACGGTGGCTTTCAGCAACAACACCGTTCGCAACAGCGTTCACAGCAACGTGCTCAGCAGCGCACCAATGCCACTTCGGCCGACGAAACGCTATACGACAGCCGAAGCACAGAAGATCGAAACAAAAAGATTTTCGCCAAAGAAGAAGGCGAATATGTTGACTATGAGGAGGTGAAATAAAGCACCTCCTTTTTTTGTGCCCTCTATTTTGCGCCCTGTTCTCCAGCCCCCAATTTATGTTATCATTGGGGAGGGTGTGTCAAAATAGGAGTTAGAGGAAGTTAAGAAGAAGTTAATCCATCTACGATGGATGGAAGTTAACAGACAAATGCTTTATTTTCAGCAATTTATACATATGTCCGCTAACTTCTGTTAACTTCGGGCGAAGCCCAAACTTCTTTTAACTTCTATTTTGACACACCCTCACTTTGAGGGCGCATCCCTTTAGATATAATAAATGTTCGTGTTTACATCAAAACTCGCGAAATTGATTGTAAACCACAATACTCTTATCTGTGCCCTTATCGTCTATAAACGATAATATTATATTCTTTTTATCGTCTATAAACGATAATATTATATTCTTTTTATCGTCTATAAACGATAAAATGTGTATCTTACTCATTACCACCTTTCCATCTTCTTGTTCACTAAAGCTAAGGCAATGATAGGCTGGAATTAAGGTAATTGTTGTCTGAAATCAACTTGAAAATCGGGCGAAAGCATTGAGAAAATTGTGCGAAAGCATGGAGAAAGTCATCTCACACCGACCGTTCTCCATGTTTATAACGGTCGGCGTGAACACGAGTATCGACCGTTCTCCATGTTCATAACGGTCGATGCGGCATGACTTTCTCAAAGGTTTTAGGCAATGTTATGCTTGTTTCTGCCTGATTTTCAGATTGTTTTCTGATGCCTTTTCCTATGCTTTTATTTGAAGAAGAATTTGATGTATGAAGACGAGTTTGACGTCAGCTATGACAATGATTTAAAGTGTTCCACTTGTTTTATCAGCTTGTATCATAACTATTTATGGCGTTTTATATCTTTTTTATCGTTTTGAGAAAAGAACGGAAGAGGGGCGTTTTGCAATGAATTTTAAATGGTTACTTTCTTGTGAAATTCCTATTTTTATATTAATTTTGCAATCCGTTTGCTAAAAGACGGTTGGCAACCCTATGGCAGCAGGATGGCTGTAAGGCAGGGCCAACGATAATAATAGGATAACTATAGTATAAAGAATGACAACAACAACGCAGCAACAGGCTGGTGCGTGGACGGAGGTAGAATACTCGTCGGTGTGCGTCAGCCCGTATCTTTCCACTCCTGTTTTCGTACCTAAGGAGGCACAACTGGTGCTCTGCCGCGAGGATGGCTCGCGCAAGCCCGTGCGCCTTACCTTTGTGGTGTTTAAGGCCGAAGGTGCCGCCGACGATCAATGGGACGACGACCCTATGCTGGGTAATATAGAAGCCGAAGTGTTGGGCGACGGCGATGAAGAGGTCTCTCCTGTGTCGATGGTGAACCTGGGCATGGAGCCCTCCGACTTTATTCAGGTAACCCGTGAAGACGAGCAAGAGATTGTGTTCGACATCAACTTCCCCGATGGCGAGGTGCGCATTGACAAGGCTCGCCTTGAAGACGATGGCTTCGTGCTGAAGAAAGAAGACTTTGGCGATGAGGGCATTGCCTGCCAACTGTTTCCCGACGAGGGTACACCCTTCACCATACGTTTGGTGGTGCCTTACGTGGGCTTCTCGCTCACCGATGCCGACGGCAACCGCATTGATGGCGAACTGACCGTTACGCACGACGAGCTCGATCAGTATCAGTATGCCTTTGTGGGCGATGGCGCTAACGACCGCTTCTCGATAACACTCGATGACAACCGCCTTAACTACCTGTGCGTGTTGCGCGACGATGGCACCATGGCTGTGCGCGATATGCGCGACCGCCTGGCTGAGGTTGACCAGATAGCCGACCGTGGCACACTGAAGCAACTGATGATGGGTGCCCACACCGTGCTGGTGAAAAATAAGAACAACCGCTGGCGCATTACGCTCACGGGCAGTCATGACGAGGTTGACGCGTCGCTCGCTTGCGAGGCGGTGCCCTTGGCACGTTATGCCTTCGAGGGCTTTGTGGCGTTGCCCACCGAGGGCGATGAGGCTGAAGAGGCCGAGGGCAACTTGGCACACCAGCTGATGCACCTTGAGCAGAAGTTGGCCTTTCAGTGGTATTGGCTGGATGAGGCCGACTGGAGCCATGAGCATATGAACGACCTGATGGATATGGAGGGGCTTGATGCCGACCCTGAGAAGATGATGCGTCAGGCTCTGTTGTTCAATCGTTTCGAGAGTTTCATGAAGCGTCTTGCTGCATTCTCGTATGTAAACCAGAAACCCATTCAGGGCGACCAACTTCAGGCGCGTAACAATAAACGCAAGATAGCACGTTGTGTGCGACGCGTAAAGGCGCACCGCGCAGGCGAAATCCCACTGTGGACACTGCCTGAAGAAGACCGTCGAGAAATTCTTACCCTCTCTACTACCTTCCATCGCGAGTTTACCGAGGGGTTAGAGAGCGAATAGAACTGTTGGTGCACTCGACTTTATGTGTCCTTCGTCGCCAAAGGCGGCGAATGTACATAGCCGTGGGTGACTGAACACAGTGAAGGAACCTACGGTATTTCCGAAGTAAAAGAAAGCGTCCTCAAAGAGGGCGAACGTAATAATTAGTTAATACACTAAGTATGTTCGCTCTCTTTGAGGGCGCCTTTTATACCTTGTTACCTTAGATTACGCAATCATAGCCTGCTTTACCAGCTCTAATAAAAAACTCTTATGACATTTTGTTGATGATTGACAATTGTTGAATGATTAATATCAATAGCTAACTATTATAAAATAAAAATAAGAATGTTGAGTTATATGTCAACAATTATTGGTATCTTTGCATAAGATAGGCTGCATCTCGGCAAAACGTTCAAGCAATCATATCGTCTTTTTGCTTTTTGGGATTCTGATGAAAATAAATTAGTCATTGCTACTCATGGTATTGTTAAGAAGACTCAGAAAACTCCAAAGAATGAAATAGAAAAAGCTGAAGCTATAAGAAGAAAATATTTCAAATCTAAAAACAAATGATTATGGCAGAAATGAAATTATATTCGCATGAAGAAATGCTTGATAAAGTGTTAGGCAAAAAGGGTGAGGCTCTGCGTGATAAATATGAAGCCGACATCAATTCATATCTTATGGGCGAGACAATTAAAAAGGTACGTCAGGCTAAGAAACTTAGTCAAGAACAATTAGGTGAGCTGATGGGAGTGACAAGGTCGCAAGTTTGTCGTATAGAAAATGGCAAGAACTTATCCTTCGGTACAATAGCACGTGTGTTTCGTGCAATGGGTATTAGTGCTAGTTTTGATATGGGAAGCTACGGTAAGGTAGCCTTATGGTAAATAACCCCCATCTATTCGCCGAAGTACACCCACACCAGTTCATATCCACACATCAGTGTGGGCAGAGACAGCGTGTTGCCATTGAAGCCATAGCGGCGAGCATACTCGTCGCGCGAGAGCACCTGAACAGGCGACTCCAACTTTCCGTTTTCAATCTCCAGCTTTTTCCCAGGCAGCAGCGTTTGTAGGGCTGGCAGCAGTCGGCTGCGTTGCAGAATAAGGTCTAACCGTTCAGTGTCAACCAGTTGGTCTTCCTTCATCTTGCCGTAGGCTTTGCACATAGCAATTGTTTCGTCGGCCAGCGCCAGTGGGTTGATGTTGATGCTGTTCAGCTGCGACAAATCGCGTTGCTGTTTCAGCATACCCATGAGACACTGCATACCCGCCATGCGCTGGGCAAACGTCAGAACAGGGCCCTTGTCGTGTTTTGTCGCGTCTTCGTTCAGTGTTATGCTCTTCGCCATTCCGTTCTCGTCCGATTGTATCGTCAGCGTAACACCCAGCGCCACATTATCTTGGCAGTAGCGATACACCTCGTGCACGATACCCCTTCTTGCGATGGGGCAGAAGCGTGTAAAGGGTCTGTACACACCTTCGCGTTTTAGGGTAAGGCCAGGCACGTTGGTGGTCAGTGTTTCAATGTTGGCAGCGTTCTTATACCATGACAGCGCCCTTGCACGTATGTCGGTGCCCGCCCAAGGGTCGTGCTGCGCTTTTGCTATTCTTAGGCTCAGGTAGGTATCCAGGGCAAACGTTGTGGGCAACGCATTGGCCTGGCCCGTATAGTGGTAGGTGCTGATATATTTGTCGCGACTCATATCCTCTTTTAGCAGGTGCCCCAGTTCATAATCAGTAATGTCGAGACCGTGCTGGGCGAGGAGGGCCGACAGGTCGTTTAGCAGCATGCTGTTAAAGAGCACGTTGCGCAGCACCTCGCTGTTATAACTGCCAATGAGCTGTTGCTCATATTGACGGTTCAGGTTGATGCTGGCCTCGCTAAAGGCGCTAAGGTTGAGAGTGATGTTGCGCAAGTGGCTAAAGTCGTCGTGGGCCGACAGTTGCGTTGTCAAAAGGGTTATGCCTTTCACAATCTCGTCGTACGACATCCATCTATATTGTGGCAGAGTGGGGGTGTGCTCTCCTGTGCCTACGCGTACGCTTACCACCTTGCCCTCATTTTCTTGCACTTCTACCGCCAGCACTGATGGCGTGCGCTGTTGACTAAACCGATATACTGTGCTGGTGATGTTTGCCAAATTGCTGTTATCGAGATGGGCAAAGGGCTTAAAAATGGTGTCGGTAACAAGGGCTATCTCATCGCTGGGGCTGCTATAGCAAGAAAGGTTGCTAAAGCAGCAAAGCGCAACACAAAAGCTACTGAGGACAGAAAGCGCAACAAGTGTTCTTCGTAATAATGACATAAGCTTCTTGTTTTGAGGGGTTTAACGTGATGTAACGTGATGTAAAGTGTTAAATAGATATCGGTACAAAAGTACCACAAATATTTCTGATTGTGGTGCTTTTGTACGAAATATCTTTCTGAATGCCTTGCTTTTAACTTATTTTATTGCACATAATATGTAATAGGTATGCGCGCGAGACGTTGGTTTACGACAATTTGATGCTAAAACAGGCGTAAAGCATACGATATGAAAGTTTTTTGAAAAAAATAATATAAAATTGCTTATTTATCAAAAAATATATATAAATTTGCAAAGTGAACCAATCAATAGCCTTTAAAGACCCACAACAAACTGATGTTGCGAAAGGATAAAAAGCGTATTGAGAAATATACATAAAGAGAGCAAATAATTTTTATATATTTATTAATAGGTATGCTTATGAAAAAAGTTAACTTCCTTTTCAGTTGCCTACTGCTTTGGATGGTAGGTATGACGTATGCCATGGCTAAAACGGTAGCTCCGTATAAGGTGGATTTCAACTCACCGATTGATACGAGCGAGCCTGACTTTGCCGTAGCACCTGGTTGGGACCATCAGGCTCCTGGCATTGATAATGGCTGGTCTATTGTTCACCCTTACTGGACTTACTCTGAGACAGGTGGAAATGGTGATACTGAAGAAACCCCCAGTGGCTGGCTTTCATGTGGTTCACAGAACAAACGTAACGCAAACTGGGATTATGTAGATGACCATGATTATCTTATCACCCCTGTTGTTAATGGTAAGGTAACCTTCTCTGCTTGTTATGTTTATGCAAGCGACTTCTTCTTCCGTGTTTATACCATGAAAGAGGAAGACGGAAAGCTCGTTATTGACCAAAAGCTCCTCGACTTGGATAAAACAAAGGACTTTAAAGATCAGAGCCGCACATTCTATCAGTTTGAAATTCCTAATGTAGAGGGGAAACGTCTGTGCTTCTATTTTAGCAACTGCGGTATTGATGATTTTGAAGCCGAGTCGGCAGAGATACCTGAGGTATCGAAACTTACCATCAAGAAAATTACACCGAGCAGCTTTGGCGATTTTGTTGATGCTGATGAAACAAACAACTATACTGTAAACTTCCAGGCCAGTGTAACCAATACGGGTAACGTAACCCTTACACCGGGAATGGATAACTATAGCCTTAGTGTGTTGAGCGCTGATGGTAGCGTTATCAAAACTGTGGCTATGGACAAAGAACTTAAGCCCAATGAGTCGACAACGGTTGATGTTGCTGTAAAACGTAGCTATACTGAATTCCCCAACAAGGATACTTGGACATTGCGCGACGACCTCTCAAAGAAAACTGTAGAGATTGGTACCATTACACCTGGCGCCTATGCCGCTGCACCTGTGCTGACACCGAAATTTGAAGGCGATAAGACCGTTGCTGAGGCTAACTTCAATAAGACTGTTGCTGACAAGCACATGATGTTCTCGCTGAAGAATGTTAGCGGACAAGAACTGAAAATTACATCGGTAACCGCTCCTAAGGGATACAAACTAAACCTCGCTGCAGATGCCGTAGTGGCTAAGCACGACAGCTTAGACGTAGATGTTACCTTGCAGGCTGGCACTGCTGGTAAGAAAGAGGGCGACCTCGTAATTGCTACCAATCAGGGTGACCTCACCGTGAAGTTGAAGGGCGAAGTGGCTCCCGAAACTACATGGTATGCCGACTTTGAAGGTGTAAACATGCCTGTTGGTACTATTTGTGACAAGAGCGCGTGGACACTGGAATATAAGGCCAGCTCGTGGAAAACAGAGAACGACCAGCGCAACATGAAGATTGCTAAGTATGGTTCTGATGTTGAGCCCTATAAGTTTATCACTCCGCTGCTTGATTTTGCTGAGGGCGAGACCTTTGAGATGGATTTGGCTCGTAACACTACAACAGATAGCTACGGCACATACAACTTCTCGATACTCTATTCTGACGACCGTGTAAATTGGACATCGGCTAAGGAAATTAAGTTTGACGACCTGAGCTCGCTTGTATTAGATTACACTGAATATCAGTTTAAACATTTCGTTGTTGATAACATTCCTGCTGGTAAGCACTACATTGCTATTGCTGCTGTTAATGGTAAGGTGGATAACCTTATTGGTGGTACACCCGTTGAGGTGGCTCACGACTGGATGGTTTCTACCACCAACTTCCCTTCTAAGGGTCAGGTAAACAACAAGTACACTGCTACTGCTACACTGTTGAACAACAATCTCAAGGCAGAAGAAGAGGGCGCTTATAAGGTAGAACTCTATGTAAACGATGAGGCTGTTGCCGAGGCTGAGGCTGTAAAGGTTGAAGCTGGCGCTGAGAACGAGTACACCTTCACCTATACACCGCATGAGGCTGGTGAGATTACTGCTAAGGTGGTGCTTACCGCTGGCGACTACAAGGCAGAAAGCACTGAGGCTACTGTAATTGTTAACCGTGAGGAGAGCTTGAAGGACGTAACCATTGGTACTGTGGCTTATGGATTAGACTGGAGCAGTGTTCCTAAGGGATACTCTGAAGGTACAGCTCCTATGTATCACTCTTCTAAGTACTCTGAGTCAGAGTCGTTGCTTCCCGCTTCTATGCTGGCTGGCCAGCTGAGCAAGGGTGATAAGATTAGCCGTATCAAGTTTATTGGTACTTGTGGTACCGATGGCTACAAGGCTAACGTGAAGATTTGGATGGAGAACACCACTGACGACAAACTGGTTGATGCTGCTACAGGTGATGGCGAAACCTCTACCGCTGATGATGCTACTACAACCAAGTTTGTGGACCGTGACACCACTCAGATGACTCAGGTGTTTGATGGCGAGGTAGAATATGCACGTACCTATACTGGCTGGTCAACTGCTGATGGTCCGCTTTGCGAGATTGTCTTCGATGAGCCCTTCGTTTACGATGGCAACGGTCTGCGTCTGCGCTTCGTACACAAAAGCGATCAGGAGTGCTACGACATCAAGTATGAGAAGGTAGCCGACAACGAGAACCTCTGCTTCCGCAAAAACAACAAACTGTGGGAGACTGGTGTTGAAGAGTATGGCGCTCAGCCTCTGCCCGTATACCACTTCGTTCTGCAGCTGGAACCTGCTAAGGTTGTAGGTAAGGTTACTGATAACGAGGGTGTGGCTATTGCTAATGCAAACATCACACTGAAGAGCGACGACGTAGAATATTATGCTACTACTGCTGAGGATGGTACCTACAGCGTAGACGTTATTCAGTCTGCTCTCACTTATAAGGCTACTGCCGTAAGCGGCGAGTTTATGGTAACTGCTGATGAAGATGTAGTATTCGGAAGCGAGACCAGCAAGACTGTCAACTTCACACTGCCGTTTGCTACGGGCATCAATACCGTAGCTCCTGCTGCCAGCGCTGCTAACACTAAGGTGTATAGCATTGAAGGCATCAAGGTTAGCGACAAGGGTCTGAAGGGCTTGAAGCCTGGCCTGTACATCGTTAATGGCAAGAAGGTGGTGGTGAAATAACTTCGCACATAACACATCTCTAAAATAATGAAAGCTCTCGTGAGTGGTCAACAGCCGCTCGCGAGAGTTTTCTTCGTTTTAACCCACTATTTTCGTTTTAACCCACTATTCTTCGTTTTAACGGTTCAGATAATATTGTCGTGTTTTTAACAATCTATTTCGCGCTATAGACGTGTTTTACTTGAACACGATGTTCTATGAATTATCCAAGTAGGACGGTGGCCTCCGTGCCACGTCCTCCCGACATTAGTCGTTACTGTATAATCATGTTGCTGCCTTGCTGTGAAATAGTAAGCAATAAGACTGTATAAATATTACATATTCGTATAATAATTGAAAAATAATAAACAAAACGTAAGAAATATTGATTTTTCTGTGTTGATTTGAAAATAGTTTGCTATATTTGCAAAGAGATATTTAAACATTGCTTATGATAAAAACTAATTTGTACACCAAGGTGGCGTTGGCTGTCTTGGCACAGGCTCTGCCATACGCAGCCTTTGCTCAATTAGCTCAACCCGATACCATTTATAAACAAACATTTGATGACGAAGCCAGCTTCATGACCATGACTTTGGTTGATGCTGATAAGAATGGCAAACAATGGGACTTTGATCAAGATGGCCATAAGAAAGGTTATGCGCAAGCGCTACATAACTTCGATTTCGATTCAGACAACTGGCTCATCACCCCCGACCTGAACCTTGAGGGTGGACGTATGTATATTCTCGATTATAAGGCATACGGTAATGGTTACTTCCCGCCCGAATTGATATCGCAGTATATGAATGTGGCTTTCGGCCGTGGACCTAAGCCCGATGCCTATACTGTGGTGAGCACCGACAAGGAGATTAAGCCTGGCACAACCTTTCGCAACTATCGCCTATATATAAAGGTGAAAGAGAGTGCTGACGACTATCGTGTGGGCTTTGAAGATGTGAGCTATGCTGACTCGTATATACTAAAACTCGACGACATCTTCCTCACGAAGGGATGCTTGCTTGAGGCCCCCGACAGTGTGTCGGCCTTTACCGTCACGGCTGCAGAAAAAGGTGTGGCCAGTGCTACCATAAACTTTACAACGCCCTCCCTTACGGCCGATGGTAAGCCTCTCGGTGCTCTTAACAAGGTGTCGGTATATCGCGATGGCACGCTTATCAAGGTGTTTATGGCTCCAGCCGCTGGCACCGCGCTTAGCTTTACCGACACGCGTGCCCTTGATGGCTACAATACCTATCAGGTAGTGGCCACAAACGCTTCGGGCGACGGTATCGTAACCGCGCGTACCGTGTATGTGGGTGTAGATGTGCCGGCTGCACCCAGCAATGTACAGTCAACCGACCTTGGCGATAAGATGCATCTTGAATGGACTGCCCCCACAAAGGGTAAGAATGGCTTTTATATCGACCCCGCTAAGCTTACGTATAATGTGTATGCGGTGAGCGGATGGTCGAACGTTGAACAGGTGGCTCGTAATATCTCGGGCACCAGCATCGACTTTGATAATAACTTCTCGGGTGCCCAACATTCGGCTAAGTTTCGCATCACGGCACAAAACTCTGCTGGCGAAGGTGCGCATGCCGATGCCCCTGAGCTGATATTGGGCACCAACTATACCTTGCCTTTTGCCGAGACCTTTACGGGCGGAAAGACGCAAACCTATTGGTGGAAGGATGCTTCGTCTTATTATAATTTCTCTATCGTATCGAAAGAGGTTGAACCAGGCGTGCCTTATGATGGCTATGATGACAGCTCGTATGCCACCTTCTATCCCATGGAGATGGACGAAGACAACTGCTGGGCTTCGTATAACACAGGCAAGATTTCGCTCAAAGGCACTACTAAACCTATCTTGAAGTTTGGCTATCGTTTTGATGTTAAGGGCATACTTTTGTTTAAAGTATTGGTAAAAGTGCCTGGAAAAGACGATGTAGAGGTATTTAGCGCAGAGCGCGAAGAAGGGGCCAATGGATGGCACAGCGCCAAGGTTGACCTCTCGAAATACATCAACGAGCCTTACGTGATATTGAAGTTTTGGGGCAAGGGTGCTGATGGAAACTACATCGACTTTGATAATGTAAGCATCAGTGATGGCGACTTTGATACCGACTTGGCTGCCGACCTCACCGCACGCGAGACGGCAGTGGCGGGCGAAACTATCACGGTGAATGCGCGTGTAGCCAACTATGGAACAAAGACGATGCGCAGCTATGATGTGCAGCTGCTGAATGATGGAAAGCCTGTAAACGATGTTGTGCTGGCGGTTGATGGCGAAAAGCAAACCAGCCAAACGGTGACGAAGGCGCTGAAGGCAATGTCGTCTGAAACAATAGGCATGACATTCCGTCTGCCTTCTGATGCAACGAAAGCTGCGTTGAGCGTAAAGGTGACAGCCGAGGGCGACCAGAACGCCACCAACGATGTTAGCGCCGAGCGCGTGATAACCTTGCAACCTTCAACGTTGAGCACTGCCACGGGGCTGAAGGCTACAAAGGGTAACGCACAGGTAACGCTGAACTGGATGGCGCCTGACGTGAAGAACACGGTAGTGACTGACGATTTTGAAAGCTATAAGGCCTTTGATATTTCAGCAGCCAGCCTCAATTATTATAATATAGGGCCCTGGCGCATGCTTGACGGCGACCAAAGCTATACGCAAGGCATTCCGTACTCTAAGGTAGATGAAACAGGAGTGTCGGCCACCTATATGGTAGCTTATCCTGGCAATATACAAGAGGATGCCTTCGCATGGATGGTGTTTGCACCCTCGCAGACCACACCAAATGTTGAAGAACTGTATACGAGCGGGCAGTTTACACCGCATAGCGGAAAGCAATATCTCATGGCGGCCACCGCTACCGATCCTGCCACGACCTCTACCACCAGCGACGACTGGCTTATCTCGCCCTTACTCTCGGGCGAAGCACAGAAGCTGCAGTTCTATGCAGCAAGTCCGTCGTCATGGGGCGAAAGTTTCGAGATATATGTGTCGACCAATAGCAACGACGTTGAAGATTTTGTCTTGCTCAATCGCGACGTGACGAGCACAAACCGTGATGGTTGGAAGCTACATGAGTATGACTTGCCTGCCAATACCAAGTATTTTGCCATACGCTACTGCTCAGATAATTTGTTTATGATGCTGCTCGACGATATCAGTTATACCACGGGCGATGGCACACTCATGGGATATAACGTGTATCGCGATGGTCAGTTGATTGATAATGTTGCTGCCACTGCTACATCATACATCGATGCTACGGCGGGCGATACCGACCATGCTTACACCATAACGGCTCTGTATAGCCGTGGAGAGTCGGCACACAGCAATGTGGCTGGCACATCAACGGGCATTGGCACCATAGAAACCGCCAACGAGGGCGCTACTGCAGTGTACGACCTTGAAGGTCGCCAGGTGCCCACTACTGCTCAAAAGGGCGTGTATGTGGTGCGCAAAGCGTCAGGAAAGACTCTTAAAATAGTGAAGAAATAATGGTCTTAATAAGACGATAACGATATATTTCTCTATCTTGGCGATAGGGAAATAATAACTCTCTCTTTATTTAATATGATAAGTAGAGGAAGAACCCGCTGAGGCGTCAGCACCAGGTTCTTCCTCTTATTTATGTTTGTTTGTAATCAAATAATATCATCTCGCGCGTTTATAATAATTTAATGATAAGTAAATGATCTAAATTATTTATATATATCAGTACTAATATGGTTCATTTTCCGTTTTATAGAAAAAATAGAATTATGAAACCAATAAAAGTACTTGAATTATCAGAGGTTGATCGCCTCAAA
>OIWS01000180.1_pt1 | contig 85624 bp, 84 predicted proteins | sample 1587611 | NCBI WGS metagenome assembly OIWS01 (sample SAMEA3888919, study PRJEB22519) | human gut metagenome | biome: human gut; feature: human-associated habitat; material: faeces | place: Denmark | collected 2010 | reverse complement strand
CGGGGATGGGCCTTGCTGCCATGCCTGTTTTTATTTTGCCGTGTCGGCGGGGCCATGTCCGGCCTAGCTTTGTGTACCTAGCCTGTTCTGTGCCCCGGGGATGGGCCTTGCTGCCATGCCTGTTTTTATTTTGCCGTGTCGGCGGGGCCATGTCCGGCCTAGCTTTGTGTACCTAGCCTGTTCTGTGCCCCGGGGATGGGCCTTGCTGCCATGCCTGTTTTTATTTTGCCGTGTCGGCGGGGCCAAGACCTGCCCTTCTTTTATCCAGCGCACAGCGTTTCTGCCCCGCAGCCATGCGTTTGCTTTGCGCAATCCGCTCCCTTCCGTCGTGTCCATCCCCTTCTGCTGGCATCCAATCAGAGGCTGCGCTGCTTTTTAGCGGCGTTTTTTTGCAGCAATCCCTGTCCTTTCCCGTCTGGTTGGAGGATGGCCCTGCTCCGGCTCTCCTCCGCAATAAAAAAGAGCCCTTTTCGGGCTCTTTTTTTGTGCATTTACCAGCGCGCTCTGCCATCCCGCACATCCACATGCGTAAACGTAGCGTATTTGCCCACGCCGCCGTTGGGGTTTAGGCGGTTGGCAATGTCATAGACCTGCTTGGCCGTCATGCCCTCCACGCGGATATCCGCCGCCTTGGCCAATAAATGCTGGCTCAGCGGCGCGCCGCCCACCTTTTTGTTGTAGGCGGCTGTGCGGTATCCGCTGTTGATGATGACGGCGCGGCCGCCGCAGGCCGTGCGGATCTGTTCCAGCAGCGCCATCAGCTTTTGGAGGTTGGCGTAAAACTTGGCCGGCACCTCCGTGCCGTCATGGCATTTGAATTCCGAAGCCTTGAAGTGCGCCGATGCCGGCTGAGCACCGCCCGGCGTGCCCGCATACAGCGCCGCCCAGGTGTCCGGGCCCACAATGCCGTCCGCCGCGATGCCGCCAGCCCTTTGCAAGGCTTTGACGGCCGCCTGCGTTTTGCTGCCAAAGATGCCGTCCGCGTTGCCTGCGCCATAGCCGCGGGCGTTTAGCTCGTTTTGCAGGCCGCGCACCTTGGCGCCCCTGGCGCCCTGCTTTAATACACCATCCACCTCCAGCGAATCCCAAGTGTCCGTTCCAATGATGCCGTCCACCGTGATGCCGTAGTTTTTTTGCAGCGCGCGCACCGCCTTTTCAGTGTTCTCTCCAAAGATGCCGTCCACGCTGCCTGCGCCGTAGCCCTTATGGTTCAAAAGCTGTTGGGCGGTTTTCACTTCCTTGCCCCTGTCTCCTCTGCGAATGGTTTTCATCCTGTTTCCTCCTTTGTGTGTGCCCCGGCGGGGCCTTTATATCCTATGCATCCGTCTAGTAGACGGTGCCATGCCCGGCCCGTGCTGTTTCTATGCGTGCTCTGCGCCCCGGCACAGGGGCCTGTGGTGGTGCTTGTTTCCCAGGCGTGCTATAATGGGGCTCGAACGATGCAAAGGAGCGAAGTTTCCATGTTTGCCAAAAAAGCAAAAAGCACCGCGCTGGTGCTTCTCAACAATGCTGTACGCCGCCTGGTGCCGGGCGAAACTCAGGACAAGCTGCGTGCGCTGGCCGCAGAGCCGGATTTTCAGCAGTCGCCCGCCTATGCCGCGTTTTGCGAGTCGCTGTGCCGCGATGTCTTGTTGGATGCGCGCCGCCAGCTGGCCTTTAAGTCCCCTTCCCATGCCCGCACGCTGGAAAAGCTGGTGGCCCATCCCGAAACGCTGTATCATGAAAGCGTGCTCTCCCCGCACGGCGTCTATACCTTTCCGCTTCTGTTCGGCCTGTTGTTTTTCTCGCTGACCCGCCGCACCCCTTCCCTGGAGGACCTGTCCGTCGTACAGCAATATTTTGATAAGTTTCTCTGCGAGCTGGCCCAAGAGGCATGAAAAGCGCCGGCTGCTCGGCATTTTTCCGCCTATGCTTTCGCCTCCCGCCAAGCTTTCTGCACAGCCCGTTTATCCCGGCCCGTAGGCAGTGCACCGGCTGTATCCGTGTCTAAGCCGGCATACATTTCATTCTTTGTAAGAAAAAGCCGCCCCATGGCGGCTCTTTTATTGATTGGTTTTTTTGATTTCCTGCTTGGCCTTTTTCATCTGTTTGATAACCTGGTTGCACATCACAGCGGCCCCAGAGGCCAAAATGCCCTGCATCACGCCCTGCACGCCGCCCTCCACCAAAAAGCCCAGCACCATGCCGATGCCCGCCAAAAATACCGGAATCAGGCAGTCCGGCACGGCTTTGATGCGCTTTAGCACCGTGCCCAACACATACAGCGCCAGCACGACGATGTGCATATCCTCCTGCAAGGCCTGGCTGATGAGTTCTTCCATCGGCGCTCGCCTCCTATGCTATACCCTATGCGTACCGGCACGCGCGTGTGAACACCCGCCCATCCGGGTATACTGGCATCAGGAGGTGATGCCCATGGCCTATATCGACCCCAGCCTTATGCCCCTGGTCAACGCCCTGCCGCCGGAGGTGCAGGGGGCGCTTTTGCAAAGCAGCGCAGACATCCGCACCCCCAGCATGCTGAAAGCCGCGCTGCGCCTATTGGAAAGCTACGGCAGGTGCTGCGCGGACGAATGAAAAAACAAGCCCGCATGGGCTTGTTTTTCTTTATCGCTTGTGTGCGTTTTGCAATACCAAATCCTTTACCTTCAACAGCCGCGTGTTGTTGGCCCTGTCGTTTTCCTCCAGCTGCATGCGGATACGGCGCTGCGCCTGCTCCAGGTCGGGGATCAGCACATGCTCCAGCGCCCCCACCCGCCGCCGCGTGCGCTCAATCTCCCGCCCCAAACGCCGGATGTTCTCTTCCATCTCGGCCAGGGCCAGCAGCTCGGGCCACAGCGCGCAAAGCTGCGCCATCCCCTCTTTCAGGCCCGCCGTTTCCAGGCATAGCGCCGGCTGCGGCGGGGCCTGCCCCCGCAGCGTGCACAGCACCGCCCCCATCGCCTTTTGCGTGCCGGCCTCCACGGTAAGCGGCGGCCCCGGCCAGCACAGCGCCGCAAAATAGGCGGCTTGGCCCATCTCGGCCCGGGCGGCGGCCATCGCCTGGTAATAGGCAGAAAGCGCTTTTTGCACCGTCTCCCTCTGCCGCCGGGCCTTAGAGACCAGCGCCAAAAACCGGCGCATCAGCTCATCCCGCTTATCCTTGAGCAGCTTGTGCCCGCGCCGGGCGGTGGCCAGCTGCCGTTTGATACGGCCCAGCTGCATGCGCGTGGGCGGCGCCATCGGCCCGGCCATTTAGGCTTCCTCCTTTTGCGCATCGTAATAGCGCGCCAAAAATTCCGGCTTGATGCGCACCAGCTCCTGCCTTGGCAGCATGCGCAGCAGCGCCCAGCCCAGATCCAGCGTCTGCTCGATGCTGCGCTCCGTTTCAAAACCCTGGCCCAGGTATTGCTGCTCAAACGCCTCGGCAAAGGCCGCATAGGCCCGGTCCGTCTCGGTCAGTGCCGATTCGCCCAGCACCACCATCAGCTCCGCCGCGTCCCGCCCCCGGGCATAGGCGGCAAACAGCTGGTTCATGGTATCGGCATGGTCCTCCCGCGTTTTGCCCGGGCCAATGCCCTTGTCCTTGAGCCTGGAAAGCGAGGGCAGCACGTCGATGGGCGGCTGGATATGCTTTCGCTCCAGCGCGCGGCTCAATAAAATCTGCCCTTCGGTGATATATCCCGTCAGATCCGGGATGGGGTGCGTCTTATCGTCCTCCGGCATGGTCAGAATCGGGATCATCGTGATGCTGCCCGGCTTGCCCTCGATGCGCCCGGCGCGCTCGTATAGCTGCGCCAGGTCGGTATACATATACCCCGGGTACCCGCGGCGGCCCGGCACCTCCTTGCGCGCGGCCGAAACCTCGCGCAGCGCCTCGGCATAGTTGGTCATGTCCGTCAGGATCACAAGCACATGCAGCCCCCTGTCAAACGCCAGGTACTCCGCCGCCGTCAGCGCCATTTTGGGGGTGGATAGCCGCTCCACGGCCGGGTCGCCCGCCAGGTTCAAAAATACCGCCGTCCGTGCCAGCGCGCCGGTGCTTTCAAAGCTTTCGGTAAAATACTGCGCCTGCTCAAAGGGAATGCCGATGGCGGCAAACACCACCGCAAACCCCTCGTCCGTGCCCCGCACCTTGGCCTGCCGCGCAATCTGCGCCGCCAAACGCGCATGCGGAAGCCCGCTGGCGGAAAAGATGGGCAGCTTTTGCCCGCGCACCAGGGTATTCAGCCCGTCGATGGCGGAAATGCCGGTCTGGATGAATTCTTCCGGATACCGCCGCGCCACCGGGTTGATGGGCGTGCCGTTGACGTCCATCACCTTGTCCGGAATCAGCGGCGGGCCCCCATCCACCGGCCGCCCGAGCCCGTCAAATACCCGTCCCAATAGCCCCGGCGAAGCGGGCAGCACCATCCCCCGGCCGGCAAAGCGCACCCGGCAGGTCTCGGCGGACAGCCCGGCCGCGCTTTCAAACAATTGTACCAGCGCATAGCCCTCCGCCGCCTCCAGCACGCGGCACAGCCTTTTTTCCCCGCTGGGCAAAAGGATCTCCCCCATCTCGTTGTACGCCGCCTTTTTTACGCCCTCTACCAGCAGCAGCGGCCCTGCAATCTCGCGGATGCGTTTGTATTCTGTCGGCATCTATCGTTCCTCCTTTGGCACAGCGTCCGCCAGCTGGCGCTGCAAATCCGCCAGGATGCGCGCCGCCTCTTCCTGGCTTTTCTCCTCCGGCACGCGCTTATAGCGCGCAATGTCCTCGCGTACCGGCAGCGCAGCCAAGCGCTCTACTTCCGCGCCCTCGGCCGCGGCGGCCAGCGCGCCGTCGTAGTACGCCAGGATCAGCTGCATCATGCGCCATTGCTTTGCAAGGCTGGTGTAGGTGTCCACCTCGTCAAACGCCACCTGATGCAGAAAATCCTCCCGAATGGAGCGCGCCGTTTCCATTTTGATGCGGTCCTGCGGGGCAATCGCGTCCATGCCTACCAATTTCACCACTTCCTCCAATTCCGCCTCCTCGCTTAAAAGCGAAAGCATCCGCCGCCGCGCCGCGCCCCAGCCGGGATGCACCTCCTGCTCAAACCACGGCGCCAATTCATCGGCATACAGCGAATAGCTCGTCAAATAATGGATGGCGGGGAAGTGCCGCTTGTATGCCAACGCCGCATCCAGCCCCCAAAACACCTTGACGATGCGCAGCGTGGCCTGTGAGACCGGCTCTGCAATATCCCCGCCCGGCGGCGATACCGCGCCGATGATGGAAAGCGCGCCCCCCCGGGGCGTTGTGCCGATGGATAGCGCGCGCCCGGCGCGCTCGTAAAACTGCGCCAGCCGGCTGCCCAGGTAGGCAGGGTAGCCCTCCTCGCCCGGCATCTCCTCCAGCCGCCCGCTCATCTCGCGCAGCGCCTCAGCCCACCGCGAGGTGGAATCCGCCATCAGCGCCACGGAATAGCCCATATCCCGAAAGTATTCCGCAATCGTCACCCCGGTATAGATGGAGGCCTCTCGCGCCGCCACCGGCATGTCGGAGGTGTTGGCGATCAGCACCGTGCGCTCCATCAGCGGCCGCCCGGTCTTGGGGTCGGTCAGCGCCGGAAATTCATTCAGCACATCCGTCATCTCGTTGCCGCGCTCCCCGCAGCCGATGTATACCACGATGTCCGCCTCCGCCCACTTGGCCAGCTGGTGCTGGGTCACGGTCTTGCCGCTGCCAAACGGCCCCGGGATGGCCGCCACCCCGCCCTTTGCCAGCGGAAATAGGCAGTCGATCACGCGCTGCCCCGTGATCAGCGGGCGGTCCGGCGCCAGCTTTTTTGCCACCGGCCGCGCCCTGCGTACCGGCCATGTCTGGTGCATCGACAGCATCCGCACGCCGTCTTCGCCCTGTATGGTGCAAATCGGTTCGTCCACCGTCCATTTGCCTGCGCGTATCTGTTCCACCACGCCAAAAACGCCCGGCGGCGCCATGATCCTGTGCAGCACCAGCGGCGTCTCCTGCACCGTGCCCAGCACATCACCCGGCTGTATGCGCTGCCCTGCCTCCACGCACGGGCAAAACGCCCATGTTTTGGCCCTGTCCAGCGGCGGGGCCTGCTGCCCGCGATGCAGCCGGCTGCCAGCCGCTTGGTACAGCGCTGTCAGCGGCCGCCCGATGCCGTCGAAAATGCCGCCCACAAGCCCCGGCCCCAGCTCCATGGCCAGCGGCCGCCCCTCGGAAAAGACCGGCTCTCCCACCGAAAGGCCGCTCGTCTCCTCATAGACCTGGATATAGGCCTCCTCGCCGTGCATCTCGATGATCTCGCCAATCAGCCCGCGATCGCTTACGCGCACCACGTCAAACAGGTTCGCCCGGCGCAGGCCCTTTGCCAGCACCAGCGGCCCCGCGATCTTTACCACTCTGCCTTGTTCGTTTTGCTGCATGTTATCCTTCCTCTCCCCACAGCCCGGCGCCCGCCGCCTGCCGGATCGCGGCCTCAATCTCCCGTTCCGCCTGCCCGGTGTTTCCTGTTTCGCCCGGCAGAATGAGCACCGGCGGCCCCTCTTTTTGCCGCATCGCCTCTATGTGCACGCGGGCGTGCCGGGCCGCCGCCTCCGTCACCAAAATCAGTGCGCAGCCCGCGCGCTGCGCTTTCTCCAGCGCCGCCTTGGCCTCCGCTTCGGACTCGGCCGCATAGCCGTCCACGCCCAGCGCCGTAAACCCTGCCAGGCTCTGTCTATCTCCTATGATGGCTGCGCTAGGCATACTGCAAGCGCCCCCTTTCCTGCAAAGGCGTCCGTCCGTCCTCCAAAAGCCGCAGGCCAATTGTCTGCGTCTCCGCCTTGGTTTTCAGCCAGTACGCCGCCAGCGCCCCCGGCCCAAAGGGATCCTGGGAAAGCGCCTCGGCGGTTTTTAGCACCTGCCCGTCGCACCAGGCCTCAAAGGCATTAGGGTCCATCGTCTCGGCCGCCCGGGCCTTTTCCCCATCCTGCTGCCAATGCGCGCACAGCGCCCTGCGCCCGCGCACCGCCGCCTCGATCGCCCGCTCGTTGTCCCCGCCCGGGCCAAGGCGCGCCAGAATTTCCTCTTTGTCCTGTCCGTACACCGCGCCGAAAAACAGCGCCTTGTCCTCGTCCGCCTGCACCATCGCCCGCGCCAGCGTGCTTAGCTGCGGGCTGCCGCTCTCTTCTGCCAGCGCCAGCATGGCCGCCCGCTTTTCCCGCTGCAGCCGGCGCATCAGCTGCGGGCCGGGCTGCGGCTTTTGCCAGGCCGCCTTCGCGCTTTTTTGCAAATACTGCGGCAGGGCCTGCTCGTCTTTTTCCGCCGCCGCATTTCTCAGCACGCTGGGCGGCGTGATACAGGGCAAGGCCCAGACGGGCGCTTGGTCCCCGCCGCTCATTTGGGCCATCGTACAGACAAACAGGTTCAAAAATTCCTCCTCTGCCAGCAAAAACCGCAGCGCCTTAGCGTCGGGCGCTATGCTTGTTACAAACGCCCACGCCTCCTGCCTGCGCGCCACAGCCATCTCCTCTGCCGGCCCATCGGTCCGCCAGCCCTTATGCTGCAAGGCCCTTATTACCGCCTCTCTGTCCGCCGTCCACAGCCAAGCAGCCTCCTCTGCGGAAAGCAGGCGCGCCGCCCGGGCCCGTACCGCCGCGGACGCATATGCATACCGCGGCTGCCTCATGACGTTTCCTCCCCATACAATACGCGCGCCACCCGCTGCGTCAGCGTCCCGCGCAGCGAAGAAAGCAAGGCAGGCAGCGTGCAGTTTTTTTCTTCCGTATCATACACAAGCACAAACCCGCCGCCCTCTTGCAGCGTCCTGTCCGCCGGCGTGATGGAGGCGCCCTTCTCCAAAAGCGCCCGGTCGATGCGCCGCCGCATTTGGCTGGGCATCTGCGCGTTGTCCTCCTCTGTCAACACCAGCTGCCCCGCTTTGCCCGGCACGGCCTCCGCCAATATGCCGCGCTCCAGCGCCTGAAAATAGCCGGGGTCCTGCGCTGCACGGCTCAGCGCCTTTTCAAATACCCGCTCTATGCCCTCGTTTTTGGCTGCCAGCAGCGATAGCGCCTGCTCGTGCTGTGCCTGCCGCTGCGCCTTTTGCATCAGCCCAATGTATGCTAGCTCCGCCTCGCCGCGCGCCTTTTGATAGCTGATCCGCGCGTTTTCCCTGGCCCTTTGCAAAAGCGCCTCGGCCGCCTGTTCCGCTTGTTTTTCTATCTGCGCCGCCTCGGTTTCGGCCAACAGCAGAATGGCTTTCTGCAATGGTTCGGTTTCCGTCAAGACAATGCGCCCCCCTTACGCCAGGCTCGTCAGCGCCAAAATCGTGATGAGCAGCGCCAAAATCGCGTACGTTTCCACCATGGCCGCCATGGTGATGGCCTTGCCGTTTTGGTCTGGCTTTTGCGCCACCAGCATCACGCCGGCCACCGCCGCGCGCCCCTGGGCCACGGCGGAAAAATACCCCACCACCGCCACCGGCAGGCACGCCGCCAAATAGCAAAGCCCTTGGGCCATTGTCAGAGGCAGCGGCGCACCGCCCAAAAAGCCTGTCTGGCTCAGCGCCAGCACCGCCGTCAATAGGCCGTACAGCCCCTGCGTGCCGGGCAGAAGCTGCAAAATCAGCACCTTGGAAAATTTGCCCGGGTCCTGGCTCACCACGCCGGCCGCCGCCTCCCCTACCATGCCTACGGCCCGCGCCGATCCAATGCCCGCCATCAGCGCCGCTGTCAGCGCACCTACCAGCGCCAAACTCGTTCCAAACCCGATCATTTTGTTTCCTCCTCTATGTGTGTATATCCCTGGGGCGCGGCAAACGGCGCAAAGGCCCGGCCGCCGCCCTCGTAAAACTTGGAAAACAGCTCCACAAACTGAAGCCGGTTGGTGTGTACATACGCGCCCAAAAGGTTGATGGCCAGGTTCACCGCATGCCCCACACAGAAAACCACCGTCAGCACCACCGCCTTGACCGCAAGGTTTTCCGGCATGGCCCCCATCAGGTTTACCACGCCGGCGATGCTGCCCGTCGCCAGCCCCAGCGCCAGCAGCCTGGAATAGCTCAGCACATCGCTCAAATACCCGCTTGCCGTGTTGTACAGGCCGTATAGCCCGCCGCCCAGCTTTGCAAGTGCCTTTTTGCCGCTGCGCCCGCTGGTGAAAATCAGCAGCACGGCCCCGGCCGCCGCCATGCCCTTTCCTGCCCCTGTAAGGCCCTCCGGCACCGGGATAAAGATGCCTGCCGCCAACGGCGCCGCGCCCAAGACCAGCAGCAGCACGGGCAGCGTATCCATCACAGCGTCCCACGCTCTGCGCTGCTTTATCAGCATGCCCGCCCGCACAAACAGCCCAGCGCAGAGGTGCACAATGCCCAGCGCAAAGGCAAACAGCAGCAGGCGGATGGGGTCTGCCATTGGCTCAAACCACAGCGCCAGGCTCCCTATCTCCACCGAAAAAAACGAACGGCCGATCACCTGTACAATGTCGCCGAACCAGCTGCCGAACAGCGCGCCCCAAACCACCGTGGATACCCCGCAATAGCGAAACATGCGCAGCGTTTCCGCCATCTCCCTTTTCAGTGTCAGCTTACCAAGCGCCCATGTTGTGCCCAGCACCATCACCAGCCCATAGCCCGCGTCGGAGAGCATCATCCCGAAAAACACATAGTAGAAAAACGCCATCACGCCGCTGGGGTCTATGTCCTTGGGTCCCGGCAGCGCGTACATTTTGGTAATGCTTTCCACCGGGCGCACAAACCGGTTGTTTTTCAGCAGCACCGGCGCATCCTCGCCGGCGTCTGAAAGCTCATACGCCAACGGAAACCTTCGGCACAGCCTGTCCAAAAGCCGCCCGGCCTCGTCCGCCGGCACATAGCCCGCCACCGCCACCGTCTTTTCGGAAAACGCCAGCTTGTCCATCGCGCGCTGCCTTTGGGCCACAGCTGCCAGCATGTCCGCCGCAAACAGTATGCCCTCCGGCCGCGCCGCCCTTTGCATCAGCTCGTGCTTTAGCCGCTCTATCTCATCCTCCGCCTCCCGGAGGGCCAGCTCCGCCTTTGCCAGCTGCCCGGCCGCGCTTTCCTTTCCGCGAAATGGGCAGGGCGCAAAGCCCATCTGTGCCAGCGCATTCTGCAAGTCCTCTTCCTCTCGCCTAAGGCACGCCACTGCCGCCAGCGTATGCCCCAGCGGCCCCGGGGCCGTCTGTACGCACAGCGCGTCCATGCGCGGCTGTTGTTTCCAGATGGCCTGCAACAGCTCTTCCTCCGTCCATTGCCCCATCACGCTGCCCACCCGGCAGACCGTGTGCTTGGTTATAAGCCCGCCCAGCGGCATTTCGATCCTTGTCCAAGGCCTCAGCTGCGCGCACCGCTCAGAGATGCGCGCCCGCTCCGCCGTGCGTTCCGCCAGCGCCGCATCCAGGCGGATCACCTCTTGGCACTGCCGCCGGTACAGCGCGCCGTGCGCTTCCATTTTTTGCGCCTGCGCCGGCGTAATGCGCCATGCGCCCCGGCTCTTCTGCCAAGCGCGCTGCTTTTCCGGCCGTAGCGCACGCAAAATCTCTACCGCCTGCCGCGCCGCCTGCGCCTCTTCTTCGGCGTTTTCCGCCCATTCGGCCTGGGCCGCCTGCTGCCAGCCCTCCGTTTCCGCCCTTTTTAGCTCCATGACGCCGGCCTTTTGTAGGGTTTTTAACAGCGCGTCCCTATCCTTTGCCAACGCCAGCAGCTCTAGTTTTTTCATGGGCCGTTTGGCCATCTCTATTCGCCTCCCCGTCCCAGTTCGCTGAGCAGCGCGCCCACCACGATGCGCACCGCCTCCTCCTCATTTTGCATCAGTGATTGGCGCAGCGCTTCCACCGCCTTGGCCGTATGCGCCTGTTGCCGCTTTGTATAGGCCGCCGCCTCTGCTTCCGCCTTTTTTTGCAGCGCCTCTGCCTCCTCTCGGGCCTGTTTGCGCCCTTCGTCCGCCGCCTTTTTGGCGTTTTCTCGCGCCGTTTCCTCGGTTTTCTTCGCGTGCCGCCGCGCCGTTTCCATCAAAACGCCCGCTTGCCGCTCCGCCCTTTGCACCGCCAGCCTCATTTCCTCCGCCATGTCTGTGCCTCCTTTGCCATTGTCTACGTTTTGCCACACTTGGGCCCGTTTTATTCTTATTCGGGAAAATTCATCCCCTATGCCTTTTCCTTTCGCACAAAAAAAAGAGCCCCTTTCGGGGCCCTGTTTTCATGCCTTTTGTTTGTATTTCGCAATGCTCTGCAAAAGATCGTGGATAAAGTTGCTGCCGCGGCTGATCAAAAGCCCCGTACAAACCTGCCCGATGAATGGGATTTTCATCGAAAATCCTGCCGCCTGCATCAGGTCCGCCCCCGTCAACAGCGAAAGCGCAATGCCCACCGCCATCGCTCCCAGGGCGCTGACGTTCAGCGCACCCTTTTGCCAAGCCAACTTGCCCGTCTGCCACAGCGCTTCTGTCAAAAGCGCCAATACGATGATCTGCTGTATCTCCATCCTACATACCCCCGTTTGTTTTTTCCGCGCACCCTGCCGCGCTCTACCACCTTGCCTTGTTTCCGCGCACATCCACATGCGTAAACGTGCTGTATTTCCCTACGCCCCCTCGGCTGCCTACCAGCCTGTCGCATAGCTTGTACACCTCGGATGCGCTCTTTCCGCTTACCTTGATGTCTGCTGCCGCCGCGTATAGGTGCTGGCTCTGCTTGGCTCCGTCCACCTTCTTGTTGTAGCTCTCCGTTCGGTATCCGCTCGTAACGGTAATCGCCCGGTTCCCGCACGCAGCTCTGATCTCCTCCAGCAGATTCATCAGCTTTTGGCAGTTTGCATAATACTTTGCCGGCACTGCCGTTCCGTCCTTGCACTTGAATTCGCTCAGCTTGAAGTGCGCGCTTGCAGGTACGCCCGCTGCCTTGCCTTCCAACAGCGCTGTCCAGGTGTTCTTTCCCACCTTGCCGTCCACTGCAAGCCCTGCCGCGCTCTGCAAGGCCTTTACCGCCTGCTCCGTGTTGCGCCCAAAAATTCCGTCTGCGCTTCCCGCGCCGTATCCCTGTTCATTCAGCCTTGTTTGCAACGCTTTTACCAGCTCTCCCCGGCTGCCGTCTTTCAACAGGCATTCGGTAAACAGCTTGGCGTACGTGTTGTTCCCCACGATCCCGTCTGCCGACAGGCCCTTGGCCCTTTGATAGCTTTTTACCGCGCTTTCCGTCTTTGTCCCGAATATGCCGTCCGCACTGCCGCAGCTATACCCCTTCTCATTCAGCATCAGCTGCACCAGCGCCACCAGCTCTCCTCGGCTCCCTCTTTTGATCTGCTGCATGGTTCCCCTCCCCTTATGCCTTGATGATATAATTTAGAGCCATATAGGGCTGCATATTGTTATGTGCTTCATCGCCCCCGAAGGAGAGATCGATCGTGCCATAGCTGTTTGCGCCCCCGCTTCTCGTTCCCCCGTCACGATAATACCCAGAAACTCTTACTCCGCTAAATATGCCGCTCAAGCCAAATATGTTGGTTCCGTTATTGCTGTTGTGCATCTCGATATTCCCGGAAAAGGACGGAATTTCTTCCTCTGTCAGCGTATGCATCGCTTCACCCCCCATGCTCGCCAATGGATAGGTGCTGTCCGCCCCTACCGGTACACGCCCACAAAGATTTGGTACATTGAAAGTCGTGCTTCCATCTCCCATACCGTATCGCGTACCAATGACGGAAAACAGCGCTGCATAATGCGTCCTGTACGCCAGCAGGTCGGCTGCCATCTGCTGCGCTTTTGTCTGGTTTGTCTGCATTTTGCCCTTCCTTTCATGCCTGCCGCGCCTGCAAGCATTTCATCGCCTTTTGCAAAAGTCCCTCGGCCGCACAGATCAGCTCTGTCTGTACATACCGTGCTTGGCTGTCCTTTAGTGCCTGTTCCAACGTTTGGAGCCTCTCTTCCGCCTTCTCCAGCGCCGCCGCCTTGGCCTTAAACTTGCGCTTGTCCACATACTGTCCCAAAGCAAGGTTGGCCAATTTGATGTCCTTTTGCCCTTCCAGCTTTCTTTGTACCTGTTCGTACAGCGCGTCTCCCAGTACTGGTTTTAGAAATTCCATGTTCTCTCCTCCCGCAATCGATTTTATCTTTAACCGCGCTGCCGCTCAGCGCCGTTGCGGTCCTATGGTTTGTGCTATGCCCCCAGCGCCCTTTGTCAAAAGGTAGCACCTGCGCCCCCAGCGCCGGCCCTTGTGTTTCATTCATCCGGCCGCTTCCCTTCTCGCATGGTTATCATGCCATGGCCTCGGGTGCGATGGCGTACGAACAAGAACATTTGTTCTCTTTTTGCCAAAAAAAAGAACCGCCTTGCCAGTGTGCTAGGCGGTCGCATGGGCCTTGGCCGTGCGTTGTCTGTCCTCCTCCATCGTCCTTCGCTGTATCCAAAATACCTGCTTTTCGCTGTATCCTGTGCGCTGCGCCACCTGCTCCCAGGGCAGCCCATCCAAATACCGCAGCCGGAAAATTGCCTCCTTAAAGCCGGGCAGCTGCGCTATCCATTGCTCTACCTCTCGGATCGCCGCCTCCTTTTCCAGATAGCTTTGCGCCAATTGCGCCTCCAGCGCATACAGCCGTTGCCGCGCCTGCTCATTTTGCGCCAATACCCCCGTGTTTTCCATCTGCAAAAGCTCGCAGTGCCTTTGCTTTAGCTCTGCGCGCATGGATTGCAGCGAAATGCGCCAAGCACGGTATTGCTTTAATTGTTCCAGCGTCATTGCTCCCATCCTTTCTTTTTGCATAAAATTCCCTTTTGCCTGCCATACTAAGGAAAAAAATCAGAGGTGAACCATCTATGCAAACCAGCCAAACCACAAGCCTTTTGAATACCATCTACCAAAACGCGCAGATGGGCGTGGACTCTACCCAGCGCTTGATTGAGCTCGTAGAGGACAAACCCTTTCTTTCCGTCCTCATCGCCCAGCGCAACCGCTACCAAGATGTCTACGATCAGGTCATTCAAATGGCGGATCACGAGCTAAAAGGGCAAAAAACCATTGATAAACTCTCCACCAATATGATGATCAATTTCCAGACCATCAAGGACAAAAGCCCTTCCCACCTTGCCGGCATGATGGTACAGGGCAATACCATGGGCGTCATCGATATGACCAAGGCGCTGCGCCAAAACGCGGACGCCGATGCCCCCGTGCTCTCCTTGGGGGAGCGCTTGCTGCAAATGCAACGGGATAACGTAGAGGAAATGAAAACCTACCTCTAATCCCCCTTTCAAAGACGGCGCCGCCGTCTTTTTTTCTTATGTCCGCTTGCTCTCCGCTTCATTGATTCTTATCCATGCACATGATAAAATAGAAAAAAACATTGTGGTTTCGAGATCCACTCTCTCATGTTGTTCCTGCTACTCTTAGCCGCAAAGATATTATACGAACATTTGTTCTTATTTTCAAGGGTCTTTCTCCTTTTTTCGAATTTTTTTCGTTAGGGGCGTTGTCTCATGAGTTTAGTGAATCGTATTAAAATGCTTTGTGCCAAGCAGCATATCTCCTTGCATCGCCTGGAGATGACCATTGGTTTTTCCAAAAGTTCGATCTCCAAATGGGATGTCAATGCGCCCTCCGTAGAAAAAGTCCTGCGCGTTGCGGAATATTTCAACGTGTCTATGGATTTTTTGCTAGGACGCCGCTCCGCAGCTTCCCCCGACGGCCCGGCCGGCCTTTTTCTTGGCCCTTTGTCAGAGGAAGAGCATAAACAGCTGTCCGAATATTTGGCCTTCCTTCGTTCGCAAATCAAGCTCTAACCTGTATTGGGCCCGGGCAAAGCATGCTTCTGTATCAAAAAAACGGCACCGTTTCGTGCCGTTTTTTCGTTTTCTTTATAGCCAGAAATTTGTAATCTGGTAGATCCATATGCACCCAAACAATATCAGCGCGTTTAGGCCCAATACCAGGCCGTTATACCGAACTGGGTTTGTCTCGTTCTTGATGTGCCGCGGGCTTAAAATCGCCGCCGCCAGCAAAAGCAGTGGAATATAATATCGGCCCTGCACCCCGGCGATCTTGTCATGAGCCACAGGCGTAAACGATAGATACAGCGCCGTCCAAATCAAGACCACAATGCCGCCGACGGCCACCAGCATCCACCATTTCGTGCTGCCTTTCAGCTCCTTGGTTCCCTTCTCCTTGTGCTTGTCCGTAAACAACACATAAAACATCAATCCCGTAGAAATCAAATTCAAAGTCCCCAACAAATATGTCGGAGATTGCTCTGTTAATCCACGAGATAGATATGGTAAGAACATCCTCGTATCGTTGATCACAAAGCTATCCAACACATTCAAAACGCTCTTTACCAAAACCTTTGCATACGCAACTGGATTGCTCAAAATGAATTTTAGCTGTGCTTCGGTGTTTACTCCATTGCCTCCGCGCACATCTCCGCCGCCCTTTACAAAAAATACCGGCACCACAAACGAGGACATCATAATGATGAAGATCAATCCTACGCCCACCTTAAAGCTAATGTGCGCTCTTCTGTCCGCAAATTTTGTTTTGGGCAAAAACAGCAGCAGTAGGATCATCGGAATGTACACAGCCTTGGGGAAGCTTGCGATACAGAACGCTGCCAACATCAGCGCCCCCCGCTTCCAATCCATCAGCTTATCCGGCCGCGACATTTCCGCTATGAACAGCGAACAGCCCAAAAGCGAAAACGCAATGACGGTAGGATCATAGGCATAAGCGCCCGCCATACACATCACCGTTGGAAACAGCGCAATCGTAGCCATCACCGCTTTAAACCGGACCGCCATTTTGATTGCCAGATAACATACCCCCACAAACAAAAGCATGTTCCCCATTCGGCCCAGCATAAATTGTACGGAAAACGGCTGTCCCAATACGCGGCCTAGCCAAATCCCTAAGCTTTGCGTCGTATAGCCAATGTCGCTCAATTCCCAGCTTCGGTAGCTCTCTCTGTGCTGGCTATAATCCTCGCTTTGTTCATTGGCCCAAGCCACATACGCTGCCTGGTCTTCTGTCGTATCAAACACACCGTTGATTGCAAGTACCAGTTCTAGGTGCTCCGCTTCGGAGTATACAATGTGGTTTTGCCCATAGCTTAGGGTATTTGCGTTGTTATAATGGATGACGTCATCCCAGCTTAAATCCGATGTCACCGGCGGCAAGCAAAGCACCCAAGTAAGGCCGGCTGCCAACCCAATGATCAAATACCCGATCTCCAGTTTACGCCCAATCACACGCCTGCATACCACCAGCAAATACGCCGTCAACACCGCGGCATACATACACAGCATCCGTCGCCCGTTTAAGTCGATGCGATTGTCCAGCGTTGCCGACACCACCTCTACATTGGGGTCCGCAATCTCTATCAAAAGCAAATCTACGCTTTCTCCAATGTAGGTATAGTCCTGCTCCAGCTCCAACAGCGCCTCGGCTTCAATTTCTGCCAACCCATCGGTTGGGCTGCTTCCAATTTTTCTATATTTAATGGTATATTCCACATATCCATTCTCTTTCTTTTCGTTTTTCAAATGGATAGCCAGCTTGTTTGTATACCCCTGATCCACGCGAATACGATAGAGGTTTTCTGAGGGCTCCATTTGCCTAGCCTGCTGTTTTTGCTCCTCCGTCATCGTAAAGCCGCGTTCTTGATCGGTTAGATCTTCCCTTCTCACCGGTTCCAGCACTGCATCGGCCTCGCTTCGCTGCGCGGCCGGCAGCGAAAGCTGTCCTCCATGAAATACCAGCAGCTCTGCCAACACCACCAATCCCGCCAGGCAGAGTGGCACGAGCACAAACCGAAACCACGGTGTCAACATCCAGCGTTTCCATCTCTCCCATTGTTGGCTCATTGGCGCGTCTCCCCCTCTTGTTTATTTGGCTGTTTAGACGGCAGCAGGAAAAAGATCGCCCCAACGATTGCAAGCGCCACCAACGGATAGTATGCACGTTGAATCCCTAACTCCGTTTCCAGCCCCCTTATCGTTACATACAGTTTCTCATCCTGCACATCCATCAAGGGCTGCCCGTTTTTGGTTGCAATGCCTACCAGTTCGCTATTGACTTGCTCTTGAGCATCATTCTCCTCTTCAAGCAGCTCCTCTTCAGGCAGCAATTCCCCCGTCCAAATTGCCAACACGCCCAGCGTTTCCTCAAACCCATGAAGCTCGATTCGCAGCGTATATAAAATGTCAGGTTGTAGATTTGTCATCTCTAGCCCAACATATGCATTGTCCGAAATCTCTGAACAGGGCTTGGAAATTTGGCTCACCGTCTGTCCATTTTCATCCAACAAGGAAATTGTCAGTGTTCCGGTATGGTATTTGTTTTGGTAGGTGCCAACCTGCACCTGTACCTGTGCTTGGTTTAATTCAAGGTCCTCTTGTGTAAAGCATACCATCTGCTCAATCACGTCACCCTCGGCTAAGTTGGTCGCATCATGTCGTCTGGTCATGCTAACCGTTGAAGCTACAAATCTCTGCGCTGTTGCATAATACACCGTCAATCCCAGAAAAAGGATTGCCAGCGCTGCAGCAATCCACCTGGCATAGTCGTGTAAAAAGCGCTTTATCCCTTGCAAATTTTCTCTCCCCCTCCTGCCGGCGGCAGGTTTTTCGCGTATAGCCGCAGTTTATTATACCATATTCCGCGGCCTGCAAAATTCGATTTATTACGCAAAAAGGCCCCGCCTTTGCAGGGCCTTTTGCTTTACGAAAGCTCCAAATCATACAGTTTGCCGATCTCTGCTTTCAAATTGGGCCAGCTCCGGCTTTGCGCCGTGGCTACGCCGCCTTCATATAGCTTGTCTCTCAGTGCCTCGTCGCTTACGATGCGCTCGATGGCCGCCACCGCCGCATCCACGTCCCCACAGGGATACAACAGGCAGTTTTCGCCATCCCGCAGATATTCCTGGTTGCCGCCGTTGGGCACCACCACGCTATAGCCGCCCGTGGCCATCATCTCCAGCGGCGGGTAGGAAAAGCTCTCTAAAAAGCTGGATTTGATGAGGATATGGCATTGATGATACACCTCCGCTACCTTTTCATAGGGGATCTGGTGCAAAAATTTATCCACCCGGTAATGCGCCTTGGGCTTGGCGTTATAGCTCATATACCAGATCTCGTATTTATCAGGATCCAGCTTGTCCACAATGCGGAAGCTCTCATCCACGTTTTTATAATATACGCCGCAGTCCCCCTCGATGAGGATGCGGATCTTGCCCTGCGAAAAATCCCGCTTTTTGGGGGCAAACTGCTTGGTATCGATGCCGTTTCGCGCATAGCGCGCCTGCTGCCCATAATCCTCCGCCAGCCAGTTTTGGCACCATTTAGAGATGGTCACAAACTGCATCGGCACATGCGGACGATAGGTCATATTGGCGCCGATGCGCAGCGGCACCTTGGGCTCATAAAAATCCGTCTCAAAATTCTGTACAAGGTAATACCTGTCGCGGATGTTCGGATAGGCCTCCAACACTGCCTCCGTCACCCACATCGTCGCCACCGCCTTATCCAGCCGGCCAAACCGCACGTTTCTGGCCTGCACCACCGGGAACTCATGCCCCTCATACTGGCACCAGCCCTCCGTCGTGCCATTGTCAACCAGCATCACATCATAGCCCGCATCCTGCAGCATCGTGGCGTGGCGCAGCGCCACCATGATCCCTCCGCTGATTTGCAGCGACGGCAGCACAAACGCGATGTTTTCCGTGCGGCGGCTCTGCAAAAACTCTGCCAGCCCCCGGCCGGTGTACATCGTCACGCAGCGCTTCTTACAATATTCATACGCCTGCCGCCCAATCCGCTGTCTTAGCGCTTGGTCTTCGATCAGCCGGCTCAGGGTTTCCACCCATTGCTCTTCATTCCGGCACAAAAAGCCGGTCTGCCCATCCTCTATCATCCTGGCAAACGCGCCGACCTCGCTTGCCACCGTCGGCACTTTCACCAACGCGGCCTCTACCCATTTGTTCTCGGATTTTGCCTCGTTGAAAATGCTCTGTTCCAGCGGCGCCAAGTTGATGTCGATGGAAGCAATCAGCTGCGGCAGCTTTTTCCAGTCCACAAACGGCCGAGCCACAATGCGGCTGCGGTACGGTTCCATCTCCTTGGGCACATCCAGCTCGCCTACCACATGCAGCTCCAGCGTGGGGTATTTTTCCATCAGCCGGATCAGCGCCGGCTGAATCAAGATAAAGTCGTCGTTATGCGTCAGGCTCCCGGAAAAATACGCCAGGCTTACGCCGTGCTTTTTGCGCTCAGCCGCCCGCTCGATGGCGCGTTTTTGCAGCTTTTTCTTCTTTTTCGGCACCTTGTCCGCTTCCAAGTACGGCAATACATCCCGCTCGTACGCCGCATCCTCGCTCAAAATCAACATGCTCTCGGAGGCCGTGTTGCGGTTGATGAACACTTCCGGCACATACTGCGACAGCTCCTCTGCCAGCCGCTCCGTCGTCACGATCGCCGCATCGCACAGCTGCAGCGTGCGGCCCATGCGGCACACGCCGTCGTCATACAGCGCGCGTTCCTGTTCGTTCATCGTTGCCAGATATTTGATGGTGTCGGTGTATTTTGTATCCACCACCAGATCGTCGATGTCAAAAAACACCTTTTTGTTCAGCTGCTTGGCCTTTTCGATAAAGGCGCCGATCATATCGGTATAGGGGCAGCGAAAGAAAACAAACGAACGATAATGGCGCACCTGATCCAGCTGCAATTCGGTATAAAATACCTCGTTGGATTCTATGCCAAAGGCCAACAGCTGCTCCCTTTGGTGCGTCACCCGGTATCTGGGCGGGTGCGGTACGCTTTTATCGCAGCCATTGATAAACAAAACATCCATAAACGCCTTGTCCTTGCTCTTTTGCCCATGGCCGCCAAGGCTCGCTCCCACATAGTTTTTCGTTTTTTCCAGCAAACGGCCCACGCCTTCTTCCCGCAGCGTGGATACCGTTTTCTTTGCCAACTCCGAAACGCTCATGTCCTTTTCCTCCTATGGCCCCTTACAGCAGCCCCAGTTTTTTCAAATTCGGATGATAATACGGGTCCGGCTCCCCGGCCTGCTTGCTCCAACGCTGCAAAAACGCCCCGGCATCCCGGCACGGGCCCGCGGCCGGCGCTTCGGCCAGCTTGCACTCTGCAAACGGGGTCCAAACGTTCCAAAGCCCCTGCTTTACGCCCGCCAGGCAGAATTCCACCGTTTCATAACCGTCGGCCGCCGCATGAAAGCCGCCCAGCGCCTGCCAGGTCTGCTTCTTTACCAAAAAGCATGCCCCGTCCAGCGCCGTCACATTCCTTACATAGCGCAGCATGGCCTCAAAGCCCTGCTGGTCCCTGTGTATCCCGCGGCACAGCGCCGCGATGAGATCCGGCTTGTCGCCATCCAGCGCCAGGCCCGCACACAGCACATTGTCGCTCTCGTCATAGCATTTTGCGCCCACCGCGCATACATCCGGCCGCTGGCAAAGCATCGCCATCTCCTCCAGCCAATGCTCGTCCTCCGGCTGCAGCGCAGAGGCAAACAGACAAAGGTACTTGCCCTCGGCCGCCTGTGCCATCTCATCCAAGCTGTCCGCCAGCCGCTCCTGTTTTGGCACCGGCTTGAGCGCCACGCCCTCAGGACAGCGCTCAGGCGCTGCCTGTTCATAGCACACCAATTCCAGCGGCCGCCAAGCCGTGCTCTGGATCAGCCTGTCCACACAGCGCTGCGCCTGCTCCGGCGACACTGCATCATATAGCAGAATCGAAACCGGCTCTTTGTCCACATCGTAACGGATGCGGTAGATGGTCTGGTACGGCAGGTTGCTGCGCACTTGGCCTTTCTCCCCCGCCCTTTGCAGTTGCTCGGCTACGGCGTGGATGGCCGCATCCACGGCATACTGCTTGGTGCTAAGATCCATCGAGACGGACTGCTCATGCACCCGCCAGTAATACAGCACCTTGGGGATGTGCACAATACACCGCGCCCTTTCCGTCAGCCGCAGCACAATGTCATGGTCCTGGCTGCCGTCAAACGCCGGGCGGTACCATGCCCCCGTGCTTTCCAGCAGCGCTCGGCTATAGCAGGTGAAATGGCAGATGTAGTTATGGCTCCGCAATTCATCCTTGCCAAAGCCCGGCTTAAAATTAAAATCGCTGGCCTTTTCAACGTCGCCGTCAAACTTCACCTCGTCGGTATAGATAAAGTCCGCGCCCTTTTCCTCAATGGCGCGCATCACCTCGTACAGCGCGCTTTCGTGCAAAATGTCGTCATGATCCAGCAGCCCGAAATACGCGCCGGACGCCAACCGGATACAGGCGTTTGTATTGTCCGAAATGCCGCCGTTTTCCTCCAGATGGCTATATACGATGCGCGGGTCCTTTTCCGCCTCTTCCCGGCAGATGCGCCCCACATATGCATGCGCATCGTCGCTGCCGTCCGCCGCGCACAGCTCCCAGTTGGGATAGGTCTGCGCCTTGAGCGACGCTATCAACGCCCGCAAAAACGGCTCCGGCGTATTGTACAGCGGCGTTAAAATACTGATTTTCACCGGGTTTGCAAACTGCGCGCTTTTCTGGCGCGCCCGCTCCTCGTCAGAGATCATGTGCAGCGCCGCCATCTGGCGGCAGGCCTGCATGCGCTGCGTCTTTTCGCGGGTCAGCCGCCACGCCGTTTTCGGCCCCTTTGTCACCGCCAGCTTTACGCCCTTTAGGCCCATGCGCAGCGCCTGTTTGAAGTTTGCCATGCTATTCTCCCTTTATGCCGTGATAAAATACGGCCCCGTTCGGGCCGTTTCGGCATTTTATGCGTTCGATAGGTATAATTAGATACGATAAAGTATATCCGATTCACCGCTAAAAATCAATGCAAGCAGTGTGCCTGTGCCGATGTATGCTTTTGTGCGCTTCGTCCATACTACTAATGAGAAAGGATGTGTATAGCATGAAAGCAACCATTGAACGGGAAGGCTGCATCAGCTGCGGCCTGTGCGCAGAAACCTGCCCGGCCGTTTTCTACATCGCGGACGACGGCCGGGCGGATATCAAGCAGGACCCCACCCCGGAAACTCTGGAAGCCTGCGTGGACGCAGAACAGGGCTGCCCCGTCAACGTCATCCAGGTAACTGCCCAGGCCTGAACGAAAAAAACACACATTTCCAAAAAAGCAGCCCGCTTGGCGCGGGCTGCTTTTCATTTCACCGGAATGGCCCTCAGCGCATCGTCCAGCGCCAAAAGCTGCGCCTTGGTCAGCTTTTCCGGGTAGTATTCGTTGTATTTTCTTAGGTAAAACGTCCGGGCAAAGTCCGCATACAGCGGGTCCTCCAGCTTGGGCATCATCGCCAGCACCGTCTGCCGTACCGCCTCGTTTTTCCACATGCTGTCCAGCAGCACATCGATGCTGTATACCCCGGCCTCCTGCGCCGTCGGGATCTTATTTTCCAGGTCTGCCGGGAAGGGGTGGAACTGCGTTTCCAGCCACTTGATGCACAGCGGGAACCAAGCCGCCACGCTGTCGTTGATGTTGTCCTGGTAGCCGGCCGAGCAAAACTGTTTGGCCAGCGCCAGCCCATGCTTGCCCTTTTGGAAGATATGCATTTCAAACGGCACGCCGTGATCGCTCAGTGCCTGCCCCATCTTGATGGTGTTTTCCACCGGCACCAGCTGGTCGTCATACGTGGCAAACAAAAAGGCAGGCACCGTATGTTCGTCCACCTTATCGCATAGCCCCGGGATGGGATAGGGCAGCCCCGCGCCCTTATGCGGCGTTGTCACAGGATAGCCCAAAATCATCGCGTTGGGCCGCTCTTTGCCCATAGTGCCCATGGCCCCGGACAAATGCCCGCCCGCAGAAAACCCGATGGAGGCGATCTTGCCGGGGTCGGTGTTCCAATCCTCCGCCTTTTGGCGGATCAGCGCCATGGCCTGGTCCGCATCCTCCAGCGGGTGGGGAAATTCGGCATGCTCCATCACCGAATAGTTCAAAATATACGCGTTATACCCCTCTGCCAAAAACGCCATCGCCACCGGCTCCGCCTCGCGGTTAGAGCAGCGCATGTACGCCCCGCCGGGCAGCACCAGCACAGCCGGCCTTTTGTCTATGTTTTCATAGTCTGCCGGCGTATCCAATAAGTACGCCCTCAGCGTCACGTTTCTTTCCCGATTGAGCACCACGGTTTCCAGCTTCATTGTCTTGCCCCCGCTTCCTTTTCTTGTTCCTTACGCACAATTGTGTTCTTATTTTACGTTACCACAATCCCCGCCTTTTTCCTAGCCCTTGCATGCAGAATGCGCGCGGCTTTTTATCGGCATCCGCCCGGCGCCGCGTTTCCATACGGCCCGCCGGGGTCCCTTTGCCGATGGCCGGGCGTTCTGTCCATTTTTCCGTTTCAGCAAAAGGGCAGAACGGGAAGACGATAAAAAGCCCTTGGCCAATGGCGTGCAAAATAGGAACGGAAAAAGCAACCCTCCTAAACAGCGCCATCGCCCCGCTATTCTTTGGGCCCTTTGCCGCGCGCAGCGCATAGAAAAGCCCGGAGGGATGCCCCCGGGCCTTGGGCCTGGTTTATGCTTATGAAATGACAGCGCGGATCTTTTCCATCGTCTTTTTGACGGACTTTTTCGGAATCGCCCCCACCACGCCGGTCAGGTCGCGTTCCTTGCCGCCTGCGGACCCTACGCCGATCTGCACCCAGCCGTATAGCCGCAGCGTCTGGCCGGCATACTCCGTCTTGATAAAGTGCATCGCGGTCGCAAGGCCGGTGCCCATCTTCCACACCGTTTCCCCGTTGTAGTCGATCTCCTTATACTTATCCGCCACCAAAACGCCGCGCACCGCCGTTTCCACCGTCTGCTGGTCGCCAGCAAACGGAATTTCCATCATCGTCCTTGCCATAAAGATACCCCCTTTGTTATTTTCCCGCTTTACAGCGCCTCTACGATCAAATTGCCCATTTTTTGGCAGCCCACCTGCGTTTTGCCGGGGCTCATGATATCGCCGGTGCGGTAGCCCGCCGCCAGCACCTTGGATACCGCGTTTTCGATCTCTTCGCTTTCCTGGTCCATATCAAACGAATATTTCAGCATCATCGCCGCTGCCAAAATCGTGCCGATGGGGTTGGCCAGGTCTTTGCCCGCAATGTCCGGCGCGCTGCCGTGGATGGGCTCATACAGGCCGTTTTTCGTTTCCCCCAGGCTGGAGGACGGGATCATCCCGATAGAGCCGGTAATCATGCTTGCCTCGTCGCTTAAAATATCGCCAAACATGTTTTCCGTCACGATGACGTCAAACTGCGAAGGGTCGCGTACCAGCTGCATGGCCGCGTTGTCCACCAGCATATCCACCAGCTCCACGTCCGGGTAGTCCTTTGCCACGCGGTGTACCACGTCGCGCCACAGCCGAGAAGAGGACAGCACGTTCATCTTGTCGATGCTCGTCACCTTTTTCCGCCGCTTTTGCGCCGTTTCAAACGCCGTGCGCGCAATGCGCTCGATTTCGTGCTCGCTGTACCGCATCACATCATACGCGCTCTTTTCGCCGTCTATCTCTTCTACGCCCTTGTCGCCAAAGTAGATGCCGCCGATCAGCTCGCGCACCACCACCATGTCGATGCCGCGGCCCGCCACCTCACAGCTCAGCGGCGAAGCGCCGGCCAGCTCTGAAAACAGCTTGGCGGGCCGCATGTTGGCATACAAGCCCATTGCCTTGCGGATGCCCAAAAGCGCCTTTTCCGGGCGGATGGCCTGGTCCACCTGGTCCCATTTCGGGCCGCCCACTGCGCCCAGCAGCACGCTGTCGGCGTTTAGGCAGGCCTCCAGGCTTTCCTCCGGCAGGGGTTTGCCCACCGCGTCGATGGCGCAGCCGCCTGCCAATATTTCCGTATAATGAAAGGTATGCCCGTGCTTTTCCGCAATTTTATCCAGCACGCGCATCGCCTGGGACACAATCTCCGGGCCGATGCCGTCGCCCTTGATGACGGTAATGTTCTTTTCCATGTTACTGCCCCTCTTTGATGGATTTCAACAGGCCGTTGGCGGCAATGATCTTCTTGATAAATTCAGGGAACGCCTGCGCCTGGTAGGTCTGGTTTTTCGTAATGTTGGTGATCACGCCGCTGTCAAAATCAATGGATACCTCGTCGCCCGCTTCGATGCCGTCGGACGCGGCCGGGCATTCCAAAATCGGCAGCCCGATGTTGATGGCGTTGCGGTAAAAAATTCTGGCAAAGGTCTTGGCGATCACACAGCTGATCCCCGCCTCCTTGATGGCAATGGGCGCGTGCTCGCGCGAGGAGCCGCAGCCGAAATTGAACCCGCCCACGAGGATGTCGCCCGGCCTTACCTTTTTTACAAATTCCTTATCGATGTCCTCCATGCAGTGCGCAGCCAGCTCCTTGTGGTCCGCCGTATTCAGGTACCGCGCCGGGATGATGACGTCGGTATCCACATTGTCTCCATACTTATGTACCCTGCCCTGTGCTTTCATCTGCTCTTTCCTCCTTACAGCTCTTCCGGGCCCGCGATTTTGCCCAGCACCGCGCTGGCCGCCGCCACTGCCGGGCTGGCCAGGTATACCTCGCTGTTCACATGGCCCATGCGGCCTACAAAGTTGCGGTTGGTTGTGGCCACGGCGCGCTCACCGTCTGCCAAAATGCCCATATAGCCGCCCAGGCACGGCCCACAGGTCGGCGTGGATACCGCGCAGCCCGCCTCGATAAACGTTTCCAAGTACCCCAGCTTCATCGCGTCCATATAGATTTTCTGCGTCGCCGGGATGACGATGGCGCGCACATGCTTTGCCACCTTGCGGCCCTTTAGGATCTCCGCCGCCGCTTTCAGGTCGCTCAGCCGCCCGTTTGTACACGAGCCGATGACCACCTGGTCGATCTTTATATCCCCCACCTCATCGATGGTCTTGGTGTTTTCCGGCAGGTGCGGGAACGCCACCGTCGGCCGGATGGCGGACAGGTCGATGTCGATCACCCTGTCATACACCGCGTCCTCGTCCGCTTCATACACCGTAAACGGGCGGTTTACCCGGCCCTTTACATACTCGAGCGTAATCTCATCCACCGCAAAAATGCCGTTTTTCGCGCCCGCCTCAATCGCCATGTTGGCCATACACAGCCGGTCCTCCATCGAAAGGCTCTTTAACCCCTCGCCGGAAAACTCCATCGACTGGTACAGCGCGCCGTCCACGCCGATTTGGCCGATGATGTGCAAAATCACATCCTTGCCGGATACGTATTGGCCCAGCTGGCCCGTCAGATTAAACTTGATGGCGCCCGGCACCTTGAACCACGCCTCGCCGGTGGCCATGCCGGCCGCCATGTCCGTAGAGCCTACGCCAGTGGAAAACGCGCCCAGCGCTCCGTACGTGCAGGTGTGCGAGTCCGCGCCGATGATGCATTCGCCGGGGCCCACCAGCCCCTTTTCCGGCAGCAGCGCGTGCTCCACGCCCATATCGCCAGTATCGTAAAAATTAACGATGCCCATCTTCTCCGCAAAATCACGGCACTGCTTTGCCTGCTCGGCCGCTTTGATATCTTTATTCGGCACAAAGTGATCCATCACCAAGGAAATCTTTTCCTTATCAAATACGCCGGTAAAGCCCGCCTTTTCAAATTCATTGATCGCCACCGGCGAGGTGATGTCGTTGCCCAGCACCATATCCAGCTTGGCGTTGATGAGCTGCCCCGCCTCCACATGGTCTAGGCCCGCATGCGCCGCCAGGATCTTCTGCGTCATTGTCATACCCATAGTTCGTCTCTTCCTTTCCCTGCTTTTGCCGGTCTTATTGTACCGTATATATCTTATTTATGCCATTGACATACGCCAATATCGAAGCCTCGATGATGTTGGTGGAAAGCCCGCGGCCCGTCACGGTGTGCCCGTCCTTATACAAACGCACCACAACCTCGCCCAGCGCGTCCTCCCCTTCGGTGATGGCCTGGATGCTGTACGTTTTCAGCTCCACATCCGACCCCACGATTTTCTCCACCGCCGAGAACGCCGCGTCAATCGGCCCATCCGCCTTGACGACCGCCTCCTTCAATTCGCCGTCCTTGGTCAGGCATACCGTCGCCATCGTCTGGATCGCAGAGCCGCTGCTGATGACAAAGCTTTCCAATTCATACACCGGCATCACGATGGTTTTCTGCGTGGATACCAGCGCTTCGATGTCGCGGTCCGTCACGGTCTTTTTCCTGTCCGCCAATTCCTTAAAGCGCGCAAACGTCTTTTCCAGCGCCTCGCCCTCTACTTCGTAGCCCAGCTCATTGAGCCGCTCGGCAAAGGCGTGCTTTCCGGAATGCTTGCCCAGCACCATCGTCGTCTGCGCAATGCCCACGCTTTCTGGCGTCATGATCTCATAGGTATTGCGGTTGGCCATCATCCCGTGCTGGTGCACGCCGGATTCATGCGCAAACGCGTTGGCCCCTACGATGGCCTTGTTGGGCGCAATGGGCACGCCCGTGATGGAGGAGAGCAGCTTGCAGGTCTTGTAGATCTGTTTTGTGTCGATGTTGCAGTCCATCCCGTAAAAATCGCGGCGGGTCTTTATGCCCATCACAATCTCCTCTAAGCTGGCATTGCCCGCGCGCTCGCCAATGCCGTTGATGGTGCATTCCACCTGCGTGGCCCCCGCCTTTACCGCTGCCAGGGAATTGGCCACCGCCAGGCCGAGGTCGTCATGGCAGTGGGTGGAAATATCCACATTTTCCACGCCTTCCACGTGCTTTGCCAGGTAATCGATCATCTCAAACATTTCCTGGGGCGTAGCATACCCTACCGTATCCGGCGCGTTGATGACCGTCGCGCCCGCCTTCACCGCCACGGAAAACGCCTTGGCCAGAAACGCCTTGTCGCTGCGCGAGGCGTCCTCTGCGGAAAACTCCACATCCGGGCACAGGCTCTTGGCATAGCCTACCATCTCCTCTATTTGGGAAAGCACCTGCTCGCGCGTCATGCGCAGCTTGTATTCCATATGGATATCGCTCGTCGCCAAAAATACATGGATCACCGGATGCTTGGCGTTTTTCACCGCCTCATACGCACGGTCGATGTCCTTTTTCAGCGCGCGCGCCAGGCTCGCCACCCTGGCATGCTCGATCACGCCTGCAATGGCCTGCACCGCCGCGAAATCATCCGGCGAAGAAATCGCAAACCCCGCCTCGATGATGTCCACGCCCAAACGATCAAGCTGACGCGCCATCTCCAATTTTTCCGGCAGGTTCATGCTGCATCCGGGAGACTGCTCCCCGTCGCGCAGCGTTGTGTCAAAGATCTTGATTTGTTTTTGCATGTCGTTTGCTCCCTTTCTCTGTTCGGTTTTTGCGGATAAAAAAAGCCTCCGTCTCTTGAAAGAGACGAAGGCGTATGCTCCGTGGTACCACTCTTACTTGGCAGCTTGGCTGCCCGCTCGTTCTCGGCATCGGCCCTTTGGGGCGAATGCGCTTGCCTGTCTGGTAACGGCCAGGAACCCGTCCTTCCTACTTGCCGCGCGGCGTTCAGTCGGCTGCTAAAGGGTGAGATAACGCGCCGCCCGTACTGCCTTGCACCGCCCGGCAGCTCTCTGCAACTGGGAAAAGCCCGTCTGTTCCCTCTCAAAGCATTTTGCAATGAAATTATTATCATGATACGCGCGCCGGCTCGGTTTGTCAAGGTTTTTTTCGCCTTGGGGCAGATAGGGCCTCGGTCGATTTTATCTGCCGGCCCCTCCATGCCCCCTTTCTTTGGCTCCCCGTCGCGGTTTTAAGAAAAATTCTCCCCTTTTTCGCGCGCCGCTCGGTTTGCTCTTGCGGGTCCGTTCCGATATAATAAGGGGACAAGCCTACAAAGGAGGTGCGCCCCTTGCGCTGCGAAGTGCTGTATCTTGTCATCCCCTGCTACAACGAAGAGGAAGTGCTGCCCGAGACCACCCGGCAGCTGACGAAAAAAATGAACGATCTGATGCGCCGCGGCCTCATCGCCCAAGAAAGCCGGATCGTCTACGTCAACGATGGCTCTAAGGACAATACCTGGGCGCTCATCGAGCGCTACCACCGGGAAAACCCGCTGGTAAACGGGGTGGATCTTTCGCGCAACCGCGGCCACCAAAACGCGCTCTTGGCCGGGCTTATGACCGTCAAGGACGAGGCGGATGTCGTCATTTCCCTGGATGCCGACCTTCAGGATGACGTCGACGCCATCGACCGCTTTCTGGAAAAATATTACGAAGGCTGTGAGGTCGTCTACGGCGTGCGCAGCGCGCGCAAAACCGATTCGTGGTTCAAGCGCCACAGCGCGCAGGCGTTCTATAAGCTCATGAAGTTTTTCGGCGTGGATATCGTCTACAACCATGCCGATTACCGCCTGATGAGCCGCCGCGTGCTGGGCGAATTGGCGCAGTATGGGGAGGTCAACCTTTTTTTGCGCGGCCTGGTGCCGCTGGTGGGCTTTCCCTCCGGGGTCGTAGAATACGAGCGCCGCGAGCGCTTTGCCGGCACATCCAAATACCCCCTCAAAAAGATGCTGAGCTTTGCTTTGGATGGCGTAACGTCGTTTTCCATCAAGCCCATCCGCTTTATCACCGGCCTAGGGCTGTTGATCTTTGCCGTCAGCATTTTGATGCTGCTGTATTTTCTCATCGTGCATTGGACAGGCCATACCGTTGCCGGGTGGACCTCCATCATGGTCTCGGTCTGGGCCATCGGCGGCTTGCAGCTTTTGGCCATCGGCGTCATCGGCGAATACATCGGCAAGACCTATCTGGAAACCAAACGGCGCCCCCGCTACATCGTGAAGCGATATTTGCATTAAAATAAGCCTTGCAGGCTATAGCCTGCAGGGCTTTATTTGTTTTTCCCCGCTTGCTCCAACGCTTCATCCATCATTTTGATTAGCTCCAGCGCGCTGCGGAAGTGCTGCTCTTTGCCGCCTTCCACCCATTGCACGCTGCCTTGCCAAGAAGCGTTCTGCCTATGCTGTACACGGATGATAAAGGTATTCGGTTCATCCGGCTGCCATGTTTTCGTTTCGTTGAATTCCATCGGTGAGATCTCCTCCTTTTCCAAATTGCCATAGAAGGCGCGCAGCCTATGCGTATGCCGCGGCCCGCCCATGCAATTCAAGCAGTGCTCATAAATCCGCAGCATTTCCGTCAGCGTGTTAAACCGCCATTCCTGCTGCGTTGCTTGGTGCATCAATATGCCCTGCAAATCCCCAATGTCATTCTTCTCCGCATATACAGATACCCAGTTTTGTTTTCCTGGCACCCCACTCCATTCCATCATGTATCAGGCCGCATCCTTTCCGGCGGGCCGTCGCCCGCCTTTTACACCCGGCATTTGCTACTATCTTACCATCTTTCCGTGGTCGTTCCTAGCCAAAAAGCAATCTGTTTGTAGGTTTTTTTTCATTTTAGGGCCGGAATTTTCTCCTTTCGCGGTTGTCAAGCCTTTGCCCGATGCTTTATCATAAAAATACTTGATTTTCTATCTCCTTAAGAGGTGTTGTCTATGGCGTCTGCTTTTACAGGTCGCTCCTGTCTTACCATTCGTACGCTTGGCGCGTTTTCCGTACAGCAAGGCGGCCGGGCCGTCCCCGGCTTAGCCTCGCCTAATAGCGCTGCGTCCCGGCTTCTCATGTGCCTGCTCTCGCGCCGCCAGGAGCCCTTTTCCGTCGATGAGCTTGTAGCGCTGCTATGGCCCAAAGGCAGGGTGAAAGACCCCGCCAAAGCGCTGGTCGCTTTGGTCTACCGCCTGCGGCAGGCCCTTAGCGCCGGAAAGGGCCGAGGTACGGACTATATTCTATCAAAACAGCACCGCTACGTTTGGAACAGCCAAGCGCCCTGTTTTTTAGACGTTGCCAGCTTTGAATCGCTCTGCCAACAAGCCCAGGAGGCTGCCGGGGAGGACGAGCAGATTTCCCTCTATCAGCAAGCTTTTTCCCTTTACCAAGGTGATTTTTTGCCGCAAAAATTTCAGCCTTCCTGCGTTGTGGCCGCCGCCTCTCATAATAAGCGGCTCTATCACCGGGTGATCGGCCGCCTGGCCCAGCTCTACGCCGCCCGGGACGATTACGCCGCCATCGTCCAAATGTGCGAATCTGCGCTTACCCTGGAAGGCACCGCCGAGTTTATCTATGAATTGTACATCGACGCCCTGCTTCGCCTGGGGCAGCCTGCCGCGGCCCTGGAGCGCTACCAGACAATCACCCAGTATCTATCCGATGCTTTGGGCCTTTGCCCTTCGCCGCAGCTGCATGCGCTGTATTGGCGCATTTACCAGGCCCTCGGCCATGCGCCTGCGCCCCTTGCCGCCGTGCGGGCCAGCCTTGCGGAGGCCGAGCCTTCCACAGGCGCGCTGCTTTGCAGCCTGGAAGCTTTCCGCGGCCTCTACCAGTTTGCTTCCCGGCTTACCCTTCGCTCCGGCCAAGTGGCCTTTTTGGCCTCGCTCAACATCCACGACGCCGGCGGCCAAGTGCAGGCGTCTGCGCTTCAGCTTCTGACCCATGTGGCCTTGCAGCAGCTCCCCGGCGACTGTGTCGTGTCCACATACAACCAAACGCAGCTTTTGCTGCTGCTGTTTTTCCTGCCATACGAAGATTGCAGCCGCCTGCTCGCCAGCATCGAGCAAGCCTTTTGCGGCTGTTATGACGGCGCGCCCGTTTCCCTGTCCCACGAGCTTGCCGTGCTGGATGCCTGCCCCCCAACGCATAAGGAGGATGCTTGTTGATCACCCTTGGGTTTTTGGCGCATGTAGACGCCGGTAAAACAACGCTGTGCGAACGCATCCTTTATCAGGCCCATGCCCTGCGCCGGCTTGGCCGGGTGGATGCGCAGTCCGCCTTTTTAGACAGCGATCCTTTGGAACGCCAGCGCGGCATCACCATTTTTGCCTCCGAGGCCGGCTTTGTTCACCGCAATACATCCTTTACCCTGCTGGATACGCCGGGCCATGTGGATTTTTCCTCCGAGATGGAGCGCGTGCTCTCCGTTTTGGACTGCGCCGTAGTCGTCGTCAGCGCCGTGGAGGGCATTCAGCCGCATACCGAAACCATATGGCAGCTTTTATCCGAGCATAACATCCCCACCTTTTTCTTTCTCAACAAAACAGACCGGCCAGGCGCTGACCCATCCGGGGTTTTAGCATCGCTCAAGGCGCGCTTTTCGCCCGCCGTCTGCGATCTATCCTACGGCTTTTCCACAGATGCCATCGAACGCATCGCCGAGTCGGATGACGATCTGCTCGTCCATTATTTTGAGGAAGGCTACCAGCCCTCCCTCTGGCTGCCGGCGGCTCGCCGGCTCGTCGCTTTTCGCCGCCTTTTCCCGTGTTTTTGCGGCAGCGCGCTGTCCGGCGAAGGGGTGGAGGCGCTGATGGACGCGCTCTCCTCCCTCCTTTCTCCGCCTCCTGTGTTGGAGGGGCCGCTTCAGGCGCGCGCCTTTCGTGTCCGCTACGATGCCAAGGGCGTCCGCTGGGTACACCTGCGCATTTTGCAGGGGTCGCTGGCGCCCAAGCAGGTGGTCGGCCGTGAAAAGGTGCACGAGCTCCGCATTTTTCAAGGGGACCGTTCCCAGCCCGCCTCGTTGGCAAAGGCCGGCGAGGTATGCGCTGTGTCCGGGCTTTCTCTGCGCCCCGGCGGCGCCATCGGCCTGCCCGGTTTGCCGCAGCCCCGGCTTCAGCCTGCGCTGAGCGCCGAGGTATTGTATCCGGACGATGTTGCGCCGCAGCGTGTAGCCGCCGCGTTTGGCCAGTTGGAGGATGAGGACCCGCTCTTGCGCGTGGCCTTTGATGCGGAAACACACCGCCTACACATCCAGCTCATGGGCAAAATTCAGCTGGAGGTCTTGTCCGCCCAGGTGCCCCGGCGGTTTGGGTTCCCCGTTTCCTTTGGCCCCTGCCGCATCGTGTACCGCGAAACCATCGCAAAGCCGGTATGCGGCTATGGCCATTTTGAGCCGCTGCGCCATTATGCCGAGGTGCATTTTCAGCTTACACCCGCGCCGCGTGGCAGCGGCCTTTCTTTTGATAGCGTCGTGCCCACCGACACGCTCCCCTTGCAGTTCCAGCGCCTGATCCGCACCCATGTCTTTGAAGCGCCGCATCCCGGCGTGCTCACAGGCGCTGCGCTCACGGATGTGCGCATCACGCTGACAAACGGCCGCGCGCATGAAAAGCATACTGAGGGCGGCGATTTCCGCCAAGCCGTCTGCCGCGCCATCCGCCAGGGCCTAGAGCAGGCGGAAAGCCTTCTTTTAGAGCCGTATTACGCCTTTTCCCTTGCCCTGCCCCTGGCTTGTGTTGGCCACGCCCTGTCCGATTTGCAGCGGCGGCATGCCCGGTTTGATGCGCCCCAGCCCCAAAACGACCGATGCCTTATCACGGGCCGCGGCCCTGCCGCCTGCCTGGTGGATTATGCCGCCGATGTGGCTGCCTATTCCAAGGGCGAGGGCGCGCTTATGCTTCGGTTTGATGGCTACGATCTCTGCCACAACCCAGAGGAGGTCATCCAGGCTTCCGGCTATGATCGGCGGGCGGACAGCGGCCACCCCTCCTCCTCTGTTTTCTGCTCGCACGGCGCAGGCTTCTCCGTTGCGTGGGACGAGGTCGCCTCCCATCTTCATTGCCAGCGCCGGCCGCTTTTGGCGGAGTCTTAATGATTTTTAATCAATCTGCCATCTGCATTTCTTTCTTTTTTTCCGTTTTTTCGGTATACTTTTATTCATACAATTTTTTGCCTTCCCGTGCCGGTTGGCCGGGGATGAAAAGGAGTCTTGCCTTCTTATGAAACAAACACGCGATCCTCGTTCGCGCCAGCAAAAATTCTTAAAATATTTCTCCCTGTTCGTCTATCTGTCCCTAGTTGCGTCCATCATCTATATCGTTGTACGCATTTTTTTGGCGCCGGCTTCTATGCCAGCCGGGGCTGCTGAAGGCGAACGGCTGAAAAGCGATTATGTCCTGATGCTTCTCCAGTGTATTCTCGGCGTCGCTGTGCTGATGCTGCCCAGCATCCTGGCCAAACGGTTCCGCCTGGAGATCCCTTCCATGATGTTGATCCTGTTTGTGCTGTTTTTATATTGCGCCGTATACTTGGGAGAAGTACAGGATTTCTATTATAAGGTATCCAACTGGGATACCATTTTGCACTGCTTTAGCGGCGGCATGCTGGGTACGCTCGGCTTTTCCGTCATTGCGCTGTTCAACAATAGCGACCGCATCCCCGTCAACCTCAGCCCCATCTTCGTGGCGTTTTTCGCGTTTTGCTTTGCCATGATGCTGGGCGCCATCTGGGAAATTTACGAGTTTACCATCGATGGGCTCATGCAGCTGAATATGCAAAAATATGCCCTGGAAAACGGTGTGGCGCTGGTGGGCCGCGCAGCGGTCATCGATACCATGAGCGATCTCATCGTCGATGCCGTAGGCGCGTTTGTCATCGCCGTCATCGGATACATTTCTACCAAATATAAAAAAGGCTGGCTGGAAGCGCTGCTCATCACGCGCAAGCGCGACCATACAGAAAAAAGCGCTTCTTCCAACGCCGCCTCATAATTTTAATTCAGGAGACATCATCACCATGCAAAGAAAAGTCATTCTCAGTGCAGACAGCTCCTGCGATTTGGGGCCACAGCTTATCCAGCAGTACCACGTGCATCTGTTTCCCTTTACCATCCTTTTGGATGGCCAGGCCTATACCGACGGCGAAGGCATCACGCCGGACGACCTATACCGGGCCTGGTGGGAGAAAAAATTGCTGCCCAAAACCGCCGCAATCAACGTCGCTCAGTACGATGAGCACTTCCGGCAATGGACAGAGCAGGGCTATGACGTCATCCATATTTCCCTGGGCTCGGCATTGTCCTCCGCGCATCAAAACGCGTTGCTGTCCGCCCGGCAGCTGGGGCATGTGTATATCATCGATTCGTGTAGCCTGTCTACCGGCTCCGGCCTAATCGCGCTCCAGGTGGCAGACCGCATCCAGCAGGGCATGCCCGCCGAGCGCATTTATCAGGAAGTGATGCAGCTGGTGCCCAAGGTGCAGGCCAGCTTTCTGCTGGATACGCTGGAATTCATGCACGCTGGCGGCCGCTGCTCTTCCATCACCCGCCTGGGCGCCAACGTGCTGCATATCAAGCCCTGTATCCAGGTGCATACCGATGATCACGGCAGCATGGGCGTGGGCAAAATGTACCGTGGCAAGCTCATCCGCTGCCTGAAGCGCTATGTGCAGGATGTGCTCGCAAAGCCGGAGGGCATCGATACCAGCCGCGTGTTCATCACCCATTCCGGCATAGACCAAGCCATCATCGATATGGTGCGCCAAACCATTGAGCAGCTGGTGAATTTTAAGGAAACCTACATCACCCGCGCCGGCTGCACCATCTCTTCCCACTGCGGCCCCAATACGCTGGGCGTTTTGTTCCTGCAAAAATAAAAGCCTCGCGGCAGACGTTTGGTCTGCCGCTTTTTTCATTGGTGCCGTTTATACGATGCTCATGCGGTTCCCCAAACCCTCTGTGCAAACGGCCCAGCCTCTCTTTACGCCTGTACGCTTAGGTTCGTTTGCTTTCCCTTTTGCGTTTTTGCCGTTTGGCTTCCCTTTTTCTTTTGCCTTCAAACTCAAAGCAGAGCCTGGCTGCCTCCCCATGGAGCGCCAGCAGGCAGATCAAATTGGGAAGAATCATCAGCCCGTTCATGATGTCGGAAACGCCCCATACCGCCTGTAAGGGGGTCGTCGCCCCCACAAAGGCAAGCGCGCAGTAGATAAGGCGGTAGACGCGATTGTATCGCTGGCTTTTGCTCAGGTATTCCAGCGATTTTTCCCCATAATATTCCCAGCCCAGGATGGTGGAAAAGGCAAACAGCACGATGCTGCCCGTGACCACCCAGCCGCCTACCGGCCCCAGCGCCGCCTCAAAGGCCGCAATGGTCAGCGGCGCCCCCATCAGCGGCGCGCCCTGGGCGTCCACTGTGCCCAATACACCGGAACAGGCGATGACCAGCCCCGTGACCGTACACACCACCAGGGTATCAAAAAACGTGCCCGTCATATTGATATACCCCTGCCTGGCCGGGTGGTCCGTTTGGGCCGCCGCCGCGGCAATGGGCGCAGAGCCCAGCCCCGCCTCGTTGGAAAACACCCCTCTGGCTACGCCCCATTGGACAGCCTGCCCCATGTGCGCTACGATGGTTCCTCCCACGCCGCCCGCTGCCGACTGTGCGGAAAATGCCATGCGGATGATCTCCGCAAGGCCGGCCGGCAGGTACGCCGCGCGGCTGGCGATGGCCGCCAAGCCCGCCGCAAAGTATCCCACCGCCATCACCGGCACCACCACGCCGCATACCCGGCCGATGCTGCGGATGCCGCCCAGAAGCACGCAGCCGCTCAGCACCATGAGGCAAAGCCCCACCAGATACGCCTCCGCGCCCGTCGAAGCATAGAGCGCCTCTGCAATGGAATTGGCCTGCGTCATGTTGCCGATGCCAAACGCCGCGGCCGCGGCAAACAGTGAAAACAAAAAGGCCAGCGCTTTGCCCAGCTTTTTCCGCTGAAAGCCATTTTTCATCGCATACATCGGCCCGCCCGCCATCTCTCCGTTTGGCTGTTTTTCACGGTACCGCACCGCCAGCACGCTTTCCGCAAATTTGGTGGAAAGGCCAAACAGCGCGCTGATCCACATCCACACCAGCGCCCCCGGCCCGCCCAGCACCATCGCCGTGGCCACGCCCACCAGGTTGCCCGTGCCGATGGTGGCGGCCAGCGCGGTCATCAGCGACTGAAACGGGGAAATATCCCCGCTGCCCCTCCGCCCCTTTGTCCTTTGAAATACAGCGCGCAGCGCAAACCCCAAATTGCGCCAGGGATAGGCCTTTAGCCGGATGGTTAAAAACACGCCCGTGCCTACCAACAGCACGAGCATCCACGGCCCCCACACCCATTGGCTGATGCGTTTTATCCACTGCAATGCTTCCATCTTTCCTCCCGATGCTTGTTTTTTTGTCAAAATTATTTCATAATAGAGTCATCTCTGATATAAAATTGTATTCCGTTGCCGTTGATAGAATTTCAAATAGGAGCGTCTCCTATTGTACGTTTTTCAGAAGTTTTTGAGTTTTGGAGGGTTTCTCTATGTACGACTATCATATCCACTCCTACCACAGCGCAGACGGCCAGCAGTCCCTGCGCGAAATCGCCCTGGGCGCAATCCATAACGGCCTGGACGAGATCTGCGTAACGGCACATTATGATTACGATTTTCCATTGGCTCCGCATCTAAATTTCCTTTGCGATTTGATCGACTATGTAGAGGATGTGGAGCGGTACGCCGCCCGGTTTGCCGACCAGCTCATCATCAAAACCGGTGTAGAGATCGGCATGCAGGCGGGCCGCGACGATGTCTTTGCCGCCACGCGGCAGGCCATGGCCGGCTTGCGGTTCGATTATATTTTGGGCTCCATCCATTGGATGGGGTTTGCCGACGGCAACCCGCGGCGCCTCATAGAGCCGGATGTCAACCCGGTTTTCGGCTACGGCGCCACGCCGGATGAGGTCATGCAGAAATACGCTTTGCAGCTGTTGTCCTGCGCTAAGGATTTCCCCGAGCTGGATTGTATCGGCCACCTTACCTATTATGCCCGCCAAAACCCCTACCCAGACCGGCAGCTCCGCTACCGCAACGCGCCCGATGAGCTGGATGCGCTGTTTATGTACCTGATCTCTCACGGCAAAGGGCTGGAAATCAACACCTCCTCCAAAACGCCATACGGCTTTTTCATGCCGGATGAGGATATCATGTGCCGTTACCATGAATTGGGCGGCGAGATCGTGACCATCGGTTCGGATGCCCATACGCCGGACCGCATCGGCGAGCACTACACGGCCGCCTGCCAAATGCTGCGCCGCGCCGGCATGCGCTATGTATGCACCTATGAAAACCACAACCCAATATTCCATCGCATCGGAGGATAAGGCCCTTGCAGCCGCATAAAAAATATTTTTTCTTTGATTTCGACGGCACGCTGACCATCGGCCATACCGCCTGTGTGCCGCCCGATACCCGCCAAGCCCTGCACGATCTGCAAAAAAACGGCCATTTTGTCGCCATTGCCACCGGCCGTCTCCAGGCCGAGGCCATCGGCTTTTGCCCGGAATTGGGCATTTCCCACCTCGTATCCGACGGTGGATACAGCCTGACCATCGACGGGCGCTTGGAACAAATGCGCTCTCTGGACGCTTCCCTGTGCCACCGCGTGCTCTCAGAGCTCAGCGAAAAGGGCATTCCCTGGGGCTTTACCTGTGAAAACAAAATGGTGCGTTATACCAATTCCACTGCCTTTTTATTGAAGGTAAACGATTATTATATGCATTCCGTGCTTGACCCTGCGCTGGATTTTCGCCGCGTTTCCACCTTTTATAAGCTGTATATCGCCTGTACTGAAGAGGAGGAAGCCGGCATCGAGGCGCTATCCTATGCGCCTTGGGTGCGGTACAGCCCCACCTGCATTTTCATAGAGCCTTTGGAAAAGCAGGAGGGCATCCGCCATGTGATGCAGCGCTTAGCTGCGCCGGTGGAGGATGTGGTGGTGTTTGGCGACGGCACCAACGACATCCCCATGTTTACCCAGCCCTGGACCTCCATCGCCATGGGCAACGCGCACGAATCGCTCAAGCGTTGCGCCGATTATGTCACCGCTCCCTCGTATGAAAACGGCATTGCCAAGGCCTGCCGCCATTTCGGCTGGCTCTAAGGCAAAAAGCCGCCAAAAGGCGGCTCAAACCCCTCTATCCGCAACAAAAACGGCGGCCGGATGCTTGTTCCTGCCGCCGTTTTCCTTTCCCTTTTCCCGTTTTCTTCCTTTAGCCTTTGCTTTGCCTGCTCTACGGTTTCGCCTTCCTTGGTCAAATACTGGTCCACAAATTTGTCCTCTATTTTGGTATATGTGCCTACTACCGTATCTTCCACCTTTTGATACGCGCCCACTACGGTATCCTCTACCTTTTGATACGCACCCGCTACCTTTTCTGCTATCTTTTCATTCGTCTTTACAAGCTTCGATTTGGCCATCCCAATCGTCTCCTTTCCTTTTGCTGTATCTCATCATCCAAACGCCAAGCACCAAGGCAAACAGGCACACGCCCGCGCCGGTGATGAGGTTCATCGTATACGCGTCAACGCCTGTGCCGTCGCTAAACGATACAAGCATGGAGCGCTGCATTGTCAGCACGGATACGGCCACCTCCATCATCCGAATTGTTTGTATGATAGTGCTCAGCGGCGTCCTTTTCTTTCGGGCTCTTACGGCGTTTACGATGACCCAAGAAATTTTGGCAAACGTATAGGCCGCAATGGTAATCATGAGAATTTCATCGTATGCCATGGCTACATCTTCCAGAAGGCTGATGTAGACGATGCCAATCAAAACAACGCTCAATACACAAAACAAAACGCCCGTCAGCCACATAAGGGCGCGCTCCTTTTCAACGCCGCCCTTCCGCAAGCCCAACACAGCAGCGCTGCGCATTGCGCTGAGCAATATGTAATACACGCACGACGCGAGAAACCAAATGGAATGGCGCGCTAGGCCGAGCACGCCATGGTAAAGCGCATACGCTAGGTTTAGGCCCGCTGCCCAGCCCACCGGTACGATGGCGCGGTATCTTTCATTGCTTACGATCCGGCTGCCCCATTCCGTCTTTTGGATTTTGTGTAAGATCGTTTTTTGAATTCTCATGCTCTGTTTTCATTCATCAGCAGGGCTGCCCGCCCTTGACGCCTTTTAGCAAGGGAATCAGGCATACAAGCAACACGATCCCCACTACGCCTATGAGCATCCCCGGCAGCATCCTTTGCCATACCATGCAAAAGCACATGCCCACACCCAGCAGCATTGCGCCGGCAACACCCAAAAGAACGGCCCGTACATGCCTGCCGGACAGATGGCAGGGCGCCTTGTGTTCCATTTTTCTCCAGATCAGCATGGTGGCAATCCCCAGCACAACGCTTGTACAGCCCAGCACAACGCCCGGCGTAAAGGCATTCCATTCGGCAATCAGCGCCATGCACATGCCGATGGCAAACAGCACGCCGCTAAGCGTTCCCAATAGCAACGCAGTAAAACTGCTTTTTTTCATCATAAACACCTCCAAATCTCATCCATTAAAACAACGCTTGTAGTTTTAATGCAATTGCATCATAATATTTTGTAGGCTTCGTTTCAATCATCAATCTTTCAATATCTGTTGGAATAATGGAGGGACCCCCTATGAATACAAAAAACAACAAGCGCCGCCAGGCTTCGCAGGAAAAAATCGAAAAGGCGTTCCTTGAGCTCTTGCAGACAAAGGAGCTATCCGCCATTACGGTGTCCGAAATCATCAAAAAGACAAAGCTCAATCGCAGCACCTTTTACGCCAACTATGCAGATCTCTATGCGCTTGCAGACGCGATCCGGGAAAAGCTGGAAACGGATGTGGCCCAGCTTTATAAGGACGATAGGGATAATAAGGTGAACAGCAACGACTACCTGCGCCTGTTTTATCACATCCAAAGCAATCAGCTTTTCTACAAAACCTATTTCAAATTGGGCTATGACGGCCAGTACAAAATAGAGCTCTATGATACGCGGCAGGCCGAAACATACTTTGGCAACAAACACATCGCCTATCATATGGAGTTTTTTAAGGCCGGCTTGAATGCCATCGTAAAAAAATGGCTGGAAGGCGGCTGCCGGGAAACGCCGGAAGAGATGAACGAAATCATACATAGCGAATACCAAGGCAGGGAAATCGTCCGCTAGCGTAGGCGCCCGTACAAAAATACCGTCCAAGACGCTCTCTGTCTTGGGCGCTTTTTTATTTTTATCCCGTAAAATTTCTTTCTTTTCCATTTTTAGATACCAATTCCTTTCTTTCTGCCGTATGCTATTTGCAGAAACTTGAAGGAGAATGCAGAATTGAGAAAAAATATCGTCGGTCTTTCCATCAAACGCCTGCGCCTGGCGCACGGCCTTACGCAGGAGCAGCTGGCCGTGCAAATGCAGCTGCGCGGCCTTTCCCTCACAAAGCTCACCGCTTCCCGCATCGAAACGGGGCGGCGGATGGTGTTGGATTATGAAGTGAAAGCCTTTGCGGCATATTTTTGCGTGCCGGTTCTCTTTTTATATCGATAAATCATTGCCGCCGGTTCTTTTTTCTGTGCTACACTGTGCTTATCCATGTTTTCGCAAAGGAGTGTTTGTATGGAGCTCGTCGTTTCTTTTCCGTTAGAGGCCGTCGGCCTGTTTGCCTTTGGTATGAGCGGTGTGTTGGTAGCGCTGGAAAAAAGGATGGATCTAATCGGCGTTTGCGTTTTGGCCATCACGACGGCCTGCGGCGGCGGTATGCTGCGGGATGTGCTGCTAAACCAGCCCCTGCCCGCCTTTTTCACCCATCGGTCTTATCTTTGCATCGTGGCCTTAGCCATTGTCGTAACGCTGCTGGGCAACGCTGCGCTGCGCCGTCATCACCAGCTGCGCCGGTTTGATTTGTCCCTGCCGCTGGATATTGCGGACGCCGTGGGCCTGGCCACCTTTGGCACCTCGGCCGCGCTCATCGTTGTGGACATGCCCGGCAACCTGATCACCTGCGTATTCATCAGCTGCCTTACGGCTTGCGGCGGCGGCATGCTGCGCGATGTGTTTGCCCAGCGCATCCCCATGATCTTCAGCGGCCCGCTGTATGCCACCCCCTGCATCCTGGGGGCCTTGGTGCTGTATTACGGCGTGCGCTTTCTGCCGCGCACCGCTGCGGTGCTGCTTTGCTTTGCTCTGGTCTTGGGTCTTCGCCTACTCGCTATCTTCTTCCACATCGGCATGCCAAGGTTCCTGTATTATGACAACAACGAAACCAACGCACCCGGCCCCGCACAATAAGCGCCGCAGCCGCCCGTTTTTGTTGTATAATAAGCTATCATCATTTTTACATTCATAGGAGATATGCCATGAAACGAATCCTTTGCTTTGGAGATTCCAACACCTGGGGCTTTGCTCCCAAAGATGGCTACCGCTTTGACGAAAACACCCGCTGGACCGGGCTCGTCCAAAAGGCGCTGCCGCAGTATAAGATCATCGAGGAAGGGCTCAACGGCCGTACCGCCCTATGGGATGACCCCATCGAGGGCTACAAAAACGGCAAGGAATACCTGATCCCTTGTCTATCCAGCCAAAGCCCGCTGGATCTTGTCATCCTCATGCTCGGCACCAACGACTGCAAGACACGCTTTGCCCTCACTGCCTCGGATGTGGCGGCCGGCGTGCGCGAGCTGGCAAACCTCATCCTAGCTTCCGGCTGCGGGCCGGAGGGCCGCGCGCCGCGCCTTCTGGTCATGTGCCCTGCGCCCCTGAACTATACCCGCGAGCCGGATTACTGCGCTTCGTTTGATGACAATTCCAACCGCATCTCCCGCGAGCTGCCCGCCAAATTTGCCCGCTTTACCTGCGAAATCGGCTGCGATTATCTCGATCTGGGCCCCATTGCCTCCGTCAGCGAAAAGGACGGCATTCATTTGGACCCGGATCAGCACCAAAAGGTAGCCGAGGCCGTTGTTGTCAAAATCCGCGAAATTCTCGGTTAAATGAAAAAAAGGAGCCAGACGGGCTCCTTTTTTTGTATACTGACAGTGAGAAACCATTCTTTTATAGAAAAGAGGTCATGCGATGCAATACGAGATCCAAGGCGGCGCCTACCCCATCGTCGTCTGCCGCCTGCAAAGCGGCGAAAAGATGATTACCGAAAAAGGCTCTATGGTGTATATGACCCCCAATATGCAGATGGAAACCAGGGGCGGCGGCATCGGAAAGATGTTCTCCAAAGCGCTATCCGGTGAATCCATGTTCCAGAACATCTATACGGCTCAGGGCGACGGCGTCATCGCCTTTGGCGCCAGCTTTCCCGGGCGCATCCTACCGCTGGAAATCACGCCGGAGCGGCCGATGATCCTGCAAAAAAACGCCTTTTTGGCGGCCGAGCCCACAGTAGAGCTTGCCATCACCTTCAAGAAAAAATTGGGCGCCGGCTTTTTTGGCGGCGAAGGGTTTATCATGCAGCGGCTCAGCGGCCGTGGCATGGCGTTTGTGGAGATCGACGGCGAATTGATGGAATATGTCTTGGCGCCTGGCCAATCGCTGCTGGTAGATACCGGCAATGTGGCCGGCTATGAAGAAAGCGTTTCCATGGAGATTCAGCAGGTAGAGGGGCTGAAAAACAAGCTGCTGGGCGGCGAAGGCTTTTTCCATACCCGCCTGACCGGACCCGGCAAGGTGTGGATCCAGACCATGCCCATCTCCACGGTGGCTTCTGCGCTCATCGGCTTTATGCCCTCCGGCAACTAAGGCAAAATAAAAACGGCGGACAAAATATCCGCCGTTTTTCTCTATTTTACGATTCCAGTGCGCGCAGCAGCTGCGGCAGGGCGCGCTCAAAGCACACGCCGTAGCGCGTCTCAAGGCCCAGCGGCAGCGTCTCCACGATGCTTTGCTGGGTAAAGTCCGCCGCGATTTGGGCCGCCTGCACCAGCGTTTTGCCCGCCAGGTATGCGCCCGTCAGCGCGCTGGCGTATACATCGCCGGTGCCGTGGTAGCTGCCCGGCATATGCGGGGCAGCGGGGCAGGCCGTCTGCCCAGTCTCTCTATCATACACCGCGGCGCCCAGCTTCCCCTCTTCCGGGCTGATGCCCGTCAATACAACGCTGGCCTGCGTCATTTCGCGCAGCGCCTGCATCAAATCATCTACCTCCGCCTTATCGGGCGTTTCCAGATACGGCCGGCCCAGCATCAACGCCGCCTCCGTCTGGTTGGGCACGATCACATCCGCCTTTTGGCAAAGCGTTTTCATCAGCTGCGGCATTTTTTCCGACATTCCGGGGTACAGCTTCCCGTGATCCCCCATCACCGGGTCCACGATGATCTTGGTCTGCTCTCCCCGAAACGCATCGAACAACTGCTCTACCAGCGCCACCTGCTCCGCCGAACCCAAATAGCCAGTATAGATGGCATCAAATGCCAAGTCCAGCGTTTTCCAGTGCGCAAAGATAGCGGGCAGGTCTTGGGTTAAATCGCGGAACGTCATACCGGTAAATCCGCCGGTATGCGTGCTCAGCACAGCCGTGGGCAGCGCGCTTGCCTCCAGCCCAGCCGCAGATAAAATGGGCAGCGCCACCGTCAAAGAACAGCGCCCCACGCAGGATAAATCATGCACAGCCAATACTCGTTTTTGTTTCATTGCTTTCTCCCTTGCATCTTTTCGGTCTATGCCCTATAATAACGAAAAACTGACCTGATTAAAAGATTCAATTTTATCATTTTTTATAAGGTCAGAAGCCAGGAGGCCCCTATGCTCTTTTCCCTGCCGCCAGATGATAGCCATACGCCGCTGTATATGCAAATCACCCGCCACCTAAAGCAGCAGATCCGTACAGGCGCGCTGCCCGCCCATGCCAAGCTGCCCAGCAAGCGCAGCCTGGCAGAGCATCTGGGCGTCAGCGTTACCACCGTGGAAAGCGCGTACAGCCAGCTGGTTTCCGAAGGGTTTGTGGAAAGCCGGCCCAAGCGCGGGTTTTTTGTCTGCGAGATCGAGCCCCTCCTGCCTGCCGCCGCAGAGCCGGCCCGGCCCGCCGCAAAGGCGGACGGCACGGCGGCGCCGCTTGTGGATTTTTCATCCGGCGGCATCGATACGCGCCATTTCCCGTATACCACCTGGCGTCGTCTGCTGCGCGCCTGTTTTGATGAGGCGGACGCCACGCTTTTGCAAAACGCCCCTGCCCAGGGGCTGGTTTCGCTGCGGGAAAGCATCGCGCAGTACCTGGCACAGGCCCGCGGGGTGCGCTGCCGGGCCCAGCAGATCGTCCTCGGCGCCGGCACCGAGCATCTTTTGCAAATTCTCAGCTATATGCTGGATAGCAGCTGGACCATTGCGCTGGAAAACCCCGTGTATAACAAAGCGTACCATATGTTCTCCCGCATGGGCCATTCGGTGCTGCCGCTGTATGTCGATGAAAAGGGGCTGCCCGTTTCGCCGCTGGGTGCGCTGTCGCATGCGGCGGTGTATACCACCCCTTCGCATCAGTTTCCCCTGGGCGTCAGCATGCCCATCAGCCGCCGCGTTCAGCTGCTGAACTGGGCCAAATCCGCGCCGGACCGCTACATCATCGAGGACGATTACGACAGCGAATTCCGCTACGATGCAAAGCCCCTGCCCAGCCTGCAAAGCATCGACGACCACGGCCGCGTCATCTACCTCGGCACGTTTTCCAAATCCATCGCTCCCTCGCTGCGCATCGGCTATATGGTGCTGCCGCCATCGCTTTTGCCGCTTTACCAGGCCCAATACGCGCAATTCAGCTGCGCCGTCTCCCGTTTTGAGCAGCAGGTGCTGGATGCGTTCCTGCGGCAGGGCGCGTTTGAAACGCACCTCAACCGCATGCGCAAGCTATATAAGGAAAAGCGCAAAACCTTGGTTTCCGCCCTGGAGGCAGCCTTTCCCCATTCCCTGCAATACCAGGGCGAGCAGGCAGGGCACCACGTGCTGGTGCATCTGCCCGGCATGCCGGACGGCGGGGCGCTGTGCCGCACGGCCATGGCGGCGGGGGTCAAGGTCTATCCCCTTTCGCCCTATTTCATCGGCCCCGTGCCGCCTGCCTATCAGGGCCATGTGCTGCTGGGCTACGGTTCGCTCAGCCAAGCGCAGATACAGCAGGGCGTTTTGCTGTTGTCCCAGGCCTGGGCGCCGTTCATAGCATAAAAAATACCGGCCAAAACAGCCGGTATTTTTGTGTTTGTTATCCTTCCGCGTAGTTTGTAAAGTAGCCCTGTATCCAAACCACCGGCGTGCCCTTATCGCCAGAACCGGAGGTCAGATCGCACAGCGAACCGATCAAATCGGTCAGCCGGCGGGGCGTTGTGCCCTGCGTGGCCATCGTGCCTTTTAGGTTTTTGTCCTTGGTTTCAATGGCCTTTTCAATGGCTTCCCTGAGCGCCTGCCCAGACAGGTTTGCAAACTCGTTGTCCGCCAAATACTTGAGCTTCAATTCATTCGGCGTGCCTTCCAGGCCGCTGGTGTAGGCCGGGGATACCACCGGGTCCGCCAGCTCCCAGATTTTGCCGACCGGATCTTTGAACGCGCCGTCGCCATACACCATCACTTCGATATGCTTGCCCGTTTTGGCCAGCAGCTCGTCCTGCACAGCCTTTACAAAGGCCTCGCAGTCGCGCGGGAAGAGCTTTACCGTCTCCTCCGTCGCCTTGTTGGAGCCCAGCAGACCATACGTGGGGTTAAAGCCGCTGCCCCCTACCGGCTTTGTCATAATATCATCCAGGCCCAGCGCCGTGCGCGCGCCGTTTTGCAACAGCAGCCGTTTGCTGCGCGCCCTGGTATGGATATCGCAGGTCAGCACGTCCTTGGCATAGGGCAGAATGTCTTGGGCGTTGTTGCCCAGGATGATTTCCACCTCTGCGCCCTCGCCCTGGATCAGTTCTTTGTAATATTCGATATAATCTACGCCTGTAAAGGGATGCTCCACCCGGCCGAATGCCTGGCGGTATTGCGCTTCGGTCAGCACATCGGTATAGGGGTTGATGCCCTTTTCATCCAACGCATCCAGCGAGACCAGGTGGTTGCCCACCTCGTCGGACGGATAGCTCAGCATCAGCGTAATCTTTTTGGCGCCTCTGGCAATGCCTTTTAGGCAGATAGAAAACCGGTTACGGCTTAAAATCGGGAAAATTACCCCAATATGGCCCCCCGGGAAATGAGCCTTGATGTCCTCTGCAATCTCGTCTACCGACACATAATTGCCCTGTGCCCTTGCCACGATGGCCTCTGTGGCCGCTACGATATCGCGGTCTTGAAACTCGATGTTTTCGCTCTGGGCCGCCGTCAGCAGGGAATCGACGACGATTTTGACCAGGTCATCCCCTTGCCGGATGATGGGCGTGCGCACGCCTCTTACCACGGTTCCGATCGATTTTGACATAAAAGGTGCTCCATTTCTCAACGGCGAACATTTGCCCAAGGGCCTGTCTGCCGTTGACGGCAGGCCCACAAAACAGTATTATACCGCACTTTGACGATTTACACTAGCGGTTTGCTTTGATTTTCTTTTGTGCATAGCGCTGCCGTGCCCGCCCCATACTAACAGCAGGAGGTGAAGCGCTTGTATCGCGAAATCTATGCGGACACGGGCAGCAAACCGGCTAAAAAACCACCCAAGAAAACGCCGGCCGGCGATCCGCTGAAAAACCCAAAGGACATTTCCAAGATCCAAGTCTAGCACCCGAGGCCGCAGCGCAGTCTGCGGTCTATTTTATTGGATGCGCTCTATCGCCTTCTGCAAACCTTGGATCGGGCCCTGCTCCTGGTACATCTCCGCGGCATCCTTGGCCGAGGCCAATAGGATCACATACACCAGCATGGAATATTCGTTGATGACCTTGGGCCGTGCCTTTTCAATCCATTTCTCCGCAAGCGCCTTGAGCCCTTCCAGGTTTTCCTCAATAAACGCATCCAGCTCGTGGATATAGCGGAACCCCAAAAACTGCAACCGCTGCACGATCTTCAGCCGGCTGATAAACGCATCGTCCCGGCTTACCTCCAAGCCGTACTGCGATTTGGCGTGGCTGCTAAACTCCCGGGTCCGACTGCTGGTTTCAAAATATTGGATCAGCGTATTTTTGTTGATGTCCGTTTTTAAAACCTTTTCAATCCTATCTATGCTCTGGTTATATTGCGCTACTTCCTGGCGGATCACCTCGAATTCCTCGTCGATCAATTCCAGCGTGGCCGCGATCCTTGTCAGCTTTCTCCGGATGGAAAGCGGAATTTCAAAGTTGGATTTATAGCCCAGCCCATGCTCAATTTCCCCCCAGGCATGCTGTAGCGCCGTGCGGATCTGCACTTCAAACTTGATGTCCCGGTAGCGCTGGTATTCCACCAGCTGGCAGCGGGCATCGGAAAACCGCAGGATCACATGGATGGAATTATAGCCAAAATCAATGTACCCCTCCAGGCTCTTTTTGCGCTTGTCCACCAGCTCTATCATCTCAAATTCGCGAGTCAAAACCTCCAGCACCCGCTCCATATCCAGCTCAAACAATGTCACGATCCTGCATCCGATCAGGTCCGTTACGTCGGTCAGCTGCTGGTATTTGCGCTTAAACTGTATCTTTTTCCGCAACGAATCCTCGTTTTTGATACGGAAGGAAATATTCGCCACCTCAATGCCATTGGCAGAGAGCAGCGTGGGGATAATGTCCTCCAGGTCGTCTTGAAAATCCATCAGGCGCTGCTTTTGCTCCGAAAATTGGCGTAGGATGGTATCCTCGTTGGCAACCAGCGCTACGCCCTGTATCTCTTGCATTTCCACTTGCTTATTTCATCCTTTCGCCGCAGGCCTGCGCAGCATGCCCGCGTTTCTATCGATATTATACTATATTTTTCCGCTGTGCGCCTCGGTATCCTGGCCCTTTGCGCCATGAGGGCAAAGTATGGTACACTAATACAGCAAAAGGAGGCTTTTCATGCGCATCATCGTCATTGACGGCCAGGGCGGCGGCATCGGCCGTTCGCTGGTCGAGCAGCTCAAAAAACAATGCCCGCAGCACGAGGTGCTGGGCGTCGGCATCAACGCCATTGCCACGGCCGCCATGGTCAAGGCAGGTGCGGACGGCGGCGCCACAGGGGAAAGCGCCGTTTGCTACAATTGCGCGCATGCAGATGTCATCGTCGGCCCCATCGGCCTGGTGCTCGTCGGCTCTATGCTGGGCGAGGTCAGCGCCGCCATCGCCGCCGCGGTATCCGCCAGCGAGGCAGAAAAGGTGTTGATCCCCGTTTCCAAATGCCATGCGCACATCGCCGGCGTCAAAGACCAGCCCATCGGCCGGCTGCTAGACGATGCGCTTGCGGAAATCAAACGCCTTGTCGGCTAAGCGCGCCCTTTACATTCTCACTTTTTTGTGGTAAAGTAATTTCTGCATGGGGCATGAAGCCCCTGCATTTCGCCAGAAGGCGGCTTGTTTGTTTCATTTATATCGTTTGTCAATGCATCACGAAGATGTTTCGGCCTGGCAAGGGCTGCTCTTCGTGGTTTTTTTATGTTCTGTTTGGAGGATTTTGGATGCGGCCGCGCGCGCTTACCATGTTGGGAACCATTGCAAAAAAATTGGCACAGTGTATCGTTGTGCTGTTTTTGCTGTCGCTGGCCGTGTTTTACATGGCCCGCCTGGCGCCCGGCGACCCGCTGCGCTCCTATTACGGCGAAAGCGTAGAGCGCATGAGCCCGCAGGAACGCGAAACCGCCATCCATAGCCTTGGCCTGGATCAGCCCATCTACAAGCAATACGGCATCTGGTTGCAAAACGCCTTTGACGGCGATTGGGGCATTTCCTTTAAGTATAAGCAGCCCGTCACCTCTGTGCTTGGGTCCATGTACCAAAACACCTTGCTGTTGGGTGGCCTTGCCTATGTATGCACCTTTGGCCTGGCGCTGCTGCTGGGGGTGTTTTGCGCCCTGCATGAAGACCGTTTTGTGGATAAGCTCATCTGTAAGATCGGTACCATCACCAATTGTATCCCCTCTTTTTGGGTTTCTCTTGTCCTAATTTTGATCTTTAGCGTCAATCTCGGCTGGCTCCCTTCCAGCGGGGCCTATGCCCTGGGCAGGGCGGGCGATATTCTCAGCCGCCTGCGCCATCTGATTTTGCCGCTTTCCGTGCTGGTGCTCAGCCATCTTTGGTATTACGCCTATATGGTGCGCAACAAGCTCATGGAGGAGATTCGGCAGGATTATGTCCTGCTTGCCAAGGCCAAGGGCCTGGGCCGTCGGCGCATCGTATATCGGCACTGCCTGCGCAATATCCTGCCCACCTACCTGAGCCTTATGGCCATCTCCATTCCGCATATTCTGGGTGGCACCTACATCGTAGAGCAGGTCTTTGCCTATCCCGGGCTGGGCTCCTTGTGCTTTGAAAGCGCCAAATACCACGATTATAATCTGTTGATGATTCTATGCCTGATTACAGGCGCGCTGGTCATCCTTTCCAATCTCATCGCACAGCTTTTGCAAGATAGGATCGATCCGCGCATGCAGCGGGAAGGAGGCAAAACGGCATGGACACCCCCGCCCAGGGCTTTGAATTAGTCGGCCCCCACCCCGCCGAAACACAGGCCCTGCCGCCCAAAAAGCGTCGGTGGTTTGCCTCCGAGGTCCCGTATCTGTCCTTTGTCATCCTAGGGCTGATTTTGCTGGGCTGCCTTTTCTGCGAATGCTTTATCCCCAAAGACCCCTCCTACCTGGATCTTTCGCACATCAGCCAGCCGCCCGGTGGCGGGTTTCTCTTTGGTACGGACCCCATGGGCCGCGATATCTTTTCCATGATCTGGTACGGCGGCCGCATCTCACTGTTCATCGGGTTTGTCGCCGCCGCGGTCTCCACCGCCATCGCCGTGGTATACGGCTGTATCAGCGGCTTTGCCCCCGCGTGGCTGGATGATGCGCTGATGCGCTTTGCCGAAATGGCCATGAGCATCCCTTCCATCCTCGTCATCATCTTTTTGCAGGCCATGATCGGCCAATCCAACCCCCTGGCCATTGCCTGTATCATCGGGCTGACCAGCTGGATGAATATCGCCAAGGTCGTGCGTACCGAGGTGCGCCAGATCCAAAACAGCGAATACATCCTGGCGGCAAAGCTGATGGGCGGCCGTTTCTTCTACATTCTGCGCCGCCATCTGCTGCCCAATTTTATTTCCTCCATCATGTTTATGGTGGTCACAAACATCGGCTCTGCCATCGGCACGGAATCCACGCTTAGCTTTCTGGGCATCGGCCTGCCGATTGAAACGGTCTCCTGGGGCAGCATGCTCAGCCAGGCGGACCGGGCGCTTTTATCCAACAACTGGTGGCTCATTCTGATCCCCGGCCTGTTTCTTGTCGTCACGCTGGTCTGCATCACCAACATCGGCCATTACATCCGAAAGGCCAATCATCGGCGATGCAGCAATCTATAAAAAAATTTGTAAGGGAGAGACTACGATGAAAAAACGCACTGCCTTTTTGGCGCTGCTGCTGGCCTGCACGATGCTCCTGCTGTCCGCCTGCGGCTCAGCCGGCACCAGCGGCCCGGACGCCGCGCAAAACAACACCCTGGTATACGCCAGCGGCGACTATACCAGCATCAACCCCGCCCTGTATGAGCATGGCGAGATCAATTCCCTGATCTTTTCCGGCCTAACGGCGCACGATGCAGACAATAAGGTCGTACCCGCGCTGGCGGAAAGCTGGGAATACGACGAGGATTCCTATACCTATACCTTCCACCTCCGCAAGGATGTTAAATGGCATGATGGCGAGCCCTTTACCGCAAATGACGTTGTCTTTACCTTAACGGAAATTTTGGATGCAGAAAACCAATCGGAAATCGCCTCCAACTATGAGGATATCATCAGCATGGTAGCCCTGGACGACTATACCTTTGTCCTGGGCTTAAAGGCGCCCAACGTCGCCATGCTGGATTACCTGACCGTCGGCATTTTGCCGCGACACCTTTTGGAAGGCAAAAACCTCATCACCGATGAATTCAACCAAAAGCCGGTGGGTACCGGCCCGTATAAGCTGACGAATTGGGATGTGGGCCAGAGCATCACGCTGGAGAAAAACGAGGACTATTACGGCGGCGTGCCCTCCATCGATACCGTGATTTTCAAAATCGTACCTGACGAAAAAACCCGCGCCCTACAACTCAAAAGCGGCGAGGTGGACTTGGCACAGGTGACCCCGGAGGACGCCCAGCAGTTTGCAGGCCTGGAGGGCTTTACCACCTACGATATGAAAACCGCCGACTACCGGGGCATTCTGTATAACTTTAACAACGACCTGTTCAAAAACAACCCCGAGCTGACCAATGCGCTCAGCTATGCCATCGACCGCCAGGCCATCATCGACAGCGTGCTGCTCGGCCAAGGAGAGGTAGCCTATTCCCCTCTGCAAATGGGGCCGTATAACAACCCTGATATGGAAAAGTTTTCCTATGACCCCGAAAAGGCCCAGCAGGCGCTGGAAAAGGCCGGCTGGCAAAAGGGCAGCGACGGCGTCTACGAGAAAAACGGCACCCGCCTTTCCTTTAAGATCAACTGCGGCGAAGGGGACCAGGTCCGCATCGACATGGCCACCATCTGCGCCCAGCAGCTGCAAGCCATCGGCGTGGACGCTACCGTGGCCGTCAATGCGGAAACGGATTGGGCAGGCCAGGAGGCCTATCTCATCGGCTGGGGCAGCCCGTTTGACCCGGACGACCATACCTATAAGGTCTTTGGTACGGACAAGGGCGCCAATTACAGCGGCTATTCCTACGATAAGGTCGACGAGCTTTTGAAAAAAGCGCGGGAAACCGACGACGATGCGCAGCGCAAGGAATATTACCAGCAATTCCAGCAGGCGCTTACCGAAAAGATGCCCTTCACCTTTATCGCTTATGTAGACGCCATCTATGTCGGCAGATCCAACATCCAGGGCATCACGCCGGATACCGTCTTGGGCCATCATGGCGTCGGCATTTTCTGGAACATCGCAGACTGGACGCTCAGCGCGTCTTAATCAGCCAAACAGCATCAAAGAAAGGAGGCGCCGGTATGCGCGCGTTGCTGCAAGCGGACAACATATCCATCCAATTTCATACATCGCAAAGCACCGTTCAGGCCGTGCGCGGCGTCTCCTTTTCCCTCTATGAGGGAGAGACACTTGCCATTGTTGGTGAATCGGGCTGCGGCAAATCCGTCCTGTGCAAATCCATTTTGCGCCTTTTGCCGCATAGCGGGGCCATCAGCAATGGCAAGCTTCTTTTCCAAGGTCAGGATCTTACCGCCCTTTCCGAAAAAGAAATGGATCGTATTCGTGGCAGCGAGATTGCCATGGTCTTTCAGGACCCCATGACCTCGCTAAACCCAACGATGCCTGTCGGCAAACAAATTATGGAGGTCATCTTACAGCACGAAAAGATCTCCAAGAAAGAGGCCAAGGCGCGTGCGCTTTTTTGGATGGAAACCGTTGGCCTGGATCACCCGGAGGCGCGCTTTGCCCAAGTGCCGCACCATTTTTCCGGCGGCATGCGCCAGCGCGCCGTCATCGCCATGGCGCTGGCCTGCCATCCCAAGATGCTCATTGCCGACGAACCTACCACGGCCTTGGATGTAACCATCCAGGCGCAGATCTTAGAGCTTTTGCAGCGGCTGCAAAAGCAGTTTTCCCTTTCCATCCTCTTTATCACCCACGACCTTAGCGTGGTGGCAAAAATGGCGGACCGCGTAGCCGTCATGTATGCAGGCAAAATCGTAGAGACCGGCCTAGTAGAGGAAATTTTCCGCGACCCAAGACATCCCTACACCTGGGGCCTTTTGGGTGCGCTGCCCGGCCGCAGCGCAGAGGGTCGGCCGCTGTACAGCATCCCCGGCATGCCGCCGGATCTGTCCGCTCCGCCTATCGGCGACGCCTTTGCCCAGCGCAACCAATATGCCCTTGCCATCGATTATCAAGAGCAGCCGCCGATGTTTTCCGTCTCGCCCACACACAGCGCCGCTACCTGGCTGCTGGATGATCGGGCGCCCAAGGTGCCCTGCCCGCTTACGCCGGAGGTGAAAAGCCATGGCTGAGGCATTGTTGCGCGTATCGCACCTTACAAAGGAGTTTCCCCTTTCCCGGCATGAAGCACTGCGCGCCGTATCGGATGTTTCCTTTTCTCTGGCCCCCGGCGAAATCTTTGGCCTGGTTGGGGAGTCGGGCTCCGGCAAATCCACCCTGGCGCGCACCATCTCCGGGCTGTACCGCCCCACCGCAGGGCAGGTGTTTTTAGAGGATCTGGAAATATCGCAGCCCAAGGTCTATGCACGGCACCGGCCGCGCATTGCCCATACCCTGCAATTTTTGTTTCAGGACAGCATGGCCAGCCTGAATCCCCGCCAGCCCATTGGCGCGCTCATCGAAGAGCCGCTTGCCATCCACCACGAGGGCACGCGCCAAAGCCGGCGTGAAACGGCGCTGGGCCTAATGGCGCAGGTAGGGCTGGATGCCGCGCTGTACGATCAGTATCCGGCGGAGTTTTCCGGCGGCATGCGCCAGCGCGTCTGCATTGCCCGTGCCCTGGCCCTGTCTCCCAGGCTTATCATCGCAGACGAGCCCATCGCTTCGCTGGATGTTTCAATGCAGGCGCAGATCATCAATCTGTTTCAATCGCTGTGCCAATCCCAGGGCGTTTCGCTTCTGTTCATCGCGCATGATCTTTCCATGGTGCGCCATATCAGCCATCGCATCGGCGTGATGTGCCGCGGTAGGCTGGTGGAGCTGGCGCCCGCCCGCACCTTGTGCGCGCGCCCGCAGCATCCCTATACAAAGGCTCTTCTTTCCGCCGTATATGTGCCGGACCCTGCCATCGCCAAAACCCAACGGCGCACATCCTTTGATGCCGACGCCTTTTTCCAGGCCCATCCCTCCCTCACATGGCGCAAGGCCGGGCCGGAGCATTTTGTGCTTTTGCCCTAACGGCCTGCGCGGAGTATAAAAACAGCCCGCATGGCGCACACTAGGGAAAACGAATTCCCAATAGGAGGCCATAGCCATGCATAACGCACTCAAACAACAGATCTTAGATGAATTGGACAAGCGTATCCACGATTTAGAGGAGCATCGTTACGATGAAATCATCGTCACCGGCAACCAATACGATGAGCTCAACCAGGTGCTGGCCAAGATCATCGGCGTGCCGCTTCTCAAGGAAGTGCAGGATATCCGGGATTTTGTGCTCGGCCTGCCCGAAGCCTAACCGCCCGCAAGCCCTTTTTCAAGGGCTTTTTTCTTTGCCCTTTTTGCGTTGTGCTGTATAATGTTCGTACATGTATACAAAGGAGGCCACACATCCTATGCCGGAACTGCTTTCGCCCGTGGGCGGCCCGGAACAGCTTTTGGCGGCGGTTCGCTGTGGGGCGGACGCCGTGTATCTTGGCGCCAAAGGGTTCAATGCCAGGCGCAATGCGCACAATTTCGGGGCGCTCGACCTGCCCCAGGCCGTTTCCTACTGCCATGAGCACGGGGTCAAGGTGCATGTTACGGTCAATACCCTGGTAACAGACCCCGAATGGCCGCAGCTTTTGGATACCTTACAGCACATCGCGCAAAGCGGGGTGGACGCCGTCATTGTACAGGATCTCGGCGTGGCGCAAACGATACGGGAAGCCTGCCCCACGTTGCCGCTGCACGCTTCCACCCAAATGGCCATTCATAACCTGGCGGGCGCCCAAGCGCTTTGGCAGCAAGGGTTTGCCCGGGCCGTGCTGGCGCGCGAATTGTGCCTCGAAGAGATCCGCGCTATCGCAGACAACTGCCCCATCGAGCTAGAGGTCTTTGTGCACGGCGCTCTATGCATGAGCGTTTCCGGCCTGTGCACGCTGTCCTCCATGCTGGGCGGGCGCAGCGGCAATCGCGGCCTGTGCGCACAGCCCTGCCGCCTGGATTTTCGCTGCCGCGGCCGCAGCCATGCGCTGTCCTTAAAAGATCTGTGCGCCGTGCGCCATGTCCGCGCGCTGGCGGAGGCTGGCGTGGCCTCGTTTAAGATCGAAGGCCGCATGAAACGGCCGGAATACGTGGCAGCCGCCACCACCGCCTACCGGCAGGCCCTGGATGGGCAAAAACCAAATCTTCAACAGCTGCAGGCCGTGTTTTCCCGCAGCGGGTTTACCGACGGATACCTGACGGGCCGCCGCGATCTGTCCATGTTCGGCATCCGGCGCAAAGAGGATGTGCAAAGCGCCAAGCCTGTGCTCTCCGATCTGGCCCGTCTCTACCATAAGGAAACGCCGCGCGTAGGCGTGGATATGTCTCTGGAGCTTTCCGCAGGCCGGCCAGCACGCCTTTGCGTTTCTGACGGCGAAGGCCATTGCCAGGCCGTGCAGGGGCCGGTGCCTGAAACCGCCCGCACCAAGCCGACAGACGAGCACAGCGCACGCGCCAGTTTTCAAAAGACCGGCGGCACCCCGTATTTTCTCCATTCGCTTGCCTGCCGCATCGAGCCCGGGCTGATGCTGCCGAGTTCCGGCCTCAATGCGCTGCGCAAGCAGGCGCTGGAAGGCTTGTCCGCGCAGCGCAGCGCCCTTCATCCTCACGCCTTTGACCGCCAAGCCTGCCGCCCAGCGCCCGGTGCGCCTGTCTGTGATGCGCCTGCGCTGCGGCTTCGCTTTGCACGGGCCGCGCAAATGCCGGAAGAGGGCCTATCCGAAGCAAAAAAAATCATCCTGCCCATCGAGGAAATCGAAGCACACCCCGAGCTTTTGCACCTTGGCAGCCAAACGTTGGTGGGTGAATTGCCGCTGTTGGTATTTCCGACGGAGGAACAGGCGCTCTCGGCGCGTTTATCCGCCCTATACGCCTCCGGGCTGCGCCAGGTCATCGGAGGCAACCTGGGCACGCTGGCATTGGCACAAAAGGCCGCGCCCTTTACGCTTTTGGGGGATGCGCAGCTCAATATCCTCAACCAAAGGGCGGCCGCCTTTTACCATCGTTTCGGCATTTATGATCTTACGCTTTCCTATGAGCTCAACGCTCGTCTTGCCCCGCAGGTGCCTGGCGGCGTGCTGGCCTATGGGTTTTTGCCGCTGATGGCGTTTCGCGCCTGTCCCGGCTGCGCTCAAAACGGCTGCGGGGACTGCCCCGGCCATTTCCAGCTTACCGACCGCAAAGGCATCCGGTTTCAGGCCGCCTGCCATCACCGCCGCTATACCCAGCTATTCAACAGCGTGCCGCTTTATATCGGCGATAGGCGCATAAAGGGGGTTGCATTTGAAACCCTATATTTTACCTTTGAAACGCAAGAGCGCTGCCGGGCCGTGCTCTCCGCCTTTCAGCGCGGCGTGCCGCTGGATACCCCCGTTACCAAGGGGTTGTATTACCGTACGCTGCAATAGCAGTTATCCACGTTTTTTTAGAGAGGCGCGCCGGCGGCGAGCGCCTCTTTTTCTTTTTTGCCTGCGCCACATCCAAACTGCGCCCAGCAGCCCCAAAGCGCCCCATAGCAGCATCGCGTAGGTATCCATAAACGCGCCAATGCTGCTCCAAGCATGGCCCAGCGCCCGCCCGGCCAATACCAGCACCGTGTTCCAAAGGGCCGAGCCCAGCGTCGTCAGCAACAAAAACGGCCCCATCGGCATGCGCGAAAGGCCTGCCGGTACAGAGATCAGGCTGCGCACAATGGGCGCCATCCGGCAGAAAAATACCGTCCTTTTCTGGTACCGTTGATAGCAGCGCATCGCTTTTTTTACATTTTCCTCTTTTAGCCCCAGGTACTTTCCATAGCGCCGCACAAAGGCCGTCAGCCTCGTTTGCCCCACCCAGCGCCCCGCACCATACAGCACCAGCGCACCCGCCACAGAGCCCAGCGTTGCGGCCAGGATCACGCTTTGTACGGAAAGCGTCGTTTGAAGCGTCATAAACCCACCAAAGGCCAAAATGACCTCCGAAGGAATGGGCGGAAAAACATTTTCAATGAAAATCAGGAAAAAGATGCCCAGCGCTCCGTATTGCCCCATCACCTGTAAGATCCATGCCTGCACCGCAGTTCCCCCTTTCCCGATGATACGCCGCCTTGCCTGGCCGTATCATCTTCCGTATAATAAAATGAAGTGTATCCGCCCTGTAATGGGCAGAAGGGAGCCTCCCCATGACGATGGAATTGCTGTCCCCGGCCGGGGATTTTGAAAAATGCCGTACCGCCCTGCATTTTGGCGCGGACGCCGTCTATGCCGGCGGCCCGGGCCTGCACCTGCGCAAGGGCGCTTCCGGCTTTACGCTGGAAGCATTGGCCAAGGCGGTTCAGTATACGCATGAACAGGGGAAAAAATTCTATGTAACGCTCAACGCCTTTGCCCGGAACGGCGATCTCGATGCGCTGCCCGATTTGGCAACCGCGTACCAGGCCATGGGGGTAGACGGGGCCATCGTGGCGGACCTGGGGGTATTGTCCGTTTGCAAAAAGGCCGCGCCGCGCCTGCCGCTGCATATCAGCACGCAGGCAAATTGCGTCAACTACCAGACGGCGCGCATGTACCATGATCTGGGCGCCAGCCGCGTCGTGCTGGCTCGCGAGCTTTCCCTGGAAGAAATCGCCGGCATACGGGCCAAAACGCCGGCCGGCTTAGAGCTGGAGGCGTTTGTGCATGGGGCCATGTGCATGTCTTACTCCGGGCGCTGCTTTCTCAGCGCCTATCTGACCGGCCGCGACGCCAACCAGGGAGACTGCGCCCAGCCCTGCCGCTGGCAGTATGCACTGATGGAGCAAACGCGCCCCGGCCAATATTTTCCCGTAGAGCAGGATGAACGCGGCACCTATTTTCTCAGCAGCTATGATCTGTGCATGATCGAGCATTTGGACGATCTGCAAAAGGCCGGCGTCAGCTCGCTGAAAATTGAAGGGCGTATGAAATCCCCCTATTATGTTGCCACCGTCACCCATGCCTACCGGCAAGCGCTGGACGGGGCTGCCCCGCTTTCCGTATTGCAGCGCGAGCTGGATTGCGTCAGCCACCGCGCCTTTTCCACCGGCTTTTACTATGGGCCGATGGATACCAGCCAAACGGCCGCCGAATATCTGCAGTCTTGCCAGTTCTCTGCCGTAGTGCTGGGCCGCACGGAGGACCGCCTGCTCATCGAGCAGCGCAATAAGTTTTCCGTTGGGGATACGCTGGAGGTCGTCTCCCCCCGTTATACCAAAGCAAGCTTTTGTGTGGAGGCCCTCTGGGATGAAAGCGGCCGCCCCGTGGAAAGCGCGCCGCACGCCCAGCAGCGCTTGCAGCTGCGCTGCCCGTACCCATTGACCGCGCTGGATATTTTGCGTCGTCGCCTCTGATTTGTCGCCACAAAACGCCGCGATCGTGCGGCGTTTTTTCTATCCGGCTGAATATGACGAACTTGTCACCAGATTTGCAGGATTGTCACTGTATTTTTTACAGGTCGTATGATATATTTTTATCAACATCAAGAAATGGGAGCTTTTATTGTGTCTGAAGATTCCTCCAACCGCATATCCCCTTCGCTGGAAAGGGGGCTCAGCGCCGAGCAGGTAGCGCAAAAAACGGCACAGGGGCAGGTCAACCACGCCCCGGAGCCCATCACAAAATCCACCGCGCGCATCATCAGCGACAATTTGTTTACCTCCTTCAACGCGTTTGTCGTGGCCATTGCGGCCTGCATCGCGCTGGTAGGCGCGTATCAAAATCTGCTGTTTTTGATGATCATCGTCGCCAATACGCTCATTGGCATCATTCAGGAGATCCGTTCCAAAAAAACCATCGAAAAGCTGAGCGTCCTGTCCGTCCCCAAAGCGCGCGTGCTGCGCGACGGCCGCTTTTCTACCGTCGATACCGAGGCCTTGGTCTTGGATGACCTAATCGAGCTAACCCTGGGCAACCAGATCTGCGCGGACTGCATCGTGCGCCAAGGGCAGGTAGAGGTCAATGAATCGCTTTTAACCGGCGAAGCGGACCCCGTCTACAAAAAGCCCGGCGATGTGCTATTATCCGGCAGCTTTGTCATCAGCGGCCGGTGCCTGGCCCAGGTGGAGCATGTAGGCGCGGACAACTATGCCACCAAAATTGCGCTGGAAGCCAAGCGGCCGGAAAAATATCACTCTGAATTGATGGAATCGCTGCGCAAGATCACAAAATCCACCAGCCTCATCATTTTGCCCATGGGGCTGATCCTATTCCTTCGCAGCTATTTTTTGCTGGATGAAACCATCCAAACCGCCGTTGTCTCCTCTGCCGCCGCCATCATCGGCATGTTTCCGCAGGGGCTCGTGCTGCTGACCAGCGTTTCGCTGGCCGTTGGCGTTATCAAGCTGGGCCGCAGGCGCATCCTGGTGCAGCAGCTGTTTTGCATTGAAACCCTAAGCCGTGTAGACGTTCTGTGCTTGGATAAGACCGGCACGCTGACCACCGGCGAAATGTCCGTTTTGGAAACGCTGCCCCTGCTCTGTCCGCCTTCGCTTGGGTGGGATAGCTGGGAGGCGCTCTGTGCCTATGTCACCGCTTCTAAGGATGAAAACGCCACCGCAGCTGCTTTACAGCGCTATTTTGAGCCGCTCCAAGCTGCCTATACGCAGGCCCTTCCCTTTTCCTCTGAGCGCAAGTGGGGCGCCGTCTGCTTTGCAGAGCGCGGCACGCTGTATTTGGGCGCGCCGGACTTTTTGCTGCCGGATGCCAGCCACCCGCTGCACCGCACCGTGCAGTACCATACGCGCAACGGCTGCCGCGTGCTGCTGCTTGCCCACAGCCAAGCGCCGCTGGATCCGCATCGTTTGCCGGAGGACTTAGTGCCCGTAGCTGCCGTTGTGCTGTGTGACACCCTCCGGCCGGAAGCCAAGGATACCCTGGCCTTCTTTGCCAACGAGGGTGTGCAGGTCAAAATCATCTCCGGCGACCATCCCATGACGGTGGCCAGCATTGCGCGCCAGGTGGGCCTGCCCCGCGCAGACCGGTATATCGACGTCTCCGTTCTTTCGGAGGATGAGTTGGCCAAGGCCGCCGAAACCTACACCATTTTCGGCCGGGTAAAGCCAGAGCAAAAGCGTATTTTGGTGCATGCCCTGCAAAAAAACGGGCATACCGTGGCTATGACGGGCGATGGCGTCAACGACGTTTTAGCGCTTAAGGATGCCGATTGCAGCATTGCCATGGCCTCCGGCAGCGACGCGGCACGCCAGGTAGCGCAGCTCGTGCTGCTGGATTCCGACTTTTCCTGCCTGCCGGAGGTTGTGATGGAAGGGCGCCGCGTCATCAACAACATCACGCGTACCGCGTCGATGTACCTGATCAAAACGGTGTTCTCCTTCCTCCTCTCCGTCATTACGGTGTTTACGCCGTTCAACTACCCCTTCACGCCGATACAGCTTACGCTGATTAGCATGTTTTGCGTCGGCATCCCCACCTTTTTCCTGGCGCTGGAACCCAGCCGCGACCGCATCACCGGCAATTTTCTTTCCACTGTGCTCCAGCGCTCTCTCCCCGGCGCACTCATCGTCGTGCTGTACGTTATGCTGATCCAGTCGATAGGCCCTGTTTTGGGGCTTACTGAGCCGCAATGCGCTACGCTCTCGGTATATCTCACCGGCATTGCCAACCTCACGCTGCTTTGGCGTGTGTGCTGGCCGCTCAATGCCATGCGCGGTACGCTCTGTCTGTTGATGACAGCCGGCTTTTTTACCGCCGCACACCTGTTCCGCAGCCTCATCGGCCTTACGGTAATGAGCGGCCTCATGTGGCCGGTCTGCCTTGTCTTTGCCCTGTGCTGCCTGCCCTTGATGCTGCTCGTTGAAAGGCTTTTGAAAAAATTGCCACGGCTGCGCAAATAAAAAAAAGAGGCTTCGGCCTCTTTTTTATCATTTTTACGCAAGCACATAAAAGTAAAGCAGCACGGCTACGCCCAGCACAATGCGGTAATAGCCGAAAGGCTTAAAGGTATGCGTCTGAATGAATTTCATCAAAAACCGGATGGCAAACAGCGAAACCACAAAGGCCACCACCGTGCCCACCAACAATGTCAAAAGCTGTGGGCCCACCAATAGGTCGGCATATTTGATCAGCTTTAATCCGCTGGCGCCCAGCATGACAGGAATCGCCAGGAAAAACGAAAATTCTGCCGCTACCGTACGGGTGCAGCCCAGCATCACCGCGCCCAAAATCGTAGCGCCGGACCGCGACGTCCCCGGAATCAGCGCCAGCACTTGAAATACGCCGATCAGCGCTGCCGTTCGGGCACTCATTTGTGCAAAGGAGCGAATGCGTCCCTTTCTTTTCTGGCTTTCTACCACGATAAACCCTACGCCATAGACAATCAGCGTAATGGCCACGGTGGTCGGGTTGTAAAACAGCGCATTGATTTTTTCCTCAAACAGCAGACCAATGATCCCCGCCGGAACGGTAGCAATTAGCACCTTGCCCCATAGGGAAAGGGTATCGCGCTTCTGCTTTTGGTTCTTTTGGGTGGAAAAGGGATTTAGCTTATGAAAATACAGCACCAATACCGCTAGGATAGAGCCAAACTGTACCACCACCATGAACAGATCTACAAACTCCTTGCCTCCGCTAAGCTGGATCCATTCATCCGCTAAAATCATGTGCCCGGTGCTGCTGATGGGCAGCCATTCCGTAATGCCCTGAATGATCCCCAGTAGGATCGCCTTGATAATTTCCATTGCCGTTCCCTCCTATGGCGCAGCGCGCCCATGAAAACATATGCTGCAAACGCCACCGAGTATTTCTAAAACCCGTTTATCATACCATAGTACGCTTCGTTTGAACACCTTTTTCAGGATTTCGGATATGTCCCGGGCAATGGGGGCATACAAAAACACCGCCCTGTTGGGCGGTGTTTTCCGCGTTTATGCTTATTCTTTGATGGTCGCTTTCAGCACTTCCGTCAGTTTCGGAACGATCTTCAGCGCGTCGCCTACGATGCCGTAGTCCGCCACTTCAAAGATCGGCGCGGTCTCGTCCTTGTTGATCGCGATGATCAAGTCAGATTCCTCCATGCCAGCCACGTGCTGGATAGCGCCGGAAATACCGATGGCAAAGTACACCTGCGGGCGTACGGTTTTGCCTGTCTGGCCCACCTGCAGATCCTTCGGTTCCCAGCCTGCGTCTACCACAGCGCGGGAGCAGCTCACTTCGCCGCCCAATACATCGGCCAGCTCTTTGAGCATCTCGAAGTTTTCCGGGCAGCCCATGCCGCGGCCGCCGGATACCAGGATCTTGGCATCCATGATGTCCACAGTATCTGTGATGGACTTCACGACATCCAGAATCTCAACATACTTGTTGTCCGGTGTGAAGCCCGGGTTGTATTCTTCCACAACCGCCTTGGCGCCTTCGATACGGTCGATCTTCTGCATAACGCCGGGGCGAACCGTAGCCATCTGCGGACGGTTGTCCGGGCAGGCGATGGTTGCGATGGTGTTGCCGCCGAACGCCGGGCGGGTCATCAGCAGCTGATTGTGCTTTTGTTCCTGTCCTTCTCTGGCCACCAGCGGGAAATCGCCGATATCCAGCTGCGTGCAGTCTGCCGTCAAGCCGGTGGCTACGCGGGCGGATACGCGGGGGCCCAGGTCACGGCCGATGGCGGTTGCGCCGATCAGCATGATTTCGGGCTTATATTGATTGATGACAGAAGCCAGCGCATGGGTATACGGCTCGGTTCTGTAATCTTTCAGCTCCGGATCGTCTACCACGATAACGCGGTCTGCGCCATAGGCCGCCAGCTCGTCTGCCAGGCCTTTTACGCCGGAGCCGATCAACACAGCCGTTACTTCAGTGTTCAGGTCTTTGGCCAAGTCCTTGCCCTTGCCGATCAACTCAAACGCGATGCCGCTGATTTCGTTGTCTACCTGCTGAGCAAAAACGAATACGCCTTTATATTCTTCCAAGTTCATCCTTTTACACCACCCTCATCAAATGATATGTTTCTCTTGCAGCTTTTCGGTGATATACGCTGCAGCGGCTTCCGGATCCAGGGTGAACATTTCCCCTGCTCCCTTTCTTACCTTGTCGGAAGCTTTGGCAATCTTGGTCGGCGAACCCTTCAATCCGATGTTCGCATCGTCCAGATCCTTCAGATCCGCTCTGCCCCAGGTGGTGATCTCCGCTTGGAACGCGTCGAAAATGCCGCCGGGCGTCATGTAGCGGGGCTCGTTGAGCTCTGCCAACGCCGTGACCAAGCAGGGCATTTTGGCCTTTACCACATGGTAACGGTCTTCATATTGGCGTTCTACCACGATGGAATCGCCGTCAACCTCTAGCTTCTGGGCATAGGAGATAACCGGGATGCCCAAATGCTCGGAGATCTGCGGGCCTACCTGCGCGGTATCGCCGTCGATGGCCTGGCGGCCGGTGATGATCAAATCGTACTCCAAGTTGCGGATCGCAGCGGCGATGGTCTGGGAGGTTGCCCAGGTATCCGCGCCGCCCAGTACGCGGTCGGTTACCAGGATGGCCTTATCTGCGCCCATGGCCAGCGCTTCGCGCAGCACATCCGCCGCTTTCGGCAGGCCCATGGTCAGCACGGTAACCTCCGCGCCATACTTGTCTTTCAGCCGCAGAGCAGCTTCCAGGCCGGCCTTGTCATCCGGATTCATGATCGCAAGCATCGCCGCACGGTTCAGCGTGCCATCCGGGTTAAACTGTACGCCGCCTTTTGTATCCGGCACCTGTTTTATACAAACAACAATTTTCACGGTTCTAACCCTCCTGTTATCTCAATAAGTCGCCAGAGATGACCATACGCTGAACTTCGGAAGTTCCTTCGTAAATCTCCGTGATCTTCGCATCACGCATCATGCGCTCCACCGGATATTCTCTGGTGTAGCCGTAGCCGCCGTGAAGCTGTACACACTTGGTGGTAACTTCCATAGCGACCTCAGCTGCATACAGCTTTGCCATGGCAGCTTCCACAGAGAAGCGTTTTTTGGTGTCCTTGGCTTTGGCTGCATTGTAGACCAACAGGCGGGCTGCCTCGATCTTGGTCTTCATATCCGCCAGCTGGAACTGGGTATTCTGGAATTTGGCGATAGAACGGCCAAACTGCTTTCTTTCCTTTACATAGGCAACGGTTTCATCAAACGCGCCCTGTGCCAGGCCCAGCGCCTGCGCCGCAATGCCGATACGGCCGCCGTCCAGCGTGGTCATGGCAATGCCGAAGCCCTTGCCTTCCTCACCCAGCAGGTTTTCCTTCGGCACAATGCAGTTTTCAAAGATCAGCTCGGTCGTAGAAGATCCACGGATACCCATCTTCTTTTCCTTGGTGCCAATGCTAAAGCCCGGGAAATCCTTTTCTACGATAAACGCAGAAATGCCTTTGGTGCCCTTGGATTTATCCGTCATCGCGAAGATGATGTAGATATCCGCCTGGCCGCCGTTGGTAATGAAGATCTTGCTGCCGTTCAAGACATAGTGGTTGCCTTCCAGCACCGCTTTGGTCTGCTGGCCGGCAGCGTCCGTGCCTGCGCCGGGTTCGGTCAAGCCGAAAGCGCCGAGCTTTTCACCCTTTGCCAGCGAAATCAGGTATTTTTCCTTCTGCTCCGGCGTACCGAACTTGTTGATCGGCTCTGCGCCCAAAGAGGTGTGCGCGGAAACGATAACGCCGGTGGTGCCGCAAACTCTGGACAATTCCTCTACGCAGATCGCATAGGTCAGGGAATCACAGCCCTGGCCGCCGTATTCCTTTGCGAACGGGATGCCCATAAAGCCGTATTTCTGCATTTTCTTTACAGTTTCAATGGGGAAGCGTTCGGTCTCATCAATCTCTTGGGCCAAGGGTTTTGCTTCTGTTTCAGCAAACTGCCGGAACAGACCGCGTGCCATTTCTTGTTCTTTGCTGAGTACGAAGTCCATACTCGTTCCTCCTAATCAAAATTTACAGTCCTAGGACCGTCTGAACTCTTACTTGGTGTAATCGAAGAAGCCTTTGCCGCTCTTGCGTCCGAGCAAGCCGCCGCGGACCATCTTGCGGAGAAGCGGGTGCGGGCGGTATTTCGGGTCGCCGGTTTCGCTTTCCAAAACTTCCATGATGGCCAAGCATACATCCAGGCCGATCAGATCGCCCAAGGACAGCGGGCCCATCGGATGGTTTGCGCCCAGCTTCATCGCCGTATCGATGTCCTCTGCGCTGGCCACGCCTTCCGCGTAGATGCCCACCGCTTCGTTGATCATCGGGATCAGGATACGGTTAACCACAAAGCCGGCCGCTTCCTTTACCTCTACCGGGGTCTTGCCGATCTCCACAGAGATCTCTTTGATGCGCGCTACGGTCTCTGCCTTGGTGTTCATGCCCGCAATGACCTCTACCAGCTTCATCACCGGTGCCGGGTTAAAGAAGTGCATGCCAACCACAGCGCGGCTCATGCCTTTGGAGATCTCCGTTAAGGACAGGGAAGAGGTGTTGGAAGCCAGGATCGCTTCCGGTTTGCAGATCTTATCCAGCTTTTGGAACAACTCCTGCTTTAAGTCCATGCGCTCGATGGCCGCTTCTACGACCAGATCGCAGTCCGCCACAGCTTCGTTATCGCCATGGGTAGAAATCTTCGCCATGATCTCGTCTACCTTGGCCTGCTCCATGCGGCCTTTGGCAACCTGTTTGTCCAGAGCCTTCTGGATCCTGGCCTTGCCGCCATCAGCAAATTCCTGCTTGATGTCGCAAAGAACAACTTCATAACCGTCGGTTACTGCAAACGCCTGCGCGATGCCAGCGCCCATGGTGCCGGCACCAATCACTCCAACTTTCATGATGTACCTCCAAATACAATCTTTTATAAAGGGCGTAATGCCGATTTATCTATTGACAAACGGTTCGGGCTTGCGTTTTTCCAAAAACGCCGTCATGCCGTTTTTCTGGTCCTCCGTCTCAAAGCAGCTGCCAAACAGCTTCTCTTCGATGACAATGGCTTGGTCCATATCCACCTGCAAGCCGTCGTTGACAGCCTTCTTGGTGGCGCGCACCGCAATGGGGGCGTTTTTCGCGATCTTGCCGGCCAGCTTCATCGCAGCATCCATCAGCTCTTCCACCGGGTATACCGCATTTACCAGGCCCAGGGCCAGCGCTTCGTCCGCCTTCACCTGCGTGCAGGCATACAGCATTTCCTTGGCCTTGCCTACGCCGATGGTGCGGGCCAGGCGCTGCGTGCCGCCAAAGCCAGGCGTGATGCCCAAGCCCACTTCGGGCTGGCCAAAGCGCGCATTTTCAGACGCCAAGCGAATGTCACAGCTCATGGACAGTTCGCAGCCGCCGCCCAGCGCAAAGCCGTTGACCGCAGCGATCACCGGAACCGGGAAGGTCTCGATCTTGCGGAAAATATCGTTGCCCTTTTTGCCGAACGCTTCGCCCTCGGCCTTTGTCAGGGTGCTCATCTCTCCGATGTCCGCGCCCGCCACAAAGGATTTCTGGCCCGCGCCGGTGATGACCAGGCAGCGCACCGTTTCCAGGTCCACCTGATCCAGGGTTTGATCCAAAGCATCCAACACTTCGGAATTCAGCGCGTTCAGCGCCTTTTCACGGTTGATGGTGATAACGCCTACCGCGTCCTTTTGTTCATACAGTACAACGCTCATTGCAAAAGCCTCCTAAAAAGTATGGATCCTTAGCCTTCGTATTTTTCTACGATGGTCGCGCAGCCCATGCCGCCGCCGATACACAGCGTTGCCAAGCCGCGTTTTGCATCGCGCTTCTGCATCTCATGCAGCAGGGTAACCAGGATACGGCAGCCAGATGCGCCTACCGGATGGCCCAGCGCAATGGCGCCGCCGTTTACGTTTACCTTGTCCGCATCCCATTTCAGCTCTTTGCCCACAGCCAATGCCTGGGCCGCAAACGCTTCGTTGGCTTCGATCAAATCGAAATCATCAATGCCAAGGCCGGTCTTTTTGAATACCTTCTTGCAAGCTGCCACCGGGCCCACGCCCATGATGGAAGGATCTACGCCGCCCAAGGCGCCGGCTACCCATGTTGCCATCGGCTTTACGCCCAGCTCCTTGGCCTTTTCTTCGCTCATCACAACCACGCAAGCCGCGCCGTCGTTGATGCCGGAAGCGTTGGCCGCCGTGACCGTGCCGCCATCCGGTTTGAAGGCGGGTTTCAGCTTGGCAATGCCCTCTGCCGTTACGCCGGCGCGCGGGCCTTCGTCCTTATTGAAGATCACGGTTTCCTTTTTCATCTTGACCGGTACGCCGACGATCTCATCGTCAAACTTGCCGGCCTTCTGGGCCGCTTCGGTCTTGTTCTGGCTCAGGGCCGCAAACTCATCCTGCATTTCGCGGGTGATGCCCCATTGCTCCGCCACGTTTTCCGCCGTGATGCCCATGTGGTATTGATTGAACGCATCCCACAACGCATCTTTGATCATCGTGTCTACCAATACGCCATTGTTCATGCGGTAGCCATAACGGCCCTGCATCACAGCATACGGCGCGGAAGACATGTTTTCCATACCGCCGGCCACTACGATGTCCGCGTCGCCCGCCTGGATCATGTTCGCCGCCATGTTGACTGCGTTCAAGCCGCTGCCGCATACCACGTTCAGCGTAACGGCCGGCACTTCCACCGGCAGCCCTGCATGGATGGCCGCCTGACGCGCCACGTTCTGGCCCAGGCCCGCCTGGATTACGCAGCCCATCAGCACTTCATCGACCTGCTCCGGCTTTACGCCTGCACGGCTCAGGGCTTCCTTGATGACGATGGTTCCCAACTGCTCTGCCGGCACACTTGTCAGCGCGCCGCCCATTTTGCCGATCGCCGTACGTACAGCGCCAGCCAATACAACTTTTTTGGACATGTTCGTTTCCTCCGTTTTTTAATTACTCTTAAAGGATGTACATTGGTTGAAAAATGAGAGTCTGCCTCTGATTTTGACTATGTGATAAATATATCACAATGTATGGGCCAATGCAACGCTCCCGTGTTCTTTTTTTCACAAATTCCGCAATTTTTTCTTGGCATTTTTAGGGTGCCTCGTCCGCATGCCCCCGCCAAAAAAAAGGCAAAGGACTCCGGCAGGGCCGGCGGCCCCGTCAGAGTCCAAATTCGTTTAGTTCAAATGAATCACCACAGCGCGCTCTTCGCTCATATCCTCAATGGAATATTTGCCGCCGCTTCTTCCGTGTCCGCTCTGGCTGCCGCCACCGCCGCCGGCCGGAATCGTCGGGTCCCAATAATTGGAAGCGCCGTTGATGTTTGTTGCGCCGAAATTGTATTGCTCCGCCATGCGCAGCGCCTTGTTTACATCCTTGGTAAAGATGGCGCAGAACAGGCGGTATCCGCTCATATCCACCAAGCCGGGGATCTCGCTCTCGTCCTTAAAACGCACCAGCGGCAGCACCGGCCCAAAGGTTTCGTCGGTATGCAGCATGCAGTCCACCGGCACATGGTCTACCACGGTAGGCTCAAAGTACCGGTCCGTGGGCATGCCCTCGCGCCGTTTGCCGCCGGCTACCACCTTGGCACCCTTTTCCACCGCCTGCTTGATGTGCGATTCCACAATCTCGATCTGGCTTTCCAGGTGCATCGGCCCCATCGTGGTCTTTTCATCAAACGGATCGCCCAGCTGATACTGGGTCTGCATCTTCTCCAAGATCTTTGCCACCAAAGCGTCGGCAATGGCGTCGTCCACCAAAACGCGCTCTGTGCTGGTGCATACCTGGCCGGCGTTCAAAAAGCTGCCGTTCATCAGGCCCTGGGCCGCTACGTCCAAATCAGCATCCTTCAAAACGATACACGGGCCGTCGCCGCCAAGCTCCATGGAGGTATGCTTGCATTTGGCGCGCTCGCATATGATGTTTCCCGTTACCGTAGAGCCGGTAAAGCCGATGCCTGCGGTCAGCGGATGTGCGCTTAGCGCGTCGCCTACCACGGAGCCCTTGCCGATCACAAGGTTGACTGCGCCGGCCGGCAGGCCCACGCCTTCAAAGCACTTCATCAGCGCGCTTGCCACCGCTGCGGTGGTGGTAGCAGGGTTCCACACCATCGGATCGCCCACTGCAATGCCGGCAGCCAGGTAATACTGGCAGGCCGTGCCCAGCGGGAAGTTCCACGGGGTGATTACCGCAAAAATCCCCTTCGGGCGGCGCGTCACCAGGCAGCGCGCATCTTTATCGCGCAGCGCCACTACCTTGCCGTCCATCCATTTGATCTGCTCGGCCGCATCGCGGAACGCCAGCGCACAGGCCGCTACCTCGCCCAGCGCTTCGCTGTGGTACGGCTTGCCGTGCTCGGCGGTCAGCAGCTTTGCCAGCTCCTCTTGGTTTTCGTCGATCTTGTTCGCAATCCTGTAACAGATTTCCGCCCGCTCAAATACCGTCATCGCCGCCAAGGCAGGCGCCGCTTTTTTTGCCGCCTGCAAGGCCGCGTCGGCGTCTTCTGGCGTCCCCAGCGGAATGCGCCCCAGCACCTCGCCGCTGCCCGGGCTTATGACGTCCTGCATCTGCCGGCCCTCGCCTTCAAACCACTTGCCATCGATATACATCGGAAAAATCATCGCATGTTCCTCCATTCTCATACAGCGCTTTGCCGCGCCTTCCCCTGCTGCGCTTACTTTCTGCCCACTGGGGATATATCTGTATCTATCTTACCATAAATTCCCCAGCTTTGAACAGGCTTGATCCGCCATCGCCATAGCAACAGCCCTAAGCAGTATCCCTTTTCCCGATACAAAAAACGGAAGCCTGCCTCGGCTTCCGCATTTCGGTCATGTTTCAAAATCATTTCTTTTTACGCTTTGCATTTCTGCATGTATCCGCCATCGCGCAGCCCTGACATCCTGCACAGCCGCCTTTGCTGCGTCGCCAGCGCCATAAAGCCAGAACGGCCAGCCCCAATACCACTGCGAGCAGCAGCCAATCCAGCGCGCCCATATTATACAAACCCCAGCAGAAGGCCGATATGCCGTACTGCAAACGCAATCAACCATGCGATCGCGGTCTGCGCCATCATGGCCAGCGCCGCTTCCCGGCGGGATCCCATCTCGCGCCTTACAGCCGCCAAAGCCGCCACGCACGGCATATATAGCAGCGTAAAGCAAAGGAAGGTGAACGCGCTCAGCGGCGTAAACAGCTGCGAAAGCAGCGGCGTCAACGCCGTGGTATCCCCTACGCCCATCAACACAGCCAGGGTGCTTACCACCGCTTCCTTGGCCGTCAGCCCGGTCAACAGCGCGGTGGATGCCTGCCACGAGCCAAAGCCCAGCGGCACAAAGATGGGCGCTATGAGCGCGCCGATGGCCGCCAGCATGCTGTTTGCGCTGTCCGCTACCATATTTAGGCGGAAATCAAAGCTCTGTAAAAACCAGATGAGGATCGTCGCCACAAAGATGATGGTAAACGCCCTGTGGATAAAGTCCTTGGCCTTTTCCCACATATGCAGGGTAATGCTCTTGCCGCTCGGCAGCCGGTAGGCCGGCAGCTCCATGACAAACGGCACCGGGTTTCCCTTAAAGCAAAACCGCTTTAGGATCAGCCCATACAAAATGCCTACCGCCATGCCCAGCACATACAGCCCGATCATCACCAGCGCCGCATAGTCCGGGAAAAATGCCTGGGTAAATACCGCATAGATCGGCAGCTTGGCGCTGCAAGACATAAACGGCGTCAGCATAATGGTCATCTTTCTATCCCGTTCGCTGGCCAGTGTGCGCGTGGCCATGATGGCGGGCACCGAACAGCCGAACCCAATGAGCATCGGTACAAACGAACGGCCGGAAAGCCCGATTTTGCGCAGCAGCTTATCCATCACAAACGCTACGCGCGCCATATACCCGCTGTCCTCCAAAAGCGATAGGAAGAAAAACAGCACCACGATGGTCGGCAAAAACGACAACACGCTGCCCACGCCGGCAAACACGCCGTCTATGATGAGGGAATGCACCATCTGGTTGATCCCAAGGTTTGTCAACAGCGTATCCGTCCACATCGTCACAACCTGAATCCCGGTTTCCATAATGTCGCTCAAAAACGCCCCGACCAGGCCAAATGTCATCCAAAATACCACGCCCATGATGCAAAGGAAGATGGGGATGGCAAAATACTTGTGCGTCAGTATCTTGTCAATGGCCACCGAGCGCTGCTGTTCTTTGGTCTCACTGGGCTTATGCACCGCCTTGGCGCTCACTTTTTCAATAAATTGGTAGCGCATATCCGCCAGCGCCGCTTCACGGTCCATGCCCAGCGCATCCTCCATCTCACGGGCGATATGCTCCAGCGTTTCCACCTCGTTTTGGTTGAGCTTCAGCGCGCGCACGGTGGGCTCGTCTCCCTCCACCAGGCGGGTAGCGGCAAAGCGTCCCGGGATGCCGGCGGCCGCGCAGTGGTCCTCAATCAAATGCGCCACCGAGTGAATGGCGCGGTGCACCTCATTGGTGCAAAAATCCATCTTCTTGGGCCGCGTCTGGCTCTTTGCCACGCGCAGCAAGCGATCCACCAATTCGCTGACGCCCTCGTTCTTGCTGGCAGAAATGGGCACCACCGGGATGCCCAGCGCCTCCTCCAGGCACTTTATATCGATGCTGCCGCCCGAAGAGGTTACCTCGTCCATCATATTCAGCGCCAACACCATTGGCAGCCCCAATTCTATCACCTGAAGCGTTAAATACAGGTTGCGTTCAATGTTGGTGGCATCCACGATGTTGATGACGGCGTCCGGCTTGCCCTGAATCAGAAAGTCGCGCGTCACCACCTCCTCCGCCGTATAGGGAGAAAGCGAATAAATGCCGGGCAGATCCACCACCGTAGCATCCTTTGCCTTTTTGATTACGCCTTCTTTTTTCTCCACCGTAACGCCCGGAAAGTTGCCTACATGTTGGTTGCTGCCTGTCAGTTGGTTAAACAGCGTGGTCTTGCCGCAGTTTTGGTTTCCAATCAATGCAAAGACCATTTTCATTTCCCCTCTTCCGGCCAAGCCGTGCCATCCTTTTGCCAGTTTGCCTGAATCCCGTTCTTTTCTCTATGTCCATGGCGGCGTCCACGGCCTGCCGCATGGGGCGGGCGGGATGCCGGCGCTTTGGTGGATACCGTCTTGTCGGATACAATCTCTATTTTTCTGGCGTCCTCGGCGCGGATTGTCAGCTCATAACCGCGCAAATGCAGCTCGATGGGATCGCCCATCGGCGCCATTTTGCGCACCGTCACCCTCGTTTTGGGCGTCAACCCCATATCCAGCAAGCGTCTGCGCAGCGCGCCCTCGCCGCCGACCGTCGCAATCACGCCGCTGTCTCCAATATGTAGCTCATCCAAAGTCATCTTTTCTGCCCCCATCCAAGGTAAGCGTTAGCCTAGACTTACATTCTACTCACGCTCTTTGCGCCTGTCAACCGCCCCGATACGTCTGCGCTGCCCTTGTCCCCTTTCTATGCTATGCGCGGTTTGTCCTCTATTTGCCTGCCGACGCATAAAAAAAGCGGCAAGCTTTGCCTGCCGCTTTTTCTCTTATTCGTTTTTCCTCCGGCCAGGTGCGATGGGCGCGATGCCGCCCGCTGTTGTCAAGAAAAGTGCCGTTCAAACAGCTCGCTTTGAGATAAAAGCTGCTCGATGGTTTCGCATCCCAGCCGTCTCAACAATTCTACCACATACGGGTTTTCCATCGGGGTCTGGTATGGCGCTTCGGCGGCATATCTGTCCACGTTTTTCGTGCCTTCCTGCCTATCCACAATGGCGCGCGGCCCGCCTACGCAGCCGCCCACGCAGCCCATACCCTCCAAAAAATTGGCGGAAATTTCTCCGTTTTGCAGCTGATCCAATAGCGCGCGGCAGCCCGGTACGCCGTCTGCCTGCACCGCGCGCACCTGAACTGGGTCGTCCGGGCGCAGCCGTTTGACAGACGCCTTGACCGCTTGGCTTACCCCGCCCGTTCTGGCGTAGATCCGCCCGGCCGCGGAGGAATGGTCCTTGTCGTCCTCTGCCAGCGTCTCCGGATGAATCTTTGCAAACGCAAACAGATCCTCCACCTCCCGGAAGGTCAGCACAAAATCCACTGCATCCTTGATATCCTCTTCGCGCGCCTCCGCCTTTTTGGCCAGGCAGGGGCCGATGAATACCGTCATCGCGTTTTCATGCAGCCGCTTGATCACCCGCCCGCATGCCACCATCGGAGAGACCGAGCCCGGCACATGCGGAATCAGCTGCGCGTACACCTTGCGGATCATCGAGATCCACAGCGGGCAGCAGCAGCTTGTCAGCAAAAAATCGCGGTCGGTATGGATGTTGGCGTCGAATTCCAGCGCCTCTTTCATTGTCAGAATGTCCGCAAAGGCTGCCACCTCCACCATGCCTTGAAACCCCAGCTGCTTAAACGCCGTGCGCAGCTGCCCCGGCGTGGCCTTTCCAAACTGCCCCAAAAACGCAGGGGCCACCATGGCGTATACCGGGCCGGTGTGTTCTTTCATACGCAGCAGCATGGCCGGCGTATCCCGGCTGGCCAGCAGCTGCTCGCCCTGGCAGGCGTCGATGCACGCTTCGCATCCGGTACAGGCCTTTGGGTCGATGATGATCTTCCCCGTTTCGTCTCTGCGAATCGCTTGGTACAGGCACGCCTTTTGGCAGGGGGAAGTGTCTTCCTCCCGGCAGGTACACGCTCCCCGATGCCATACCGGCGCATATGCCTCTGGGTGCAATAGGCAATCCAGCTGCTCATGGCGCTTGGGCAGCACGCCTTTTTTCCCCGTCAGCGCCGCTTTGGTCAATGTCTGGTAGAGTTGTTCAATGCTTTGGTCTTGTCTGTTCACCGGTTCCACTCCTTTGGGGCAAGCACCTCCATGTGCAGCGCCTGCATGGCCAAAAGCGCCCTTTTTTGGTCGCTTTCCGTTGGGCTGGCCACGCAGCGGGCGTCTATGCGAATGCGCGCGTTTGGGCAGGCGGCCTGGGCCAGGATGGCGTTGGAAAGCACGCATAAATGCGTAGAAACGCCTACGAACTCCATCTCTGCAAACTGCCTCTCCTCCAGGTATTTGGCTAGCTTCAGGCTGCCAAACGTCTGCTTTTCAAACGCCGGCGTCGTGCCGTCCAAACAGCGGGCCACCGCGCCGTACAGCGCGCAGCCCTCCGTATTTTCCACACAATGCATAGGCGGCTGGTTTTCTCCTGCCTTCCCTGTGGCAGGCGGGTGCTTGTCCAGCGTAAATAGTACCTCTACCCCCTGCTGTTTTGCGGCATCTATCTTCTCCACGATGGGCCGCTCCAGCGTCAGCGCTTTGGCAAACCCCATCGAACCCGTCACAAAATCATTCTGATAATCCACTACGATTAGCGCACGGCGTCCGTTTGGTTGCATGGCATCCCTTCCCTTGCCAAATCATCCAGCTGACAGAGCCAGCCGGCAGCGCTGGCGTCGCTGGGCATGCGCCAATCTCCCCGCGGAGACAGCGACACCGTGCCCACCTTGGGTCCATCCGGCATGGCGGAGCGCTTAAACTGCTGGGCGAAAAACCGGCGGTAAAAACAGCGCTCCCAATGCAAAATGGTCTGCGGCGCATACTGCGTTTCAAACGCCTTTGCCGCCATGCGAAAAATCTTTTTGGGGGAAAAGCCCCATCTCATCATGTAATATAGGAAAAAATCATGCAGCTCATACGGGCCTACCAGGTCCTCCGTTTTTTGTGCAATTTCCCCCTTGTCTGCCGGCAGCAGCTCCGGGCTGACCGGCGTTTCGTAGATATCCTGCAACACCTTGCGCAGCGCCATGGATTCGGCATGCTCTGCTTCATACTGCACCAGATAGCGCACCAGCGTCTTGGGGATGGCGGCATTTACGCCGTACATCGACATCTGATCGCCGTTGTATGTGGCCCAGCCCAGCGCCAGTTCAGACAAATCGCCCGTACCTATGACCAAGCCTTCCGTTTGGTTGGCCAGGTCCATCAATACCTGCGTGCGTTCACGGGCCTGCGCATTTTCATACACCGCATTGCGAACCGACTCTTCATGGCCGATGTCCTCAAAATGGCTTCGCACGGTGCGCGCGATCTCCACGGTGCGGAATGTCACGCCCAGCGCGCTGCATAGCGCCTCGGCATTGGATCTGGTGCGCAGCGTCGTGCCAAAGCACGGCATGGTCACCGCCAGGATATCCGTGCGCGGCCTGCCCAAAAGATCCATCGCATGGGCCGCTGCCAGCAGCGCCAAGCAGGAATCCAGCCCGCCGGAAATGCCTACCACCGCCGTCTTTGCGCCGGTGTGTGCCAGCCTTTTTTTCAGCCCATGTGCCTGTATGTTCAGAATATACCGGCAGCGCGCTGCGCGGTCCGCCGCGCCGTCTGGCACAAAGGGATGCGGCGAAATGGGCCTGGAAATCTCGGCGTGCGCCATCGGCATGGAAAACGGCACTACCTCGTATCCCTCCCTTTGGCAAGCCGGGTAGGTCGTCATGCGCTGCCGCTCCTTTTCCAGACGCTGCACGTCGATTTCCGCCACTGCCATGGCGTCGTCAAACGGCGGGCTTTCAGCCAGCACCGCGCCGTTTTCCGCTATCAGATGATGGCCGGCAAACACCAGATCCGTCGTAGACTCCCCTTCGCCTGCATCCGCGTACACATAGCCCGCAATCAGCTTGGCGGATTGCGCCGCCACCAGCTGCCTGCGAAACGCATCCTTGCCGATTACCTCGTCGCTGGCAGATAGGTTCGCGATCACCGTGGCCCCGGCCATGGCATGGCGGATAGAGGGCGGGGCCGGTACCCACAGATCCTCGCAGATCTCTACGCCCAGCGTAAACGACGGCAGCTCTTCGCAACAAAACAACAGCTTTTGGCCAAAGGGCACTGCGCCGCCTTCCCAGGCGAGCCGCCCGTTTTGCTGCGGCGTCGGCATAAAATGCCGCCGTTCATAAAATTCGCCATAGTTTGGCAGATGCGTTTTGGGCACTACCCCCAGCAGTTTGCCGCGGTATACCACTGCCGCGCAGTTATACACCTTGCCCTCCCATTGCATTGGCAGGCCAACGATGGTCAGCACGCTGCACGCATGGCTAAACGCTGCCAGCTCCGACAGCGCCCGCTTGGCCTGGTCTATCAAGCTCTGCTGCAAAAACAGATCCTGGCAGGTATACCCTGTCAGGCACAATTCCGGCAGCACCAACAGCTGTGCGCCCCTTTCCCCTGCCTGCTGCATGGTCTTTTGTATCTGCGCGGCATTGTACTGGCAATCCGCCACGCGGATCTCCGGCGAGGCAGCCGCCGCCTTGATCCATCCATCCCACATGTATATCGCCTCTCTTTTCTTTTATTTTCTTAATTTAAATTATATTTTATCATAAACACTCTTGTCCGCACCGCTTATTCTTTCCATAAAAAAAGCCTTTACACAAAGGCTTTTCTTTTCTTATAAAATGCTTTGGATAAAATCTTTCACCCGCTGGTCTTTTGGGCTGCCAAACATCTCTTGGGGCGGGCCTTGCTCGATAACGCGTCCTTCGCCCATAAACAGCACCTTGTCCGCCACCTCTCTGGCAAATCCCATCTCGTGGGTCACGATGATCATCGTCATTTTCCCTTTGGCCAGCTCCTTGATGACGGCCAGCACCTCGGCCGTCAGCTGTGGGTCCAAAGACGAAGTGGGCTCGTCAAACAGCAGCATATCCGGGTCCATCATCAGCGCGCGTGCAATGGCCACGCGCTGCTTTTGCCCGCCGGACAGCTCGCTGGGGTGCGCATCCGCCTTGTCCGCCAGGCCCACCAGTTTCAGCTTTTCTTTGGCGCGCGCTACGGCCTGCTGCTTGTCCTCTTTTTTCACCGTCATCGGCGCGCCAATGAGGTTGCCCATCACCGTCATGTGCGGAAACAGATTAAAGCTTTGGAATACCATCCCCATCTTTCCGCAGATGCGCCGTGCCGTCTTATCCTCTGCATACCGGCCGTTTTGGATCAGCGGCTCCCCTTCAATGAGCACATCGCCGCCGTCCGCCTTTTCCAGGTCGATCAAGCAGCGCAGCATCGTGCTTTTGCCCGCGCCGGAATAGCCGATCACCGCCACCGTCTCTCCCTTGTCCACGGTAAAGGAAACGTCCTTTAATACCTGTTCGCTCCCAAAGGCCTTTTGCAGCCCCTTGACCTCGATCATATGCATGGCGTCTCCTCCTTAATAGCTGTATTTCTTTTCCAAATACTGAAATAGCTTGGTCAGCCCATAGGTCATCAGCAAATAAAACGCTGCCGCGACTAGATACGCCGTCGCGTTTACATCTCGGTTTACCGACGCCTTGGCAAAATACAAGATCTCCGTCACCCCGATGGCCGTCACCAGCGCCGTATCCTTAACCAGCGTGATGCATTCATTGCTCACCGGCGGCAGGCATACCTTGAGCATCTGCGGGATCACAATCTTGGTCGTGGTCTGCCATTTGGAATAGCCCAGCACCTTGGCCGCCTCATACTGCCCCTTGTCTACCGACAGGATGCCGCCGCGGAAAATTTCGCAGAAATAGGCGGCATAGTTGAGGATAAACGCCAAAATGGCGGCCTGGAACCGGTCCATCACCAGATAATCCCCAATGCCCGGCAAAAACGTGATGCCGTAGCAGAAGAAATAGAGCTGCAAGAGCAGCGGCGTGCCGCGCATCACCCAAACATACGCACCCACTACGCCTTTTAATACCTTGCTCCGCCCCACGCGCGTAAAGCTGAGCAGCAATCCAATCGGGATGGATACCAGCACCGTGATAAAGAACAAGCTTACGGTATATTTCAGCCCGCCTGCCAAGCTTCCGCACAGCTGCAAAAGATAGTCTGCACTCATAATCGGTTCAAAACTCCTTTACAGGCAAAAGTTTCCAGAGAGTCTCTGGAAACTTAGCCTCTTGTATTTCTCCTTTGTGGATAGGCAGATTATTGCGCCTGCTCCGCATCCTTGCTGATCAGGTAACGGCCTACTACCTCGTCAACCACAAACGCATCGATGCGCCCAGCCTTCAGTTCGGAAAATACCGTTACATTGTCCGCCAGCTCCACCAGCTCAGACAGCTCTTTAGACACCGGGTTTGCGTTGAGCGCATCCAGCGCGGAAGAGCCCTTTTGCAGGCCAACCCGTTTTTCTTTCAGGTCCGCTGCCGTCTTGATCTCAGAGCCTTCCGGCACGATCACAATCTGCTTGTTGGCAATGTACGGCTTTGCAAAGTACATGGCCGCCACGCGCTCGTCCGTGATGCTCAGCCCGTTCCACAGGCAGTCCACACGGCCGGTTTCCAGTTCTAGCTCTTTGGAATCCCAGTCAATGGGCTGGATGGCCAGCTCTACGCCCATGCGCTTGGCCACCTCGGTTGCCAGGTCGATATCAAAACCTACCACCTGGTCGTTTTCATCGCGGAAGCCCATCGGCGGGAAGCTGTCGTCCAGGCCCAGGATCAAGGTGCCCTTGTCCTTTACCTTTTGCAGGGAATCGTCATCTGCCGCCGCAGTGCTCTCTTCCAAATAGGCCTCATCCTTTAAGAGGATATCCTCCCCAAACCATTTTTGGGAAATCTCTGCCGCCGTGCCGTCCTCAATCATAGCATCCAGCTGCTTTTGTACCTCCAGGCCCAGCGCCACATCTGTATTGCGGAACCCGATGCCGTATTGCTCTGCCCCCAGATCTTCTTCCAGCACAACATAGCCTGTCGCTTCTTGCTTTTTGCCGCAGCCCGTCAGCAGCGTGCCCAGCATCAGGACCGCCATCAGCAGGCCCAGTGTTTTCGTCGTTTTCTTCATTGTTTGATCCTCTCCCTTGATAACGCTTTAGCATACTACTGTGTTAGTATACTATACATTTTCCAATTAGGCTAGAGGAAATTTCATTTTTTTGTGTAAAATTGGATTTCGCATCGGTTTTCCATGGCCTCCTGCGCAGCATTTTCAGCCATTCACCGCTTTTGCAATCCATAAAAAAATCAGCCCTGTCAAATCAAAGACAAGGCTGATTGAATCTTCATTGTATCATAGAGGTAGGATTTCCTTACAGATTCATAATGGAATTAAAGTTTTCGGAAATCTTTGCCCACGGAATCATGCTATCCAACCAGTAGAACATTCTGGATCCATACAGATGGATCTTTTTGGACAGCTCTACCAATTCAGCATAATCTTTGCATTCCAAGTACGCATCGCCGACTTTCTGCAACAGATCAGCAAATTCGCCCATTCCGAAGGAAACGCGGAAAGCACCTGCATTTGCTTTGATGCTATCGCTGGCAATTTGTTTGTAGGTCTCCAAATCGCCCTTTTCCGCCTGGCCCCAAGCCACAAAGTTATAAGCGTTTCTGCAAACGACTTCGATTTCCTGATATGCGCCAACCCATACTGAAAAATGTTTTCCGTTTTTCGCATTTCTTTTGAAGATATTGTCTATCTCAGCGGGTTTCGTATTCCACAGCTTTGCAAAGCTATCGTCGATTTCTTTCATTACTGCTTTTACCATGGTCGTTCTCTCCTTTTCCCTTACACATTCACTACTTCAAACGTGATCGGTTGTCCTTGGTTCTTCCAGGCTGTACGAGCAACTTCTTGGAAGCCCGGCAATGAGTCTTCTTCGATTTTCGCAAAGTTCGGACAATCTGCTACCGGGATTACGTCGCCAAAGAAGATCGCGATCGTATGCTTTTGTGCATAGAAGCATACATTGCCCGGATCCTGATCAAAGACAGGATTTTCCTTTGCTTCGTAGAAATACGGAGCGGGGCACATCACTTCTTCGTTTACAACCTTTGCCGCATGCATGACGGTATGGATCGGGCCATACTCTTTCATTTGCGCAATGGTCTTCGGTGCCTTATCCTGCAGCAATTTTGCATAAAATTCTTTGCCGCCTACAGTGATCTTGAGTTTTTCCAAAATGATACCCTCCTCATCATAATGATCATTGCATGATACGAACGATTTCCTCATATACTATATCACAAAAAAAGCTCTTGAGCACATAAAATTTCAAAAAATCAAATATTTATTCAGAAAATATTCATCCCTTGTTCCTGTGCTCGATTGTCTGCTATACATAGGATGTCTTCTTCAAGACGAGATGATCCACAGACGGATTTATTGTCCTCCCCCTTGTCCGTTGAAAAAATTATCCCCGCATTGAAGAAACCAGCAAACCGTTTTGAGAAAATATTTCTGCAGAATAGGGATTGTCTGGCATACTTTTGCCCGATAAAATCAAATGCCCCGTTGCAGTGCGCTCTCGCTTGGAAGAGCGTCCTTACAAAGCACTTGTTTATCCTCATTATAAATGTATGATGTTCCCCCACTCTTACAAAAATATTTCCATCGGCAAACGTGGCAAATGTGATTTTGAAATCATAACAATTTATCTTTTATAAGGAATATTTATGCACCTCTACAAACCAAGCGTATAAGGAGGTTCCCATTGATTCTTGCCGCCTGCCCCGCTTTTCCCGTTTCCTGGCATATTCTATTATTGCGTTTTCTTTGAGAAATAAAAAAAGGCCAATGGCCTTTTTTATTCATTGAGCTGCAACTCTACCGGGCAGTGATCGCTTCCCAACTGCTGGGTATGGATGATGCTGTCGTTGATCTGATCTTTCAACCGCTCCGATACCAAAAAATAATCTATACGCCATCCCGCATTGTTCTGGCGCGCTTTGAACCGATAGCTCCACCATGAATAGATGCCCTCCGCTTCAGGATACAGCCAACGGAACGTATCGACAAACCCGGCCGAAAGCAGCTCTGTCATCTTGCCCCGTTCCTGGTCGGAAAAGCCCGCATTGCCGCGGTTGGTTTTTGGGTTTTTTAGGTCGATTTCCTCATGGGCAACATTCATATCCCCACAAATGATCACCGGTTTTTTCTGATCCAACATGCAGACATACTCACGAAAATCATCTTCCCACTGCATGCGATAGTCTATACGCTTAAGCTCGTTTTGCGCATTGGGCACATAAACATTGACCAGATAATAGGATGCAAACTCTAGCGTAATGGCACGCCCTTCGCCGGTGTGCTCCGGTTTGTGCAGATCATAGGAAACCGAAAGCGGCTCTTGTTTGCAAAATACCGCCGTGCCGGAATATCCCTTTTTCTCCGCGCTGTTCCAGTATTGGTGATAACCTTCCAGCGGCACCTCTGCCTGGCCTTGCTGCATTTTGGTTTCCTGTATGCAGAACACGTCCGCCTGCTGGTCTCGGAAAAACTCCAAAAACCCTTTTGTCATACAGGCTCTTAGCCCATTGACGTTCCAAGAAATCAGCTTTTGCATCGCATCCTCCTTTTTTATACCGCCGGCTCTACAGGCTCCATGCCTTCCAAATTTTCCAGCACTTGTCCCTTTTCCAGGTTTTTGAAATACTTGCGGTCCACGAATCGGTACATGATCAGGCACACGACAAACGCCACGACCTCTGCAATCGGAAACGCCCACCATACCGCATTGACGCCGATGGTATGCGCAAACAGGTACGCTACCGGCAGCAGCACGCCCACCTGGCGCGCAATGGAAAGGATCATGCTCAGCACCCCGTTGCCCACCGCCTGGAACACCGACGACATCACAATGCCCACCGCCGCAAACAGGAAGCTGACGCTGATTTCGCGCAGCGCAATGCAGCCCATGCTCATCATATCCGGCGACGCGTTAAACATCCGCAAAAATACATCTGGGAACAGCTGGAACAGCAGCACGCCCACCGCCATGATGGCCAACGCAAAAAGGATGGCATAGCGGATGGTGCCCTTGATGCGCTTAGGCTTTCTGGCGCCAAAGTTGTAGCCTACGATGGGAATCATGCCGTTGGTCAGCCCAAAGACAGGCATAAAGATAAAGCTTTGCAGCTTAAAGTATACGCCGAATACGTTGACCGCTACCGCCGTAAACGACATCAAGATCTTGTTCATACCGATGTTCATCACAGAGCCGATGGCCTGCATCACGATGGACGGCACGCCCACCTTATAAATTTCGCCGATGATGCGTCCATTGAGCCGAAACCCCTTAAAGCTCATGGATACCTCATGGTTTTTCTTATGGTTAAAATAGATGCCCAGGCCCATCGCCACAATCTGGCCAACAACGGTTGCAATCGCCGCGCCCGCTACGCCCATGGCCGGCAGGCCGAACCATCCAAAAATAAAAATAGGATCCAGGATGATGTTGGTAATGGCGCCTGCGCCCTGCATCAGCATGTTGTAAATGGTAATGCCCGTGGCCTGCAAAATGCGCTCCATCGCCACCTGCACGAATACGCCGATGCTGAAAACCGTACAGATGCCCAGGTATTGCTTGCCCATTTCAATGATGGTCTCATCCGCGGTAAACGCGCGGAAAAACATCTCCGAAAAAAACAGGCCAAACAGCGCAAACGCCAAAGAGCTTACCACGCATAAAAATACGCCGTTGGTGGCCGCCGCATTGGCGTCCTCATACCGCTTTTCGCCCAGCCGGCGGCTCAAAAGCGAATTGATGCCGACGCCCGTGCCCACCGATACCGCGATCATCAGCGTCTGCACCGGGAATGCCAGCGATACCGCCGCCAGCGCCTGCTCGCCAATCTGCGCAACAAAGATGCTGTCCACCACGTTGTACAAGGCCTGTACAAACATCGAAATCATGATGGGAAGCGACATATTCACCAACAACTTGCCTACAGGCATCACGCCCATCTTGTTTTCTTTTCTCGTTCCTTCCAAATTCTTTCCTCCCTAGCCCCGTTTCGATCCCCCGGCCGCGCCTGTTTGCGCCGCTGTTTTCAAAACAAAATTGAATAAACCCCTCTTGTACACCTGGAATTCCAAGGACAGGGGAGTTTACAATCAGCCCGTTTCCCGCCGTTTTTAGACGCGGGGTTTGTATGCTTTTGTCCAATACGGTTATTTGACATGTTATCATAAACGATTCATAATGTAAATAAAGTAGGGAAAAGCTTTGCAATCGCAGGCGTATGAAAGCGAGGGATTCTCTCATCATGAGTAAAAAAATCATCACCATTTCCAGGCAGTATGGCAGCGGCGGGCGTTTGATCGCGCAGCGGCTTTCGGAAAAGCTGGGCGTTCCGTTTTACGACCGCGCGCTCATCGAGATAGCCGCCAAGGAAAGCGGCTATGAAGCCGAGCTGTTTGAAAACCTCGGCGAACAGCACAATAGCAATTGGTTCTATAACCTTTCCCTGTTTGGCAACAGCACCGCCATGCAGGATCTGCCTTTGAACGATAAGATCTTTTTGGCGCAGGCCAGCGTCATCCGCAAGGTTGCAGACCAAGGCAGCTGCGTGATTGTTGGGCGCTGCGCCGATTATGTGCTGCGCGATCGAAAAGACTGCGTCAACGTCTTTATCCATTCCGATTTGACCAGCCGTATCAAGCGCGCTACCGAGCAATACGGGCTTTCCCCCGTCAAAGCAGGAGACGAGATCAATAAAATCGATAAGCAGCGCGCCACCTATTACCGCTACTATTCGGAGAAAAAATGGGGTCGCGCGGAAAACTATGACCTTTCCGTATACAGCGACAGCATCGGCCTAGAGGCTTGCACCGACCTAATTCTCTCGTTTGTGGATATGAAGCTGAGCCATCACGACTAACCAACGGCAGTTCTTCTCAAAAAGGAGCGGTCAACCGCTCCTTTTTGTATGCCTGCCCATTGCGCCACCCACCGATGCGGCGCTATACTAAACCGTAAAACTTCTGCTGGAAAGGGCGCTTTTTATGAGATCTCGTCAACCGCTTCGGGCGCTTTTGGCGCAAAAATACCGTTACCGGCTTGTCCTGCAGGCCATTGTGATTGGCGCTGTGGCCGGGCTTGTGTCCGTAGCCTACCGCTTTGCGTTATCCTACGGGGAATCGATCTGCCGGTTCTTCTTCGGCTGGGCGCAGAGCCCCTGGCGCATCGTTTTGTTGTTTGCCGGTCTTCTGTGCCTCGGCTTTGTTGTCGGCTGCATGGCGAAAAAAGAACCCATGATCAAGGGCAGCGGCATCCCACAGGTCGAGGGCCAGCTGTTGGGGTATTTTGATTTCAGCTGGTGGAAGGTGCTTGTGCAAAAATTCATCGGGGGCTGTTTATCCATCTTGGGCGGCCTGTCCCTGGGGCGCGAAGGCCCCTCTATCCTCCTGGGGGCATGCTGCGGCAAAGGGGCTGCACAGCTTCAGGGCCGCAACCGTACCGAGGAAAAATATCTCATCACCTGCGGCGCCTGCGCCGGCCTGGCCGCCGCTTTCAACGCGCCGCTGGCCGGCGTATTGTTTGCCTTGGAGGAGGTGCACCGCAACTTTAACCCCAAGGTGTTGCTCAGCGCCATGGCGGCCGCCATTACCGCCGATGTGGTGTCCAAGCTGTTTTTCGGCATGGGCAGCACCTTTGCCGTGGCGCCCGTGCAGCTTTTGCCCCTTTCCTACTATCTGCTTCTCATCGCCTTTGGCGCGGCGCTAGGCCTGTTCGGCGCTTTTTATAACAAAACGCTGCTCTTCAGCCAGCGTCTCTATGCAAAGCTGTCCCTTTCGCAGCCTGTGAAAATGATGATCCCCTTTGCCTTCGCCGGTCTGTTCGGGCTGTTTTTGCCGCAGGTGCTGGGCGGCGGCCACGGCATGATCGAATCTCTGCTGCACGGCCAATATACCCTGGGGCTCATCGTCATTTTGCTTGTCGGCAAATTTGTCTTTTCCATGATCAGCTACGGCAGCGGCGCGCCGGGCGGCATCTTCTTCCCGCTGCTCGTGCTGGGCTCGCTTTCCGGTGCGCTGTTTGGGCAGCTGGCCATCCATCTCGGCGTTGTACCGGGTGCCTATGCCGTCAATTTCATGCTGCTGGGCATGGCGGGGATGTTTACCGCCATCGTGCGCGCCCCGCTCACCGGCATCATCCTCATCGTGGAAATGTCCGGCTCTTTGACCCAGCTGCTCAGCCTGTCGCTGGTTTCCATCTGCGCATATCTTGTCGCCGATCTATGCCGCAGCAAGCCGGTGTATGAATCGCTGTTGGAAAACCTCCATCCCTCTCAGCAAAGCGTCGCGCAGCCCGGAGAGCGCATTTTCCTGGATCTGCCTGTGCACTACGGCAGCTTTGTCAGCCAGCCGGAGGAGTTCGGTGACGGGTTCTTCAAGGCGCGGGCCATTGACGATCGCATCGGCTGCGCTATTATGCTGGAGCTGCTGAAAGAGGAACTCCCCCTGGATGTGACCTTTGCCTTTACGGCTCAGGAAGAGG
>OIWS01000177.1_pt1 | contig 86656 bp, 100 predicted proteins | sample 1587611 | NCBI WGS metagenome assembly OIWS01 (sample SAMEA3888919, study PRJEB22519) | human gut metagenome | biome: human gut; feature: human-associated habitat; material: faeces | place: Denmark | collected 2010 | reverse complement strand
CCTTTTCTCCCCCTTCTTTTCCGGCAAGGCGGAAAAGAAGGGGCCGCCGGAGGCATGACCAGCTTGCAAGTATTCACGTCATCTTCCTCTGACAGCGCAGTACCGCCCGGCCATGCAGATGCACAGCCGGGCGGCAGACAGTTTTTTTCTTATTCCGCAAGCGCGGCGCGCAGAACGGGGTTTCTTGCCGCCTGCACCTCGTCGAGACGGCGGACAGGCGTGTTGTGCGGCGCGGTGTGGAGCGCTTCGGGGTCCTCATGCGCGAGGCGGGCAAGTGAACGGAAGACCTCGATCGCCTCGTCCATGGTGGCCTTGGATTCCGTTTCCGTCGGCTCGACCATGAGCGCCTCGTGGACGATCAGCGGGAAATACATTGTGGGCGGATGAATACCGTTGTCAAGCAGGCCCTTGGCGATATCAAGCGCGGAAACACCGGTTTCTTTATGCAGCCGATCCAGCGTCATGACAAACTCGTGCATACAGGGGCCGGGGTAGGCCATGTCGTAGATATCCTGCAGCGCGGCCATCATATAATTCGCGTTCAGAACCGCGTTGCGGCCCACCTCATACACGCCCTCCCGGCCAAGCATGGTCAGATAGGCGAACGCCTTGACGACGACGAGGAAATTCCCGTAGAAATCCCGCACCCGGCCAACGGACTGCGCAGGCTGCGCAAAGCGGAAGCCGCTTTCGGTCTTTTCCGGGATGGGGCCGGGCAGGAACGGCGCGAGGAACGCCTTGCAGCCCACAGGGCCGGAACCCGGCCCGCCGCCGCCGTGCGGCGTGGCAAAGGACTTATGCAGATTCAGGTGGATGCAGTCAAAGCCCATGTCGCCCGGACGAACGACGCCCATGACGGCGTTCAGATTCGCGCCGTCATAATAGCACAGACCGCCCGCGTCGTGGATGATCTTCGTGATTTCGAGGATGTTCTTGTCGAAGATGCCGACCGTATTGGGGTTCGTGAGCATCAGTCCCGCCGTCTGCGGCCCGACGGCGGCGCGGAGCGCCGCGAGATCGACGCAGCCGTCTGCACCGGACGGGATATTGACCACGCGGAAGCCCGCCATGACGGACGAGGCCGGATTCGTGCCGTGGGCGGAGTCCGGGACGATGATCTCTGTCCGGGCCGCGTCGCCCCGTGCGAGGTGATACGCCTTGATGAGCAGCAGGCCGGTAAACTCGCCGTGCGCGCCTGCGGCGGGCTGGAGCGTGAACGCGTCCATGCCGGTCACTTCTCCGAGCAGCTTTCCGGTTTCATACAGCAGCTCCAGCGCGCCCTGCGCCGTCTGCTCCGGCTGGAGCGGATGGAGCCGCGCAAAGCCCGGCAGCGCCGCAAGTGCTTCGTTGACCTTGGGATTATACTTCATCGTGCACGAACCCAGCGGATAGAATCCGTCGTTCATGCCGTGGACGCGGTGCGACAGCGCGGTATAGTGCCGGATAAGCTCATTTTCGCTCACCTGCGGCAGGCGCAGCGGCTTTTTGCGCGCCGGCGCCAGCGTCACGACGGGCACGTCGCACGCGGGAAGCAGTGACAGGCCGTGGCCGGGCGCGCCCTGTTCAAAGATCGTCTTCATCGGCCGCTCACCTCCTGCAAAAGCCCGATCACATGGTCGAGCGTTTTCTTATCTGTCAGCTCCGTCACGCACCAGAGAATTCCGCTCTCCACCGGCAGGCCGCCCAGAATCCCGTGCGCCTCCAGCACTTCCAGCGTCCGCTCGGGGCACGGGCAGGCAGTGACAAACTCGTGGAAGAATTCGCCGGGATAGACGCGCTTCCAGCCAAGTACCTCTTCGAGCCGCTGCGCAAAATAATGCGCGCGGGACGTGCAGAGCGCCGCGGCCTGCCGCAGTCCGGCTTCGCCCATGGCGGCAAGATAGACGGCGGCGGTCAGCGCGCAGAGCTGTTCGTTCGAGCAGATGTTGGACGAGGCCTTTTCCCGGCGGATGTGCTGCTCCCGCGCGGAAAGCGTGAGGACATAGCCGGTCTTCCCCTCCGTGTCGTGCGTCTGACCGACGATGCGGCCGGGGAGCTTACGCATCATGGCGCTCGTCGCGGTCATAAATCCGAGGTACGGGCCGCCGAAGGCCGTGTCGAGGCCAAGGGGCTGACCTTCGCCGACGGCGATGTCCGCGCCGCACTCGCCGGGCGTTTTCAAAACTGCCAGCGAAATGGGGTTCACGCCCATGATGTATTTGGCCCCGGCTGCGTGCGTGATCTCGCCGAGCAGCTCCGCGTCCTCCAGCAGGCCGAAGAAATTCGGCTGCTGGACATAGAAGCAGGCGGCATCCGCACCGAGTATGGCGCGCAGCGCGTCCGGGTCTGTTCTGCCGTCCTTCATCGGGACGACAGTTAACTCTGTCCCGGAACCGAAGCAGTAGGTCTTCATAACGCCGAGGACGTTCGGGTCGACCGCTGCGGAGACGTAGGCCTTTGTGCGTTTGCGGTCGCGGCACATGGGGATGGCCTCTGCGGCGGCAGTTCCGCCGTCATAAACGCCCGCATTGGACACGTCCATGCCGGTCAGCTCACAGAGCATGGTCTGGTACTCGAAAATTCCCTGTAAAATGCCCTGGCTGATCTCGGCCTGATAGGGCGTATAGGCCGTCACAAATTCCTCGCGGGTCACGACAGCCTTGACCGCCGCGGGGATATAATGCCGGTAGCTGCCCGCGCCGCGCAGACAGGTTTTGAACACGCGGTTCCGCTCTGCCAGCGCCGAGACGGCCTCAAGCGTTTCCAGCTCGCTCCTTCCGGGCGGCAGATCCAAGTATCCGTCCAGATACATCTGCTGCGGCACGTCCCGGAACAGATCTTCTACGGACGATACGCCGATCGTCCGCAGCATCTGCTCCCGCTCCGCAGCTGTCGTCGGGACAAAGGTGCCCATCAGTGCTCCTCCTTCGTGAACGCCTCATATTCCTCCGCGCTCAGAAGCTCGGAGAAGTCCGTGATATGCTCGATCTTCATGATCCACGCCTCATAGGGGTCGGAGTTCAGAAGCTCGGGAGAATCGTCCAGCTCCTCGTTGACCTCGGCGATCACACCGGTCACGGGGCTCATAACGTCGGACACGGCCTTGACGGATTCGACGTCGCAGGCCGTTTCGCCCGCAAGCACCTCGTCGCCGGGCTCAGGCAGATTGACGTAGACCAGATCGCCCAGCTCGCTCTGGGCAAAGTCCGTGATGCCGACAAGAGCGGTCGTGTCGTCGAGCATCTTGACCCATTCGTGGTCGCGGGAATACTTCAGTTCAGCGGGAAAATTCATAATTTGTTCCTCCAATTCTGTTTTGTGGGGTTGATTGGTTGAGTTGGTGGGGAGAGAAAAGGGGCGCTGGATATGCTTCGCCATATTTGCAGGCAGTGCGGATTCGCACAGTATAGTAGGGGCCGATGCCCACATCGGCCCGTTGGGAAGCTGCGAATTCGCCGAAGATTTTCGTAAAACGCGGTGCAATCTGCCGGGCCGATGTGTACCGGCAAGCGGCAGACCCACATCCGTAACGCTCCTTCGTCGCGAACGGCTGTGACCGGCATCGGCCCCTACACTGAGCAGGCAAATTTCTGATAAAGTGTACTCTATCCGCTCAGATCCCCGTAGCCTCGGCCAGGGCGGAAATGAGCTTTTCCGTTTCTGCGTCGGAGAAGCAGTAGCGCATATCGGTGAAGCCCTCGCGCAGGCGGGCAGCTTCCTCCCGGACGTCCGCATTGCGCAGGATGCAGTCGGCGATCAGGTGCGCAAGGTGCGCAAACTGCTCCCTGCCGAAGCCGAAGCGGGTCATTTCGTTTACGCCCATGCGCAGCGCGCCGGAGGCAGTGAAGCCCTCCTCGTCGGGCGTGGCCTGATAGTTGCAGATGATGTTGTTCTCCTCGAGCCGCTTCGCGATCTCCGGGCCTCTGGCGTAGCCGACGCGGACGATGACCTGATGCGTCTCGGTGTAGCCCACGGCCGGGTCGCCCGCCACGTCAAGCCCCTCGGCCTTCAGGCTGGCGGCGAAGCTCTTCGCGTTCTCGATCACGGCCCTCTGGTATTCGTCCTTGAAGGCGTTCATTTCATACGCGGCCATCAGCTGGCCGAGCAGCGTTCCGAGGTGATGGTTGGAGACACTGCCGGGGAAGGCGCGCGTTTCGATCGTCTCCCAGAGGCCCCATTTGAGGTCCTCCGGCTTGTAATTCACGCCGATCACGCCGCGCTGCGGGCCGAAGAAGGTCTTGTGCGTCGAGCCGGTGACGATCTCCGCGCCCTCTTCAAACGGCTTCTGGAAGTGGTCGCCGATCAGGCCCAGCACATGGGCCATGTCGTACATGACGGTCGTGCGGATGCCCTGCTCGCGGATGAAGCTTACAAGCTCCGCGACCGGCTCCTTGTACAGCACCATGGACTTGCCGAAGATCACGAATTCCGGCCGGTACTGCGCAAGCAGCAGCTTTGCCGCCTCCGTGTCGATGCGGTACGGGTCGTCGGCGCAGACGGGGAAATTGACGACCATCTGCTTTTCGGTGACGGGATCGACGGCGATATAGTCGTGCAGCGCACCCATGGGCTGTGCGGACAGATGGCCGCCGCGGACGATATGGTTGTTCATGACCCAGCCGAGCCGCTGCGGCGTGCGCTTGCGGTCAACACGGTTCTTAAAGTCCATGAGCGCGGAGAAGACGGCGGTATTGGACATCTGGCCGGAGGTCACGCGCGTTTCGACCTGCGACGCGCCGAGAAACTTTTTCATCTCCTCAACGAGCAGTGCCTCGACCTCGCCGATGAAGTTTGTGCCCTGATAATAGAAGATCTCCGCGTCATAGAACGCCTTCTGCTTTTTATGCTCGGCATAGCGGTTCGACGGATCGGAGGCCGAAAGCAGGCGCACGGCGCGCGATTGTGTGTTTTCAGACGGGATGAGATTGATGCACCGGTGCTGCCGCCAGAGATGGTTCTCCTGCGCTTTTTTCAGGAGCGCGGCAGCCTTTTCGGCATACGGCGCGTCGCAGTGCGGCGCAGCCGGGGCAGGATGATCGGGCAGGATGGGACGGACATAGGGCGCGGCATCCTGTCGGATATGCCATGCGACGACCTTGGCCGGCTGCCGCTTGCCGCGAATGTCGATCTCAAGATCAAAGTCCTGGCAGATGCGCGAATCGAGATACGCAAGGCCGATGGAGCGCTTGCCCGTCTCGGAGGTGATGACCGTTTCCAGCCCCTCGCCCTCCGTCTTGAAATAGGGGATCATCGTGCCGGAGGTCACATAGCCGACGGGCTTTCCCTCTGCCCACGCGTCCTTGCTGTAGACCGGGAAGCCCTTGCGCAGAACGCCCTTGCCGGAAAGATAGACCGGCTGGATGCGGTACGGAAGATCCGCAATTGCGGAATAATCGCGGTTCATGATCCTCTGGAACGCCTCAAACTGCCGCTTCAGCGCGGCGCGGCCAATGAAATCGCCCTTTTCCTCCGCGAACGAGACGGCGAATTTGGCCAGCGGCACAGCATAGACCGGGATCTCGCCGCCAAACTCGCACTCCCCCATTTCATGGCCGTAGAGCGGCAGAGAAGCTTCCATTCGCAGCGTATCGCGCGCGCCGAGCGCGGTGGGTCTTGCCCCGAGTTCGATCAGACGGTCCCAAAAATACCGGGCGTCCCTTGATTCGCAATAGAGTTCATAGCCGATAGGTTCTCCGGTGTAGCCGGTCTTGGCGATGCGGACGGGACGGCCCTCCATGGTGAGCGTCCCCAGCGCGTTTTTGACGTTTTCCCGCGTAAGCGCCTTGCCGCCCGACAGGGTCATGAGCAGCTTTTTGGCCTCCGGGCCCTGCACGGCGATGGCGGCGTAGCAGTCGGAGACGTTGGTGAGTGTGACGTTATACCGCTCGGCCTCGCGCATCAGGTGGGCAAGATCCTTGTCGATGTTGCCCGCGTTGATGACGAGGAAATACTTTTCCGCCTCAAAGCGGTAGAGATATGCGTCGTCGATGGCGCAGCCGTTCTGGTCGGGGATGATGCAGTACTGCGCCTGATTGAGATCCAGCGCCTGCACGTTGCTGGACAGGACGTGCTGCAAAAACCGGACCATGTCCGGCCCTTCGACGTCGATACGGCCCATGTGGGACACGTCGAAAATGGCGCAGTGGCTGCGGCAGTAGAGATGTTCGGCGACGATGCCGTCCGGGTACTGGATGGGCATATCCCAGCCGCCGAAGTCGACCATCGTGGCCCCGGCGTCCAGATGGGCCTGATAGAGTACGGTTCGTTTCAGTTCGCTCATGGTGTTCCTCCCTTTTTCCTGATCTCGCGCAGGCTGTGCGCCTGCGGGTATGCAGTGCTTCGATAATCCTTATCCGCCCGGTCCGCCTCCAGCAGATCCAGCCGGTCCAGTTCCTTGAGTTTGCGGTAAATGCGCAGCCATGCGCATTCGTTTTCGGGGTTGACCTCGCAGCGGCCGTTCCGCTGTCCGCCGCACGGCCCGTGGACGAGCGATTTTGCGCACTGCGTCACGGGACAGATGCCGCCGGTCTGGCCGAGCATACAGTCGCCGCACATCCGGCAGGCCTCGCGGAAGACGCCCGCACGCTCGATCTGTCCGAGAAACAGCGTGTCATTCGCGGGGAAGACCGGGACAGCGGTATTGGCCGCGACAGTCTGTGTGCCGTCGCCGCAGGCCAGACAGACGATGGCCTCCGCGCCGCTGTCGCGCAGGGGCTTGAGATCGCGCTTGACGAGCAGCATATGGCAGCACTCGTCCGGCAAGACCGTACCGACTGTCTCGATCCCCTGCTCCTGCAGCAGCTGGCGCATCTGCTCCAGCTCCTTTTCTCCGCCGGTCTGACAGGCTGCGGCGCAGCTGGCGCAGCCGACCAGCGCGACGCGGCGTACACCGCGCAGCATCGCAAGCACCTGCTCCACGGGCTTTTTTCTTGTTACGATCATATGCTTCTCCTTAAAAAACAGAAAACAGAGCGCGCCAAAAGAAGGCGCGCTCTGTTCGTAAACCTGAAAGATTCTCCCGGCTGACCGGGATTGCTTCTTCGGTGCTGCGGATGCAGCTTTCCAGAGTTCCGTCCGGAATCAGTTTTTTTGCCTGAGAGTTCGTTGCGCGTTCCCCTTCGGCGGCATACGGGTATGCCCTCTCCTGATTCGTTCATCCGGCTGAATTCAGTTGTCGAAATTTATGCGTTTTGACGAAAATAATGCGTGTACAGCTTTGAATCTTATCTACTTTTTCAGTCTACCGTATTTCCCGGAAAAAAGCAAGCGCTTTTTGGGAAATGCGCAAAAAACAGCCCCCAACAAAGGGGGCTAAGGGCGACGTCAAGCGGGGGTGTCGATACGAGCATGATCGTCAGGACGAAGGACTTTGATAAGCCGGTCGTGCAGCTCAAAAAGGACGGCTATAAAATGAAGCCGGGACTGGTCTATCTCGGGTTTTCGACGGACTTTCTGATCGAAGAAGCCGACCAGTGGCGCGGCGCGTGCTGGAGCATGATCAAGGAGCGGTCAGATTGCAGCTTTCTCTTCCTGACGCAAAAAGTTTGGTACAAAAGCCCTCTGAATACGGATAAAGGATAGGGGGTGTTTTTTCAGAAAGACGAAATCAATCGAGAATAGTAATTACAAACAAAGGAGAACAACTATGAAAGAATCTATCTAGGGTGTATCTGAAAACTCCCAATGTGACCGGCAGCGAGAAATTTTTGCGCTGAGCAAGACATTTTTTCGCAGGAATACTGACGTATTTCAAGGAAAAATGGTGCAGCGCAGCGTGAAAAGATCCGCTGTCCGGGTGCGTTGGGAGTTTTCAGATACACCCTACAAGAACTATGACGAGCTGCCGCTGTTCCTGAATGCGGCAACGGTGGCGAAGGTGCTGGGCATCGCACCCTCCAGCAGCTATGAGTTGATGCACGAAAAAGATTTTCCCGCACCGCAGATCGGCAATCGGATCGTCGTGCTGAAGGAGGCATTCATCCGCTGGGTGGAGCAGCATACGGGAGAAAGTGAATGAAGCGTGACCTCTGGCCGATGCGCGACTCAGTTAAGGATTATTTTCCTCTGCCGAAAGAAATTTTCTCGCTGGGTCTGAGCGCGGCGGAAATCGCGATCTACGCCTACCTGTGGTTTTCGACTGCTGAACACTATCGGTGCGAAGTTGAACAGCAGATTGTCCCGCGTCTCGGGGACGTTCCGCTGAAAAAACTGGCTGACTGCGATCTGCAATGGCTTTACAAGGGCTTACAGGAACACAGACGGCTGTGTAAGGGGCGCAGAAGAGTACGCATTTCCCTACAAATTGGAAACGGCAGGTGCGCTGACGAGGGAAACGCCCTTTGCCTGAAAGCGCGAGATATCGTCTTCGGCAATGTGCCAGTCCGTGATGATCCGGTACACGCGGTCCGCAGGCGCGATTTGGATCAGGGAATCGTTCCAGAATTTTGAATAATCCGCAAGAACATAGCTCTGCTTGCAGGTGCGCAGGATCCAGCGCTTCATTTCGGCGTCGTTCATATTCGGCGTTGTAAGGCCGTGGGAGAAGGAAATGTGCTCGATGCCCAGAAATCCCTTGTCAAAGACCATGTTGCTGAGCATATCCTTGGCCAGATAGCCTGAACAGGCGCGTACATCGTGGCGAATCTCACCGCCGATGAGGATCAGACTGATGCCCTGCTGCCCAAGCAGCACGCCTGCATGGTCGAGCGCGTTGGTTGCGACGAGAATGCCGCGCTTAGGCCCGTTGCAGAGCAGCTTAGCCAGTTCAAAGGTCGTCGTACCGCTGTCGAGATAAACGGAATCACCGTCATTGATCATGTCATAGGCGGCTCTCGCAATCGCCATTTTTTCCTGCAGATATTTTGATTCCCGAACTTGATACGGAAGCTCTGCAGTGGTTCTAGCCGTTCGAACCGCACCACCCCACGTCCGCTGCAGCAGCGAATCCTGTTCGAGTGAGATCAGGAGCTTACGAACAGATACTTCGGAAATTCCGAAATGCTCACTTAATTCCGAAACAGTAACGGAACCGTACTGTTCCAACGTGGAGAGAATATACTTTCTGCGCTCTTCTGCAGCCATTTTCACGGGCTTTATTTTTGATGTATTGTCCAAAAAAGGCTCCCCCTTATGTAGAAGTCAGGAAATTCTGCGCATCTTTGATATTCATTCTAATATACTCCAAAGGAAAAATCAAGTACTTTATAAAGAAACTACTCGTTGTTTTTTTGCTTTTGAAACAAAAATCGAAACGTAAATATAACCAAAAATACAATCAACCTTTTGTTAATTGCAACAAAACGAAAATGATGTATTGACAATTATGATAATGAAATGGTATTATCGCACCAGCGCAAGAAAAACGAAATTCAAATTGCGTAAAACGAAAAGTAAAACACTAGGAGGAACCAAAATGAAAAAAGTAATTGCTCTTATTCTGGCAGCCCTCATGGTGCTCGGACTGGCAGCATGTGCGGCCAAGACGACTACCACGGAACAGGACACGGACACGCCCGCGCAGACTGCTCCTGCTGACAAAGCGGCAGAGGAAACCACTGCAGCGGATGCGGCTGACAAGCAGATCACGGTCGGCTTCTGCCCCATGGATCTCTCCAACAACTTCTTTGCAAACATCGCTAATTCCCTGCGAAATGCGGCTGACGCGGCGAACGTAAAGGCGATTATTTCCGACGGCAAATCTGATGCCGCAACACAGATCGCGGCTCTGGAAAACTTCATCTCGCAAGGCGTTGATGTCATCATCGTCGTCCCGGTCGATGCGGAATCGCTGAAGGGCGTTATTGCGGAGGCAAAGACGGCCGGTATCCCCGTAATCACGCACACCACTGAATATGCCGACGCGACCTGCAACATGAACGTTGCCGAGCTTGAAATGGGTCAGGCCAACGGCTCCGCCTGCGGCAAGTGGATGGCCGAGACCTTCGGCGCCGACGCTGACTGCAAGTACGCCATTCTGACGCAGAGATCCCTTGAGCAGACCATCGGCCGCGAAAACGGCATCATGCAGGGTATTGCAGAATACTGCCCGAACGCCGAGTGCGTCATGACGGTCGATGGCTACACCACCGATATGGGCATGACCGCAGCCGAGAATATCCTGACCGCGCATCCTGAGGTCGTCGCAATCCTCGGCATCAACGACTCCGGCGCGCTGGGTGCTTACGAAACCTGCGTTGCGCAGGGCGTTGACACCGACAAGTTCTACATCGGCGGCAACGACGGCACGCAGCAGGCTCTGGAGCTCATCAAGGAAGGCACCATCTATCGCGGCTCCGTTGACCTCAACCCGGTCGGCACCGGCGAATTGATGATTCAGTACGCTGTTTCCCTGTGCAACGGCGAAAGCATTCCGGAGAGCTACATGGTTCCCGTTACCGCCGTTACCCGCGACAACGTCGACGAGTATCTGGCAATGTACAAATAGGCTGTCAGCCGGAAACGCCCTGCCGGATTTCCATATCCGGCAGGGCCGGATGCAAAGCGATCCAAACGGAGTGATGTGAAAACTATGGATAACAATATTGTTCTGAAAATGGAGAAAATCTGCAAGTATTATCCGGGCGTCACCGCCCTGGATCATGTGGATTTTGAACTGAGAAAGGGCGAGGTGCACGCGCTGCTTGGAGAAAACGGCGCTGGGAAATCCACGCTGTGCAAAATCATCGCGGGCGCGCAGCCGATGGACGACGGCAGTTACTGTCTGGACGGCGAACAGATCCGGACTCTGACGCCGCAGAGCGCCAAGGACAAGGGTGTCAGCATGATCTACCAGGAATTCAACCTGGTTCCTTATCTGAAGGTCTATGAAAACATGTTCCTTGGCAAGGAAATCGAGCGCGGAATCTATGCGGATAAACGTGCCATGATCCGGAAAACGCGCGAAGTATTCGAGCGGTTCCATATTGAAATTGACCCGAATTCGCGCATCAGCGATCTTTCCAATGCCTATAAGCAGCAAGTGGAGATTGCAAAGGCCGTCCTTGAAAATGCGAAGGTGCTGATTATGGACGAGCCGACAGCACCACTTGGCAACCGTGAAGTTGAAAACCTGTTTGAAATGATCCGGACGCTGAAAAGCGAAGGCGTTTCAATTATTTATATCTCTCACCGTCTCGAAGAACTGTTTGAGATTTCTGACCGCATCACCGTCATGCGCGATGGCCAGTATATCGAGACGCTCAACACAAAAGACACCAACAAATCCGCGCTGGTCAAGCTGATGGTTGGCCGTGACCTGTCGGAAGACTACCCACAACGCAGCACGCCGATCGGTGAGGAGGTTCTCCGGGTGGAGCATCTGTCCACCGTGGAAACGAAGCTTCACGACGTTTCGTTTACGTTGCATAAGGGTGAAATCCTCGGCTTTGCCGGTCTTGTCGGCGCAGGCCGGACGGAGGTCATGCGCGCTTTGTTCGGCGCCGATCACAGATCCTCCGGCACCGTTTATGTCGGCGGGAAACAGGTTGAGATTCTCCGGCCGATTGACGCCATCCATCACGGCATCGCGCTGATCCCGGAAGACCGGAAGGGCCAGGGCGTCTCGCTGACGCTCAGCATTCGGGAAAACATTTCTCTCGTCATGCTGCACACGCTGCAGTCCTTCCTACGCATCAGCCGGAAGAAGGAGCGCACGCTGGTTGATTCCTACATGAACGCGCTGGCCGTCAAGGCACCCAGTATGGAGCAGCTGACCAAGAATCTGTCCGGTGGCAACCAGCAGAAGGTGGTCGTTGCCAAGTGGCTTGCAACAAACGCGGATATCATCATTTTGGACGAGCCGACACGGGGCATCGATATCGGCGCAAAATACGAAATCTACCTCATTATGAACCGGCTGGTCAAAGAAGGAAAATCGATCATCATGATTTCCTCCGAAATGCCGGAGCTGATCGGCATGAGTGACCGCATCATCGTGATGCACCAGGGCTCCGTAAGCGGAGAGCTGACAAAAGAGGAAGTCAGCCAGGAACGCATCCTTGAGATGGCTTCCGGCATGTAAAAAGAGGGGTCTCGCTATGAAAAAAGAAACGAAGCTTTCCATCAGCCAGGTGTTTGTCTATCTGGTGCTCCTGTTCGTATTCGTCTTTTTCTCTGTTCTGACAAAGACGTTCTTGTCGACAAAGAATCTGCTGAACATCTGTCGGCAGGTCTCCATGACCGGAATCTGCGCGGTCGGCATGACTATGGTTCTGCTGACCGGCGGTATTGACATTTCCATCGGCTCGATTATTGCGCTTTCCGGCGTTGTCTCCGCAAAGCTCATCAATGACCTCGGCTTTGGGATCTTCCCTGCGATGGTGGTCGGCGTTCTGGTTGGAATCGTCTGCGGGCTTATCAGCGGCATTATGGTCGCGCATTTTGAGGTTCCCGCGCTGATCGCGACACTCGCCATGCAGACCATCGCCAGAGGATTCGCATTCATCATGACGCAGGGCATCCCGGTCTACGGTCTTCCGGAGTCCATCAAAACGCTGGGGCAGGGCTATTTCCTCGGGATTCCGATTCCAGTCTATATTCTGGCACTGGTTTTTTTCATTGGCTGGTGGATGCTGGAGCAGACAAGCTTTGGCCGTCATCTTTACGCAATCGGCGGCAATGAGGAAGTCGCAAGACTTTCCGGCATCAATGTGCTTGTAAAAAAGATCCAGATCTATTCGCTCAGCGGATTTTTTGCCGGTCTTTCCGGCATCATCATGCTCTCCCGTCTCAACTCCGGTCAGCCAGCCACCAGCGAAGGCTTTGAAATGGACGTCATCACGGCTGCTGTTCTCGGCGGCGTGAGCGTTGCAGGCGGCCAGGGCAAAATCATCAACGTCGTCGCAGGCGTGCTGATTATGGGTATGCTCAGCAACGGCATGACGCTGATGAATCTTGACGAATACTGGCAGTGGGTCGCAAAGGGCGCCGTTCTGCTGTTCGCAGTTGCGTTCGACAATATGCAGAGAAGACGCAAGGCAAAAACATAATTGTGAATTGTGTGGAGGTACAAATCATGACAAATCAAACCTGCAAAGCCGCCGTGCTGACGAAAAGGCACACCATTGAGGTCATGGACGTCCAGATGCCGGAATGCGGCCGCGACGGCATGATTATCAAGCTGGAGGCCGCCAGCATCTGCGGCACCGATCTTCATCTGTTCGAAGAGGATCCGGCATATCCCGTCATTCTTGGTCATGAGCTCTGCGGCCGCGTGGTCGAAATGGGGCCGGACGCCGCGAAATCCATGCGCTGCTACACCGGCGAAGTGAAGCTCGGCGATCGGATCTGCCTGTATCCGTGGGTCGTCTGCGGCACCTGCGAAAACTGCTTGACCTACGGTATCGGTGCCTGCGGTGTCTGCGACAATTCGTTCGTCTACGGTGTGCCGTATGAGTCGCTCGGCTTCGGCGGCGCGCCGATCCGCTCGAACTCCATCTATGAAGCGCCTTATATCAAGGGTGGCTTCGGCGAGTATATGTACGTTTTCCCCGGCACCTTCATGTGGCAGGTGCCTGATGATATGCCCAGCAATGTTGCGTCGCTGCTTGATCCGATGGCGGTCGCCATGCGTGGCGTTGAGCTTGCGATGCGCGCGCCCGGCATCTTCGAGGACAGCTTCAATCTTGGTTCGACTGCGCTTGTCATCGGCGATGGCCAGATTGCAGCGCTTGTGGCGACAATTGCCCGCACACTGGGCATCCAGCACATCATCATCAGCGGTTTCAGCGATCAGAAGCTCCAGCTGGCAAAGGAGCTGTCTGGCGCGGACGAAGTCATGAATTCCAGCAAGCTTTCCATCGAAGAACGCCGTGCAATCATCCACAAATACAACCACAAGAACGGCGCTGACGTCGTCTTCCAGTGCGCAGGTTCGCAGTATGCGTTCCGCGACGGCGTGGATCTGCTCAAAAACGTCGGCACGCTGGTTGAAATCGGCAACATCGGCACCGGTAAGCCCGTGGAGTTCTATCCGGGCAAGGATCTGTGTGGCAAGCATGCTACGTATATCGGCATGAGCGTCAACACGGCAAAGACCTTCGACAAGGCATTCCAGATGCTTCTGAAGTACAAGCAGCTCGGTCTTGAACGGATTTTCTCCCACAGAGCAACGCTCGATACACTGGGAGAGGTCATGTCTCACGGCAAGGATCTGGATTATATGAAGGGCTGGCTGGATTTTAGTAAATAACCTGGGGCAAAGAGAGGACTTATAACATGGCAAAGAGAATTGTTGCAATTTATGACAGAGGCATTGACAAAAATCTGATGCAGGGCTTTGATGTCCTGGAAAAGTACGGATACGAGCTGACGCTGGTTGAAAAAACCGTCAACGAAGACGAGCTGGCTTACCAGAATTCCATGCTTTCCGTCGAGGTCAACGGCCCCGACGGCACACCCATCAACGAAGAGGTCTTCCAGTATCTGGACGACGCAGAGATCATCATCACACACTTTGCACCGGTCAGCCGCCGCATGATCGAGGCGGCAAAGAACCTGAAGATTATTGCGACACTCCGCACCGGCATGGAAAACATCAACATGGAGGCTGCAAAGGAACGCGGCATCAAGGTGATCAACGCGCCTGGTCGCGCAGCTGTTGCGGTTGCAGACTTTACGGTTGCCGCAATGCTCTGCGAGATCCGGAATATTGCAAGAACGGACGAAGATATCAAGACCGGCGGCTGGACAAAGAAATACCCCAACCGCACCTATTCCGACAACATGTGCAATCTGAAGGTCGGTCTGGTTGGCTTCGGCGACATCGGCAGAAAGATTGCCACGCGGCTCAAGGGCTTCGGCACGACGATTCTCGCGTATGATCCTTACTGCACAAAAGAAAGCATTGAAGCGTTCGGCTGCGTGCCGGTTTCGCTTGACGAGCTGCTGGAGCAGGCCGACTTCGTTTCCTTGCACGTCCGTCTGAGCCCGCAGACGCAGAATATGTTCGGCGCGGCAGAATTCGCGAAGATGAAGCCCACGGCCATTTTTGTAAATGCTGCGCGTGCCGGTCTTGTCGACGAAGCCGCTATGATCGACGCGCTGGAGCAGAAGAAGATCGGCGGTGCCGTGCTCGACGTCTTCCGCGAAGAGCCGTTGCCGGTTGACCACCCGCTCAGAAAGCTGAAAAACGTGACGTTATCCGCGCATCTGGCCGGTACGGATATCGGAACCTTCAGCGGCTCCATCAAGATTGTCGCGGATAACCTTGAGCAGTATTTCAGCGGCGGAGAACTGAAAAACGTTGTGAATCACTGACCGGGAAAGGAGCGTTCCTGTGAAAAAACGAAGCGCATATCTGGCCATTGATTTCGGCACCTCCAATGTACATGCATCGGTGATTGACGCCGAAACAACCCGGATTATCGTGAACACAAACAAAAAATACGGATGGTATTATCCCGCACAGAATCAGGTTGAGCTCCATATTGACGAAACCTGGAAGGCATCTGAATGGGCAGTTGGCGAAGTGATTCGCCAGCTGCCGGAGGATGTAGAGCTGCTGGCCATTACGTTTTCCTATTTTGGCGACAGCATCACGCCGGTCGACGAAAAGGGCGAAGCGCTGTATGGCATGATTCCCGGCTTCTGCGGGCGGTCGTTCAAAGAAGTACAGACCATCGGCCGCGAAATCGGCGCGGACACGTATGCGAAAATCACCGGCAATACGCTCTCCACGCTTGCAACACCGTCAAAAATCATGTGGCTGCGGGACAACGAGCCGGAGGTCTTCAAAAAAGCGGCTGGCTTCTACTCCAATCAGCAGTATGTAATGCGCAAGCTCGGGCTTGGCGACGTGCAGGATCGTACCATGGCCGCACGCAAACTGATGATCGACGTCAAGGCAAACTGCTGGTCTGCGCCGATTCTGGAGCTGGCCGGCGTCACCGAGCAGCAGCTCGGCACACAGATTGTCGAATCTGCAACGGTTGTCGGCACGATTGACCATTACGGTTCTGTCCGGCTGCCGCGGACGCTTCCCGTCACAATCGGCTGCCATGACGTCTCGGCCTCTCTCCTGTCCGCTGGTGTCCGGCTTGAAAATCCAGATACCATCGGCGTTCTGATGGGTACCTATGAGCAGATGGGATATTTCTCCGATACCTTCGTCGACGGCTGCAACGATTTCGGCGATTCTCTGATCTTCTCCTGCTGCTACAGCTCCCCGTTCAACAACAAGTATACGGTCATGGACGCGTTCCCAACTGCCGGCGCGCTGCTGGAGTGGTTCTGCAAGAACATTCTGCGCGACCCGTCCGCCGACATCGGCAAGCTCATCGCCGATGCAAAGCTCGACGGAACCGGTTCGCTTATGATGCTGCCGTATGTAGAGAACTTCCACGGAGCCGTTGTCGGCATGAGCCTGTCCACCACGACGGACGAGATCTTCGCAGCGATTCTCGAATCCCTGGCCTACCAGTTTGTCGCCTGCGTCGACTACATCCGCTCTACACGTAAGCAGCCGTTTACCAAACTGCATTTCGGCGGCGGTGGTTCCCGTACCGACAAACTTCTGCAGCTGCGGGCAGATCTGATCCAGGCTCCGCTCGGAAGAATGCAGAACATCGAGCTTCCGTCGCTTGGCGCCTGTATGCTGGCTGGTCTCGGAAACAACTGGTATGCCAGCGTGGAAGACGCGGCCGCTCATATGGGCAATCCCGTTTCCTACTTCGAGCCGATTCCGGAAAACGAAACAAAATATGCAGAACGGTATGCGAAATACAAGGCAATTTCCGCTGACTATCTGCGACGCTATTAAGAGGATACAATTGTGAACACAAGAGAAGTCATTCTGAAAGCCCGTGAAAAGGGCAAATGCGTGCCCGCCTTCAACGTACCTCATATCCCGATGGTCAAGCCGATCATCGAGGCCATTCGCGACGAAAACAGCGTCGCCATGATTCAGGTTGCGCGCGTGGAGTGGGAAAAAATGAAAGCCGAATCTCTCGAGCGCATCGCGGAGGAATATGACCGGTACAAGGATCCGGCACATACGCTGCTGCATCTGGATCACGTTCCCGTGATTGACGAGGACTATCAGCGCGTGGATTATCGCTCACTGATCGAGCGCGCCATCCGCGCAGGCTACCAGTCCGTCATGATTGACGGTTCGCGTCTGCCGCTGGAGGAAAACATTTCCGCAACGCGGGAAGCGGCTGATCTTGCGCATGCCGCGCAGATCCCCTGTGAAGCGGAGCTCGGCGCGGTCATGGGGCACGAAAACAAGGTCATGCCGCCGTATGAAGAGATTTTTGCTTCGAAGATGGGCTTTACCCGCCTGGACGAGGCAAAGCGGTTTGCAGAGGAAAGTAAGTGCGACTGGCTGTCCGTCGCAGTCGGCAACATCCACGGCGCAGTCGCCGAGGCTGTCCGTAACCAGAAAAAGCCGGAAGCCAAAATCGACGTTGCGCACGTGGCAGAGCTCTACCGGGCAGTCGGCATTCCGCTTGTGTTGCACGGCGGCTCCGGAATTCAGCACCAGTACATTCTCGACGCCATTTCCGCCGGCATTGCCAAGATCAATGTCGGTACGGAGCTCAGGCAGACGTATGAATTTGCGCTGCAAGAATCCGGAAATGATGTCTCATTTGCACAGGATGCACTGTATAAGAGAACAAGAGCCTACATTGCAGACTACCTGTTTAATACAAATCTGAAGGATTTCCTCTTCGGCTGAGCCGCAGTGGGACCTCGCAGAACTTACACACAGCCGCCGGTGGATGGACACACCATCCGCCGGCGGCTGTGATACTTGCTGTGAGAGAAGACCAACTCCACACCTACGATGGGTATCGCTTGCTGAATCGCAGGTATATTCCCGCAGCTTGTATCGCCCTGCCTATATCTTCTATACGGAAGGACCGAGACTCTTCCGGCCACGATCGTTTTCTTTGTGATCCACAGGGTTTTGCAGCCCACATCCATAGCTTGAGCAGTTTCCTGATTTCGGGAAACTGCTCTTTTTCAACGAGATAAAATTCAAGCATCCGTTGGCTCAGAGCCTGCGGACGCTTTTTATCAGTGTACAGGAGCAGATCGCGCTGCATTTGCCGCAGCCGGAACAGGAGCAGGGGTTCACAATGGAACAGACAATGTAATATTCGCAGGAAGCCGGAATTTGAGAAGTCCCGGCTTTTTTGCGTTCAGGAGGTCAGCTTGGTATAAAAACAGGGAAAATGCGGAAATCATATCCACAAGGAGCGTGAGGCTACCAAGCCTCCGTTCGATAAGCCTCTAAGCTTTACCAGGTTGTTTGATAAAAAGATGCAGATGGAAATTATGGCTGCGATTAACAAAGTTAAAGATAATGCAGTTGTTATTGCAGCTTGAGAAAGCGTACAACATCAGTTTAACGATTACCGCTGTGATTTAACGATTGCCCCAGCCGTTTAACGATTACAACGTCACAGAAAGCCGCAATCTCCATAAAACGTGCGAAACCCCGCCGCAGAATTGCTCTGCAGCGGGGTTCGCTTATGTTCTGAAACAGCCGAAAACCCTTATTTCAAGCGGTTTTCGGCCATAGAAAAAGTCCACCGTAATTCTATCAAAATTACGGTGGACTTATGGTGGAGCTGACGAGTCCCTCGTCGAACTCGCCGCCCTCGATGTTTGAGAGGTCCGCCGACTTGAGTTTTCCGTCTTCGCTACTGATATTGAAGTAGATAAGAAGCCGGTCGTCATATAGGTAGACCTCTGAAACAAAGTCAGAGATGATTCTCCGACGGTAGTCCTGCTCGGACTCACCCGGGTATGGCTCAAGGTGTTTCATCAGTGCAAAGAGAATCTGGTCCTCGGTAAACGCGAGGCGCTTGCCCTTGAGGAAGCTGAGCTCGCCCAGAATGACCGCTTGCTCGTTCTCGAGTTCCTGCAAGCGCGCAGGCAAGGTCTGCGTCGCTGCTCCCGACTCGATAGCCCGCAGCACGTTCGCAATGGACTTCTTATTGTCTGCCAGCTTCTTCTCGTAGAAGGCAATCTCCGAGGCGGTATCGTTTTGGCGCTCTTGCGCCGCGTGTACCTTCCTCGCGAGCTCTTCGAGAACTTCCTCTTGAAGGATATAGCGGACAGTGAAGTCGACAACGGCGCGCTCGAGGCGGTCGCGTGAGACCTGCTTCTTATTGCAAGTCTTATTCTTGCCGCGAGTGCTCCCGCAATAATAGTAGTACCACTTGTTCCCGCTCTTACCCGTGCCGCTGACTCCCTGCATTGGTCCTTTGCAATGACCGCAGAAGAGCCGACCGGCTAAGAGGTATTCGGCCTTTGGCGACTTCGGAGCCTTGCGAGTGCGCCGGCGCTCCATTTCGGCCTGAGCAAGGTTAAAGGTATCTTTTGAGATAATCGCAGGCATGCCGCCTTCGACGACTATATCGTGATACCGGTACTCGCCGATGTATTTTCGGTTTTTAATGATTCGGTTGATACTGTTCTTGTTAAAGGGCTTGCCCTGAGCGGTACGCAGCCCACGGCTATTCAGGAGCTCACAGATGGCCGCATTTGATTCACCCTTAATATACTGCTCAAAAATCGTTTGAACGGTCTGGGCTGATTCTGGGTCTATCTGGAAGTGCTTCTGCTCGTCGACCCGATAGCCGAGCGGTCTCCCGCTTCCGGTGCTCTGGCACTTCAAAGCGCTCTCGTGCATTCCCCGCTTGATTTTCTGAGCGAGTTCTGCCGAGTAGTATTCCGCGAGACCTTCCATAAGGCTCTCGAGGATAATGCCCTCGGGCCCGTCCGGTATCGCCTCGGCGGCGTAAAAGATTTGGATTCCGTTCCTCTTGAGCTCCCGCTTATAAACGGCGCTGTCGTATTTGTTCCGGGCAAAGCGGTCTGTCTTATAGACGACTACCGCCTCGAACTTCTTGCGCTTAGCGTCCGCAATGAGCCTTTGGAACTCCGGTCGCTCGTCTGTCCGTCCTGAGATATGACGGTCGCAGTATGTGTCGATAACGGTAAGCCCTCGTTGCTTACAAAAGTCGGTACAAACTCTAAGCTGCCCTTCGATACTCTGGTCGGTCTGTCTTGGGCCGGCAGAATACCGAGCATAAATTACTGTATTCATGTGACCCTCCTAAAAATTTCGTCGTTATGGTACTCCAGAAGCTCTCTACGCGGCGGAAATCGGGGGGGGGGGTAAAACCATTCCGTCAAGAGAAGCCAGCCAGCGGGCTGTAAAAGCGTCCTGAGGGCTATTCAAAATTATCGGAGAAACATAGATTTTCATGGAAGGAGTGATAGTTATAAGGCCTCGGTCGAAGGCTTTATCATAAAAAGTATTGAGGCAAATCCCGTTGTCGGGGCTGACCCGGTCCGCCTCGCTTCGGCATTGCGAGTACGGTTTTATATGACTTGCAACGAGCATTTGCGGCAGCGCGCAGCCGGATATAAAGCACCGGTCGTCGTAAGCCGCAAGCACCGCCTGCTTGAAGAAGTGTCGTTCCCGCGATACTCTTCCGTGATTCGTCAGAGACGAAAGCGGCTTTGCTCCATGCAAAGGTGAAGAGTCAAAGATAGCGAGACCGGTCAAGGTCTCCGCCTCAAGACTCAGAGAGCCCCAGTCGTGTTTGAACTCCTCGTAAATCATTCGGTCTGCCTTCGCTACGTTCTTGAGCCCTGAGGAAACCTTCGGGTCTATGTACCGGAAGTTCCTCATGCGCATTACGATAGAAGCGACTGAGTGAGGAATAATCTCGGCGACCTGCTGAATGACTTTGTTGCTGGGATTGATTTTCCCGAGAGGAGTTACGCAGTAAAGGGCATAGGCGATAATTATGTCCTCTCTGCTCCACGCGTTCATTGATTCTGCTCCTCGTCTAAGCGGATAGCCGTCATAAGCAGCTCCATACGCCGCTTGACATCGAGCCCGGAGAAAATACGCAGAAGTTCCGCTTCCTCTTTGGAGCGCTGCTGCTCTAAGTGAATCTCACCGGAGTTCTGGCCTATAACGCCGTTATTGGTCCCCACCGTTCCGACGTTTACGCTGTTATCGGTCCACCCCATCAGGTAGTCGACCGACGTTCCGAGAGCGTTCGAGAGCTTCTGCATTTTATCGGTGCGAAGCGTTTTGATGTAGCCCGTTTCCCATTTGCGGACTGTGCTCGCACCGACGCCGACCATATCGCCGAGCTCCTGCAGAGTGTACCCTTTCTCTGTTCTGAGATAATGTATTCTATCGCCTAAAGTCATTAAGACCGCCTCCCTTGAAAAAGTTTACTCTTATTATAACACGCATTTGTCTTAAAGTGAATGCTTTTGCTTAAAATTCACAAAAATTTTCCAAAAGGCTATTTACAAATCCAAAAGGACACGGTATAATAAATTTGTCCTTTGGGACAACCGGTAGTGCCTACGAGGAAAAATCTCAAGGAAAGGAGACAGTATATCGTATGGTTGAAACTCGAATGTTGAGGGCCCACATGACCCTGAAAGGCGTTACTACGAAAGACCTTGCGGACGCGCAGGGCTGGAGTATGAGCACAGCCTACCGTAAGATTACGGGCAAAGTTGCCTTCACGGTACCTGAAGTGCAGCTCTGTAAGGAGCTCCTTGATTTGGACGCTCCTACGACGAACGCAATTTTTTTTGCGGCTGATTTGTCCTAAAAGACAAAAATGCGGCCGACGCTCGCCGATACCGCTCTTGCAAGAGAGAAACTTATGCTTGACCGACTAAGCGCTGCGGTCAATGCGTTTTACGAAAATCCACAAAATATGCAAGCCTATTTGGCTTGGAAGAAAAACAAGGAGGCAAAACAAAATGAAAATCACCGTAACAATGGAACTGACTCAGGAAAACCTGAGCAAGCTGAGAGCCCTGCTCCCTGACATCGAGATTCCCGGTCAGGTAAGTATGTTCGATTCCCCTTCGGAAAAGCCTGTCGAGCCCACGGCTGAGGCTCCTAAGACCGAGGCCCCTGCTCCTGCGACCGAGGCTCCTAAGACCGAGGACAAGCCTATCACGAAGACCGACATCCGCGCCGTCGCCCTGAAGCTCTCCAAAGCTGGCAAGCAGAAAGAGCTCGCTGACATCTTTGCGAAGTTCGGTTGCAAGAAGCTCTCCGACTTCGACAGCCGCACGGAAGACTATCCGGCGCTTATGAAAGAGCTGGTGAGTGTCAATGGCTAAGCACGCACTACTTTCCGCAAGCGGCGCTCACCGCTGGCTCGAGTGTACCCCGAGCGCGCTACTCGAGCTTCAATTTCCGCAGAGCACGAGCGAGTATGCCGAAGAAGGCACCGCAGCCCATGAGCTTTGCGAGCTGACCGCCCGCTACTTCCTCGGCGAAGTCTCCGAGATGGACTTTGAGAATCGCCGTGACGAATTGGCAAAAGGCCCTTACTACAACGCTGAAATGCAGGAATGCGCAAATGACTACGCAAGATTTGTTACTGAAAAGACCAAAGCTGCGCAGGAGTCTTGCGAGGACGCATTTACCGAGCTTGAGGTGAGAGTCGACTTCTCGAAGTACGTCAAGGACGGCTTCGGCACCGGCGACTGTATCATCGTCGCTGACAAGGTCCTCGAAATCGTGGACTTCAAGTACGGCAAGGGCGTCCGTGTTGAGGCGACCGGCAATCCGCAAATGAGACTCTACGCTCTCGGCGCGCTTCTCAAGTACAACACACTTTTCGACATCGACTCCGTTCGTATGACGATTTTCCAGCCTCGGCTCTCCGGCGTTCAGAGTTCCGACGAAATCACCGTCAAGGAGCTGCTCGAATGGGCTGAGAAGTATGTCAAGCCCCGCGCTAAGCTGGCCTATAAGGGCGAAGGTGAGTTCGCACCGTCCGAAGAGGTCTGCAAGTTCTGCCGGGCAAAGGCTCAGTGCAAAGCGAGAGCCGACAAGAATCTCAAGCTCTTCGATGAGGCCCCGGACGCTATGCTCCTGACTCCTGAAGAGGCCGGCGCGATTCTTGAAAAGGCCGCGGATATTCAGGCGTGGCTTACGGACCTTGAAGGTCTCGTGTCTTCTACGCTGCTCAGCGGTCAGCCTGTTACCGGCTGGAAGATGGTTGAGGGTCGCAGCAACCGCAAGTTCGCGGACGAGCTGAAAGTCGTTGAGGCTATGAAGTCCGCCGGCTACGACGAGAGTCTGCTCTATGAGCGCAAGCTGATTACCCTAACTCAGATGGAGAAGGACTTCGGTAAGAAGGCTGTGGCGGAAACGCTCGGCGAGCTTATCGTCAAGCCTCAGGGCAAGCCTACTCTGGCTCCTGCAAAGGACAAGCGCCCTGAATTAAAGCCTGAGGAACAGCTTCTCGCTGAGTTCGATAAGTAAGGAGGTCTCGTTATGACGGAAGCGGCAAGACGCAGAACGCGGGCGAGAATCCGCCTTATCAAAATCCAGTGGCTCCTCATTCTGGCGCTCATTGTCGCCTTGATTATCTCGTTCGTTACGAGACCGAGCGCTTCCGTTCCTGATGAGCCTGAGTCTTCGCCCGTTCGGGTAGAAGCTCCTGAGCCGATTACCGAAACCGCCGCACCGGAGCCTGAGCTTATCGAGCTCGGCGAGTTCAAGACTACCGCCTATTGCACTTGCATTAAGTGCTGCGGTATCTGGAGCGCGGAACACCCTTCTCGGGTCGGTACCGATTACGTGCAGCGAACAAAAAGCGGCACGATTCCGACCGCGGACCGCACGGTCTCGGTCGACCCCGATGTGATACCTCTCGGAACGGTCCTCATTATCGACGGCCACGAGTACATAGCCGAAGATACGGGAAGCGCCGTTAAGGGAAACGTTATCGACATCTATTTTGACTCACATGAGCTCGCCGTCGAGTACGGCGTTCAGATGAAAACTATTTATATTAAAGGAGATTGATACTATGTCTACTCAAATCACTACTGGTAAGGTCCGTTTTTCCTACTGCAACCTCTTCACTCCTCGTGCCGTTCAGGAAGGCGCTACGCCGAAGTACAGCGTTACCCTCCTGATTCCGAAGAGCGACAAGGCCACCATGCAGAAAATCAAGGCCGCTATGGACGAGGCTAAGCAGAAGTTCATGGCAAGCAACAGCGGCAAGAAGCTGCCCACCAACCTCAAGAGCACGCTGCACGACGGCGATGGTGAGCGCCCGAACGGCGGCGAGTTCGGCGAAGAGTGCAAGGGCTGCTACGTTATCACCGTCAGCTCCAACAATAAGCCCGTTCTGGTCCACGCGGACAAGACCCCGCTGACTGACCCTCAGGAGCTCTACTCCGGCTGCTACGGCCGCGCAATCATCAACTTCTACGTGTATGACACGCAGGGCAACAAGGGTATCTCTGCCGGCCTCAACGGTATCATGAAGCTCTACGACGGCGAGCCTCTGGGCGGCGGCGTTGTTACGGATTCCGACTGGGACGACGGCTGGGAAGACGAGGACGAGAACGACGACCTCCTCGGTTAAGCGCATGCTCCGGCGCGTTCGTCTCGGATTTGCTGAGGCGAACGCCGTCCGGAGGAAGGAGGCAATATGAGAACATTAGCAATCGATATAGAGACCTACAGCTCGGTCCCACTGCAAAAGTGCGGCGTCTACGCCTATGCCCAGAGTCCCGATTTTGAGATTCTTCTCTTCGGGTACGCTTGGGACGACGGTCCGGTCGAGGTTATCGACCTTGCCAGAGGCGAGAGCCTGCCCGAGGAGCTCCAGAACGCTCTGTATGACCCCGAAATCCTGAAGACAGCATTCAATGCATCTTTTGAACGGACTTGTCTGAGCGCGTTTATGGGCCGCGTGACGCCGCCCGAGCAATGGAGTTGCACCGCAGTCATGGCCCGAGAGCTGGGCCTGCCCGGTAGCTTGGAGGCTGTCGGCGAAGTCATCGGGCTTCCTGAAGACAAGCAGAAGTCTAAGACCGGCCGGGCGCTTATCCGTTACTTCTCAATACCTTGCAAGCCTACGAAGACGAACGGCAACCGGACCCGCAATCTTCCTGAGCATGACCCTGACCGCTGGGCTATCTACGTTGAGTACAACCGTCAGGACGTCGTCTCGGAGCGGGCTATCCGGCAGAAGCTCTCTCGCTTCCCGGTATACGAGAAGGAGCAGCCCCTTTGGATTCACGACCAGCATATCAACGACCGCGGCGTCGGTGTGGACCTTAACCTCGCGGAGCATGCGGTCGAGATTGACGCCGTTATCAAGGCGAGACTTCTCGAGCAGGCTAAGGAGCTTACGGGCCTTGAAAACCCGAAGAGTACCGCGCAGCTCAAGAGCTGGATTGAGGACACTGCGGGTATTGAGGTCGAGAGCCTCAACAAGAAGAGTATCGCCGGCGTAAGAGCTGACGCCGACTGCGACGCGGTGGACCGTATGCTCGACATCAGAGCGAGTCTTGCAAAGACCTCAACTGAAAAATACAATGCTATGCTCCGCACGGCTTGCCCGGACGGACGCATTCGAGGCTTGACTCAGTTCTACGGCGCGGCGCGTACCGGTCGATGGGCCGGCCGTCTCGTGCAAATGCAGAACTTACCCCAGAACAAAATGCCGGACCGCGACCTCGATACTGCGAGACAGCTCGTCGAGGCCGGAGACCTTGAGACCCTTGAAATGCTCTTCGACGACATTTCCGGGACTCTTTCGCAGCTTATCCGCACGGCCTTTATCCCGAGACCCGGCTATCGCTTCATCGTGTCCGACTTCTCCGCTATTGAGGCCCGCGTTATCGCGTGGCTCGCAAGCGAAGAGTGGCGCATGGAGGTTTTCAAGACCCACGGCAAAATCTACGAGGCTTCTGCCGAGCAGATGTTCCACCTTCCGAAGGGCTCCGTCAAGAAGGGTGACCCTATGCGGCAGAAAGGAAAAATTGCTGAGCTTGCGCTCGGCTACGGCGGCAGCGTCGGCGCTCTGAAATCTATGGGCGCTCTCGAGATGGGGCTTGAAGAGTCTGAACTGAAACCGCTCGTCAATAGCTGGCGCGCTGCTAATCCTGCTATCACTAAGTTGTGGTGGGACACGGACGCCGCAGCGCGCAGGACCATTCAGACGAAGGCGCCTACTAAGCTGCCTTTCGGCATGGGCTTCTACAAGCAAGGACCTCTCCTTAAGTTGAGACTTCCGAACGGCCGCGAGCTGAGCTACGTAAAGCCCAGAATCGACGACGACAGTATCACCTATGAGGGCACAATTCAGTCCTCGGGCGGCTGGGGTCGTATTGAGTCTTATGGCCCGAAACTCGTGGAGAACATCGTTCAGGCTACGGCCCGGGACTGCCTTGCGGTTGCCATTGACCGCTTGGAGCGAGCCGGTTTTCCGGTCGTGTTCCATGTTCACGACGAAGTTATTTGCGAGGTACCTATCGGCGTAAGCTCTGCCGAGGAAATCAGCAAAATCATGTCGGAGCCCATCGAGTGGGCGACCGGCCTACCGCTCAAGGCTGACGCCTATGAGTGCGAATACTATAGAAAGGACTAACCGCTATGAAGATAGACGTATTTAATAAGGTCGTCAAAGAGCAGCTTCTCGTCTGCGAGCACCTGCTTACCGGCAAGGGCCATGAGTACGCTCCTGACGCCGTAGACGAGAGCAATATCGATCGCCTCGCTCACTTCAAGAAGGCCGCCGCGATTATCGACGGCACTCCGAAAGAGGCTCTGCTCGGTATGCTGACAAAGCACCTCGTCTCTATCTCGGATATGTGCACCGACGGCCGCAGCTACTCTCTTGACCGCTGGACCGAGAAAATCACGGACAGCATTAACTACCTGCTCCTGCTCAAGGCTCTGGTAGAAGAGGAGGCGAACGGCAATGGATAAAATCAAGGTCGCGGTCCTCAATCCGACCGCAATTAGTGAGGCCGAGAAAATGATGGTCTGCGCCGCGCGCTTGACGCAGCGCGGGCATACGGTCAAAGACCTCTCCGACTTCCTCGCTCTCTACGATAAAGAGTACACCGAGAAAACGGCTAAGGTTATGACCCAGCTTCCGCACCCCACGATTCAGAAGTTTGCGGTCATCAACGCCGTAATTGTCGGAGCGTCAAGGAGATTCCTCGCTCAGATTACGAGGCACCAGAACGAGGTCAAGTTTATGTCTGCGTCGCTGCAGTACAGCGACTACTCGAACGAGGCTGACTTTGTTGTCCCTTATGAGCTGCTTGACAGTCAAATGCGTTTCTCCTACCTCTCCCAGTGTCAGGACGCTATGCGGAAGTACAAGCTCCTCGTTGAGTACGGCGTGGACAATGACTCCGCCGGTTATCTGGCACCGCAGGGCCTGAGAAACGTCCTGATTATTAGCGCGACACCTTATCAGTGGAAACACATGATAAGCCAGAGAACTTGTCGGCGCAATACCGCCGAGACCCGTTACGTTATGCTCCGCCTTTGGGAAGAGCTTTACGAATTGGCTCCGGCTCTCTTCTCTCCTGAGACGACCGGTCCCTTCTGCATGAAGGGTAAGTGCCTTGAAGGTAAGATGGCTTGCGGCGCTCCGCTGACGTCCGACCTTACACCGCACGATATTCTCGAGCGGGATTTTCCGCTCTGTATGGAGGTGCGAGATGAAGATTAAGCTGATTGACTTCAACGGTCCCGCTCCTGTACGAGCGCATGACAACGACGCTGGCGCGGACGTGTTCAGTCCCAGAGACCAGACCATCTACCCGGGACAGGTTTATAAGCTGCCGCTCGGCTTCGGGCTGGAACTGCCTGACGGCTACGTGGGGTACATATTTCCTCGCAGCAGCCTGAGCGCTCGCGGTATCGTGTGCGAGCTTCCGCCTATCGACTCCGGGTATCGCGGAGAGGTCCACGCCATCGTATCAAACGTCGGGGGCGACGGCTACGACATCAAGAAGGGCGACCGTATCGGCCAGCTCGTGATTATGCCGGTCGTTATCCCTGAGTTCACTTACGACGAGGGCGCTGCTCGAGGGTCTGGGGCCTTCGGTAGCAGCGGAAGATAGTCGTGCGGGTAAAAAAGGCGGGCGGTAAAGTTTACGGCGCTGACTTTACCGCCGCCGAGCGCAAGGCTATGAATCTCGAAATCCAGAGACAGCTTGCAGAGTACAGCCGTAAACACGCGAACGAAATCGACGCCATTATACTTTGGCAGTTACACGCGCAGTACGGCTTCGGCGAGAAGCGTCTGAGACGGTTTTACGACCGTTTCAAGGCCGAATACTTCGACCTTATTAAAAGGTATGAAATGGACGAGGACGACAATATCTGGCTCAACACCTACAAGCTGAAGGAAATCGGCGTCGACATCGAATCTTGGAATCGGGACGGTGAGACTGAATGAGAATAGACAAAGACAACTACTATCTGAATATCGCAAAAGCCGTCGCGGCCCGTTCTACCTGCCTTCGCAGGCAGTATGGGGCCGTGATTGTCGCAGACGACGAAATCATCGCGACCGGCTACAACGGCGCGCCCAGAGGCGAGGCCAACTGCTGCGACGTCGGGAAGTGCTACTGCCGAGAGCATTCCACTCCTATTGACGAGCATGCCGCCCGCCACGGGGACCAGTACGGGACCTGCGTCGCCGTTCACGCCGAACAGAATGCGATTATCAGTGCGCCGAGGCGGTCAATGCGGGGTGCTACCCTTTACCTTGCATGCCTCGATGAAACCATTGACCCCGCTCCGTGTAATATCTGCGACCGCATGATTAAGAACGCGGGTATCACGAGAGTAGTAACGAGAGCCGGTACTTTTTAATGCCGACTCTTCAATACGACGGCTTGATAACGATTGCGACGGGTAGCTCGCGGCGTTCGGCAAGCTGGAAAACTAAAGAAATGCTCTGGTCTGAGTTCGTTGATAAGCTCGGCCGTGTGACCCGGACGCAGGAGACCCAGCAAGAGTACTTCCGTATGCCGAAGGAAGAGCGTGACAACGCGAAAGACGTCGGCGGCTTTGTCGGCGGTACTCTAAAAGGCGGCCGCCGTAAAATTGACGCCGTTTTACAGCGTCGGCTTATCACCCTCGACATGGACTCTATTACGGCCGGCGAAGACCCTTGGCCTACGGTCGAGCTGATTCTGGGCTGCGCTGCGGTGCTCTACAGCACGCACAGCCATACGGCGAAAGCTCCGAGGCTTCGTCTTGTGCTTCCTCTCTCGAGGCCCGTGTCTCCTGAGGAGTACGAGGCTATCGCCCGCAGGATTGCGGGCGACATCGGTATTGACATGTGCGACGATACCACCTATGAGCCCCATCGTCTCATGTACTGGGCGAGCGCTTCCTCTGACGGCGAGTTCCGCTATGAAGTGCAGGACGGTCCGTGGTTGGACGCCGACGAGCAGCTCGCGAGGTACGCAGACTGGAAAGACCCGACTCAGTGGCCCGTATCGAGCAGGAAGTCCGGCACGATTCGGCGTCTCGCTGACAAGCAGGGAGACCCGACCGCGAAAGACGGTATCGTCGGCGCGTTCTGCCGTACATACTCCGTTGAGGACGCAATCGAGGCCTTCCTGCCTGACGTCTACATCAAGGGTGAAAACGGTCGCTACACCTATAAAGGCGGCTCGACCTCCGGCGGCCTCGTTATCTACGAAGACGGCCGCTTTGCGTATAGCCACCACAGCACAGACCCGACCTGCGGCAAGCTCTGCAACGCATTTGACCTCGTCCGCATTCACATGTTCGGTAAGGATGACGAAGGAAAGCCCGCGAACACCGCGGCAAACAACCTTCCTTCCTATAAAAATATGTGTAAGTGGATTGAGACCAACTGCGAGAGCGTTATGAAGGAGCTGCAAAGCAAGCAGCTCGACTATATCGTTCAGCTCTTCGGCGAAGGCGACGAGGCCCCGGATATGAACTGGGTCTCTCAGCTTGAGGTAAACCCGAAGACTGGACACGCGGCGACCACGGTCGAGAATATCCGTATCATCGTGAAGAACGACCCTCGATTTAAGGGTACCTTCTACTGGGACGAGTTCATGGAGCGGCCTATGGTCTGCGGGGACCTTCCTTGGAGAAAAGCTGACGCAAAGCCTCGCTCGTGGGACGACACCGACGACGCCGGTGTTCACAACGTCCTTGAGAAGGACTACAAAATCGACTCCATGCCGAAGACCCGAGAAGGCGTCGACCTTGCGCTCGCTGACGTTACAAGGCACCCGGTACGCGAGTACCTGCGGAGCCTTATCTGGGACGGCGAGAAACGCTGCGAGACGCTCTTCATTGATTACCTCGGTGCCGAGGACTCCCGGTACACGCGGACGGTAACCCGCAAGGCGCTTATCGGCGCGGCTGCGAGAATCTTGTCCCCCGGCTGCAAGCACGACCACATGCTCGTCCTTATCGGTCCTCAGGGCTGCCGCAAGAGCACGACCTTGAAGAAACTCGGTAAAGAGTGGTTTTCGGACTCGCTCTATACCATGTCCGGCAAGGACGCATACGAACAGCTTCAAGGCTTTTGGATTATCGAGCTCTCTGAAATGGCTGCGACCCGTAAAGCTGAGGTCGAGCAGATTAAGCAGTTCGTTTCCAAACAAGAGGACAACTACCGCGCGGCATACGCTCGCCGCACGCAATGCCACCCGAGACAATGCGCTTTCTTCGGCACCACGAACGACGAGGAGTTCCTAAGAGACCCTACCGGCGCGCGCCGTTTCTGGCCGGTCGTCGTTACCGACGCGGGCAAGACTCTCGGGGACAAGCTGACCGCTTCTATCGTGGACCAGATATGGGCTGAGGCCGTGACCTACTACGAGGCCGGCGAGACTTGGTACCTTGACGGCGCGGTCGAAGAGATGGCTCGCAAGGTGCAGGCCGACCATACTGAGGCGAACGGCAAACTCGGTCTTATCGAGAACTTCCTTGAAGTCCTGCTGCCTGAGGGCTGGGACGATTGGGACCTCGAAAAGCGTCTCATGTTCTGGAGCGGCGGCTTCGGCGAGGAGCGTAACGGTACCGTACCGAGAACAAAGGTCTGCGCACTGGAGGTCTGGCAGGAGCTTTTCAAGGGCGACCCGAAGAGCTACTCGCAGACGCAGGCCCGCGAGATTATCGGGCTCCTGCGCATGATTCCGGGCTGGCGGTTGTCCACCTCCGTCAACTGCGGAGCAATTTACGGCAGGCAGAGGGGCTTCGTGAAAGAGGTCTGAGGTAGCAAAGGTAGCACTTGAAAGGCCAACTTTTTTCGTTAGAGGGTAGGTCGCACAAGCGCGCTTGCAACAAAGGTAGCACTTTGAGAACTACTTGCAACAAAGTGCTACCTACTCTGCTACCTCGAAAAAGCCTTATATATCAATGCTTTTGGCTACTTGGTAGTACTGGTAGTCGAAAAATCTTAAAAACATTTTTTGAAAAAGTAAAGGGACACTCGACGCAATCCCATCGCCCCCTCGCATTACATGTATATATAGGGAATCTTTGTTACACGCGCTACTCGACTACCTGAAGGAGGGATTTTATGTATGAAAGCACTTTTGAGCGAAAGCTCTGTGAGTATATCAAGTCCCTCGGCGGTAAAGCGTATAAGTGGGTGTCCCCGGGAGCTCCGGGGGTGCCTGACCGAATCGCGATATTGCCGAGGGGACGAATAATTTTTATAGAGGTCAAGCGGCCGGGGCTGAGTGACGGTTTGAGTATCAGACAGAAAAAGGTCATCGCGACATTAGAGGGGCTCGGCTGTACCGTTTGGCGTATCTCCGATATGGAGGATTTGAAAGCGAGGCTAAAAGCCGATGGAATATAAACCTTACTATTATCAGGACTTCGCGGAGAAGTTCATTCTCGATAACCCCGAGGCGGGGCTCTTACTGGATATGGGTATGGGGAAAACGGTAACGAGCCTGAGCGCGGCGGACAAGCTCCTGAACGATTACTTTGCCGTGAGCAAAGTCCTTGTTATCGCTCCGCTGAAACCGGCAAAGGAGACGTGGCCGCCCGAAGTCAAGAAGTGGGACCACCTGAAACACCTGAAGCTCTCATTGATTCTCGGGTCGAAAGCCGAGCGTATCGCAGCTTGTGAGCGGGAGGCGGATATTTATATCGTCAATCGCGAGAATGTCGTCTGGCTTGTGGACTACTTCAAAAGCAAGTGGCCTTTCGATATGGTTATTATCGACGAGCTGTCGAGCTTCAAGTCCAGCAAGGCGCAGCGCTTCCGGGCTCTGAAAAAGGTGCGGAAGTATATCAAGCGGATTGTCGGTCTTACCGGCACGCCGTCGCCGAACGGACTGCTTGACCTTTGGCCGGAGATGTACCTGCTTGACGAGGGTAAGGCTCTCGGCAAAACTCTGACGGGGTACCGCGATACTTACTTCGTCCCGGATAAGCGGAACGCCACGACCATTTTTTCATGGAAACCGAAAGACGGCGCGGAGGACCTTATCTATGAGAAAATCGGTAAGCTCTGTATCAGTATGAACGCGGCGGACTACTTGCAGCTACCGGACCGGCTTTTTCTCCGTCGTGAGTTTGAGCTTACCCCAGAGGCGATGGAGCTTTATAAGACTCTTGAGCGGGACACTCTTCTTCCGTTTGCCGACGGCGACATTGACGCGCCGACCGCTGCGGTCTTGACGAATAAGCTCTTGCAGGCCGCAGGCGGCGCGGCCTATGACGAGAATGGTAACGTCAAGGTCCTGCATGACTGCAAGCTCGAGGCGTTAGACCAGCTTATCGAAGAAGCGAACGGTCAGCCCGTTCTGGTGTTCTACGCCTTTCGGCATGAGCGCGGCAGAATTATGGAGCGGTACCCGGAAGCGGTAGATATTAAAGACGACGGCGCGGTCGTTCGCTGGAACGAGGGCAAGATTCCGATTATGCTCGCTCACCCTGCGAGCGCGGGGCACGGCCTGAACTTGCAGGCGGGAGGTCATATCGCGATATGGTACGGGCTTCCTACCAGTCTTGAGCTTTACCAGCAGGCGAATAAGCGCTTGCACCGTCCGGGACAAAAGAAAACGGTCCTGATTCACCATATCCTGATGAAGGACACCTATGACTACCGCGTCTTAGACGACATACTCGCGCCGAAGGAGGTAAGGCAGAACGCTTGCCTCGAGGCTTTGAAAGCCAGAATCAAGGAGGTATCAAAATGACAATACAGGAAGCGAAGGACTTCCTCAACAGAGGATATAGGTCCAGAGAAAGAATAAAGGTTAAGGAGGAACGTATCGACGAGTGGATTCGCAGAGCTGAGTCTATCACGGCTGAGATTAAGCCGGTCGCCTCGTTTTCTTCTACCCCGTCGAAGAAGGTCGAGGACGCCGCTTGCGCTATCGTCGATTTGCAGTCGGAAATCAAAGCAGAAATCTACGAGCTTGCGGCCATCGAGCTGGAAATCGGGAGAGCTATCAATCAAGCAGTTACTGACCCGACCCTTAATGCTCTGTTAGAGATGAGGTATCTTAAGTACCTCAAGTGGGAGGAAATCGCGGTACGGCTTGACATCACTTTCCGCTGGACTATGACTCTTCATAAAAAAGCTCTCACAATTTTTACCGAAAGCGCGTTAATTCACGCCGAACATGCGATATAATATATGATGAAAAAGTCGGATGAAGAGTCCGGCTTTTTCTGCGTTATCGGGACTTCCGGTATCGCGGGCGGAGCACTGCGCGGGCCTCCGGTGCAGTGCTCCGTCTATTATTATGAATGGAGGTTAGCAACAACTAACGAGGGAGGGACGAACGTGGCTAAGCTGACCGATAAGCAACGGAAAAAGATTATAGCTGAATCGGTGAACGGCTCGAGCATTCGGGCATTGGCCGCGAAATACGGCGTCTCTACGACTACGATTCAGCGTGTTTTGAAAAGCGACACAACGCTAACGCAAAAGGTCGCACAAAAAAAGGCTGAGAATACGGCAAGCATTCTGGCCTTTATGGATTCTAAGAAAAATGACGTTTGCGGACTGATTGACAAGCTGCTTGCGGCAATGGGAGACGAAGACAAGCTCGCCGCCGCGACAGTCAATCAGCTTGCTACCGCTATGGGTATCGTCATTGACAAATATACAGCTAACGAGGCGGTTAAGTCGTCTGACGCGAAGGAGACCAACTTCTTCGAGGCGATTCGCGCTGCTGGAAAGGAGGTTGACCTGAGTGCAATACCAGAGCTTCAGTCCTCGGCAGAATGCGACCCTCTTCTGGTGGACGAAACCGGAGCATCAGAATAGAGACGGCCTTATCTGTGATGGGTCAATTCGTTCCGGCAAGACGGTCTCAATGGCTATCGGCTTTATCATGTGGAGCATGGCGAGCTTCGATAAGCAGGACTTCGCTATCTGCGGCCGCACGATTGAAGCGCTCCGGCGTAACGTTATCGTACATATTCCCGTATGGCTTGAGGGTATGTTCGAGGTTACTGAACGCCGCAGCGAGAATAAAATGGTCGTCACTATCGGCAATCGCTCTAACACCTACTACCTCTTCGGAGGGCGGGACGAATCCAGCTACACCCTTATTCAGGGCATTACTCTGGCGGGAGTCCTCTTCGACGAGGTCGCCCTTATGCCCCGCTCCTTCGTAGAGCAGGCTATGGCGCGCTGCTCGGTCTCTGGGTCTAAGTACTGGTTTAACTGCAACCCCGAGTCGCCGGGCCACTGGTTTTATAAAGAGTGGATTCGTAAAGCGCCGGAGCGCAATATGCTCTACCTGCATTTTACGATGGACGACAACCTCAGCCTTGATGAGAAAATCAAAGCCCGATACGAGGATATGTATTCCGGCGTGTTCTACGACCGGTATATCCGTGGTCTCTGGACCGTCGCGGAGGGCTTGATATATACAATGTTTAATAAGGACTATCATGTAGTCCCTTCCGTGCCTCGCGATTACGAGGAGTACCTTATCTCTTGCGACTACGGCACCTTAAACCCGACATCGGCCGGGCTCTGGGGCCTCTGTGAGGGAAAATGGTACCGCGTTCGAGAGTACTACTACGACGGACGCAAGGAACGGTATCAGCGAACGGACGAGGAGCATTACACAGCTATTGAAGAGCTTGCGGGAGACCTCTCGATTCGGAAAATCATCGTTGACCCTTCCGCCGCCTCGTTTATCGAGGTCATACGCCGGCACGACCGCTTCATGGTCGAGCAGGCAAGCAACCGAGTCCTTGACGGTATTCGCGATGTTGCTACCCGGCTGAACGCCGGCGACATTTTCTTTTGCGACTGCTGCACGGACTGTATAAGAGAGTTTGGTTTATATCGGTGGGACGAAAAAGCCGCCGAAGACCGGCCGCTAAAAACCGACGACCACGCTATGGACGATACGAGATATTTCGTCCGCGCCGCGTTCCAGCCGTCGAGATTCAGTTTTTAAGGAGGTGCGATAAATGCCCTTATTCAAGAAGCCTATCGAGCAGGAGTTTTTCAGTTTGCGCCTCCGCGCCGGTAGGCCTATGACCGAGCTTGAGTTCTACGCGAGAGAGCTTACCGACTGGGAGACCTCTCCCGAGCGGCGCGAGATGATTGACGGCGACCGGTACTATACCGGAGACCATGACATTCTCAAACGCCAGCGCACGGCTATCGGCCCTGACGGTAAGCTGATTGTGATTGAGAATCTCCCGAACAACCGTATTGTGGATAACCAGTATGCGAAACACGTTGACCAGAAGGCGAACTACCTTCTCGGTCAGCCTATTTCCTTCTCCTGTGAGAATGACGATTACGCAGCCGAGGTCAAAAAGGTACTCGGCATGAGATTTATGCGTACTCTCAAGAGCGCGGGAGTCGAGTGCCTCAATGCGGGTATCTCGTGGCTTTATCCCTACTACAATAAAAACGGCGAGCTCGCATTCCGGGTATTCCCCGGCTACGAGATTATGCCGTTCTGGGCGGACGCAGCTCATACCGAGCTTGACTCCGCTCTTCGCCTTTATCCGGTCGAGGTCTACTACGGTACCGAGAAGAAAATCGTTAAGAAGGTCGACCTCTTCACGCTGGAAGGCGTCACGACCTACATCTTTGAGAACGGCGTGCTCACGCCGGACACCGAGAAGCAGGCCTACGTTAAGGTGAAGGACAGCAAGGGTAACGAGCAGCCACTGAACTGGGAGCGCTTCCCCCTTATCCCTATCAAGTACAACCCGAAGGAAGTCCCTCTCATTCGCCGCGGTCGCTCTTTGCAGGACGCCATCAACCTCCTGCAATCCGACTTCGTGAACAACATGGAAGAAGACGTCCGTAATACCGTTCTTGTCCTCAAGAACTACGACGGACAGGACCTCGGGGAGTTCCGGCGTAACCTGACGACTTACGGAGCTATTAAGGTCCGCACGGTCGAGGGTACTGACGGTGGCGTGGACAGTCTCGAAATCTCGGTAAACTCTGAGAACTATAAGACTGTTCTCGAGCTTCTGAAAAAGGCGCTCATTGAAAACCTCCGCAGCTATGACGCGAAGGACGACCGTCTCTCTGGTACGCCTAACCAGATGAACATTCAGAGTATGTACTGCGACATCGACCTCGACGCAAACGCGATGGAGACCGAGCTGCAAGCCTCTTTTGAAGAGATTCTCTGGTTTGTGAACACCTATCTCGCTAACACCGGTAAGGGCTCGTATGAGAGCGAAGATATTACGGTTATCTTCAACCGTGATATTCTTATCAACGAGTCCGAGGCTATTGATAACTGCTCTAAGTCCGTCGGCATTATCTCCGACGAGACCATCGTCGCTATGCACCCGTGGGTCGACGACCCTGCTGCTGAGCTTGAACGGCTCGAAAAGCAGAAAGAGGAAACCGACCCCTATCGCGCGGCTTTTGAGCAGGCGCAGGCTTTGCGTAACCCCAAAGGCGGTGACCCGGTAAATGAGGAATGATAAGTACTGGGCCAACCGAATGCGGATTCTTGAGGAGTCCTTGCTTGATAAGGGGTACGACTACGTTAAAAACCTCGAGCGGCAATATGCGACCGCTATTCAGGATATAGAATCGCAAATCGCGAGATGGTATCAGCGGTTTGCGGCCGAAAACGGCATAACGCTCGCCGAGGCGAATAAGCTGCTTACCACGCAGGAGCTTGACGAGTTCCGGTGGACCGTTGAAGAGTATATAAAACACGGTCAAGAGAACGCAGTCTCTCAGGCGTGGCTCAAGCAGCTTAAGAATGCTTCTGCCCGCGTCCACGTGTCAAGGCTTGACAGCTTGAAGCTCCAACTACAGGAGCAGGCCGAGGCCTTACACGGGGCGCAGACAGAGTCCCTTAATTCGTCCCTGAGCGAGGTTTACCAGCGAGGCTATTATCATACCGCCTTTGAGCTCCAAAAGGGCATGGGGGTCGGCTGGACGCTTCACGGGCTGACCGATGAAGCTATCAGCAAAGTACTCTCGCGGCCGTGGACCTTAGACAGCCAGACCTTCAGCGATAGAATCTGGGCGAGCAAGCAGGCGCTCGTCAACAGCGTCAACACGCAGCTTACTCAGATGATAATGCGAGGTGCGGCACCGGATAAAGCCATCAAGGCTATCTCCGACCGTTTTCAGGTCTCTAAGTCTCAGGCCGGGCGTCTGGTTATGACCGAAAGCGCCGCCTTCGCGAACGAGGCCCGCAAGGACTGCTTCAAAGACCTCGGCGTCGAGAAGTATGTTATCGTGGAAACCCTTGACAACGAGACCTGCGGCCTCTGCGCGCAGCTCGACGGCAAGGTTTATCCCATGAGTGAGTATCAAGTCGGCGTTACTGCGCCGCCTTTTCATCCGTGGTGCCGTGGCACGACTGCCCCTTACTACGAGGATATGCAAGGACTCGGAGACCGCTTCGCGAGAGATGTAAAGACCGGTGAGAGCTTTGATATTCCTAAGGATATGACATATAAGGACTGGAAAGCGAGACAAGACGCTGCCTATGGCGCTGGTACCGTAGAAAAGTTCAAAAATATGTGGTATAATGAATCTGCTGATAAAAAGCAGTATGAAAACTACAAGGCCCGACTCGGTGCAGACGCGCCTAAGAGCTTTGCAGCTTTTCAGCAGTTAAAGTATAATTCTGAGAACTACAAGGACCTTACGGGCTACTACCGATACAAGGGTGCGAATCCTACAAGTGATAAGCGCTTTTGGACCGCGCATAAAGCAGTCAAGGCTCTCCACGATGAGGGCAAAGTCCGAACAACCGGAACTCTGGTCTCCCCACCTTTAGGGCGAGTCGCCATCAAAGCGAATGAGCACGCCGAAAAACGGTTTGCTTCTCGCGGTATAACCTTAGAATGGACTCAGAATATTATTGATAACGCAGACTTCGCGCTCAAACAGCGCAAGGGTACGCAATACGCCTTTTACACAAGCGAGGGCTTTGCGGTCCTTGATAATAACGGCGAGATTGGTACCGCCGGTCAACTGGACGAACGCGGCAAGCTGCTATATGACGAGGTGATGAAACATGTCCGAGCAAAATAAGGTCAAGTGCCCTTTACTGAATAAGGAAATTGACTGGGGCTATTGCTGGGAGCTTTGCAATATCGCTACCGACGATATTCTTCTTGAGGGCGATACCGTTCCCGACTGGGATAAGGCCCTTGAGGTATGTAAGAAGTGCGGTCGATATTCGAGCGAGCCAGAAGGCTCCTAATTCGAGCCCGATTTTTCAGAGGGTAAATCTAAAGGCCCCTCAGTCAAAACGCGATACGGGAGACCGTGGAGCCCCACAGAAGCAATAGTTGATTAGAGCGTCCCTGCTTTTTAGCAGGAGGCGCTTTTTTCATACAAAAATTACCGCCTTACGCGGCGGACAACAAATAGCGTACCCGCAATACCGGGACTGGCCGGATAAAAAGGACAGCGGGAGACAGGAGGACAAAATGTTGGACTGGCTGAAAACTATTTTGGGAGAAGCGTACTCCGAGGAGATTGATAAGAAGGTCTCTGAGGAAATCGGCAAGAACTTCGTGGCGCGTGCAGACTTCAACACTCTGAACACTGAGAAGAAAGCTCTCGCCGATACCGTCAAGGAGCGCGACAAGCAGCTTGAGACCCTTAAGGCCTCTACCGGCGACGTCGAGGCGCTCAAGACGCAAATCGCTACTCTCCAGACTGAGAACACCGCAACGACGAAGGCCCATGAGGCAGAAATCAAGCGTCTCAAAATCGATAACGCCGTTGAGCTGGCTCTGTCTGCTGCCAAAGCGAAGAACGTAAAAGCCGTGAAGGCGCTGCTCGACCTTGATAAGGCTGAGCTCGACACGGACGGCACCGTTAAGGGTCTGGCCGACCAGATTAAGAAGCTGGCCGAGGCACCCGACAGCAGTTTTATGTTCGACACTACGAAACCGAAGAATGACTTTAAGGGCTTCAAGCCCGGCGAGAGCGGAGACCCGGCGCCTTCCGGCGATAAAAAGCCGGAGAATATGACTTACGACGAGCTCTGTGCGTACCTCGCCGAAAATCCTGACACAAAACTTTAATATGAAAGGACGATTTTACTATGGCAAACAGCAAGTTTGATTCTAAGAGCTTCAATGCTGAGGCGTTCAAGTACATGGTGGACCGTGTTCCCAACCTCAACCTGAACGAGCTCAAGAAGTCTCGTGCCCTTGCGGGCAATCCTGACATCCGCGGCGTGTTTACCGCCCAGAACGGCACCGCGTATGCGCGTCTGGCTATGCGTGGCCTGATTGATGGCGACGCCGTTAACTACGACGGCCAGACCGACATCACCGCAACCTCCACTAAGACCTTTGAGCAGGGCGTCGTTGTCGTCGGCCGTGCGAAGGCTTGGACTGAGAGGGACTTCTCCTATGACATTACTGGCGGCGTTGACTTCATGGGCAACATCAGCCAGCAGGTGGCCGAGTATAAGGACCATCTGGACCAGAACACGATTCTCGCCATTCTTGCCGGCATTTTCGCCATGACCGACGCAAAGGGCAAGGAGTTCGTGTCTAAGCATACCCTCGACGTGACCGGTGTCGGTACCGGAGCAATGGCGGCTTCTACTCTGAACTCCGCAGCAAACAAGGCTTGCGGCGCAAACAAGAAGAAGTTTAAGCTCGTGTTCATGCACTCCGACGTCTCCACCGGCCTTGAGAATCTCAACCTGATTGAGCGTCTCAAGTACACCGACAAGGAGGGCATTACCCGTGACCTCGAGCTCGGTACGTGGAACGGCAAGCTCGTTGTCGTTGACGACGACATGCCGGCTTCTGAGGGCTACTTCGACGCTGACGCTAACACTGACGGCGCATTGAAGATTGTCGCTTCCGGCACTCCTGCTGCAGGCGAGATTCTTCTGTCTAAGGTAACTCCGTACTTCGGCAGCAAGACTCTGGCCGCAAACGATTATGTCGTTGCAGGTACTCAGTATACGACCTACGTTCTTGGCGAAGGCGCTATCTCCTACGAGGACATCGGCGCGAAGGTGCCTTATGAGATGAGCCGCGACCCGAAGACTCATGGCGGCGAAGACACTCTGTACACTCGTCAGCGCAAGGTCTTCGCTCCTTACGGTATCTCTTATGAGAAGGCTTCTCAGACTTCTCTGTCTCCTACCGATACCGAGCTCAAGAACGGTGCAAACTGGGCGTTGGTGCATTCCGGTGAGACTACCGTGTCTCAGCGTTCCTACATCAACCACAAGGCCATTCCTATCGCGCGTATCTTCTCCAGAGGTTAAAGCCTATGGAGATACTCGCGGCAGTAACCGCCCGGCTGTCGGCCCTCGGTTATACCGTAACCGAGACCGACAGCGCGGCGCTTGATTACAATATTAAGAAAGCCGAGACGACCCTAAAGGTACGAACGAATCAACTCGAAGTGCCTGAGGGTCTTTTCTATGTCTGGGCGGATATGGCTGCGGGCATGTTCCTCACAGACAAGAAGGCTTCCGGCGCGCTCTCCGAGGTCTACGACTTCGACGCGCCGGCTAAGAGCATTTCTGAGGGCGACACCTCCGTCACCTTTGCGATTGCAGATACCGGCTCTTTCGAGGACCAGTTCGACGCAATGCTCGCGAAGATGGTAAACCCCGACGCGGAGCTTATCGCAGCGTTTAGGAGGTTGGTATGGTGAAAAGCTATCAGAACGCTCTACGGAGGCTCTGGGACGGCCTCTGCGACGTTTATGTCCTCGAGACAGCGGTAAATAAGGCAAACGGCCGGGACGAGCCCACGGAGGTCCAAAAGCTCCACGGGGAGCCCTGCCGTTTGTCCTTCTCAAGTATCTCAAGCACGACCGAGCAGGACAGCGCGCCGCTGATTCAGCAGTCGGTCAAGCTCTTTATCTCGAAGACCGTGGAAATCCCGGCCGGCTCTAAGATAGTCGTAACGCAGGAGGGCCGGACTACCGCTTATGCGAGGTCCGGCGAGCCTGCGGTCTATAGCTGTCATCAGGAGATACCGCTCGTCCCATTCAAGGAGTACGCCTAATGTCCCGCTGGGGACGCTGCGACTTCTCTCAGTTCAGGGAGTTCGCGAAAGGTTTTGAAAAGCTGAGCGACTCTGAGATAGACGACCTCTGCGTGGCTTGCAGCAAAGAGCTTGCCGCAAGACTTCTGGCTCTCGTTATTCCGGCTACCCCGGTCGGCAAATACCCGAAAGGCTCTGGCAAGAAAGGCGGTACTCTCCGCCGAGGCTGGGGCGCTAAGAACGGCAAAGCCGGGCGCGAGTACGCGCAGTCCCTGACCGTCACAAAGTCCGGGAATATATATATGGTCGAAATCATAAATCCGGTCGAGTACGCCTCGTATGTCGAGTTCGGTCACCGTACCGTAAACGGCGGCTGGGTCGAGGGCCGGTACATGCTGACTATCTCCGAGGAAAAGCTGAAACGAATCGCCCCGTCTGTGCTTGAGAAGATGGTGCTCCGAAAGCTGAAGGAGGTCTGCAATGGCGGAAATTAGTACAAACATTATCTTAGACGGAATCACGCTGGCCCTGCGGTCCGCTTTTCCCGGTAGTCATATCGAATCAAACGCAGTAAAGCAGGGGCTTCGGCAACCTGCTTTTATTGTGCTTTTGGTTAACGCCGAGGTCACGGACTACCCGGCCCAGCGCAAGAAACGTCTTCCTCGTTTCGATGTTCTCTACTTTCCGAAGGCCGGGCGTGAGGACTGCTACGGCGTAGCAGATACCCTCACCGAGGTGCTTGAAGTGATTGACCTGCCCGGCGGCGATAAGCTGCGCGGTACGGATATGAGTTTTCAGGTGACGGACGGAGTGCTTCACTTCCTTGTCTCCTATAACCACTTCACGTATAAGACGGCTGAGGAGGTCAAGATGGGAACTCTGAAAATTGAACAAGGAGGAAACTGATATGGCGAAAGCTACTGCGGCGGCAAAGCCCGCCGCTCCTACTCACTCCAAAGAGCAGCTTTTGAGGTCTCAGCGCTACGCTAAGCGCCGCGACCTTCTGGGCGCACTTTTGGAAGGCGGTACGTGGTATACCCTCGAAGAGGTTGATACCGCTATCGAAAACTTTATGAAAGGCAAGGTGAAATAATATGGCCCTTGGCGGTGGAATCTGGGCAGTACAGAACAAGGTACTCCCCGGCACGTATATCAACTTTTCCAGCGTGGCTAAGGCGTCCGCTACTCTCTCCGACAGAGGTTATGCGGCCATGCCTCTTATGCTGGACTGGGGTCCCGACGGCACGGTCTTTACCGTGACGAGCGGCGACTTCCAGAAGAACAGCCTCAAGATTTTCGGTCATGCGTACACCGACGACGCTTTGCTGCCTCTGCGCGAGCTCTTCCAGTATACGCAGACCCTCTACGCCTATCGCCTGAACGGCGGAGGCGCTAAGGCCGCTTGCACTTACTGCACGGCGAAGTATTCCGGCGTTGCCGGCAACAAGCTCTATGTGGTTATCGCGGCGAACGCCGATAACTCCAGCCTCTTCGACGTCAGCCTCTACTACGATACGACTCTCCTCGATACGCAGACCGTGGCTGCGGCTACCGCGCTCAAGGATAACGACTTCGTAACGTGGAAGACTACCGCGTCTCTCGCCGCAACTGCGAAGACTCCGCTCACTGGTGGCACGAACGGCACGGCAAACGCGGCGGCTCATCAGGCGGCGCTCGATAAGTTTGAAAGCTACAGCTTCAATACTCTCGGCTGCCCGTCCGACGACTCGACCACTATCAAGCTGTATATCAACTACACAAAGCGCCTCCGCGACGAGGTCGGCGCGAAGTTCCAGACCGTTATTTTCAACCTCGATTCCAACGAGAAGCTCGCAGACTACGAGGGCGTTATCGAAATCGGCAGCAAGGTGACGGACTACGATTCCGGCATTTCCGGCCTCGGTCAGTACGGTCTCGTGTACTGGATGACCGGCGCGTCTGCGGGCTGCGCCGTGAACAAGTCCAACACGAACAAGAAGTACGACGGCGAGCTCACCGTCGACGTAGACAGAACGCAGGCCGAGCTCGAGGCAGCAATCAAGGCCGGTCGCTTGATGTTCCACAATGTCAACGGCGACGTTCGCATTCTCGAGGACATCGATTCCCTGATTACTGTCTCCGACACGAAGGGCGACGTCTTCAAGTCGAATCAGACTATCCGCGTCTGCGACCAGATTGCGAACGATACGGCCGTCCTCTTCAACACGCGCTACCTCGGCACTGTGCCGAACGATGCAGCGGGCAGAATCGCTCTCTGGAACGATATTTGCAAGCTCCATCAGGACCTCGAGTCTATTCGCGCTATTGAGGACTTCGACCCCGACAGCGTAACCGTGGAGCAGGGCGACACGAAGAAGGCTGTCCTTTGCACTGTGAAGGACCTGAACGTCGTGAACGCTATGGCGCAGCTCTATATGAGCGTTATCATCATGTAAGGAGGTTTGAATTATGGCTCAGCCTATTATGAACGCGCTTGACGCGATTGCGGGCTCTCAGGCTTCCGCATATATCACACTGGCCGACGGCAATAGATACTGCTTCATGCAGCTCTATTCCTTCGAGTCCAAAATGGACATCTCCGTAGCTGAGGTGCCTATCCTCGGCAAGTCCGGCAAGGGTAATAAGCCGACCGGCTGGTCCGGTACGTGGAGCGGCACCGCCCACTACAACCAGTCCGTTTTCCGCAAAATGCTCCTCGAGTATAAGCGTACCGGCTTTATGCCTACGTTCGATATTCAGGTCGCGAACGAAGACCCGACCGCTTCCGTTGGTCGTCAGACTATCATCTTGAAGAACTGCCTCACTAAGGGCGGCATTCTGGCGAAGTTTGACGCCGACGCCGAGACTCTCGACGAGGAACTTGAGGGCACCTTCGATGACTGGGAAATGCCCGAGACCTTTAGCTTGCTGAACGGCATGCAGTAAACCAACATAAAACAGGAGGTATTTTATTATGGCTAAGAATCTGACTGCGTTCCTTGCTCAGAACGCGAAGAAAATCGACAACGTTACCTTTATCGCTTCCGACCGCTTCGTTGACCCCGATACCGGCGAGGCTATGCCGTGGGAAATCTGCTGCATTACCGCAGCGGAGAACGCAGGCTTGAGAAAGGCCTGCATGCGTACCGTCCCGGTACCCGGCCGCAAGGGCCAGTTTACGCAGGACTTCGACGCGAACGCCTACCTCGCGAAGGTGGCTGTCCGCTGCACGGTGTTCCCGAATCTGAATGACGCTGAGCTCCAGCAGAGCTATGGCGTTATGGGCGCGGAGCAGCTTATCACCACTATGCTGACCCCCGCCGAGTTCGAGGACTACTCCACTAAGGTCCTGCAGGTCAATGGCTTCCAGTCCGGCGACGAAATGGTGGAAGACGCAAAAAACTAATACTCGGAGACGACCCGGAGGCAAACTACGTCTATTACTGTCTCCACAAGTTCAAGTGGCCGCCGAATGTCTTCCTTGACATGGACCCTTATACGCAGGCGTTCATTATCGCCGCTATCGATATAAAGGTCGAGCAGGAGAAGAAAGAAGCGGCCAAAGCAAAACACGGGAAAAAGCACTGAGGTAAAGCCGGGTCAAGCCTCGGCGCCTATTCCCGGAAAGGAGGAGGCCTATGGCCCTTATCAAGTCGCAGCTCGTACTTACGGACGGCATGACCGGCCCGCTCAAGAGTATCAATAAGGCGATGAATATCGTACTTAATAGCTTTGAGGCTATGCAGGACGCGTCCGGACGGGCTATCGACACCGCCTCCATTCAAGAGGCCCGCGAAGAGCTCGCGAGAGCGAGCGCCGCGCTGGACCAGTTGGAAGACCACACGAATAAATCGACCGACGCCTTCAGCCGTCTTGCGAAAGCTATCGGGCTTGTGATGATTGCCCGCAAGGCGCTTGATACTATCAAGACCGGAATTGACTATGCCTCCGACCTTGCCGAAGTCCAGAACGTCGTCGACGTTACTTTCGGAAGCGCTACGGAGGCTATCAACTCGTGGTCGAAAGAATGTCTTGCTGCCTACGGTATGAACGAAGTAAGCGCAAAGCGGTACGCCGGCACTATCGGCGCCATGCTCAAGTCTTCCGGTCTTGCAGGTGACGCCATCGTAGATATGTCGAAAGATATGGTCGGCCTCGCCGGCGACATGGCGTCGTTCTACAACCTTGACCTTGAGACCGCCTTCGAGAAAATCCGTTCCGGTATCTCCGGCGAGACAGAGCCCTTGAAGCAACTCGGCATTAACATGTCGGTCGCTAACCTTGAGGCTTACGCACTCTCGCAGGGTATCACGACGGCCTACAACGAAATGTCTCAGGCCGAGCAGGTCATGCTCCGGTACAATTACCTTATGAGCACGACCGCCGATGCACAAGGCGACTTTGCCCGCACGCAGGACAGCTATGCCAACCAGACCCGGCTTCTCTCCGAGAGCTGGCTCGAATTTACCAGCGTTATGGCTGAGCAGCTTCTGCCGGTCCTTACGACCATCGTCTCGTGGCTGAATAATATCGTCGCCTTCCTCACAGAGAATGCAGATATGGTCAGCGCGGTACTCGTGGGGCTGGCTACTACGGTCGGCATTCTCGCCGTTGCATGGGTCGTCCACGCTGCTGCCCAGTGGCTGGCGGTAGCGGCAAATCAGGCCCTTATTGTTTCGCTCCTCTCGAATCCGATTCTCTGGATTGCCATTATCATCGGCGTACTTGTTGCGGCGATGTATCGGTGGATTCAATCTATCGGCGGCGTTAAAAATGCGTGGGAGATTTGCAAGCTCGCACTTATCGTGGGCTGGAACGCGGTCAAGCTCGCATTCTTTACCGGCGTCTACTGGGTCATTGACCTCGTAGACAAGCTCAAGCTCTGCTGGCAGAAAGCCGGCGTCGCAATCGCGAACTTCATGGGGAATATGAAGGTCTCTGTACTGACGATTCTCCAAAACATGATTAACGGTGCTATCGATATTATCAATAAGTTCATCGGGGTGCTGAATAAAATCCCCGGCGTGAGTATCGACGCCATTGAACATGTGACCTTTGCAACGACTGCGGCCGCAGAAAACGAGGCTGCAAAGTCCGCTCGTGCGGCAGACCTTGCTGCGTATGAGAGCGAGCTCGCCAGTGCAAAGGCCGGAAGAGATGCGCATATCGACTCTCTGAAAGCCGAGCTCAATTCTTCTGTCGACGCTTTGCAGGCTGCTTACGCTCAGGCAAAGGCTGACGCCGCGGCGGACAGTTCCGCAGAGCAGACCGCTCTCGACAGTATCGGCGCAGACACCGCCGGCATTAACGACAGCGCGGGAAGCGCGGCTGCGTCCTTGAAGGAAACGACCGAGGACCTGAAGTATATGAGAGACCTTGCGGAGCAGGAAGCAATCAACCGCTTCACGACCGCTGAGGTCAAAATCGATATGACCGGCATGACTAACCGCATTGACTCCGATATGGACCTTGACGGCGTGCTGAATACTCTGACCGAGGGCTTCGCGGAAGCGCTCGAGGTCGCTGCTGAGGGGGTGCATGAATAATGTATAGCTTTTACTTCGGGAGTCTGCTTCTACCGGTTACGCCGCAGAAGCTGACGACCAAAATCAAGGGGAACAACAAAACGCTTACCCTTGTCAATGAGGGCGATATAAACTTTCTGCGCTCTCCCGGCTTGACCGAAATTAGCTTTGACGTTGTTCTCCCTATGCTGGGGCAGTACTCTTTTGCGGACTCCTTTCGCAAGCCTGACTACTACCTCAGCGTTTTCGAGAACTACATGACAAGCAAGACTCCGTTCCGCTTCATCGTGAGCCGTGTGTCGCCCTCTGGGAGACTTCTGTTCGACACGAATATGAAAGTAAGCCTTGAGAGCTACAACATCACAGAGGACGCCACAAAAGGCCCTGACGTGACCGTTTCGGTAACGCTCAAGCAGTATATCGACTACGCGACGAAGACCGTCACGGTTACGAAACCAGCGGCAGCTGCGCGCAAGCCGACTATTAAGGAGGAGAAGAAGCGCGAGACTTCGAGCAAACCTAAGACGAAATCCTATACCGTAAAGAAGGGCGATTGTCTCTGGAACATTGCGAAGAAGTATTACGGCAACGGAGCGCAGTACACAAAAATCTATAATGCGAATAAGGGCAAGATAAAGAATCCTAACCTTATTTACCCGGGGCAGGTGTTGACGATTCCATGAGTAAAGTAGATTTAATCATTCAGAGCGGCAGCACGATTCTCTACCCCATCGTTGAGGAAGGTATCAGCCTTTCGTGGGACCGCAAAGGCTCTCCCGGAAAGCTCAAGTTTTCCGTGGTAAAGGATTCCGTCTTGTCTTTTCAGGAAGGAGACGCCGTAAAGCTGTCCGTCGATGGGACGGATATGTTTTACGGCTTTGTCTTTACAAAGAGCCGCTCAGGCCGCACGCCGAACGTTATCGAGGTTACCGCCTACGACCAGCTCCGCTACTTCAAGAATAAGGACACCTATGTCTACTCGAACAAGAAAGCGAGCGACGTTATCAAGATGATAGCCGAGGACTTCGGCCTCAGTGTGGGAGCGCTTGAGGACACGGGGTACGTTATCGCCTCGAGGACGGAGGACAACGCCACGCTCTTTGACATCGCCCAGAATGCGCTTGATGAAACACTGCGGGCGAAAACTAAGCTCTATGTGCTCTACGATAAAGTCGGCAAGCTGACGCTGCAGGACATTGAGAGCATGAAGCTGAATCTGCTTATCGACGCCGACACTATCGGCGAGTACTCCTATTCGAGTACCATCGACAAGCAGACCTACAACCAAATCAAGATTACCTTTGAGAACAAGGATTCGGGCAAGCGCGAAATCTTCATTGCGAAAGACAGCTCGAACATCAACAAGTGGGGCCTTCTGCAATACACCGATACCGTCGAGCTCTCCGCAAGCGGCGCGGCAAAGGCAGAGGCTCTCCTAAAGCTCTACAACACAAAAACCCGCTCGCTCTCTATCTCCGACGCGCTCGGCGATACGAGAGTCCGGGCGGGCTCGTCCGTTATTGTTAAGCTGGGGCTCGGAGACATCAACGTCCAGAGCTACCTACTGGTCGAATCGGTGACGCACAAGTTCAAGCAAGAGCAACACCTGATGGACCTGAAATTGCGAGGTGGTACATTTGTCACTTGATATGAACGGTTTTTTAGAAAACGTAAAGCGCGCCGCGGTCGAGGCTGTAGCCGCCGGCAAACCCTTCGGCTTTATACTCGGTAAGGTGACGAGTGTCTCCCCGCTCAAGGTGCAGGTTGACCAGAAGCTCGAACTTACTGCAAGTCAGCTCATCTTGACGAATGCGGTGCGAGACTTCACCGTTTATATGACGGTGGACCACCAGACAGAAGAAACTTCCGGCGGCAGCGGCTACGCAGAGTTCGCAAGTCATAAGCACGCCTACAAGGGCAAAAAGGCCTACAAGGTACACCTTGCCCTAAAGACCGGTGAGCAAGTGCTTCTCCTGCGGGCCGACGGCGGCCAGAAGTTTATTATCTTAGACAGAGTGGAGGCGCCAAAATGATACCTAAAGTAGAAGACGACCTTTTGACGCTTGAGGTCGAGACTCAGCCGAGTCTTACTTACGCTCTGGATATTGAGCATGGGCGCATTCGCGGCATGGTAGACGAGCTCGAGTCGCTGAGGCAGGCTATTTACCTGATTCTCAGCACGGAGCGGTACGCCTATCTCATTTACTCATGGAACTACGGCGTTGAGCTCGTCGAGCTTATCGGCCAGCCGAAAGAGTATGCGCTTCCAGAGATTAAGCGTTGCATTACAGAGGCCCTACTGCAGGACGACCGAATCACCGCAGTAGACGGCTTCGAGTTTGAGACCGGAAAAAAGACCGTGCACGTCACCTTTACCGTGCATAGCATTTTCGGCGATTTGGAGGTGGAAACCGATGTATGAGGATAAAACCTATGAGGCGATTCTTCAAGAGAAACTCGCCCGCGTAGCGTCGAGCCTTGATAAGCGCGAGGGCTCGATTATTTTCGATGCGCTTGCGCCGAACTCCCTTGAGAGCGCCATGATTTATGTGGCTCTCGATACTGTACTCAATGAGACCTTCGCAGACACCGCAAGCAGAGACTACCTTATCATGCGCTGCGCTGAGCGCGGTATCACGCCTCTGCCGGCGACCTGCGCCGTGGGTATCGGCGAGTTCAGTATGGATATTCCTGTCGGCACGCGCTTCTCCTGCGATAAATACAACTGGGCCGTGACCGAGAAAATCGAGTCTCTCAAATATTACCTTACTTGTGAGACCGCCGGTGCGGACCCGAACAGCTACACCGGTCAGCTTATTCCCATCGAGTATATCGAGGGACTCGCGACCGCGGAGCTGACGAGTATCGTTATTAACGGTGAAGACGAAGAAGCGACCGAGACCCTGAGACTGCGCTACCTCAACAGCTTTGAGAATCAGTCCTACGGCTTCAACCGCGGGCAGTATATCGAAGTCACCGAGGCACTGCCGGGCGTCGGCGGGTGCAAGCCCTACCGTGCGTGGAAAGGTCCCGGAACGGTCAAGCTCGTTATTACGGGAAGCGACTACCAACCGCCTTCCGATACCCTTATCAATACTGTGCAGACGACCATCGACCCGACACAGAACAGCGGCGACGGTATCGGTCTTGCCCCTATTGACCATGAGGTTACGGTCGTCGGCGCAGCAGGTACTACGGTCAATATCTCTACGACCCTAACTTTCGCCTCCGGCTGGAACTTGACCGAGTGCCTCCCGTACATTCAGAGCGCTCTTGACGCCTACTATCTCGAGCTCAATTCGACATGGAGTAAAGAGGCAGGGCTGATTGTCCGTGTATCGCAAATCGAGTCGAGACTCCTCGCGCTCGCCGGTATCGTCGATATTTCCGGCACGACTCTGAACGGCCAGACGGGAAATCTCACGCTCGATAAGGACGCGGTTGCGGTGAGGGGGTCATTCACAAATGCGTAATTTCAACAACATCAGAACCATCGACCTCAAAGAGTATCTTCCAGACGTGCTGAAAGACGTGCAGGAAATGCGGGCAATCATGGAAGCGGAGACCCCGGAGGTACAAGCTATCTGGGACGCCTGCGAGGATTGCATGAACGACCAGTTTATCTCTGAGGCTACCGAGAACGGCGTGGCCCGCCGGGAGAAAATGCTGGGTATCACGCCCTTCGCGACCGATACTCTTGACGACCGCAAGCTCCGGCTGCTCAGTCGGTACAACGAAAATATTCCCTACACAAGGAAAAGCCTCGCCGTTCTGCTTGAGTCTCTCTGCGGGGCGGGAGGTTATGTTTTGACTATCACGACGGCGACCTTTACCGTCAATGTGAAAGTCGCGCTCGGCGTCAAGAAGCAGGAGACGATTATCTCCGAGACGCTTGAGCGCATTCTGCCGTACAACATGGTCTTTACGGTAGAGCTTCTTTATAACACGTGGGCTAAGGTCAAGCCCTATAAATGGAGCGAGGTCAAGCCGCTCACGTGGAAAGATTTGAAGGAGGAGGTACTTACTTAATGGCTACCTACACAGACAACTACAACCTGAAAAAGCCGGCGCCGGAAGACTTCGCGGACATTGCAGACCTCAATGAGAACGCGGATAAAATCGACGCCGCACTCAAGGACAAGGCGGACCTCGATGAGTCCGGCAAGCTGAAGGAGAGTCAGCTTCCGAACCTGTCCTATATCCCGGCTTCACAGAAAGGCGCAGCAGGCGGCGTCGCAAGCCTCGGCTCTGACGGTAAGGTCCCTTCGGGGCAGCTTCCCGCTATGAACTACATCCCTACTTCTCAAAAGGGCACAGCGGGAGGCGTTGCGAGTCTGGGCTCTGACGGCAAGGTCCCTTCTGGACAGCTTCCTTCGCTCGACTATATTCCTACTTCGCAGAAGGCCGCAGCGAACGGCGTTGCGTCCCTTGACGCGAATAAGAAGGTCCCGGTCGCGCAGATTCCCGCCCTCAGCTATATCCCTATCTCTCAGAAAGGCGCAGCGGGAGGCGTCGCGAGTCTGGGCTCTGACGGCAAGATTCCCGAATCTCAGCTCGGCGCGGTCGGCGTGCCGCCTCAGATTATCGCCACAATTCCGAGCGGCAGCTCCGTCACCTGCAAATGCGGCTCTAAGACCTTGACCGCTACGAGCACTGGTACCGTGACATTCAACCTGACGGGGTACGGTACATGGGTCGTGACGGCTACAAAGGACGGCCAGACCGCTACCGAGAGCGTTGTCGTGGACGATGTGAAGCAGTATAAAATCTCGCTCTCCTACTTCTCCGCTACGCTGAAAGTAACCTCGGACTCCGGCGCTACCGTTACCGCCACGAACGGCACGAAGACCTTCTCCGGCACCGTGCCTACGAGCGGCGTGCTCTCCCTGACGATTACCGCGTCCGGCACCTATACCGTTACCGCTACAAAGAGCGGAGAGACGACCGACCCCGTGAGCGTGGCAATCACGACTTCCGGGCAGACCTACTCCGTCGAGTGTCTGTTCTTCAACAGCGTGCTCTCTAAGAACACGTGGGCGCAGATTGCTAAGGCGTCTGCTGCGGGCAAGGCTTCTCAGCTTTGGTCTGTCGGCGATACGAAGGACATCACGGTCGGAAGCGAGACCCTGACGCTCGTAATTATGGGCTTCAATCATGACGACCTCGCAAGCGGCGGTAAAGCCGGTATTACCTTCGGCATGAAAAACCTTATGGCAACTACGCGCCGAATGAATGCCTCGAATACAAATAGCGGTGGCTTTACCGGCTCTGAAATGTACTCGTGGCTGCAAAACACGCTTTTGCCGACTCTGCCGTCCGACCTGCAGGCGGTGCTCAAGAGCGTCAATAAGAAAACCTCCGCAGGCAGTCAGAGCTCGACTATCAACACAAACTCGATGAAGCTCTTCCTCTTCTCTGAGATTGAGATTTTCGGCTCGACTACCTACTCGAAAGCCGGTGAGGGCTCGCAGTACAGCTACTTTGCTACCGCCGCGAACAGAATCAAATACCTCTCCAACGGCTCCGGGTCTGCGGACCGGTGGTGGGAGCGTTCTCCTTATGGGAGCACCTCCAGCGACTTCTGCTATGTGTACAGCAACGGCAACGCGAGCTATCACATCGCCTACTACGCCAGCGGCGTTTGCTTCGGCTTCTGTGTTTAATCTACTATCTTTAGTCAATCCGGGGCCCTTGTGGCCCCGGTATGAGGTAAAAGCTAACTATGTCAGTTTATAAAGCACTGCGAGGAGACAGCTCGGTCCAGTTCGTAGAGACTGCGCGCAAGCTCGCCGTGCATACAAGAAAATGCTGCCTGAAAATGCCGAAGAGGTACACCTTCTATGGCGCTCAGGAGCTAAGTGCTCTCGCCGATACCGTCTACAATGAGGTCAAAATGGCGAACAGCGTTTTTCCCGGAAATCAGCACGAGGCTCAGCTTCGGCGGGACCATCTTATCGAGGCAAACGCCACGCTTCAGGCGCTTATCGGTCAGCTCGGAATTATGGCAGACCTTCTCAAGCAAAATCCTGAAAAGCTGCGCTGGCTCGATAATTCTCTCGAGGAGTGGGCTTCCCTCATCAGTGAGGAGGCTAAGCTAATTTCCGGCGTAAAGAAATCGGATAAAGAGCGATTCAAGAATCTGCCCTAACCGATATACGGGTCCTGTCATGATACTGTTGTCTTGTCCTGCGAACTGGTGGTGGGAGCGTTCTCCTAATGGGAGCAACTCCAACAACTTCTGCAATGTGAACAGCAACGGCAACGCGAACAATAACAACGCCAACAACACCAACGGCGTTTGCTTCGGATTCCATAAGGAATCAGGTCCGACGTAGTAAGCGGGAAACTGCCGAAATCAGTACCTTTATGGAAGGATGACTCGTACCCTGCCTTTTGGCTAAAACACTCCTTTGATGTAGTCGCTCGGACGCTGCTTGCATGGCGCGGTTTACGCGGACCGTGTTTCATGGGCGGTACTACTATGCAGTTACTTTTACGCGTGCAACACTGTACGAAGGGGACAATTTTTAATGACAAGCGAAGAAAGACACGAGGCTCGCTATCAGAGGCGAGTCAAGAAACGGCAAGAAAGACGCCTCACTCTTAGCAAATCCTGCGGAGATTTTGAGGACGTCTTTTCTTATGAAAACCTATATCAATCCGGGCATATCTGCTGCCGCGGCGTTAGCTGGAAAAGCTCCACGCAGACTTACCGCTTTAATCTCGTAACGAATACGGCCGCAACGCGTCGCGCGCTTCTTGACGGGACGTATAAGAGCCGAGGCTTTATTGAGTTCGACCTCTACGACCGAGGAAAAATGCGGCACATCAGGAGCATTCATATCAGCGAGCGCGTCGTGCAGAGGACGCTCTGCGATAAGGTCATCAACCCGACCTTAAAACCATCGTTCATCTATGACAACGGCGCAAGTACCGAGAACAAGGGAATCGACTTTGCCCTCAACCGGCTCTCCTGCCACCTGCAAAGGCATTACAGGAAGTACGGACGGGAGGGCTATGTTCTTCTCTTCGATTTTTCCAACTACTTCGCCAACGCGCAGCATTGGCCGGTCAGCCGCGAGCTGGCAAAGCGCGTGCATGATGTGAGAATCAGGGCTCTCGCGAACGAGTGCCTCGATAATTTCGGGCCCATCGGTTACGGGCTCGGAAGTCAAATCTCGCAGACTGCCGCTCTTATGCTGCCGAACAAGCTCGACCACTTCATCAAGGAAAAGCTCGGCATTAAAGGCTACGCCAGATATATGGACGACGGCTATCTGCTTCACCCGAGCAAGGAATACCTCAAAGAGTGTCTTACTCGCATGAAAGAGGTCTGCGATTCACTCGGCATTATTCTTAATACGAAGAAGACGAAAATCAAGAAGCTCAGCGAGGGCTTCAAGTTCCTGCAAATCCGCTTCAAGCTGACGGAGACCGGGAAGGTCCTTCGTAAAATGAGCTTTGAGAGTATTAAGAAAATCCGGCGCAAGCTCAAGAAGTTCAAGCGCTGGAATATCGAGGGCAGAGTCGTGAAAATCGCCGGCAAGTTCGTCCGGCGTGTATTTCCGCTCTCAGATATTTGCAGCGCCTATGAGAGCTGGCACGGACACATGAAGCGAGGAAACAGCTTCCACGCCGTCGAGCGCATGGACCTATATTTTAAGAAACTGTTCGGATTCCACCCGAACAATAAAATCGAATGGAGGAAAGCGCTATGTACTTAATCACAAACTCGGCAAATCTCATTGTCGAAATCTGCGAGCACCCCTGTTATGTTCGCAAGCAGGCAAACGGCGTCGTCGTTCTCAGCGAGCAGGACAAAGCCGACGCAATTTACTCGAACGACTCCAACACCTTCTGGCCTACTCAGCAGGTTGGGTATCTCTGCGACCGGCATACTCTCGTTGAGGTCGAGAGTGTTCCCGCAGAAGTTGTCGCCGGCTTCTACTTCTATCATGCTGGGGAGTTCTACACGACTGAGGCGAATCTGACCGCCCTCGCAAAAGCACGGGCTCCGGAGCTCGCGAGTCTTGTTTTCGTGAAAATGGCAGAGACAGAACAGCTCGACGACGCGACTCTCACGGAACACGCCGAGCAGTTTTCAGAATGGGCATACCCGGTAGCTTATGCGGTCAAGGCGATTTGCTCTTACAAAGGAAAACTGTACCGCTGCGTACAAGCGCACAGCTCGCAAGCAGATTGGACGCCGCCGGCTACTGCAAGTCTTTGGAAGGAAATCGGAGACCCTACGGCCGAGTACCCCGAATGGTCTCAGCCCCTCGGCGCGCATGACGCCTACGCGCTCGGCGATAAGGTTGCGCACAACGGCAAGCACTGGGTAAGTACTGCCGCGAATAATGTTTGGGAGCCGGGGGTCTACGGCTGGGAGGAGGTTACTGAATGACGGTTTATCAATGGCTCTGCCTTTTGGGCGTGCCTGCGCTCATTGCGGCCATCTTCAAGTATCTGCACTCCCTCGTCAAGAAGAACGCTCTGGACACGGCTGCGGTAAAGGCGGGACTGCAAGCCTTGCTCAGGTCGCAGATGATTAGCGACTACAACAAATGGGAGGAACGCGGCTTCGCTCCTATCTACGCCCGGGAAAACTTCGAGAACTGCTGGAAGCAGTACCACTCCCTCGGCGTGAACGGCGTTATGGACGACCTCCATAACAAGTTCTTAGAGCTGCCGGTCTCGCCGCCTGATGAGAGCTAAGAAACGAGAGTTTTCCAAAATCATAATCACCATTGTCGGGACCGCTACGGGAGTCGTAACGGTCTTTACTTTGGCCATTGTTTGGAAAACCGGCGACACTTCGCCGCTTGCGTACCTTATCCCCGCCATCTTCGCCGAGCTCGCTACCGCGACCGGCTTCTACTACAGTAAGGCGAAAGCCGAAAACCGAATCAAGCTCCGTAAGAAGTACGGGCCTGATATATACAATGATTCAAAGGAGGACTAAAACCATGTTAGAAAGCGTACTGCAAAACCTTATCAACATCGGCTGGGCCATGCTTATCTTCCTCGCCGCGTACCTCGCGAATGTTGCCTTTTCGCTCTGGTACAACATCAAGATTCTGCATGAGTCCTTTGACAAGGACAAGCTCATTGCGAGCGGTCTCAAGATTCTGACCTTCGTGGTCGGGCTGACGCTGCTTTGCACGGCAATCACGACTCTGCCCCTATTCGCAAATCAAGTCGGCTGGGCGATTCCCGAGGAGTATTCCGACCTCTTCGCGGACCTCATTATTATCGGCGCCGTGCTGCTCGTGGCCTGCAAGTACATCAAGGAGGCCTTTACTAAGTTCGTGGCTATCCTGAACGCTAAGACAGAAGGAGGTACCGAAAATGAGTAACAGCCCGCTCGTAAGCTATACGAAAATCTCGCCGAATAAATCGAGCCCCCGTAACCACAAAATCGATACCGTAACTATCCATTGCGTGGTCGGTCAATGCTCGGTCGAGACCCTCGGCAACGTGTTCGCGCCTACTTCTCGGCAGGCGTCCAGCAACTACGGTATCGGGTACGACGGCCGTATCGGTATGTACGTTGAGGAGAAAGACCGCTCGTGGTGCTCCTCGAACGCGGCGAACGACAACCGTGCAATCACGATTGAGGTCGCCAGCGACACCAAAGAGCCGTACGCCGTAACGGAAAAGGCCTATGCCGCGCTCATCGACCTGCTCGTCGATATTTGCAAGCGCAATGGTATCAAGGAGCTCAAGTGGAAGGCCGACAAGTCTCTTATCGGCCAGCCGGACAAGCAGAACATGACCGTGCACCGGTGGTTTGCAAATAAGAGCTGCCCCGGTACATATCTCTACGAACGGCACGCTCAGATTGCCTCTGAGGTCAACAAACGCCTCGGGAGTACGAATATCAAGCCCGGGCCTGAAAAGCCGTCTGTGGGCTTGTATCGCGTCCAGACGGGTGCCTTTAAGGTCAAGGCAAACGCAGACGCCATGCTGGCTAAGGTCAAGGCGAAAGGCTTCGACACCTACATGGTGAAGGTCGGAGACCTCTACAAGATTCAGGTCGGCGCCTTCAAGGTCAAAGCGAATGCGGAGGCTACGTTGAAGAAGCTGCAGGCGGCAGGCTTCTCGGGCTTCATCACTACCGAGCAGGGCTCGGCTGCGGGTGCCGGTAAATCGGTCGACGAGCTTGCCAGAGAAGTCCTGCAAGGCAAGTGGGGCAATGGCGCAGAGCGTAAGAAGCGACTTGAGGCCGCAGGGTATGACTACACCGCCGTACAGAAAAAAGTAAATCAGCTCGCCTAAGAGATAAGGCCGGAGTCGTTCCTTCGTGGGACGGCTCCGGCCTTTTACTATTTGCGGTAAAACCGCAACGGAAAGTTCGCAAAATCCCGGCTGTTTTGCGCGCTCCCTTTTCTTACCAAACACGGTAAAATAATAATTGTCAAGGGGAAAGCCTTGACAAAGAAAAGAGCCCCCGTTGTTCCAGCAACGAGAGCTCAGAAAGGAGGTCAATCATGGACGGCTATCACACCGACTACGGATTCATGGGCTTGGTAAACGGAGAGTACATGCTCTTCGCGACAGACACCGAGTACCTTGAATACGTAACTGACGACTAACCTCGTCCGCTCGAGAGCTTGGCCGGCCGCAAGACCGGCTGAGCTCAAGAGTGTTCATATATTATATCGCGCTCAGGCAAGAAAGTAAACCCTAAGGAGGTAACGATTCTATGAATTTCCAACGCGCTTGCTACAGCTACTCCGCATTGCGGCGGTGCGCGGACGCCGTAAAGGCTACTAACTGGACCGTTCGTCGGTCGGCAAAGCATTTCAGCAAATGCTTCGAGGTAAAGAAGGTATTCGAGCTTTGCTATGACGAAACGCATTGCCTGCTCTTCGACCCGGACTTCTCTCCGTGGTACGACTACCTTAAAGCGGTCGACCGCAAGTACACGAAAAAGGAGCTCGACATGAAGCTGCGTATGTGCCACCGCTTCCTCGCAAATGAGCTCAACGCGATTCTGGCTGCTATGAACGCCGGCGAGGTAGATGCAATTGACTGAAAGCGGTAAAACCGCAACGGAAAGTTCGCAAAATCCCGGCTGTTTTGCGCGCTCCCGAAAACAGTAAAACGCGGCATAATAAATAATGTCAAGAGGATAAAACAGAATGCGGACAGCACCGCCCAGCTTACGAGCTTCAAGCGGTAAGCGCGCTGCGAAAGGTAACCTCTTGACATTAAAAACAAGGAGGCAATAGTATGAAAGTTTACATCGTTCAAGTGATTCCCGAGGCGAGCCTCGGGAAAGTCAGTCAGGAAGGCTACTCAACCTTAGAAAAGGCGCAGGCTTTTGTCGAGAGCCGTTCCGACCGGCCGCAGCAAATCTCGCCGTACCTTTACCGCACGGCAGACTTCACCGACTACCTCATTTACGAGGTCAATATCGTCTGAGAAAGATTCGCCCGTAAGGGCGTTTCTTTCGGGCTGATTGCTTTAGCGCACTACTTTATTAAAGGAGGCAAATCAATGGCAAAAAGAGTCGGAAAGACCGACGACCAACCTTTTGTAAAGCTCTTCCGAGAGCTTACATACCGCTGGACTCCGTGGGAGGTCTGGCAGGACTTCGTTACAATGTATGCTTGCGCTATCTCGAACGCAGTCGACAAGTCTCACTTTGAAAAGCGCGAAGAGCTCTACCTCAAGCGGATTCAGAAGTACAACAAGAAGGAGCAAGAGATTTTTCCTCAGCTTGCTGCGGAAGTGGTCCTTGCTCTCGAGAAGAATCCGGAGCAGGACTTCCTCGGAAGTATCTTCATGGCGCTTAACCTCGGCAATGACTCCGGCGGGCAGTTCTTTACGCCCTACGATGTTTGCCGAATGATGGCAGAAATGACTTGCGACAACGTGCTGCCGACTATCGAGGCGAAAGGCTATATCTCAATTAACGACTGCGCTTGCGGTGCCGGCGCTACTCTGATTGCTGGAGTTCATGCCGCAGCTAAGCAGATAAGCAAGGCGGGTCTGAACTGGCAGAATCATATTCTCGTGACCGCGCAGGACGTTGACTACACCGTAGCCTATATGTGTTATATCCAGCTCTCGCTTCTCGGCGTCGCCGGTTATATCAAAGTGGGCAACTCACTTACCGAGCCCATGTGCTCGGACGACTCATTGGAGAACTACTGGTTTACGCCGATGTACTGCTCCGATGTGTGGACTATCAGAAGGCTTCTCAAGAGCAAAACGCTCTTATAAGCAAATATATTTTTCAGGAGGTTTTTATTATGGCAACTATCACAACGAAAGAGACCCGCGCCTTTAACTGGGCGAATCCGGGTACGCTCAAGGTCGGCGATGAAATCGTCGAGACTCTCAAGGACGGCCGCGAGGTCGTGTTCGTCGTCATGGACGACGGCGTTATCGGGCTGAAGAATCTGCTCGGCTACCACCGTATGAATGAGGACTGGACCAATGAGGGCGGCTGGCTCGCCTGCGATATGCGCCGCTACCTCAACAAGGAAGTTATCGCGCTGCTTCCTGACGAGCTCGTCGCGGCTATCAAGCCCCGCAAGTTCGGTAAAGAGGAGGACAAGCTCTGGCTCTTCTCGGAGATGGAGGTCTTCGGCGACCACGACTGGACCGAGAATGACCATGACCGCGGCTTCCAGTTCGAGTACTTCAAGGACCGCCGCAACCGTATCAAGGTCGACGAAGACGGAGATGCGGGCTGGTGGTGGGAGCGTTCTCCTTATGGGAGCAACTCCAGCGCCTTCTGCAATGTGGACAGCAGCGGCGGCGCGAACTATAGCGGCGCCAACTACGCCAGCGGCGTTTGCTTCGGCTTCTATATCTAATCATCAATCTATGAATCCGCGGGGCCTTGTGCCCCGCGGTGAAAGGAGAACGACACTTTGGGACTTAAAGATTTGCGGCTTGCGAAAGGCTACAGCCGCACCGAACTGGCGAAAGTCAGCGGAATCCGCTACCAGAAAATCCGTGATATTGAGGTCGGTATCATCAAGCCTGAGAATATCACACTCAAAACGGCGCTCAAGCTCGCGCAGGCTCTCGACTGCCAGCCTGAGGACCTGACAAAACCGGATAAGGAGGAAGAATAATGGCTCGATATTTTAAGGTTACTGAAATCGACCGAGACAGCTTTATCGAGGCGGTCGGTGAAGATTTAGACTGCGCTCAGTTAGTTACCGCATGTGACGGCATTGGCTATGCTGCGGTAGATGATACCGAAGAGGATGAAATCACCATTCCCCTTGATGTTTTTGAGGAGGAAAGCGAATGATTATTGACGGAAAAGCTATCGCCGCTCAGGTGAAGGCTTCTTTGCAAGGCTCTAACGCAAAGCTCGCCGTTATTATGGTCGGCGACGACCCCGCTTCCTTGGTCTATGTCCGCAACAAGGAACGCGCTTGCGCCGAGGTCGGTATTCAGTCCTGCTCTCGTAGGCTGCCGGCTACGGCGTCGACCGAAGAGGTCATCGCGTCTATCGCAGAGCTCAGTGCATGGGCTGACGGTATTCTCGTACAGCTTCCTCTTCCGGAGCATATTGACGAGAAGAAGGTACTCGGTGCAATACCGCCGGAGAAAGACATGGACTGCTTCCACCCCTATAATATCGGGAAACTCTTGACCGGGGAGGCTGGTCTTAGACCCTGCACTCCGGCCGGAATCCTTCATTTGCTGGGAGACGTAAGCGGGAAGCACTGTGTCATTGTCGGGCGCAGCAATATCGTAGGCAAGCCTCTTGCCCTTATGCTTCTGCAAGCCGACGCTACTGTTACTGTATGCCACTCTAAGACGAGAGACCTTGCGAGCTATACTCGTCAGGCTGACGTACTTATCTCGGCAGTCGGTAAGCCTTGCTTTATTACCGCTGATATGGTTAAGCCCGGGGCGGTCGTTATCGACGTTGGAATCAACCGGGACGAGAATGGTAAGCTCTGCGGGGATGTCGCTTTTGAGGAGGTCGTGGCAAAGGTGTCCGCGATTACTCCGGTACCCGGTGGCGTGGGTCCGATGACTGTCGCCATGCTGCTCAAGAACACCGTGGAAGCAGCTTCTTACCAAAAGCGGTAGAACTGCAACGAAAAGTTCGCAGAATCCCGGCAGTTTTGCGCGCTCCCTTTTTCTACTGAACACGGTAAAATATAATTGTCAGCTGGAAAACACTGGGAATTACAAAGGAGGCAAACATAATGAAAGACATGAGCATTATCGCTAACAAGAAGATTATCAACAAGGAGACCAACGAGGTCCGTCTGGTCGTAAGCATTGACGAGGAGAATCGCAAGATTCACTCCGTTCCCGCGGACGAGCCTAACGCTGAGCCGAGTATCATGGCTGCTGCAAGCTATGACCATCGCTGGAAGCTCTACGAAGAGCCTGAGGCTGAGGTCAGCGAGACCGCTGAGACTGAGGTCAAACACGACGAGCCCATGAAAATGTCGGACGTCGTGACTAAGCTCGAGAGCCTGTTCGACATTCTGAATCGCGTTTACTTCGACAACGCGCTGCCGAAACCGGTTATCACCGTTCAGTCCACCCCTAAGGCTTACGGTCATTGCTCTACTAAGAAGATTTGGAAGAGCGAGAACGACGGCCAGTACGAAATCAACATCGGCGCCGAGTTCCTCAATCGTCCGTCTGCTAACACGGCTGCGACGATGTGTCACGAGATGGTCCATCTTTACTGCCTCGTGAATGAGATTCAGGACACTTGCCAGAAGGGCCGCTACCACAACAAGACCTTCAAGGCTGAGGCTGAGGCAAGAGACCTTGAAATCGGATACGACCGTACCGTGGGCTTCTCCCACACAAATCCGACCGAGGCCTTCAAGAAGACCCTCGAGGATAACGGCTTTGTACTTGAAGTTCCGTTCGCCCGCGTTATGCCTGAAGAGAAAGCAAAGGCCGAACGCGAAAAGCCTCACCGCTATGTTTGCCCGGTCTGTGGGCAGGAAGTTAAGACGACCGCCGACCTCAGCCTCATTTGTGGTATCTGCGAGGTCGCTATGGAGAGGGCTGACTAAAAGGACTCCAGAATGGCCCGTATCGCGTCCAAAGTTTTCAGAGGGTAAATCTAAGGGCCTCTGGGCTAAAACGCGATACGGGAGGTCTGGGGCTTGCCCGGGGAGGTTTATATGAGAGACGAAGAGTACCTCTTCAAAGAAGATGTACGAGAAAAGGCGATAACAGCTCGGAGCGCTAAGAAGCGCCCTCGGCATAGCGGTTGCCGCCTACCGCAATATACGGCAAAGGAGATGAGAGAGATGAGCGGTCCTACCTACACGCTCAACCTGAAAAAGCGTATCACCTACGCAGAGTTCAAAGCCCTTCCTGAGGGCTTGCAGAAGAGCTACGTGCAGAACATTATCGACAAGTACCGCGTCGGGCCTTCGGCGCTTGCCGAGCTTATGGGCGCGAACGCCGGTGCGGTCGGCGTTTACCTGAGCAAGAGAGGCTTTTCCTTCAAGCGAGGTTTTCAGCCTACGAAGGACGACCTCGAGAGATTCCGAGAGGACTACGGTATCAGTGTGAATGCGCCGACAAAAAAAATAACTTTGGAGAACTTCTCGTTCTGCTTCTCCGGAGTCTTCAACGCGGCGAGCCTTGTAAAGCAAATCAAGGCCTTCGTCCCCGAAGGACAGCTCCTGCGGGTCTCCGTAGCAGTCGAGGTAGTCGAGCCCGAGCCCTCTGCTACTGAGCCTGCTACCGAAGAAAGTCCTTGATTTACAAGGCCTTTGGCTATCTGGTAGTACTGGTAGTTCGTAAAAACTAAAAAGATTTTTCCAAAAAGTAAAGGGACTCAAAGCGCAATCTCGTCGCTCCCTCGCATTACACGTATATATAAGGAAAATTCGCTAAAACGGACTACCGACTACCAAAATAAAAAGGAGGAAAAATATGAAGTATAAAATCGGACAAATTCTCACCTCTAATCGAGATACGGAGGTTGAGAAAGCATTATCTGGCGAGAAGGTAGTTATTCCTAAAGGAAACAAAATCATTATCGGCGCGGATAAATTGGCGCACCATCTCCGTACGGGCATGATTCAGCCCCTCGGTACGGCCGAAGTCGAAGGCTATGACTCTGAAGAACTTGCTGAGTACTTGCTGCTTGTTCTCAAAGCGCATTTTCCTATCGACGAAATGCTGGAGGACTATGAAATCTCAGAGCGTATGCTCTTAGATGAAATTGAGTACGCCTTTGACGACATTGGCTTTTGAAAAGAAAAAGGACAGGCTCAAAGCCTATCCTTAATCTGGGTCGCAAGTACGAAACCGTAAGGCAAGACGACTATCGTCACCTCAGGTGTTCGACCTGCGATTAAATTGGTGGAGCTGAGGGGAATCGAACCCCTGTCCGAAAGCAACTTGACTGGACTTTCTCCGGGCGCAGTCTGTTATTTACATTCCCTCGGCGCGGCGGGAGCAGACACTCTCCGCGCCTTGGTAGCTTCATGATGCATGACGCAGGCAAAGCTTACTGCGTTCACGGACGCCACTAGATCACGCCCAAGCCCGGCTCGTGGCCCTTCCGGGGAGGACGGGCTGCCTAATTAGGCAGCCTGAGCAACGTAAGTGTTGTCAGTTAATTTAGAAAAATTGCCCGTTTTATGGAGGCCAGGCGCCTCCGCCCGCTTATCCAGCCTCACTGCCCCCGTCGAAACCAGTGCAGCCCCATATGGCAGCGGAAAACCGCTGCGGATCGCTGGAAAACTCTAAATTAGACTCTCGTTGCTTTTATCATCCACTTCATGGGCAGGAGTTTTGCCACGAAGCGATAGAATTTATTAAATGTCGTCGGCGTGTAGAACGTCCGGCCCTTTTTTGCCGCCCGGATCGTCCCGGCGACGACCTTTACCGGGTCACACCACGGGATATTGCCGAACAGGTCATGGTCGCCCGCAGCGTCGAAGAATTCAGTCTTCATCGGGCCGGGGCAGACAGCCGTAACGGAAATGCCCTTGGGGCGCAGCTCGTCGGCGATGCCGCCGGTAAAGGCGGAGACATACGCCTTGGAGGCACTGTAGACCGTCATGCGGGGCGTGGGGCAGAAGGCCGCGATAGACGAGACGTTGATGATCTTCGCGCCGCGCGTCATAAACGGCACGACAGTCTGCGTGACCATGGTGAGCGCGCGGACATTGAGGTCGACCACGCGCATGACGTCTGCCGGCGACGCGCTTGAGCCGATATTGCCCGTCGTGCCGCAGCCCGCGTTATTGACGAGCACGCGCACATCGGCCTTCTGCTCGGCCAGCTTTTCGCCGAGATAGCGGAAGCTTTTGGGGTCGAGCAGGTTCAGGCCCATGCAGACGAATTTCTTTTCCGGGAACTGCTGGGCCAGCTCTTCGAGCTTGCCCACGCGGCGGGCGATGAGCCAGAATTCCTCGATCTCCGGGAATTCCCGCACAAGCTGACGCGTGAACTCCGCGCCGAGTCCGGCGGACGCGCCGGTAATGACGGCTGCGGTCATCCGCGTCCGTAGGGGTCGCGGAGTTTGTCGGGCTCGGGGTATTCCTCGCCCCTGGTGTCAACGCGGATGGAAGCGATCTTCTGCTCGGTGAGCGGGCGGTCGTTCCCGTCGGTCTTCACAGCAGCGATCTTGTCGACGACATCCATGCCCTCGAGCACCTTGCCGAACGCGGCATACTGGCCGTCCAGAAATTCGCCGTCCTCGTGCATGATGAAGAACTGGCTGCCGGCGGAGTTGGCTGCCTGCGCGCGGGCCATGGACAGAACGCCGCGCTTGTGGCTGAGATTGTTCTTCACGCCGTTGAGCTTGAACTCGCCCTTGATGCAGTAGCCGGGGCCGCCGGTGCCGGTGCCCTTGGGGCAGCCGCCCTGGATCATGAAGCCGGAAATAACGCGGTGGAAGATCAGGCCGTCGTAAAAGCCCTTGTTTGCAAGGGAGATCATGTTGCGGACGCTCTGCGGCGCTTTGTCGGGGTAGAGCTCGCAGACGATCTTGCCGCCGTCTGCCATTGTGAGGGTCATAATGGGATTTTCCATGGGATTACCGTCCTTTCATTGCGCGGTCGATCTGGCGCTTGGCGTCCTTCTTTGCGGCGTCGTCACGCTTGTCGTAGAGCTTTTTGCCCCTTGCAAGCGCAACCTCGACCTTGACGAGACTGCCGCGGAAATAAACGCTCAGCGGGATCAGCGCATATCCGTCCTGCTTCACCTTGCCGTACAGCCGCATGATCTCACGCTTGTGCATGAGCAGCCTGCGCGGGCGAAGCGGATCCTTGTTGAAGATATTGCCCTGCTCGTAGGGCGCGATGTGCATCTGCCGGATGAAAAGCTGCCCGTCCTTGATCTGGCACCAGGCTTCCTTCAGGCTGAGCGTGCCGAGGCGGATGGATTTGACCTCGGTCCCGGTGAGTTCGATGCCGGCCTCGAATTTTTCATCGATGAAATATTCATGGAACGCTTTCTGGTTCCGCGCGGCGATCTTCACGCCCTCCGCCATGGAACGCACCTCCCTCCGGCAATCATACGATGTGTATTATATGTCAATTATATCAGCCATGTCAAGCGTTTTCCGGTACTGCGTGTACCGGACGACACGGTTCAGCAGATATTGTTGAAATGCGCGGCACTGCTGCGCGCTTAGATTCCGGTTTGACATGATGACAAGCGGAACAATGGGACCGCCGCCCTGAAACGGAAGCTGCACATGGCCATACGGCTGCGCACACAGGCCGTTTCGCTCGTAAAAATGCTTGCGGCGGCAGGTAATCTCATCGTCCGGCGGTTCGATCTCCAGAATCAAAGGCTTGTCCTGCGTCAGCAGCTGACGGAGAATCGTGCTGCCAGTCCCGTGGCCGCGCAGAGACGGCTGAACAGCAAAATGCTCAAGATAGCAGAAGTCCTCTGTCTCCCATAAAAACACATCCGCCAGCAGCTTTCCGTCCTCGACTGCGCCGAGCGGGAAAAAGTCCGCGTCCTGCAAGGCGCGCAGGTGGTCTTCCCGCGTGCGCCGCTCGTTGGGCGGGAAGCTGGCTTCGTAAAGGGTAAACGACGCTTCAAACAGCGGATGGGAAGCGCCGATGCGTTCAAAAATCATGTCTGATAAAAGTCTGCGACCAGCTGCCGGTCATACAAAACGCGGTCGCGCAGCGCCTGCACGCTTTCAAAGCGCAGTTCCCCGCGGATATGATCCTCCAGCCAGATTGCAAGTTCCTTTCCATATAGATTGCCGGAAAAGCCGATCAGATTGGCCTCCAGCACCGGCGCAGACAGCGCGCCGAGCGTCGGATGGACGCCGATGTTGACGCAGGCGGGATAGCGCCTGCCGTCAAGCTCCGCCTCCGCGCGGTAGACGCCGAAGGCGGGGACGAGCACGTCCGGGGAAAACGGCAGATTCGCCGTCGGGAAGCCGAGCCCGGCTCCCCTGCCCGCGCCCTTCTGCACGGTGCCGGTCACAAGCTGGCCGTGGCCGAGCAGACGCGCGGCAGTTTTGCAGTCGCCGGAGCGCAGAAGCGCGCGGATGGCCGTTGAGCTGACGCACTGCCCGTCCAGCTGAATTTCCGGGATCACGTCGCAGCCGACGCCGAGCGCGCGGCATTTTTCGCGCAGCCGGTCGGGATTCCCCTGTCCCCGGTCGCCGAAATGGAAATCGTGCCCGCAGACCACATGGCGGGCGCGCAGCTGCCGGACGAGATAGTCCTCGATGAAGACCTCCCACGGCATATGCATCATCGCCTCGTCAAAGTGCGCGAAAATGACCTCTTCAATGCCGCAGAGCCTGCGCATGAGAAGCTCACGCTCGGCCATGGTATTGAGAAGCGGCACGGCCGTTCCAAACACGAGCGTATCCGGATGCGTGTCAAAGCTCATGGCCGCCGGGGTAAGGCTAAGCTCCCGCGCACGCTCGCGCGTTTTATTCAGAAGCGCGGCATGGCCCAGGTGGATGCCGTCAAAAAAGCCGAGGGCCAGAACGCGGTCATGTTGCAAGTGTGTTCACCTCGAAAAAGCTCTTGATGGTAGTAAGTATCCCGTTCTCCACGCGGCCGAGCAGCAGGAACTCGCCGTCCTCGGCAAAGACACGGTACGTGCCGGGCTTGAACTGCCAGTCCCTGACCTGTGCGCCGTTTTTGAGCTTTGCAGCCTGTCCCAGTGTGACGATGAGCGGCGGATGTACCGAAAAAACCGCGTCGACGGGCATGAGAAGCTCCTGCGGATCGTGTTCTGCCGCAAAATCCAGCACCTGCTGCATCGTGACGGCCTGCGAAAGCGTAAAGCTTCCGGCCCGTGTCCGGCGCAGGGACGACATACAGCCGCCGCAGCCAAGCGCGCGGCCCAGATCGTGGCAGAGTGTGCGCACATACGTCCCCTTGGAGCAGCGGACACGAAGAACATACTCCGTCCCCTCCCCTTCCAGCAGCTCCAGCTCGTGGATGGTGATGCTGCGGGGCTTCCGCTCGACCTCTTTGCCCCTGCGGGCCAGCTCATAGAGCTTCTGGCCGCCGATTTTAATGGCGGAATACATGGGCGGGATCTGCTCGATCGGGCCGAGGAAGCGCTGGAGCGCGGCCTGCACATCCGCCCGCGTGGCAGTCACGGGATGCGTTTCGAGGACAGTCCCGCTCGTGTCCTGCGTGTCGGTCACAGTGCCGAGGCGCAGGCCCGCGATGTATTCCTTTTCCGCTGATTCCAGAAATTCTGCCGCTCTTGTCGCGCGGCCGATAAAAATGGGCAGAACGCCGGTTGCCATCGGGTCGAGCGTGCCGCCGTGGCCGACACGGCGTTCATGAAACACGCCGCGCAGCTTGGCCGCCACATCCTGACTCGTCCAACCGGCGCTCTTGTCGATCACAAGGATTCCGTTTGCCATAGGTTCTCCTCAAAGCTTCACGCCGCTGTCGCGCAGCGCCTGCAAAATGGCTGCTTTCGCGCCCTCGACACCGCCGGGGACGCTGGCTCCCGCCGCAGCGGCATGGCCGCCGCCGCCGAGCAGACCGCAGATCTGCGCCGCGTCATACGGCGCTTCGGTGCGCAGGCTGATCTTGCCGAGGCCGTCCTCGACCTCGCGGATCATGACGCCGATCCGCACGCCCTCAATGCTGCGGGCAAAGCCGGAGATCGAGTCCAGATCGTCCTCCGTGGCGGAGAATTCCGCAAGCAGACGCTTGGGCATGACGCACACGCCGACCGTTCCGTCTGCGTAAAACTCCATCGTCTCCGTCAGCTTTGCCTCCATCCGGAGGCGGGAAAAGCTCTTGGTATCGAAAAAGAGCTTGTTGATGGGATACACGTCCGCGCCCGCCTCGATCAGCGCAGCGGCCGTGCGGTGGGTATTGGACGTGGTGTTGGAAAACTTGAAACAGCCCGTGTCCGTCGAGATCGCCACATACAGGCACTCCGCGATCCGTTTTGTAACGGTCACGCCAAGCTCCAGCAGGATCGCGTGGATGATCTCGCCGCAGGCGGCCTTGTCCGCCTCGACGAGCTTCGGGCAGGCAAGAGAATTGCTGCCGTGATGGTCGACCGCGCAGACGGGCGTGAGGCCCATGCGCACCGCATCGAAGGACAAAAGGCCCTCGGACGCGATATCCGCCGAAATGACGGTCGCGCCTGCAGGCAGCGCCTCGCAGACAAGCCCGTCCAGAAACGGATTGAAGCGGGGCGTGAACTGCTCGTTCGTCAGGACAAACGCCGTCTTGCCCAGCTGCCGCAGGCCGAGGCACAGCGCGCCTGCGCTGCCGATGGTGTCGCCGTCCGGGCGGCGGTGGGTCAGAATGACAAAGTTGTCATGCGCGCGCGCAAACGCGCAGAATTCAGCCCTCGTCATTGGCCTTCTCCGCCTCCCGCGCAGCCTCCTGCCGTTCGAGCTTCTCGAGAAGATCGAACATATGCGCGCCGTATTTGAGCGAATCGTCGAGCGTGAAGACAAGCTCCGGCGTATAGCGCAGCTGCAGACGGCTGCCAAGTTCGCGCCGCAGCCAGCCGCCCGCGGACTTCAGGCCGCGCAGCGCATCCTGCGACCGGGCCTCTTCCAGCACGCTCACATAAATTTTACTGTAGCGCAGATCGGGCGTGGTGTCCACGCGCGTGATGGAGATCATGGTCTGCACCCGCGGGTCCTTCAGCGAGCGGATCAGCTCCGCCAGCTCCCGCTGGATCTCCTCGTTGATCCGGCCAATTCGGTTGGAAGCCATAGTACCTCCTTGTAAACAATCAGGTTGGCCAGCGCCGATTTTCCGGCGCTGACCATACCGTCCTTACTCCTTGATCTGCTCCATAACGAAGCATTCAAAAATGTCGCCTTCCTTAATGTCGTTGAACTTCTCGATCGACATACCGCATTCGTAACCGGCCGCGACCTCCTTGACCGCGTCCTTGAAGCGCTGCAGGGAGCCGAGCTTGCCCTCATGGATGACGATATTGTCGCGCAGAACGCGGACAGACGCGTCGCGCGTGATCTTGCCGTCCTTGACGTAGCAGCCCGCGATGGTGCCGATGGCGGAGACCTTATAGGTCTGACGGACCTCGGCGTGGCCGATGATGGCCTCGCGGAACTTGGGCGCAAGCATACCCTTCATGGCGTCGGTGATCTCGTTGATGGCATCATAAATGACGCGATACATCCGCATATCGACCTTGTCACGCTTCGCGGCGGCCTGTGCCAGCTCGTTCGGGCGGACGTTGAAGCCGATGACGATGGCGTTGGACGTAGAGGCAAGCAGAATATCGGATTCGTTGATCGCGCCGACGCCCGCGTGGATGACGCGCACGCGCACCTCGTCGTTCGACAGCTTTTCGAGCGACGCCTTGACGGCCTCGGCAGAGCCCTGCACGTCCGCCTTGACGATGAGGTTCAGCTCCTTCATTTCGCCCTCCTGCAGCTTGGAGAAGAGGCTTTCGAGCGTGACCTTCTGGTTGAGCTTGTTGGCGTCGTCCTTGATCTTCTGCTTGCGCTGCTCGACAAGCTGACGAGCCATGCGCTCGTCGGAAACGACGCTGAACTCGTCGCCGGGAGACGGGACCTCAGCAAGGCCGGTGATCTCGACCGGAACGGACGGGCCTGCCTCCTTGACCTGCGCGCCCTTGTCGTTCGTCATGACACGCACGCGGCCCACAGCCGTGCCCGCAATGATAAGGTCGGACTGACGCAGCGTGCCGTTCTGGACAAGCAGCGTTGCGATCGGGCCGCGGTTCTTGTCCAGACGCGCTTCAAGAACGCAACCCTTGCCCGCACGGTTCGGGTTGGCCTTGAGCTCTTCCATCTCAGCGGTCAGAATGACCGTCTCAAGCAGTTCGTCGATGCCTGCGCCCGTCTTGGCAGAGATCTTACAAACCTCTGTTTCGCCGCCCCATTCAGACGGTGTCAGACCGTGCTCGGTCAGCTGGGTCAGGATGCGGTCGGGGTTTGCACCGTGCTTATCCATCTTATTGACGGCCACGATGATGGGGATCTGAGCGGCCTTGGCGTGGTTGATGGCCTCGATGGTCTGCGGCATGATGCCGTCGTCCGCAGCGACAACGAGAATGGCGATATCGGTGCACATCGCGCCGCGCGCACGCATCTCGGTAAAGGCCGCGTGGCCCGGCGTGTCGAGGAAGGTGATGGGCTGGCCATTGATTTCAACGGTATACGCGCCGATGTGCTGCGTGATGCCGCCAGCCTCTCCGGCCGCGACCTTCGCGTGGCGGATATAGTCAAGCAGGCTCGTCTTGCCGTGGTCGACGTGGCCCATGACGACCACGACCGGCGGACGGGTGACAAGCTCGTCTGCGGTGTCCTGATGGTCGTCGAACAGACGCTCTTCGATGGTGACGATGACCTCGTGCTCGACCTTGCAGCCAAGCTCGGTGGCGACGAACTCCGCCGTGTCAAAGTCGATGGTCTGGTTGACCGTGGCCATGACGCCGTTTTTCAGCAGGCACTTGATGACCTCGGCCACCGTCTTTTTCATGCGGGAGGCCAGCTCGCCGACGGTGATCTCGTCGGGGATCTTGACGACCAGCTGCGCCTTCTTGGCAATTTCAAGCTGGAGGCGGCGCATTTTCTCCTGCTCCTCGGAGCGGGACTTTGTGCCGAAGCGCTTGGCCTGCTGCTGCTTTTTGTTCTTGCTGCCGATCTTCTGCTTGCCGCTGGAATAATTCTGCACGCGGTCGGAGACGAGCGAATCGACGCGGTCGTCATAGCGGTCGGCATTGACCGTGACGGCGCTGGTGTCGATGACGCGGCGCTCGCGCTTACGCTCGGGCTGCGGCTGCTTGGCGGCAGGCTGGGCAGCAGTCTGCTGCGGGCGCGGCTGGTTCTGCTGCGCCTGCGGACGGGTATTTTGCTGCGGGCGCTGGTTGTTATTGTTCTGGCCCGGGCGGTTCGTGTTCGGGCGCAGCTGCGGCGCGCTCTGCGGCTTTTGGGCATTCTGCGCGGCCTGCGGCTGGGCAGGCTTTTCCGCAGCGGGTGCAGATGCAGACGCTTCCTGCTTCGGCTCTTCCTTCGGCTTGGCGGCCGCGAAGACCTCGGCGATGGAACCGATCTGGTTCTGCGCGGTGATATAGTCGAAGATGACGTTCAGCTGATCTTCTGTCAGATTCTGCGAACTGCTCTTGGGCTTATCATAAAACTTTCCGACAATCTCAATGAGGCTTTTGGCGGGCATTCCAAAATCGTCGGCTACCTCTTTGATTTTCTGCTTGATCTCAATACTCATACAGCCACCTCCTGATTACTTCTTACCAAATCTCACGTTTTTCCGATGCGCCTTCTCCTCCTGGCGGCGCTTGTTGACACGCTCGGTCTGCCGGGTCAGCTCCTGCAAAATATCCTCGTGCTGTGCAGCGAGTTCCGGAAGATCTTCCAGAAATGCTTTCGCAAACGGCGCGTCGGTCAGCGCGCACAGCGCGCAGGCATTGCAGCCGAGGCCGTCTCCCAATTCATCCTTCGTAAACGGCACGCAGAGGTATGGAGGCTTTCCCGCACGGCAATACGATCTTGCCCGGCGGAACGTGTGGTCCCCCGCGTCGTGCGCGATGAGAAGCAGCTTCGCCTTTCCGCTGCGGCAGGCAATTCCGCAGGGCTCCTCTCCGATTTCGAGCTTTCGCGCCTTCCGGGCAAGGCCCAGAAGCATCAGCGCCTTGTGCTGCGTCTCATTCATTCGCCTGTTCCTCCATCGTCTGCACCAGTGCGTCCAGAACCTCCGGCGGGATCTGTGTGCTGAAGGCCCGTTCGAGCGCTTTGGCACGAATCGCCTTTTTCAGGCATTCGCTGTTCGGGCAGAGGTACGCGCCACGTCCGGGAGCTTTGCCCCGAAAATCCAGACTGATTGCGCCCTCCGGGCTTTTGACCACCCGCACCAGCTCCTTTTTCGGCCGCATCTCGCGACAGCCGACGCACTGGCGCATGGGAATTTTCTTTTGCATCCGGGCTTGTACCTCCTTGTGTATGAAAAACGCTTACTCTTCCGTCTCTGCTTCCGGTTCGGTCTCCGCTTCTGCTGCAGGCTCTTCGGGAGCTTCCTCCTGCTGCGCCTCAAACTCGGCGGCCTGCGAGGCGGGCTTGATGTCGATCTTGTAGCCGGTCAGCCGTGCGGCGAGGCGCGCGTTCTGGCCTTCCTTGCCGATGGCGAGCGACAGCTGGTCGTCCGGGACGATCACGCGGCAGGCCTTCTGCGTGCCGGGGAGCACCGTGACGGAGACAACGTCCGCCGGGCTCAGCGCCGCGGCCACAAATTTTGCCGGGTCCTCCGACCAGACGATGATGTCCATTTTCTCGCCGTGGAGCTCATCGACGACCGCGCCGACTCTCGCGCCTCTTGTACCGACGCACGCGCCGACGGGGTCGATGTTTTCCTCCGTCGCGCAGACGGCGATCTTCGTGCGCGAGCCTGCCTCGCGGGCAATGGACTTGACCTCGACGAGGCCCGACGCAATCTCGGGAACCTCGAGCTCAAAGAGCCTCTTGACAAGACCCGGGTGCGTTCTCGAGACGATGACCTGCGGGCCTCTGGTGGACCGGCGGACCTCTACGACGTAGACGCGGATGATATCGCCCTCGTGGTAGCTTTCGCCCTTGACCTGCTCGGAGGCGGCAAGCATCGCGTCGGTGCGGTCGTTGGTGTTGCCGCCGAGACGGATAGTCATGTCGCCGGAGTCGGGCGCGATGCGGAGCACCGTGCCGGTGAGAATCTCATGCTCTTTGGAAGAGAACGTGTCGAAGATCATGCCGCGTTCTGCCTCGCGGATGCCCTGGATAATGACCTGCTTGGCGGTCTGGGCGGCGATGCGGCCAAAGTTCTGCGTGCGAACATCGACATTCACGAGGTCTCCGAGCTCGGCGTGCTTGTTGATCTTCCGGGCCGCGTCGAGCGAAATTTCGGTTGCGGGCGTGAGCACGTCGTCGACAACCTCTTTCTGTACGTACATCTTGAGATCGCCGTCTTCTACCTCGACGAACACGTTATCGGTATAGCCTTCCTTGTCCTTTTTATACGCCGCGACGAGCGCCTGCGTGATCTTGTCGATCATGTACTGCTGCGGAATGCCGCGCTCCTTTTCGAGCTGGGCCAGCGCCGCGAAAATTTCAGCGTTCATGTTTTCTGTATTCCTCCTTAAAACTCCACATACAGCCGCACCAGCGCGACCTCATTTTTTTCAAAGCGAACGGGGCTTCCGTTCACGGTGATCGTCACCGCGCCGTCTTCATATCCCGTCAGCGTTCCCACGACCTCTTTCCGGCCATCGACCGGCTTATAGAGCCTGACGAGCACCGTCGAGCCCAGAAACTGCTCGAAATCGCCAGGGCGCTTTAACACACGCTCGAGTCCTGCCGAGCAAACCTCAAAGCTGTAGCTGTCCGGGATGGGGTCCTTTTCGTCCAGAATCGGGTCGACCGCGCGGGAGATGGCCTCGCAGTCGTTGATGTCCACGCCGCCGGGCTTATCGATGTACAGCCGCAAAAACCAGTCTGCGCCTTCGCGGACGTATTCCACATCCCACAGCGAGCATCCGTGCGCCTGCACCACAGGCTCCGCGAACTGCCGGACTGTTTCCGTGATCTTCATGCAAAACTCCCTTTCTCAGCAAGAAAGAGTGGGGAAGTATTCCCCACTCTCCAGTAAAACTACTATCAAGATATTTGAATTATACCATCCATGCACGGGAAATGCAAGAGAAATCTAGCGTATTTTTGGAAAAATCCCGGCTTTTTTCGGCGCTTTTTCGCCCGGGCCTTGTCTCATGCGCGCTGTTTTCAAAAAATTCACACGTTTTTGTCTGTAAAACGTCCGCGCGGTGTGTTATACTATAATTAGATAATGGAGAGAAGGGTCGGTCGGTATGACGCGGAAAATCGGGTTTTCAAAGGTATCATGGCTCGGCGTTCTGGCGGGGCTTCTGGGATATTTCTTCCACGCGACGATGCGCTCGGGCGGAAGCGAGATCCCGCTCGTGGCCTTCAGCGTGCTGATGGCGCTTTTGTTCTGGCTGTCGGCGGTGACGCTTGAAAAGAAGTCGCGGTACGACGAGGTGTTCCGACCGATGCGAAGCGATTTTATCTGCAACACCCTCGGCGCGATCGGCCTTGGCGCAGGCTGCGTGATGGGGCTGAAAGGCGGCGGAACCGCGGTTCTCGTCATCGGCCTTCTGGGGCTTTTCGGCGCGCTGGCGCTTTTGACCGGCGGCGTATTCCGGATGAAAAAAAGCGTGCCGTCTGCCATGTTCTATGTCCCGGCGATTTTGTATTACGTATGCAAGCTGTTTTACGACTTCCGCCGCTGGATGCACGACCCCGCGATCCTGGACTACTGCTTCTGCCTGTTCGCACTCATCTGCTTTATGATCGCGACGTATCACGCGGCGAGCTTCTCGTTTGACCACGGCGGGCGCAGAAGGCTCTGCTTCTATAGCCTCTGCGGCGTGTTCTTTGGAGCCACAGCCATGGCGGGGCAGGACCTTTCCGGCCTTCTCATCTACGGCGCAAGCGCGTGCGTGTGTCTGGCCTATGCCATGCAGGCGCTCGGAAACGGCAAATAATCCAGAATCTCGAAAATCTTCGGCGAATTTGGAGCTTTTCTCGGTGCAATGCGCGCAATCGACCCCTACGCACCGAAAGAGGCAATCCACAAGCATTCCATCGCATTGCAGCCCTGCTTATTTCGGTGGGGCTGCTCTTTTTTGCCGCAATGATTTACAAAGCTTCCGATTTTGGATATACTAAAGTGTACCCATAAAAAACACAGCGTCTTCCGGAGGGTGCGCTATGAAAAAACTCCACAGGGCCTGGGCGATATGCTCGCGGGCGTGTCGTATGGCCTTGGCGCGATGCTTCCGGCAAGCATTCTGATGCTCCGCTGGTTCTTGTCCCGCCGGGGCACGGACATCGGCATCTGCGCGGCGGGCACAGGCATTTCCGCCGTCGTCTTTTCCCCGATTTTAAGCGCGCTCATCGAGCGCTTCAGCCTGCGCGTGTGCTTCTACTTTGAGGTGCTCGTGTCGCTGCTGGCAGCGATAGCCGTGTTTCTTCTCATCCGGGAAAGCCCGGAGGCCTGCAGCCTTGCCCCGTATGGAACACGGGAGGAGGCTTCTTCGTCAGAAAAACAGAAGCTCTCCATCCACCCAAGCCGCCTTCGCTGGGCAATGCTGTATCTGGGCGTTATCTTAATCGGTTCGATCGCGTCGCCCGGGTTCGCGCACATGATGATTCTTTTTACATCCTCCGGCTTTTCCGGCGCGCAGGCGGCGTTTTCCTTCATGCCCGGCGCAATCGCCGATCTCACGGGAAGCTACGCGCCGGCCTACATTGTCTTCACCCTCTTCACCCTCTTCGCCATCTTTACGCTCGCGGTCGTCCAGTCGACCTACCGTCTGGAGCGCCGGAGCGCCGTCTGAGTGCTGTGTGTCTTCGTAGAAAGAGAGGTTTTCCATGAATACCTGTATCAAATGCGGCCGTGAAATCCCGGACGGCGAGCTTTTTTGCCGGGAGTGTGCGCTGAACCCCGGCGCAATTTCGGAGGACGGACACGCCATGCCCGCCCCGCGCGGGAAAATGCAAAAGCCCGTCGTTCAGCCGCCAAAGCCGAAGCCGATCCCCCAGCCGTCCGCGCCCGCCGCGCCAAAAAAGCGCCAGAGCGGCCACGGCGTAATCATCGCGATTCTCTGCGTCTTCACGGCGCTGAGCCTCGGCCTGAGCATTTACCTGATTGCCAACAGTGCCTCACAGCGGGTGTCGCTTCGCCTGCGGGAGTCGGATCTGGAAGAGCGCGAGGAAAGCCTTGCTACGCTCGAGCAGTCGCTCCTTGACGCACAGCAGGAGCTGCAGTCGGCAAAGGACGAACTCTCGCAGCAGGCGCAGACGATTGAAGAGCTCCAGAAAAATTTCACGTCCGCCCAGAGCACGGTCAGCCAGACGCAGTATGACATGACGACCCAGCAGGCGGAGCTGGAGCGCGTGACGGCAGAAAAGGAAGCGCTGGAGACGGAGAACGCATCGCTCACACAGTCGATTGAGACGCTGACCTCCACCAACGAGGAACTCGCCTCGACGAACCGTCGCTATGTCACCAAGTCCAAATTCATGGACGCGTACGTCGTGTTTGTGGAGAACGACGGCACAGGCTATTACCACAAATACGGCTGCGACTACTTCGCCCAGACCAGCTTCTGGGCCTACAGCCGCAAGCTCGCCGAGGCCAACGGCTACACCCCCTGCCCGCATTGCTTCGGCTGATTCTCAGAGGGCTTTTCTGCCGCGTCTGACTGGGTACGGGCGCGGCAGCGGCATGAAAAGAGGTACATATGAACGTTCCGGCGCTGATTGAAAAAATGCTTGTTCTGTTCTTCGCGATGGCGGCGGGCTTTGTCTGCGGCAAGCGCGGCTGGCTCGACGATGCGGGGAACCGGACCATTTCAAAGCTCGTCGTCATGCTCACAAACCCCATGCTGGCGCTGAGCTCGGTGATGGGAAAAGAGCGGCTGATGTCGAATCAGCAGGTCTTGATGCTCACGGCCATCGGCTTTGCGCTGCTTTTTTGCTGCATGGGTCTGAGCCGCGTGGTGGTAAGGCTCCTGCACGTGCCGGAAGCGGACCGGGGGCTCATGCGCTTTTTGTTCAGCTACTGCAACATCAGCTACATCGGCTACCCCATCGTGCAGGCGCTGTTCGGCATGGACGCGTCGTTCTATGTGACGGTCATCGTTTTGTGCTCGCAGCTTCTGATGTGGAGCTACGGCGTGCATTTGGTGAGCGGGCACGGGAAATTCCACCTGAGCTGGAGCATTTTCAAAAATCACTGCCTGATCGCCTCCCTGACGGCCTACACCATTTATCTCACAGGCCTGAAGGTGCCGAATCTCGTCGCCTCCATGTGCTCGTTTATCGGCCAGACGACCTCGCCCCTGATCATGCTCATCACGGGAAGCGCGCTTGCCCTGATGCCGCTGCAAAAGGTCTTTACAAACGGAAAGCTCTATATGATGTACACCGTCAAGCTTGTCATTCTTCCGGTCTGCGCGTATTTTCTGCTGCGCGCGCTGGGTGTGGATTCGATGCTTCTGGGTGTGATTGTCGTTGTGCTGTGTATCCCATCGGCCACGAACGCGACGAACATCGCCTACCTCTACGGCGGGAACCACGAGCTCGCGTCCTCCGGCGTGATGCTCTCGACGCTTCTTTCGATGGTGACCATGCCGCTTTTGATGCACGTACTGTTTGGCTGAGATTTGTTTTTCGGAGGTTTTTATGACGATTTTTGAGCAGCTGCAAGCCTTCACGCCTTTTAATGAGCAGGAGGCCTCCGACCGGCGGCTGATGCTGCAGTACGCCGGTCTGTTTTCGGATCTTTTGACGCGGGACAACGAGATGGCGCACCTGACGGCCTCATGCTGGATCGTAAATCCCGACAAGACGAAGGTCCTTCTCGCGTACCACAATATTTACGATTCCTGGGCCTGGCTCGGCGGGCACGCGGACGGCGAGGCGGATCTGCTTGCCGTGGCACTCAAAGAAGCGAACGAGGAATCGGGCGTGGCGGCAAGGCCGGTTTTGCGGGACATTTTCTCTGTGGAGATTCTCGGCGTGCCCGGGCATGTCAAGCGCGGGAAGTATGTTTCGAGTCATCTGCATCTGAACGTGACGTATTTACTCGAGGCCGATGAGGAACAGGCGCTTCACGAAAAGCCGGACGAAAACAGCGGCGTGCGCTGGTTCGCGCTTCGCGATGTGGTCCCCAGCACCAGAGAGCCGGAGATGCGCGTAGTCTATCAGAAGCTGATGGACAAGTGCGACAAGCTGCCATAATCGCAATGTTTGCACGCTGCCCTTGAAACGTGAAAACGCGCCCGGGAGACCCGGGCGCGTTGGTTTTTATGCGGTTGCTTGCTGGATTACTGGACGATGAAGTTGACGGACTCGTCGCCCTGCTTGTCTTCGCCGTAGACATAGTCCTTACCGGGCATGATGGCGTTGAGGACGATACCGACGATGGAGCCAACCGCCAGACCAGACAGGCTGATGGGGCCGAGCGCCAGAGAGCCGGCGGAGGAGTAGCTGATGCCGATGGAGAGGACCAGGATCAGAGCCGCGACAAGGACGTTTCTGGACTTCGTGAAGTCGACCTTGTTTTCAACAACGTTCCGGACGCCGACCGCGGAGATCATACCGTAGAGGACCAGGCTGACGCCGCCGATGGTGCCGCCGGGCATGGAGGAGATGATGGCCGCGAACTTCGGGCTGAAGGAGAAGAGCATGGCGAGCACCGCCGCGATGCGGATAACACGCGGGTCATAGATCTTGGAGAGGGCGAGGACGCCGGTGTTTTCGCCGTAGGTCGTGTTGGCGGGCGCGCCGAACAGAGCCGCGAGGGAGGTGGCCAGGCCGTCGCCCATCAGAGTGCAGTGCAGGCCCGGGTTTTCGATGTAGTTGCGTTCGCAGGTGGAGGAGATGGCAGAGATGTCGCCGATGTGCTCGACCATGGTGGCGAGGCTCAGCGGGACGATGGTGACCACGGAGGTCAGAAGCAGGTGGCCGTCGAGATTATCGCGCATGAACAGGCCGATGACGGTGCGCTCCATGTGGATGGGCAGCGCGATCCATTTCGCTTCCGAAACGTTTTTAACGACATTCTCACGGACAGCCGGATCGACGATGACGGCCAGCACATAGGAGCCGATGACGCCGAGGAGAATCGGGATGATCTTGATCATGCCCTTGCCCCAGATGTTGCAGGCAACGATGATGGCGATGGCCACGATGGCGACCCACCAGTTCTTGGAACAGTTGTTGATCGCGGAGGAAGACAGGTTCAGGCCGATGGCGATGATGATCGGGCCGGTGACGATCGGCGGGAAGAAGCGCATGACCTTGCTCGCGCCGAACGCTTTGAACAGGGCCGCGAGGATGACATACATCAGACCTGCACACAGGACGCCGAAGCAGGCATAGGGCAGCATCTCAAGGTTGGGCTGATCCTGGAATTCGCCGAGCATCGGGGCGACAGCCGCGTAGCCGCCGAGGAACGCGAACGAGGAACCGAGGAACGCGGGGACCTTACCACCGGTGATGAGGTGGAACAGCAGCGTGCCGAGGCCGGCAAACAGCAGCGTGGTGGACACATCCAGACCCGTCAGGATCGGGACAAGGACAGTCGCGCCGAACATGGCGAACATGTGCTGGAAGCCCAGCAGGAACATCCGGCCGCGACCTAAGGGACGGGCATCATAAATGCCCTCTTCGGGAATTTTGTACTTTGCCATAAGTTCTCCTCTCTTTTCTCTTCAGGCAGCGCGCCAGGCATAAAAAAAGAATTGTGAACCGAAAATGGAAACACAATTCAAAGACGATTTATGAAACTGGAAACACTGCCGCCGCAAATAAAACGGGATGTGCGCCGCTTGCAAAACCATTTCGTCTGCATCATGCTGCACACTTCCTTCCGAACTTTATCGCTGGCCATTATATGCGTTTTGCGCGCAAAATGCAATTGTGGATTCTGTCATATTTTTCCCAAAGAAGCGCGCGGATTTTGTAAAAACCGCGCGCAGCGTTGAAAGATGGCCCTCCCGGCAAAGGGAGGGCCGTAAATTCAGGCGTTGCTGTGTTCGTCGCAGCAGTCGATGGCGAGGACGGTGCAGAGTGCGGCCATCGCGTCCGCCGGATCGGTGATTTCGAGGCGATAGCGGTCGTGGAACGCGGGCCAGGCTTTTTCGATGCGGGCGACGGTCTGGCCGCCCTTCGTGATGGCGTAGTCCACGCCGAAGAAATCGCCTTCGACCTCCCAGCCGAGCGAGTCGATCGAATAGCTGCGGGAAAAAAGTGCGAAATGGCGGTCGAGCGCCAGCGTCCCGCCCGCCATTTCCAGCTCGAAGGAGCAGGGGATTGAGAACGGGACGTGATGTATCGTGGCGCAGAGGCGGCCCTGCACGTCCTGAACGTGGAGCGTTTTGCCCCACGTCAGGAACTCGCGGTCGACCTGGAAGCAGACGTTGTCCTGTTCGTCCCAGATGTCAAAATGGTCGAAGGAGAAGAGCTCCTCCTGCAGATAGTAGATCATTGTGCCTGCTCCCACTGACCGGCAAAGACCTTGGCAATCGGTGAATCGGAGGAGACAACGAGCGTCTTATTCCCGCCGACAAGCGCCTTCTGCGCCATGTCGAGCGCGCGCATGAATTCGTAGAAATCCGCCTCCTCCGGCGTATCGTAGGCCTCGGAGAGGATGCGCATATACTCGGCCTCGCCCTCGGCCTTGAGCTTTTCGGACTGGGAATTGGCCTCGGAGATCGTGATGTCAACGGTCTTGTCGGCCTCGTTGCGGATGCGCTTGGCCTCGGCGTTGCCCTGGGCCTCATAGGAAGCGGCGATGTTGCCGCGCTCGGAGATCATGCGCTCATAGACAGCGGCCTTGTTCTCGTCCGGCAGGTCGATGCGCTTGGTCTCAATGGCAAGGACTTCGATGCCGTAATCCTTAAATTCGGTCGTGTCGTTGACGTGCTCCGTGATGCGCGCGGCCAGCTCGCCGTCACGGCCGGAGATGACGTCCTCCTGCTTCATTGAACTGATGACGGTCTTCAGGCTGTTGTAGACGGCCTGATCGAGGCGCGCCTCGGCGCTCGAGACGCTGCCGGAGAGGGTCTGGATGAATTTCAGCGGATCCGTGATGCGCCAGAGGACAAAGCTGTCGGCGACCATGGATTTTTTGTCCGAGGTAATGACGTCGCTGGCGGCGAGATCGTAGAGCATCTCGGTCTTCGGCAGCGTGCTTGTCGACTGGACGAACGGCGTCTTGAGGGACAGGCCCGGCTGATCGACCACGCGGACGACTTTGCCGAACTGCTTGACGATGGTATATTCGTTCGGCTGCGTGGTCACAAGCGAGCCGAGCAGCACGACGGCAATCAGAATGCCCAACAGGACGGGCAGAACGATCTTTACGGTCTTTTTCACTGTGCGTCACCTCCCATGTTGACGGTGGCATATGATTCGAGCGGCAGCGAGGTCTGTACGCCCGTCGCATCGTCCACGATATAGAGCTTCATGTCGGGCAGGACATCCTCCATGGCCTCGTAGAACAGGCGCTGCTTGGTGATGAGGGGATATTTCTGATACTCGTTGAACAGCTCCGTGAACCGCGCGGCCTGGCCGGTGGCTTCGTTGATCTTGCTTTGCTGATAGGCCTCGGCCTGTTTGATGATCTCGTCTGCGTCGGCCTCGGCGGCTGGGATGACCTCGTTGGCATATTTTTTTGCGTTGTTGACGGCGGTATCGGCGGACTGCTTGGCCGTCTCAACGGCGGTGAAGGCTTGCTGCACCTCCGCTGTGGGTGGCTCGGCATCCTGAATGGTGATATTGGTCACCTGAATGCCAAGATCCTCCGTCTCCAGGCGGTCGGTCACCTTCTGCTTGATCTCAGACTGGATCTCGCCCTTGCCGGTGGTGATGACGGCATCGACATTGTAGAGGCCGATGGTGTCGCGGATATAGCTCTGGCAGAGCATCTTCAAAATGCCGACGGGGTCGGACGAATTGTAGAGATATTTGACCGGGTCGGTGATACGGTATTCGACGTAGAAGTCGACGTTGACGAAGTTATAGTCGTAGGTGATCATCAGCGACTCCTCTTCAATCGACTCGTTGCTCCCCACGCGGTAGCCGAGCGGGAACGACTGGATGGATTTGGAGACCTTGTGTACGCGCTGAATCAGCGGGATTTTGGGCTGCAGGCCCGAGGCAGAGACTGTCGTCGGCTTGCCGAAGGTCGTAAGGACTGCGTATTGATCCTCTTTCAGGGTATAAAACGAGTCCATCGCAAGAACGGCCACAAAGATGAGCACCGGAATGAGCCAGAGCCACCTGGCGTTCATGCGCCGCCTGGGCCGCCGGGGAGGCGGGGGATTTTGATTGTAGCCGTTTTGATAGTTGTTGTATTCGTCCATCATTTGCTCCTTTCGCATTTGCGGATGTTCTTTGATCTTCAGACGCATGGGCGCGGAAAAAGTTCCGTGGCAAATTCCCGCTGGATGTGTTATACTGATCTTTGTGTGAATTTCATTTTCGAAGGGGGTATTCCCATGACCGATAAGGAAACCGGCGAACTGCGCCGCCGTTATAAGCCCGACCGCACAAACATCACCGCCGTCTACGGCTGCTATGTGTCCGGCAGCGGGGAGATTCTGTCCGAATTCCGCCAGCCTGTGGCCCTGATGAGCGAGGAAGACAAGGAAAAATATCTCGCGCTGCTGAAAAAAGTCCTCTCTGGCGCGGCGGACAAAAACCGGCTCGACCTTGCGTTCCGCACAGCGCAGGTCGCGGACTCGGATGAGCACCGGCTGCTGATGAGGCTCCGTGATTCAGAGCTGAACGACGAAGCGGCCAGAGCGCAGCTGTTTCAGACGATCATCGGCGCGGTGCATTTTGAGGAAAATTATCTCATTCTGCTTGCACACGAGAAATATGATGTGCCGTTCAAGGCGAAGGACGGTGCAATGCTGGATGACAGTGAACATGTCTATTCCTACTTTGTCTGTGCCATCTGCCCGGTCAAGGCTGGGAAGGAGACGCTTAGCTACGAGACCGAGGACAAGGCCTTCCATATTCGCACGCCGGGCTATGCCGCGGCCATGCCGGAGCTGGGTTTTTTGTTCCCGGCGTTCGACGGGCGGCAGACGAACCTCTATAACTGTCTCTATTATACCCGCAGCGCCGGCGACAATCACCCGGAGCTCATCGAAGCCCTCTTCCGCATCACGCCGCCCCTGCCCGCCGACGAGCAGAAGGGCAGCTTTGACGCGCTGCTGAGCCAGACGCTGGGCGACGAGTGCAGCATGGAGGTCGTGCAGGCCGTGCAGGCCGATCTGCGCGAGCGCATTGAGGTTCATAAGGAGACCAAATCGGACGAGCCGCTGGTCGTCTCCGGGCCGGAGGTGCGCACGGTGCTGGAAAACGCGGGCGTCTCGGAGGAGAAGCTTGCGGGATTCCAGGTGAAGTTTGAAGAGACGTTCGGCGACGATGCGGCGCTCTCGCCGCGCAATCTGGTCGACAGCAAGCGCATGCAGCTCAAAACGCCGGATGTTCTCATCCACGTCGCGCCCGACCGGGGCGACCTCGTCGAGACGCGGACGCTCGGCGGTGTGAAGTACATCCTGGTGCGCGCCGAGGACGGCGTGGAGCTCAACGGCGTCGATATCCAGATCGAAGGGAACTGACACCAATGGATCAAAGGCCCCCGCTTCGCAGAGAGGGCTGTCAGGCCATTGGCCTGACTGGGGAGCTTCGATTTTTCTCCCCCCCGATCGCCTTCGGCGACCACCCCCCTCTATTAAGAGGTGGCTTTTCCGTTGCGGCGGAAGTGCAGGGGTCAGGGTTCATTCGAGCTCGTCGAGCGTGAGCTGGAAGGCGTCGAGGAAGTGGGCTATGAAATAGTCGAGGCACGGCAGGTGCATTTCGGTCAGGGCCTCGCGGGTCTGGCGCGCGGCGGATTCAAATTCGCGGTTGCCCGCCTTCAGTTCCTCCACGCACTTGATATAGGCGGAAAGCTTGTCCGCGGCCTTGACGATGCGCGCAACGTCCGGGTCGGACTCATGCAGAAGCGGACGGTAGCTCTCGAGCAGCTCCTCGGGCAAAAGGCCGAGCAGCTTTTCGCAGCTCACGGCCTCGATCTGCTTGTAGGCGTGCTTGATGTCGGGGTTGTAATATTTGATGGGTGTGGGCAGGTCGCCTGTCAAAATCTCCGACGCATCGTGAAACAGCGCCGCCGATGCGCAGCGGTCGGGGTCGGCCGGTTCATGCAGAATGTCGCGCTGGATAAGCGCAAGGCCGTGTGCCAGGACGGCAACCATATGGCTGTGCTCCTGAATATTTTCTTCAAATGTGTTGCGCATCAGGCCCCAGCGGCCAATGTAGCGCATGCGGGAGATGAGGGCAAAAAAGCGATGCTGCATCGAGGGTTCCTCCTGCGGATTTTTTTCTCATTTTACCACGGCGCTGCATCCCTTGTAAACACTCCCCTGCCCCGAACACGCAATTTCCCGGCGGAGAAAGCCGGACAGTGCGGCACCCTGATCGCCCCTATTAGCAGAATTTATACTTGACAACGCGGGAAGGCTGTGTTAAATTTGGGGCAAGTTCAAATCAAGAAAAGCTGTGACGAAGACGGTCGGACGGACTGCATTCAGAGAGCTGGTGGTTGGTGCAAACCGGCAGCAGGAACTCCTGTGACCTATCACTTCCGAGCTGGAGGCCCGAACACCATCCGCAAGTAGACGCCTCCCGTCCGCCCACGTTACGGGATAGGGCTTGTCAGAGCCTGAAGCGGCAGTCCTTCGGGCTGCAATTTGAGTGGTACCACGGGTATTGTGATTCACAAGCTCGCCTCAAAGATTCTTAGGAATCCTTGAGGCGAGCTTTTTTGTTTTCCCGGCGGTTTTTCCGCCGGACCTGCGCCCACAGCTTTTTTCGTTCGAAACAACTTGCACAGTTTAACACAGGAGGAACCCACTATGATGATGCAAACCAAAAAGCCTGCCGCCAATCCGCTGATGGAGATTGCCGAGCGTATCCGCGAGATGCGCGAGATCGTCGGCTACACCGAGGCGGAGATGGCTGAGAAGACCGAGGTCAGCGTCGAGCAATACCGCAGCTATGAGCAGGGCACGGCCGATTTCCCGTTCACGTTCATGCACAAGTGTGCGCTGGCGTTCGGCGTGGAGCTGACCGATCTGCTCGAAGGCCAGAGCGCCAAGCTCTCGAGCTACACGGTGACGCGCCGCGGCATGGGCCCGGTAACGGCCAGCGAGGACGGCATCACCATTCAGAACATGGCGGCAATGTTCCGCCAGAAGCTGGCGACGCCCTATTGGGTTACCTATCAATATTCCAAGGAGCTGCAGAGCCAGCCCATCCACACCACGACGCACGCCGGCCAGGAATTTGACCTCGTCGTGAAGGGGACGCTCCGTGTGCGTGTCGGTGAGCACGAGGAAGTGCTCCACGAGGGCGACAGCATCTTCTACAAGAGCTCCACACCGCACGGCATGATCGCCGTGGACGGGCAGGACTGCGTGTTCCTCGCCATGATTATGGCAAGCAGCGAACAGGAGCAGGAATTCGCCGTGCGCACCCGGACGCTCGAGGAGACGCCGGAGCAGCAGCTGCTCTGCGACCAGTTTGTCCACGGGGTGGAAAAGGAAGACGGCTCGCTGGAGCGGATCGAGTTCCACAACGAGGACAAGTTTAACTTTGCCTTTGACATTGTGGACGGCATTGCCCGGCGTGAACCGGACAAGCTCGCGATGGTGCATGTGGCAAACGACATGACAGAGCGGCGGTTCACGTTCAAGGACATGAAGGACGCCTCGAGTCAGGCGGCGAACTATTTCACGTCGCTCGGCGTGAAGCGCGGCGACCGCGTGATGCTGGTGCTCAAGCGGCACTATCAGTTCTGGTTTGCGATCCTTGGCCTGCACAAGCTGGGCGCCATCGCCATCCCGGCGACGAACCAGCTGATGGAGCACGACTTCTCCTATCGCTTCCAGGCGGCGGGCGTGAGTGCGATTGTCTGTACGGCGGACGGCGACACGGCACATCAGGTCGACATCGCGGAGGCCGACGCGGGCGTGCATCTGACGAAGGTGCTCGTCGGCGGCAAGCGCGAGGGCTGGCACGACTTTGACGCGGAATACGGCCTGTTCTCCCGGCGCTACACGCGCACGGCAGACGCGCCCTGCGGCGACGACCCGATGCTGATGTTCTTCACGTCCGGCACGACCGGCTATCCGAAAATCGCCGTACACAGCTACAAATATGCGCTGGGCCATTACGTTACGGCCCGCTACTGGCACTGGGTGCAGCCCGGCGGACTGCACTTCACGATCTCCGAGACCGGCTGGGGCAAGGCGCTGTGGGGCAAGCTGTATGGACAGTGGCTGTGCGAGGGTGCAGTGTTCGTGTACGACTTCGACCGGTTCGACGCCGAGAAGATCCTGCCGATGTTCGCCAAATACAACATCACAACGTTCTGTGCGCCGCCCACGATGTACCGGATGCTGATCAAGCAGGACCTGTCCCGCTTCGACCTCAGCTCCATCCAGCACGCGACAACCGCGGGCGAGGCGCTGAACCCCGAGGTCTATTATCAGTTTGAAAAGGCGACGGGGCTGCAGATCGCCGAAGGCTTCGGCCAGACGGAGATGACGCTCGGCATTGCGAACCTCGTCGGTCAGCCGCTCAAGCCCGGCTCGATGGGCAAGCCGATCCCCGGCTACGGCATCGACCTTGTCGATCAGGACGGCAACCCGACTGCAGACGGCGACACAGGCGAGATCGTCATCCATACTGCGGGACGAGAGCACTTCTGCGGGTTGTTCCTCGGTTATTATCAGGACAAGGAGCGCACCGAGGCCGTCTGGCACGACGGGCTCTATCACACGGGCGACCTCGCGTGGCGCGATGAGGACGGCTTCTACTGGTATGTCGGCCGCGCGGACGACGTCATCA
>OIWS01000164.1_pt1 | contig 91128 bp, 75 predicted proteins | sample 1587611 | NCBI WGS metagenome assembly OIWS01 (sample SAMEA3888919, study PRJEB22519) | human gut metagenome | biome: human gut; feature: human-associated habitat; material: faeces | place: Denmark | collected 2010 | reverse complement strand
AAGCGGATGTTATAAAGAAAAATGAAAAAAGTGCCAATGATTACTTGACACAAACCAAGTAGTTTATTTGTTTGACTTTTTAATACGCTTATCTTATAATTAGACTGACTTGCACTGTAGGACAAAAGCTTGCTTTATGAAACGGAGGAAAAATGAAAAAAAGAATAATAGGTTTTATTGTTTTATTGTTTTAGTGGCAATCCTGCTACCAATATTTGCAGGTGAAACAGTAAGTGTTCAGGCGGTTTCTGTAAAAGAAAAAAAATACACTTATGAAAAATGTATTAAATTTGCTAAAAAATGCCCTGCATTCTCAACATTAAGATTGCGTCAGGATAGTCATGGATACTATGCTGTTTATGATTGTGGTGGACAAGTTGAAAAATATTTGGGGAGAACAAAAAAAGACATCACGTTTAGCAAATTTGCTGAATTAGTTGGTGATGGAAAAACATATAAGAACACGAAATATTTTAAAGTGACTAAAAAAGAAAGAGAATTAAAAAAAATGGCTGTGGGTGTTCTTGCAGCGTACATATGTGCAAAAGCTGGAACCCCATGGCTTGCTTCATATGTGATTGGTTATATTGGAGACAGTAAAGCTAATGCAATATTAAGAAAACCTGGTAAGTATAGACAAATAACTTATACATCAGAAATGAAAGAATATAATGCTGCTGTAGGAGATTACATGTCGACTAATTATTTTTTTACTGTATCAAAACTTCAAAAATATAACAAAAAGAAAAAGAAATGGATTAATGTATGGTGCGAAACGCAACCTAAATTCATGTGTTAAAAATAAAAAACTTTAAAAGGTAAATAGCTATAGTGTGAGGAGGAATTAGCGGTGAAGTGTCCACATTGCCATAAAAAACTAAAAATGCTTTCAATCTTTTCTGGAAGATGCAATGGCTGTCATATTGATTTTAAGGAGTTCCAAAAGAAAAAACATAATATTTTTACGTTTATAAATATAGTGATAGCTTTGCTTGTATATACGATTGTTAAAAATATTTTTGATTATTTTAGTATAAATAGTATTGCATCTGAAATGATTTCTTTTGGTAGTGGTTTAATGGTGTTGTGTATATTCCAATATTTGCTAATGTTAAAAATTATCAAGAATATAAAGTAGGTAAATGGGGCTATTCTACTAAGAAGTTAGTGAATAGCTCTTTTTGAAAAAAAGAAAAAAAGGAGAAAAAAAGTATGTTTGATTCACGAGTGGAGGAAGCGATACAACAGCTTTGGGTGGACCCATGGAATGGAGATGGGGAACATGCAAAAAAATTGTTGGAAGAAGCTGCGGAAGAAGGCAATGGCGATGCTTACTACTTTCTAGGAAGATGTTATTTGGGAAATGAGTTTATTTTGCCAAAATTTGGATTTAAGGAAGATAATGAGCGAGGAATTGCCTATTTTAACAAAAGTATTGAATTAGGTAGTGCTGTAGGAATTTTTGGCGCAAGAAGAGTAGCAGGATTTAAACCAAAATGTGGAAGCTTTATACAACCACCATTCCTTTCCTTGAGAGAGGTTTGGGATGCGGTACGTGCCTTGGCAGATGAGGGAGAGGTTTTTTGCCAATATATGCTGGCGAATGCCTACTATTATGGAGATTGTATTGAAATGTTGGAAATCTCGGAGGAACAAGTGGATGGACCGATGATTCAATCGTTCCAGAGAGAGGCAATCGAATTATTTGAAAAATCCATTAAAAAGAAATTGGTGCTTGGAATAGCAAATTTAATTGACATTTTATCGTCTGGTGATTATGGGATAGAAGAGGACCCAAAGCGTGTACAGGAATTGATAGAAATTGGTGCAAAATTGCAACATCCTTATTATGAATGTAAATATGGAACGCAGTTAGAGGATACGAATTTGGATGAAGCTGTGCGACTATACGAAAAAAGTATTATGCACGGGGAAGACTGGGCATGTTATCGTATGGGAAGATTATATACCTACGGTGGAAAACTGCCACAGGACTTACAAAAGGCGATGTACTACTTTAAAAAGGGTATCGAAATTGACCCAGATACAATCGGATGTAATAACAGTCTGGGAGAAATTTACTTTAAAGGTGGAGATGGAGTCGAAGTAGATTATGAAAAGGCCGTAAAATGCTTTGAAAGAACGACAAAGCAGGAAAATAATTGGGCATGTGCTATGTTGGGACAGTGCTATTTGAAAGGATTGGGAACACCCGTTGATTATGATGCGGCAAGACGAATGTTTTTAGAAGACCCAGAGGATGAATTGGCAGCAGTTGGGTTAGGTGAAATTTATTGCTATGGATTGGGAGTACCAGCAAATGTTAAACTTGGAATGGATAAATATATTATTCCAAATGTAGAGAATGAGAGAGCCAAAGAAATATGTGCAGATTACAGAAGTGGTAAGATTGGTGGGAAAAAAGCCAGATTACATATGTTATGTGTCGAAATGTTTTTCTGTGCAGTAATTGCTATTGTTCTTTGTGTGGCAGCAGAGCTACTCTTGGTGGAATTACCGGCAAAAATGGAACAGAAAAAAGACCCTGTGAAACAAGTGGAAACGGTTAAAGTAGAAAAAGGTGCCATAGGTACGGAGTATGTAGATGGCGTTGCTGTTTTAACATCTACAAAAGAGGTACTTGCAAGCAAAGATGTATTTGTACTTTCTCTGGATTCTTATGTAGATTATAAGCATTTTGATTACGGAACAGAACATTGGGGAGTTATAAGTTTAGATGGCAAATATATCCCAGTAAAATATAATTCCCATGCGGAAACTGATAATTATACTCCAATTGGAAAATTAGTGAAAAAACCATGCGGAAAAATAAAAGATTTAAAAGCATACGCACATCAGGGTGAGCGTGCGATTGAAAAGGATGTATATATTGACATGGATGGAGGTATGTACGAAAAGCAGGAAGGTTATGAGGAAAAAGTAAGAGATGCCAAATTGGAGAAATATGTTGCAGATATGGACGAAGATCAGGGAAGAAATACGAAGTTGGCAAAGGCGATTATGTATAGCTGCATCCCTATGATTTTATTGCTTCATTTCTTGGGAACAGCTATTGGACTATTTGAACCTGTTTTTCAGAAAAAAGAATAAAGAAGGTTAGGAAAGAGGGCTTTCATATACTATCCCCGCAAGAGTTAGAATAAATAGCTAACAAAAAAGAGGAGGTGTGAATGCCTTCTTTTTTACTCTATAGGAAGTGTGTCCTGTGGAGTAAAATACTCTGTGAGATAGGTACAATCATTTCTGCCTGGCTGAACTCTTACAAAATAGAATTAAAATAGAATTAGAAAAGTATAGTAAATATAGAAAATAGAATAAATATATGATATAATCAAATAAGAGAACAGAAAAGATGTACTTGATAAAGGAAATACATGGAAGCGAAAATGGAGGGCTTTAAAATGATGAACAAAAAACTAAAGAAAGCAACGGTGGCAGTTGCAGCTTTATCTCTTGCAGTATCTGGTGTGCCAACAACGATATTTCCACAGAATGTAGCTGTTGTAAATGCTTCTGTAGATGATGAAGTATTTGAGAGTGGAGATTTTCGTTATAAGGTAACGGATAATAATACCAAGGTTAGCATTCTTGGATTTACAGAGAGCGCAAAAGAAAAGACTACAGTAGCAATTCCAACTACAGTAAATTATGATGATTATGATTTTCCTGTTGCAGCGATTGAAGAAAAGGCATTTAAAGGGAACACAGCTATTACATCTATCGTGTTTACAGACAAGGATGGAAACGTAACAAATCAGACGAATCTTTCAAAAATTGGAAAGTCTGCATTTGAAGGATGTACGGGATTGACAACAGTGACGCTTGCAGAAGGAGTAAAAGCTTTAGGCGGTGGTACATTTAAAGCTTGTACAAATCTTACAACTGTAAATCTTCCATCTACAATAACAGAGGTAGTAGACACAGGTATTTATGGGAATGGTCCTTTTATAGAATGTACAGGGTTACAGAAAGTAACTTTTGCAGAGGGAACAACTACAATCCCAAATAATATATTTGGAAATTGTGACTTTATCACAGCAGAGTCTTTTAATATGCCAGCAACGGTAACTACTATTGGAAAAGAGGCATTTAAGGGTACAACAAAACTTGAGAGTATTGAATTATCAAAAGACTTAAAGACAATAGGGAGAAGTGCATTTGAAGGATGTAGTGGATTAAAGAATATTGTGCTTCCTGCATCATTAACTACAATGGGAAGTAATAGTTTTGAAGGATGCGAACTTTTAACAGAAGTAACCATACCAAAGAGTGTAGAAAATGTAGATGCTAACATATATGGTAATAGTCCATTTACAAATTGTAAAAACTTAAAAAAGGTAGTATTTGAAGATGGAATGGAAATTGTGCCAGCTCATATTTTAGATGGGGCAAAGAGTGTAAAAGAAGTAAGCATTCCTGATACGGTAACAGCCATTGAAAAGAGTGCGTTTAAGGATGTTGCACAGTTAAAGACCGTTACTTTACCAAAACAATTAAAGTCCATTGGAATAGATGCATTTTCGGGATGTAATGCTTTGATTTCCATTACATTTCCAGGGACATTGACAACAATAGGAAGTAATAGTTTTGAGGCATGTAATCGTTTAACAGAAGTTACCATACCAAAGAGCGTAACAGGGGTAGCAGTAAATATATATGAAAACAGTCCATTTACTAACTGTGAAAATTTAAAGAAAGTAGTATTTGAAGAAGGAACACAAGTAGTACCAGCTTATATTTTGAATGGGGCAAAGAGTGTAAAAGAAGTAAGCATTCCTGATACAGTAACTTCAATTGAAAGAAGTGCATTCGCAGAATGCAACGCATTAGAAAATGTTAAATTGCCAAAGAATTTAACAACAATAGCAAATAACAGTTTTAAAGCATGTAATCGACTAGCAGAAATAACAATACCAAAAACTGTAACAAAGGTAGAAACTAACATCTATGGCAATAGTCCATTTAATGAGTGTGAAAATTTAAAGAAGGTAGTATTCGAGGATGGAATGGAAGAAATACCAGCCTATATTTTAGCTGATGCCAATAGTGTAGCAGCAGTATGTATCCCAGCAAGTGTAACAAAGATTCAGGACAAAGCGTTTGATGGTATAAAAGATAAGATTACAATTTATGGATATGCAAATACCTATGCAGAAACTTATGCAAAAGAAAATAATATTCCATTTGCGTTGTATGGTGAGGCTCCAGTTATAACAACACCGACACCAGTTGTGCCAGCAACAACAGCACCAGTGCAGACATCAGAGGTACCAGCGACAACAGCACCAGTGCAGACACCGGAAGTAACAGCAACAACAGCCCCAACACAGACTCCAGCGGTAGCTGTAAAGGCACCAAAGAAAGCAACTGTAACTTTAGTAAAGAGAAATAGTGCAAAGAAAGCAACTGTTAAGTGGAAGAAGATTGCTGGTGTAGCTGGTTATCAGGTAACATATTCTACAAAATCGAACTTCAAGGGAGCAAAGACAAAGAATGTAGCAAGTAGTAAAAATAGCTATGTGATTACTGGACTGAAAAAGGGAAAAGTTTATTATGTAAAAGTAAGAGCTTATAAGAAAAACAGTGCTGGCAAAAAGATTGTTGGTGCGTATAGTACGGTAAAGAAGATTAAAAAATAGTGATGTTCTAAAAGAAGTAAAAGAGAGTTTTAAAAGAGAGAAGCCAATGTATGGAATTGGTTTCTCTTTTTTTAAACAAGTTAATTGCCGCGAACGTTTTACTTGGGGGCTTGAAACTGTGGAACAAAAAAAGTATAATAACGCTTAGATTTTGGCATATAAAGCATGTAGTGCCGCTTTTATATGAGAAAGTAGCAAAGCGGATTGCGAATATACTTGATAAATGCTTTTTGTTGATGGTTGCATTTGTTTGCATCTGTCGTATAAAGAAATGGAGAATAGTATGTATTTAATGATAGATCATTATGATTCCTTTGTGTATAATCTGGTGTCCTATTTTGAGGAGTTATTGTGTGACTTGCAGGTTGTACAGAGTGATGCTTGCGATATAAAATGGATAGAGGATCGGATAAAAGAGAATGTGTTAGAAGGCATTATTTTATCACCGGGACCAAAAAGTCCGGAGGATTGTAAGAATAGTATAGAAATTATTCAAAAAGTGGCAGGAAAAGTACCAATTTTAGGAGTATGTCTTGGACATCAGATGATTGGAAAAGCATTTGGTGCCGTTATTTTGCATGGAGGAAGACCTATGCATGGGAAGGTAACGCCTATTTCAAACAATCAAACAGGCTTGTTTGAAACGTTACCAGCATCGTATCTGGTAACCCGATATCATTCTCTGATTGTAGAAAAAAAGTCCTTACCCGCCTGTTTTCAGGTGGATGCAGTTTCGGAAGAAGGAGATATTATGGCAATGCATCATAAAGAATTGCCTGTTTATAGTGTGCAATTTCATCCAGAGGCAGTATGCACCCAATACGGGCATACACTATTAAAAAATTATTTGAAATTAAGTAAAGGTTGGTGGAGAAGTCGTGAGCAGGAAGATTGAAAAACTATCTTTTTATCGTGAGCCGCAGGATATATTTGCAAAATATCAGGCAGAGGAAATGGCAGTATTTTTAGATTCTTCACTGGAAAATGAAATGGGAAGATATTCCATTATTGCAGTATCACCACGCATGATTTTGAGTGAAACAGATGGAATCTGTATGTGTAATGGGAGCAAGCAGAAGGTAGACATTTTAACATTGTTGCAAGAGGAATTGGACAAGCTGAAAAAAGAGTATGAAAATCCGTATGAACTTCCTTTAACCGCAGGTGCAATCGGATATTTTTCCTATGAATTTGGAAGAAAAGTATTAGGAGTAAAGAGCAGACATGCCAAAAAAGATAATATACCCGATGCCCTGTTTTGCTTTTATGATGTATATATAATTGCAGATGTAAAGGAAAAACAATTATATTTGAGTGTAGAAGAAGGGGAAAAGGAAAAGTCTGGTGGATTGCAAGCTTGGATAAAGAAACTGGAACAGATTGTATCCTGTCCGCCTATAAAAAAACATACGCAACTGGCAGAAGCACAACATATGTTTACAAGGGAAACTTACGGACAGGCATTGCAGGATATGATAACGTATATGAAAGATGGACATATTTATGTGGCAAATATGACGCAGCAATTTCACGTAAAAGGGAAGTTAGCGCCTTTTGAGGTATATCGTTATTTACGCACGTACAATCCAGCACCCTTTAGTGCCTATTTGAATTATGGAACGTTTCAGGTTGCATGTGCTTCACCGGAACGTTTTTTGCGTAAGGAGAAAAAAAGAATTACCACCCGTCCGATTAAGGGAACGAGAAAGCGAGGGGAAACCATAGAACAAGATCAGATTCTACGTGCAGAATTGGAGCAGTCGGAAAAGGATCGAAGTGAACTTTTGATGATTATGGATTTAGAACGAAATGATCTAAATCGCATTTGTGTACCTGGTAGTGTAAAAGTAACAGAACCATTTGTAATAGAAGAATATGCAACGGTATTTCATTTGGTATCTGAAATACAGGGGAAAGTCAGACCTGATTTACAACTAAAGGATTTTGTGAGAAGTCTTTTCCCAGGGGGTTCTATTACGGGAGCACCTAAAATTCGTGCAATGGAAATCATTGACGAATTGGAGAAGGAAAGTCGTGGACTGTATACGGGAAATATAGGATACTTTGCTGGGGATGGCAGTTGCGATTTTAATATTGTGATTCGAACAGCTATTTATGAGGAGAAAAACTATCATATTGGCGCAGGTGGTGGAATTACCTACGAATCAGATGTTGCATTTGAATATGAGGAGACGTTGCAGAAGGCGAAGGCATTATTGGAGGCTATTTATGAAGAAGATTGAGATAGATGAGGGGTATTTTTTTGGAATGGGAGTATTTGAAACGATTGCAGTGGAAGCGGGAACCCCTGTGTTTTTAAAGGAGCATTTACAAAGAATGCAAAAGGGGTTGGAAACGTTACAGATTACGAGTGCACCATTTGAACATTTAACTGAACAGGATATTTTGCAACAGTGTAAAACGTTACCCTTTGAAAGAGGCGTATTGAAGATATGCGTATCCAGTCAAAATATGTTTTTTCAGACAAGGGAAAATTCCTATCATGCGGAGCAATATCAAACAGGTTTTTCTGTGAAGCTGGCATCTGTTCGGCGAAACGAAACTTCTCCATTTACCTATATAAAATCTTTAAATTGTGGTGATAATATTTTAACGAAGCGTTTGATTGCAAAAGAAGGCGCAGATGAGGCAATATTTTTAAATACAGCGGGAAAATTGGCAGAAGGGGCAGTATCTAACCTGTTTTTAGTAAAGGGAAATAAAATTTATACACCGACTGTCCAGTGTGGTATTTTACCGGGTGTGATGCGTGATTATCTAATAAAAACCTATGCAGTGGTTGAAAAAGAAATAAAGCTGGATGAGATTGCCAACTATGATGAAATGTTTGTAACGAATTCTTTAATGGGGATTATGCCAGTGCGGATGTTTGGAAAGTATGCGTTTGCTTCTATGAAATGTGGACAAAAACTGGCAAGAGAGTATTTTGATAAGTTTACAGGCTTTAAAATTTAAAAATAGTATTGACTTAAAGTAAACTTTAAGTAGTAAAATGGAAAAAAATGAAAGGGAGAGTGGTAAAAAATGTATATTGAAACAATTAATGATCCATCGGATGTTAAGAAATTGAATGTGGAGCAATTGACGGTACTTGCAGACGAAATGCGTCATGCATTGTTGATAAGAGCAAGTAAGCATGGTGGCCATTTTGGACCAAACTTTGGTATTGTAGAGGCTACGATTGCGATGCATTATGTATTTGAATCTCCAAAAGATAAGATTGTGTATGATGTTTCGCATCAAAGTTATCCTCATAAAATGTTGACAGGAAGAAAAGATGCATATCTTTATGAAGAACATTACGATGATGTATCTGGATACAGCAATCCAAACGAGAGTGAACATGACTTTTTTACCGTGGGACATACCTCTACTTCCATCAGCCTTGCATGTGGTCTTGCAAAAGCAAGAGACTTAAAAGGAGAAAAGGGAAATGTGATTGCAGTAATTGGAGACGGTTCTTTAAGTGGAGGAGAAGCTTTAGAAGGCTTGGACTATGCAGCAGAGTTGGGTGGAAATATGATTATCGTAGCAAATGATAATGATATGTCTATCGCAGAAAACCATGGTGGAATGTACCGCAATCTAAAGTTACTTCGCGATACAAATGGACAGGCAGAATGCAATTTCTTCAAAGCTATGGGCTTGGACTATGTTTATGTTAAAGAAGGAAATAACATTGCAGACTTGATCGCTGCATTTGAACAGGCGAAGGACAGTGAAAAACCAGTAGTTGTGCATATCAATACTTTAAAAGGAAAGGGATATGCGCCAGCCGAGAAGAATAAGGAACAATGGCATTATAATGGACCTTTTAATATTGAAACAGGAGAACCACTTGTAACGGTTGAAGAGGAAGATTATTCCAGCGTGACAGCGGAGTATCTTTTAAAGAAAATGAAAGAGGATTCTCGTGTAGTAGGAATTACAGCAGGAACGCCAACAGTTATGGGATTTACCGCAGAAAAGCGTAAAGAAGCGGGAAGACAGTTTGTGGATGTAGGAATTGCGGAGGAGACCGCGGTTGCGTTGGCTTCAGGAATTGCCGCAAATGGAGGTAAGCCTGTTTTTGGTGTATATAGTACCTTCGTACAACGTACCTTTGACCAGATTTCACAGGATGTATGTATTAATAATAGTCCTGCTACCATTGTTACATTTTGGGGTTCTGTGTATGGAATGAATGATGTAACACATCTTGGTTTGCAAGATATACCAATGATGGCGAATATTCCTAATCTGGTTTATTTAGCACCAACTACAAAAGAAGAATATCTGGCTATGTTGGATTGGAGTTTGGAGCAAGACAACTATCCGGTAGCAATTAAGTTACCAGGCGGACCTATGTTATCTGATGGAAAAGAAGTTCACAAAGACTTTAGTAAGTTAAACACTTATGAGGTGACAAAACAAGGAAGTAAAGTAGCTATTCTTGGACTTGGTACTTTTTATGGATTAGGACAGGAAGTAGCGGAAAAACTTGCAGAAAAAACAGGTGTAGAGGCAACGGTTATCAATCCATATTATATTACGGGTCTGGATACTGAACTTTTGGAAAAGTTGAAAAAAGACCATTCTGTAGTAATCACATTGGAAGATGGTATCTTAGACGGTGGCTTCGGTGAAAAAATTGCTCGTTTCTATGGTGCTTCTGATGTAAAGGTATTAAACTTTGGCTTGAAAAAAGAATTTTTAGATCGCTATGATGTGGCAGGCGTATTGAAGGAAAATCATTTGACTGCTGAGCAGATTGTAAAGGATATAGAGGAAATCGTGTAGCAAGTAGAGAAGTGGATTGTGAATAGTATTGACATAAGAAAAGAGAGGTAGATTGATATGAAGTATAGTAATAAAGAAGATTTTGAAAAAGCAGATGTGTTTGGTGTTGGACAGCCAAACGATGGATTTGCACAGTATTTTATTGGAAACTCTTTTTTACAACCACTTACCCAGCCAGGAGAATGTCCTGTTTTCCTGGCAAATGTAACCTTTGAACCAGGTTGCCGAAATAACTGGCATATTCATCATGCAAAAAGTGGTGGTGGACAGTTATTGATCTGTACAGCAGGTGAGGGCTGGTATCAGGAAGAAGGAAAAGATGCCGTGAGTTTAGTTCCGGGTACGGTTATTACGATTCCAGCGGAAGTAAAGCATTGGCATGGAGCAAAGAAAGATAGTTGGTTCAGTCATATTGCAGTGGAAGTTCCTGGAGAAGAGACAAGCAATGAATGGTGTGAACCTGTGTCAGATGAGCAGTATAATAAATTGGGTGAATAAATAAAAAAGAAAGGGGATAAGGTTATGTCACATTTTGATGACGAGATGCAACAATATGACAGTGAATTTTGCAAATTTTTTGATGCATTTGCTTTTCATGAGGTGTTAGATTCGGTTGAATTAGAAGATAAGACAAAATATATGGCAGTGCTTGCTACTTTGTTAGGATGTCAGGGGATAGAAGAATATAAATACATACTTCCAATTGCCTTAGAGCATGGAGTAGAACCCGTAGAGGTAAAAGAGATTGTGTATCAGGCTACTGCATATCTTGGAATTGGTAGAACAAGACCATTTTTTGCGGTGACAAATCAAATATATAAGGAAAAAGGAATTGCATTGCCTTTAGCACCACAAGGTACAACTACACCAGAAAATAGAAGAGAAAAGGGGACTGCAAAACAAGTGGAATTGTTTGGTCCACAGATGGAAGATTTCTGGAAGCAAGGAAATATCAATCGCTGGCTGGCAGGAAATTGTTTTGGAGATTATTATACCAGAAAAGGATTGGATAATGGGCAAAGAGAAATGATTACATTTTGCTATATTGCAGCACAGGGAGGCTGTGAGCCACAATTGATGAGTCATACGGTTGCAAATTTTGCCAACGGAAACGACAAGGAGTTTATGTTGAAAGTGGTATCTTGCATGGTTCCATTTATTGGTTACCCAAGGTCCTTAAATGCAATCGCAGTAGTCAATCAGGCAGCAGAAAAGAACAACTAAAAGATAACAAAAAAGAAATTCACAAAAAGTTCACAAAAATTATTAGCGCTCTTTATTGACGAGTGCTAATATATGTGCTATATTACATATAGAACAAAGGACAAGAGATAATAAATAAATGAAACTCCTGAACCCGTTCTAGGAACACATAAGATAGATGCAAAGATAGAAAGGAAGGATGACTTATGTTGATGCCTAGTATTTTTGGAGAAACTTTATTGGATGACTTTTTTGGATTTCCTACGTTAGAGGGAAGAAAAGCAACAAGCAATACAAATGGATTGATGCAGACAGATATTAAAGAGAAAGCAAATGAGTATTGCGTAACTATGAATCTTCCTGGATTTAAGAAAGAAGATATAAAAGGTGAAATAAAAGACGGATATCTTGTAATTACAGCTAGTACAAATACAGAAAACGAAGATAAAGACGAGGATGGAAAATACATTCGTCGTGAACGTTACAGCGGCACTTGCAGTCGAAGCTTTTATGTAGGTGAGGATGTAAAAGAAGATGATATTAAAGCGAAGTTTGAAGATGGTACTTTGAAGGTTGTAATTCCAAAGAAAGAAGAAAAACACGAAGTAGAACAGGCAAAATATATTGCGATTGAAGGATAATCAAACATAAAAATGCCTCTGGTTGTGTCTATTATGGCACAGCCAGAGGCATTTTTACTTTATAGGAAAATGGCGTTCTATAAAGCAAAACGCTTGAAGAATGTGCATAAATGTGAAAAGAAGACGGTTGCAAAAAACGTGCAACCTTGCACAACTTTCTTCCTTCCCTTATAATACAAAATAGAAAATGGAGTTACGGTTGAGAAAGAAGGAATGGTTCATGGTATATACAATAGGTCAAATGGCAACAAAAATGCAGGTAGCACCATCTACTTTACGATATTATGATAAAGAGGGATTGCTACCTTTTGTGGAACGTTCAGAGAGTGGAATACGAATGTTTAAAGATGAAGATATTGAGTGGTTACTAATTATTGAATGTTTGAAAAAGACAGGAATGCCAATTAAGGAAATAAAAGTTTTTATAGATTGGTGTTTGCAGGGAGACAGTACCATTACAAAGAGAAAACAATTAATTGAAAAGCAAAGACAGTCTGTATTGAATCAAATAGAAAAGATGAAAGAAACGCTTGCCATGTTGGAGTACAAAAAATGGTATTATGAAATGGCAGAAAAGGCGGGAACCTGCAAAATACATGACAGGATTCGAGAAGAACAGATTCCAGAAGAAGTGCGGGAAGCCAGAAGAAAATCCAAGGGAATTGAATTGACAGAGGAAGTGGCAGGATAAAACGAAGGAAAGGAAATAACAAGATGGAAAACAGATGGGAACAAGATATAGAAAATATTTCGATTTGTCCATTATGTGGGCGGAAACATCTGATGAAGATTCATATTAACTCAGACTGGGTGAATGGACCTTCTTGTATTTTAGAGGCAGATGGTTGTTATTGTACGTATAGTGATTGTCCATTTGTTTGTGGAAATGGTCCATGGAAGGAGGAAGAACGAAAATGGGACGGTGTAAATAAAACTTGGCTAAATCAATATGGACAGCAGGCAAGAGGAACGTGCAGAAGAGAAGAAACAATGGAAAGTTGAGGTACTATGCATGAGAATAAAAAACATGCCGAAAAAGAGCGTTGTTAAGAAAGCATTTATAAAATCCATACCAATTTTATGTAGTTATCTTTTTGTAAGTATGGCATATGGCATGATGATGGAAAATGCGGGATTTCATTGGTATTACTCTCTATTGGCAAGTGTTACGATTTATACAGGAGCATTTCAATTTGTGCTAATTACATTTTTAAGTAGTGGAGCAGCATGGCTTACCATTGCCGTAACTGCTTTTCTTATGAATAGCAGACAGGCATTTTACAGCCTGTCTTTTGTGGATACATTTCAGGCAATGGGAAAATGGAAATTATACATGATCCATACTATGACTGATGAGACCTATGCAGTAAATTGCACGCTGGACGGAACGGATAAAGAGAAAAAACAAATTATGTTGCTGGTTGCGTTTTTTAGCAGATGTTACTGGTTTGTGGGAACAGTGGTAGGCGGGGTGGTTGGACAATTATTACCATTGGATTTAAAAGGAATTGATTTTTGTATGACTGCTTTGTTTGTAATTATTTTTCTGGAACATTGGGAACAGTCCTCAAATCATACACCTGCAATGGTAGGGCTTGTCTGTGCTGTTTTCTGTCTTTTCTTGTTTGGACAAAATACCTTTATGTTGCCTGCGTTATTGTTGGTATCTGGTATTTTACTTTGTATCAGTGTAAAAAAAGGAGAAGTTGAGGAAGGAAGTGGTGAAAAATGAGTACAGAAAGAGTGATTGGTGTTATTTTACTAACCGCAGCTATCACATTTCTACTTCGTAGTTTGCCATTTCTAATCTTTCGTGGAGAAAGAAAGATGCCAAGACGAGTGATGGAACTGGGAAAAGTATTACCAGCGACAATTATGGCAGTGTTAATCGTATATTGCATGAAAGATGTGGGAAATGATTTTACAGGAGATGGAATCTTTAAATGTATTGCGGTACTTGTGGTCGCAGGAAGTTACAAGTGGAAACATAATACATTTTTGAGTATTATATTGGGAACGCTATGTTATATGGCATTTGTGAACTGAAACAACTAGAACAATAAAACAAACAAATGTTTGGTTTTTTCTTGCATTGTTCTTTTATTCTATGATATAATTCTAAAAGGATAGAAAAGAGTCAGCTATTTTACGTGGAGGGATTAAAGACATGGATCATTTTGTTTTATATTCCGAATATAAACCTACGGGGGATCAGCCCGAGGCGATTGAAGCACTTGTCAATGGATTTAAGGATGGCAACCAGTTTCAGACACTATTAGGTGTAACGGGTTCTGGTAAGACATTTACGATGGCAAATATTATTGAAAAATTGAATAAACCTACGCTTGTGATTGCACATAATAAGACGCTTGCGGCACAGTTATATGGAGAGTTTAAAGAATTTTTTCCAGAGAATGCAGTGGAGTATTTTGTTTCCTATTATGATTATTATCAACCAGAGGCGTATGTGCCGTCTACAGATACTTATATAGAAAAAGATTCTGCGGTGAATGATGAGATTGATAAACTTCGCCATTCTGCTACCTCGGCATTGATGGAGCGAAAAGATGTCATTATCATAGCCAGTGTATCTTGTATTTATGGATTGGGTAGTCCGGAATTTTATCAAAATATGACAATGTCTCTTCGACCTGGTATGGAGAAGGACAGAGATGAGATGCTGCGAAAATTAGTGGATATGCAGTATAGTCGAAGTGAGATGGATTTTAAACGTGGTACTTTTCGAGTGCGTGGTGATGTAGTAGAGATTTTTATGGCAAACCAGACAGATACAGCCATTCGAGTAGAATTTTTTGGAGACGAAATCGACCGATTGACAGAGATTGATGTATTGACGGGGAATGTAAAATACGAACTTTCCCATGCACATATTTATCCGGCTTCCCATTATGTAGTAGAACCAGACCGTATGGAGCCAGCATTGGCAGCCATTGAAGCGGAGATGCGGGAACAGGCGGAAACGTTTCGGCATGAGGGAAAATTGCTAGAGGCGCAACGTATTACCGAACGAACACAGTTTGATATAGAAATGTTGCGTGAGACAGGTTTTTGCTCTGGCATTGAGAACTATTCCAGACATTTGACGGGGCTGGAGCCGGGACAACCTCCATTTACATTGATTGATTTCTTCCCGGATGACTTTTTGATTTTGGTGGATGAATCGCATATTACGATTCCACAGATACGAGGAATGTATGCAGGAGACCAGTCTCGTAAATCAACATTAGTAGACTATGGTTTCCGTCTGCCTTCTGCAAAAGATAACCGTCCGTTAAACTTTCAGGAATTTGAGAGTAAAATTGACCAGATGTTATTTGTATCTGCCACACCTTCCGTATATGAGGAAGAACACGAATTGTTCCGTACAGAGCAGATTATCCGTCCTACGGGATTATTAGACCCACCAATTGAGGTGCGTCCAGTTGCAGGACAGGTAGACGATTTAGTGGGAGAGATACGAAAAGAAACGAAGAATCATAATAAAGTTCTGGTAACAACACTGACGAAGAAAATGGCAGAAGATTTGACTGACTATTTGCGTGAAATTGGTGTACGAGTGAAATACCTGCATTCGGACATTGATACACTGGAAAGGTCTGAGATTATCAGAGATATGCGAATGGATGTATTTGACGTATTAGTAGGTATCAACTTGTTGCGAGAAGGTTTGGATATTCCTGAGATTACATTGGTTGCTATTTTAGATGCAGACAAAGAGGGATTTTTACGTTCGGAAACATCCTTGATTCAGACTGTTGGACGAGCCGCCAGAAATGCAGAGGGACATGTTATCATGTATGCAGATACTTGGACGGATTCTATGCGAAAGGCCATTGAAGAGACGGAACGAAGAAGAAAGATTCAGCAGGCATACAATGAAGCACATGGTATTACCCCTACTACAATTAAAAAGGCGGTCAGAGATTTGATTCGCATTTCAAAGAAAGTAGAAGTGCAGAGTCTGGATATGGAAAAAGACCCAGAATCTATGAGTAAGAAAGAATTAGAGGCTGCGATAAAGATGATTACGAAAAAGATGCATACAGCGGCAGCAGAATTGGATTTTGAAGTAGCAGCCCAGCTTCGTGACCAGATGATAGAGTTAAAACAACAATTGTTAGAAATGGAGTAATAAGAGAGGAAAATAACATGGAACGAAAAAAATATATCACCATTCGGGGAGCAAAAGAACATAATTTGAAAAATGTTAATTTACAGATTCCAAGAGACGAATTTGTTGTATTTACTGGGTTAAGTGGTTCGGGTAAATCTTCTTTAGCATTTGATACCATTTATGCGGAAGGGCAAAGAAGATACATGGAGTCTTTATCATCCTATGCTCGTATGTTTTTAGGACAGATGGAAAAGCCACAGGTGGAAAGCATAGAAGGGCTTTCTCCAGCTATTTCTATTGACCAGAAATCTACCAATCGAAATCCACGTTCAACAGTAGGAACTGTGACAGAAATTTATGACTATTTTCGATTACTGTATGCTCGAATCGGTATTCCACATTGTCCAAAATGTGGAAAGGTGATTAAACACCAGACAGTCGATCAGATGGTGGATGAAATTTTGCAGCTTCCAGAACGTACCAAGATTCAGCTTCTTGCTCCTGTTGTACGGGGAAGAAAAGGAACCCATGTAAAAGTTTTTGAAAAGGCAAAAAAGAGTGGTTATGTTCGTGTCATTGTAGATGGCAATCAATATGATCTGTCAGAAGAGATTTCTTTAGATAAAAATATCAAGCATAACATTGAGATTGTAGTAGACCGTCTGGTAATAAAAGAAGGTTTGGAACAGCGTTTGACAGATTCGGTGGAAAACGTTATGAAATTGGCAGAAGGACTTATGATAGTCGATGTAATCGGGCAAAAGCCTATGAACTTTAGCCAGAGTTTTGCCTGCCCGGATTGTGGAATCAGTGTGGATGAAATTGAACCAAGAAGTTTTTCGTTTAATAATCCTTTTGGTGCTTGTCCTGTTTGTCATGGTATTGGTATTCGAATGGAGTTTTCAGAAGAACTGATTATTCCAGATAAAAGCCTTAGCATTGCAGAGGGAGCCATTGCAGTGCTTGGATGGCAGTCGGCAACAGATCCAAGCAGTTATACAGGTTCTATCTTAACAGCCCTTGCAAAAGAGTTTCAATTTGACTTAAATACACCATATGAGGAACTTTCAGAGGAAGTCAGACATATGTTGCTATATGGAACAGACCGACTTGTAAAAGTATATTATAAGGGACAACGAGGAGAGGGCGTATATGATGTAGTATTTGAAGGAATTCTTGCCAATGTTCGCAGACGTTATCGAGAGACTGGCTCAGAATACACAAAACAAGAATATGAGTCATTTATGGAAATCAACAATTGTCAGGAATGTGGTGGAAAAAGATTAAAGAAGGAATCCTTGGCGGTTACGGTAGGCGATAAAAATATTGCAGATGTGACAGAACTATCCATTTCGGAATTACAAAAGTTCCTTCAGGGGCTTACTTTAACAGAACAACAGGAAAAAATTGGAAAGTTAGTATTGCGAGAAATCAATGCAAGAGTTGGCTTTTTGATGGACGTTGGATTGGACTACCTTACTTTATCCAGAGCCACAGGAACATTATCGGGTGGTGAGGCGCAGCGTATTCGTCTGGCAACACAGATTGGTTCTGGATTGGTAGGTGTGCTTTATATTTTGGATGAACCAAGTATCGGTTTGCATCAGAGAGATAATGACAAGTTGTTATTAACCTTAAAGCATTTAAGAGATTTGGGAAATACATTGATCGTAGTAGAACATGATGAAGATACCATGTTTGCAGCGGATCATATTGTGGATATTGGACCGGGAGCAGGAAAACTTGGTGGAGAAGTGATCGCACAGGGAACAGCACAGGAAATTATGGAAAATCCAAATTCAATTACGGGAGCGTATTTGAGTCACCGTATTGAAATACCAGTACCGAAAGAGCGAAGAAAGCCAACTGGATTTTTAAAGATAAAAGGTGCCAGACAGAATAACTTGAAAAATATCAATGTAGATATTCCTTTAGGAATCATGACCTGTGTAACAGGTGTTTCTGGTTCTGGAAAAAGTTCTTTAGTGAATGAAATCTTATATAAAACATTAGCGAAAAAATTAAATCGTGCCAGATGTATTCCTGGTTTGCATAAGACGATTGAGGGAGTAGAGCAGTTAGACAAAGTGATTGCTATTGACCAGTCTCCGATCGGAAGAACTCCACGTTCCAATCCTGCCACCTATACGGGGGTATTTGATATGATACGTGAATTATTTGCCACAACAGCAGATGCAAAGGCAAGAGGATATAGCAAAGGACGTTTCAGTTTTAATGTCAAGGGCGGTCGTTGCGAGGCATGTAGTGGAGATGGTATCAATAAAATAGAAATGAATTTTTTACCAGATGTATATGTAACTTGCGAAGTGTGTGACGGAAAGCGATACAATCGAGAGACCTTGGAAGTAAAATACAAAGGAAAGAGTATTTTCGATGTGTTGGATATGACAGTAGAGGAAGCACTTCCGTTTTTTGAGAATATCCCACGTATCCGTAATAAGTTGCAAACCTTGTATGATGTAGGGCTTTCTTATGTAAAACTGGGACAACCGTCTACTACATTATCAGGTGGGGAAGCACAACGTATCAAATTGGCTACAGAACTTAGTCGAAGAAGTACAGGAAAGACCATTTATATTTTGGATGAACCAACCACAGGATTGCATTTTGCAGATGTGCATAAGTTAGTGGAGATTTTAAGAAAACTTTCCGATGGTGGAAATACAGTGGTAGTTATTGAACACAATTTAGATGTGATTAAAACCGCAGATTACATTATTGATATTGGACCAGAAGGTGGCGATAAAGGCGGCACTGTGATTGCCAAGGGAACACCGGAACAGGTAGCCAAAAAGAAAGAATCTTATACAGGACAGTATGTGAAAAAGTATTTATAAATACTTAAAAAGGAAGGATACTGTTCACAGAAAGTTATAAAAATAAAAGTTATCGTATCGGCAACATATATTTTGCAGAACATGTGCCGATAGGGTAACTTTTTTTATAATAGTAATCTAGAAAATAGCTTTTGACACCCGAATTTTCTACGCTGCTACGATTATCCAAAAGAAATGGATGGTTGCAGTATAATAATAGAAAAAGTGCAAAAAATAAATAGAACAGGTAACAATCTATAACAAATTGTTACCTGTTTCACTAACCTTTGTACTATATATATCGTAGCAAATTAAAAAAACTTAACCCCTAAAAATAAATTTTTTTCATTTTATTTTACAAGCTCATTTGAAGGAAAAGAGCATCCTTATCATCTTGGTCGATACACAAATATTTTTTTGTGATTTCATAAGAGGAATGATTAAAAACACTCATCAGTAGTGCGGGTTCAGCACCTTCCTTCCATGCCTGATATCCAAAAGTTTTTCTAAGAGAATGGCAACTGATATGTCCCTCAAACTCTAAATCTCTGGCAGCTCGTTCAATAATGCGATATGCCTGTATTCTGCTGATAGGATAAAGTGGATTTTGTGTATTGTAAAATAAATAGGAAGATGGAGTAGGTTCATTAAAATGTTTTCGGTAAAAGCGTAAAGTTTGTTGAAGAGTCGGATTGATTGGAATTCGGCTTTCTTTTTTTGTCTTTTTTTCTATTACATAAATATGATTATAAAAATTATTCGTATTTTCATTATACACGTTTTTCCATTTCAAAAGTAAGAGATCACTGATTCGCAAAGCGGTATTTAGTCCCATAGTAATCAATGTATAGTTTCTGTACTCTTTTCTGTTCAAAAAATATTCTTTTAATGCGTCTATATCCTTTTTATGTTTGATAGGTTCACTTGTACTCATAATAACATCCTTTCAATTCTAGTTTTATCTGCATAACAGGTAACAATTTGTTATAGATTGTTACCCGTTCTCCTGAAATGTAAATGTTGCCAAAAAACAGTTGTCTGGTGGGGAATGTAAAAATAATACCTATTTCCATGCATTTAGTAAATGTCTTTTATGACAAAAAGGAGACACAACCAATGTCCGACCAAAGGTGTATAGGCAGAAAAAAGGTTGGAAAAAACAAGGAGGTTGAGGCTTATGTTGAAATTAACAATCAAACCGGGAGAGTACATCAATATCGGAGAAGATATCCGCATTGTATTTTCGGGTGGTTCTGCAAACAATATGCACATTTTGGTGGATGCACCAAGAGAGATGGATATTGTGAGAAGTGGTGTCCTGAAGAAAACACTTCCAGAAGAGGAACGAAGAAAACTTCGCACGTATCACAAAGATGCAGAATTATCTGAAGATGCAAAAGCACAGATACAAAAAATTGTAGCAAAAGATCGGTTTGAAAGAAAACAGAGAGATGCCTTACAAAAAAATAGGTAATACACTAGTGGCAAGTTTACCCGGGGGGTCACTGGTTATTATATAGAAGCTCAAAAAGAGCTGGAAACTACAAAGACAAGCACCTGCACGGATGCGGGGAAGCCCGGCAAGGCCGGGGCAATTAAAGGAGGAATTATTATGGGTTTAACAGTACAACACAACATGACAGCGATGAATGCGAACAGAAATTTGGGAGTATCAAACAGCAACTTAGCAAAGTCAACAGAGAAATTATCATCAGGTTATAAAATTAACCGTGCTGGTGATAACGCTGCTGGACTTGCAATTTCTGAAAAGATGAGAGGACAGATCAGAGGTTTGGATCAGGCTTCTTCCAATGCAGAAGATGGTATTTCAATGATCCAGACAGCAGAAGGTGCATTAACAGAAACACACAGCATTTTACAGAGAATGCGTGAATTATCTGTACAGGCTGCATCAGATACCAATACAGATGACGATAGAACACAGATTCAGAACGAAATCGATCAGTTGACTCAGGAAGTAGACAGAATTGCAACTACGACAGAGTTCAACACAAAGAAGTTGTTAGATGGTTCCAGACAGGGCTCTGTGACGGAAAAAGCTGGTAAGACAAGCGTAGATAGCACATTTGCAAACAGTAATGTAAGTGCATCTATTACAACAGATGGATCTGCAAAAGCAGCATTTACAGATGTGATTCGTGTTGAAATTACAAAAGATTTTACTGAGGGTCAGTCTACAAAGTCTTCATCAAAATTATCAGATTCAATGATTGATAAAATTAATAGCTTGGTAACAGGTAACACAGCTGTTACATTAGATCCAGTATTACAGGAGACTACAGGTGTATCAATAACAGGTGGTGGTGCAACTACTAATTCGACAGAAGAAAATATCAAAGCGGCTATTACTGCTACAAAAACTCAGTTAAATGCACTTGAAAAAACTGCTTCTACTTCGTCTGCAGCAGTGAGCTCAAATGAAGACACTGTTGATAAGATGGTAGATAATATTATGAAATTAGCAGAGGCTTCAAAGTCTGATACTGGTGAAACTATTTTGAAATCTGGTGTTACTAAAGATGACTTAAAGGCTGCTATTAACAAGTATGTAGATGCTTTAGTATCTGATGGTGTTGCGGCAGGTGCTGGTTCATCGAATGACATTACAGCTGCAAAAACGGAGCTTACTAATTTGTTTAACAGTGGAACATCAGCTAAAGCAAAAGCTGGAGTAGCAGCAGCTGAATTAGCACCTGCATATACAACTGCTACAGGAACAGCCCAAGCTGCTGCAAACTTCACTGCAGTAACAGCTAATGATGACTTGAGTGATGTTGTAACTGACGTTACAGGTAAATTGGATACTTATGTGAAAGGCATTGCAGGGGTTAAAATTACGGATGCTGTAAACAAAGCAAAAGTAGAACAAGTGAATGATGTGTTAGATACATTAACTGATACAGAGTTAACAACTGCTATTGTAGACTATAAGAAGGCGGTATCAGATCAGACAGCTGGGGCTGCAGGTGCCACCGATGAAAGAAAAGCAGAATTACAGGCAAAGGTGGATTCTACAAAGGCAACATTGGATAAATTAAATACAGATAAAAGTGTATTATCAATTACTGATTTATTTGGAAATGGGGAAGATCCTTCTTCGTTTAAAATTTCTGATGCTGTGGATAAGAATAATGAATTAACAATTACAATGAAAAACAAAGAAGGCGAAGATACAACAATTACTATTAAGAATGCAGATAAATTAAAGGCAGGTGATGTCATTACTGTTACGTCTGAGAAAATGGTAGAGTCAAAACAAGCTGCTACAGGTAAAGAAGCATTCCGTCTTCAGGTTGGTGCAAATGCAGGTCAGGAAGTTGCACTTGGAATTAACTCCATGAAAGCAAAAGACTTAAACATTGTACAGACAAAAGATGGTGTAGAAGGTAAGGCTTTGGATGTAACAAGTCAGGCATCAGCATCTTTAGCAGTCAATGCCTATGATATGGCTATCCAGAAAGTTTCCACAGAAAGAGCTAAAATGGGTGCTACTCAGAACAGATTAGAGCATACCATCTCTAACTTGGATACATCTTCTGAAAACTTACAGTCTGCTGAATCAAGCTTACGTGATACTGATATGGCAGAAGAAATGACCAAATACTCTAAGAACAACATTCTTATGCAGGCTGGTCAGTCAATGCTTGCACAGGCAAATCAGTCAAATCAGGGTGTTTTGAATTTGTTAGGATAATTGATATCTAAAAAAATAGAAGGACAGAGGCTTATGTACTCTGTCTTTCTTTGTGCCTGCTAATTGTGATAGTATTCATTTGTTTTTCACAATCAAGATAATGATATAGAGCATCAAGTTGCAAAATTAGAAGCAAGTATAAAAAATGCTGGATTTGTTGTGGAGTATATACATACTGGACCAATAATTCGAAGAGAGGAAATCCTTTTCGTTGTGTGTTGGTTAAGTTTGCAATACTTGTAAAATGATTTTATATCATATGCGTAACAGTTTAACTAGAGCCGTTCATAAAGCGTCAAAATATACAAATTGTCTAAAAATATTTTTTCTGACTGGACACTTTCACACTAGGCTCAAAAATACTTCGCCAAGTGTTCAATGTGTATTCATATCGGGCGTCTGCCCGATAGAAATGTTGTTCAATTACTCTTAGACGGTAAGTAGTTATTTAGAGTATGAACAATCATTTCTACTTGGCTGAATAATTCCATTTTGGAAAGAAAAGCATATAAATTTTTGATATGAAAAGTTCAAATGTTTTTAAAACCTCTTTTTGGTAATGGCCCAAGAACCATATATTGTGGTACCTTTTAACTTTTTATAAGCTCTGATTTTTATATAATAGATACCTTTTAAGTGATAAGGTTTCATATTTTTTCTGCAAGATTTGGTTGTGATGGTTTTTCCTTTTCCGTTTTTCGTTCTGCTATATTTAATTTGATATCCAGTTACATTTGCAATTTTTGAAAAATGCAAAACGGATTTTTCCCATGATATGTTTTTTATGCGTTTTGGTTTGGAATACGTAATCGATTTGTTTTGCGTTTTGTTTGTTCCTGAGGTAGGAGTAGTTGCTCGTGGTTGTTGTTCTGCTTGATTGTGTGTAACCTGGGGAGCGGTAGTGGCAGCCAAAATGTTTGTTGCCTTTGGCTCCCATATTTCTGCTTGTGGAGTGGAAACAGGCAATTTTGTTGGGGGCAGAGTAGTTGCTACAAGGGGCGTGGTTGCCGTATCGTTGTTAACTACCTTTATTGGTGTTGGGAAAATAGTAGGTGTTACAGTTGTAAGTGTTGTTGGAGCGGGCGTTGGTCTTACAGTTGCAGTTGGTGTCGGAAGCATGGTTGATGTTGTTATGGGAGTTTGTAATACAGTTGTAGCTGGTGAAGAAGTAGAAGTGTTACATACCGTGATAGTTTCCTCAAGGGAAAACGTTACTGGAGCATCATAACCATCATATTTCCTATAGATATTTGCCTGAATCGTTGTAGTACCTGCACGCAATGCGGTAATGGTCCCATCGCTTTCAACACGAGCGATAGACGGATCGGTACAATGATAGGTAACATATTCATTTGAGAAACCGAGTGTACTGCATGTTGTTGTTTCTCCTATATCGAGAGTGTCTTTTTCAATTTTAAGAAGAGGTCTTGCAACACATCTGTAAAGAAAAAGTGGTGCAAAATCCACGTTGTCTGAAATCGTACAAGTAGTACCTGGTAAAAGGAAGGTATAGTTACTAAGATCGTCTCCAGGATATACATTGATGGGTTTCTCACCGTATACCCAACCAACAAAGTTAGCAAGATAGTATTCTTGACGTCCAGTATAGATTGGAAGAGTAATGCTAGATGAGGTTACACTGATAGGTTCTTGCTTATATACTTCGCCATATACATCATAATAACTAATTAGAGAATTTTCAGTAGAGATAGAGGAATTGTCACTTTCTACAATTTGCTCCGATGGTGTAATAGTGGAGGCAATGCATGGCTGCACTGTATTCCATGGGGTTGTTTCCAATAAACAACTAAAAAGTAAAACGATAGATAATATTTTTTTCATGTTTAGTACCAACCTTTCTGATTTTTCTACTTTTTTTCGGATACAAATAAGCTGACGTTATTTGCTATATTATTTTATAAAAATTTTATGTACTTTTTTTGAACATGGATTGCTAAATTTTTCTGTGGTATGTTCGTTAAATCAGTAATTATGTGAAATACTTAACGAATTGACCTATAAAAAAATCTTCAAATAAGAACATTATACACAATTTTTTTTCCTAATACAATGGTGTGCAAAAGAAAATTTATGAAATATATTCTGAGAAATTGACAAAAAAAGTATTATTACAGTATCATGTATATATAAGAACGTTTTTGGGTTATTATCTATGATATAGTTTGGAATACAACAAAAGTGATGTAGATAAGTAGAAAATAATTGGTAATATAATGAGAAATAAAACGTTTCGAGCAAGTAGTAGGGCTATAATGGAGAAAGAGATCAGTAAATGAATGCAAAAGAAAACATGATTATTATAAAAAATGAGATAAAAACCAATCAAGTAGAGCGTTGCCAGTACAATCCAAGTACAGAAAAAATGGAAGTAGAATTTAGCAATGGGAAGATGTATCCGTACAATGCATATAATGTAAAATGCTTAAAGAACCCAACTATACTGGATGGAAATAGTTATCGTATCAGTAGGGCAGGAAAAATTTTTTATGGAATAGCAGAAATATATGTTTTTAAAGACGGAATCTCGTCCTATTGGCATATTTGTTTTCAAAATGGTACAGAGAGGGATTATAAGGAAGAGGAATTGAAAATTGAAACATCTTGTCTAAAGCAAAAAGGAGCTGGCGAGGTATTTGAATATATCAAGCAGGTTGCGTATCTAAATGAACTTAAAAATGAAGAGACAGGAGAAAATATACTTGCAAAACGATTCGATAAAATAACTTTTGTTGGGGAGGATGTAGCATTAGCAAAGTATTTACGTCCATCCACATTACAAAAGAAAGAGGGAAAAAGCAGGTATATTCCCATATTTCCATTTGGATGTAATAAAAGTCAATATCAAGCAGTAAAAAGTGCAATGGAAAACCAGATAAGTGTAATTCAGGGACCACCAGGTACTGGAAAGACACAAACGATATTAAATATTATTGCGAATATTTTAATGCAGGGGAAAACGGTTCAGGTTGTTTCTAATAATAATGCGGCAATTGAAAATATATATGAAAAATTGGCTAAGTCAGAGTACAATTTACATTTTATCGTTGCGACATTAGGTAGCAGCAAAAATAAGGAAGCATTTATTGCACAGCAGTGTTGTGAGTATCCAGACTTTTCTACATGGAAATTAGAGGAGGAACAAAGTGCGTTACAAAATAGTATTTTTGAAAAGTCAATTTTGTTAGAAGAAATCTATGAAAAGCAGGAAGAACTGGCACTCTTGAAACAGGAAAAAGAACAACTGAGAACAGAATTTACTTATTTTAGAGAATATGCAGATAAAAATGAGGTTGTGTTGAATGATATAAAAGCGAAAAAACAGCTTGTATCCAATCGGTGGATGAAGTTATGGCAGGATTGTCAAAGAAAGTTAGAAAAAACACAAAAAATAGGAATTCTGTTTAAAATAAAAGTATTTTTTAAGTATGGTATTCTTAATAAACATTTTTACAAGCTTGAAATGGAACAAATGATTCTTCTTTTTCAGTTAATGTATTATCAGACCAAACAGGCGGAGTTATCTAAGCGAATTGAAGAGATTGAAAGATAGTTAAAGAAAGACTCGAATGGTTTATTAGACTCTTTGTGCAAGCAATCAATGCAAATGATAAAGAATACATTGGCAGAAAAATATGAAAAGAAAGGAACTCGCAATATTTTTAAAGAAGAGGATTTTGTAAAAAATCCGTATGATGTGTTGGAGGAGTATCCAGTGATATTAAGTACAACGTTCTCAGCTAGGAGTAGTTTGCATAGGGATGTGGTATACGATTATATCATTATGGATGAGGCATCTCAAATTGATATTGCAACAGGTGCATTAGCATTATCCTGTGCAAGAAATGCTGTGATAGTAGGTGATACAAAGCAATTATCTAACATAGTGAAACCAGATATGAAGAAAAAAACGGAGGAAATCTTTTCTAAATTTTGTATTAGTGAGGGGTATCAATTTACCAAGAGTTTTTTGCAATCTATATTAGAAGTTATGCCACAAGTAACGGAAACTATGTTGCGGGAACATTATAGATGTCATCCGAAAATAATAAATTTTTGTAATCAGAAATTTTATAGAGGGCAATTGCGTATAATGACGGAGGATCATGGAGAGAAAGATGTGCTAACAGTTATAAAAACGGTACCAGGACAGCATGTTCGTAATCGTTATAGCCAACGTCAGATTGATGTGATTAGAAATGAAATACTACCTAACTATGTGGTAGATGCAGAGAAAACTGGTATTATTGCACCTTATAAAAATCAAACAGAGGCATTGGAACGAGAGTTTAGGGAGATAGATGCTGCAACGGTACATAAGTTTCAGGGAAGAGAAAAGGATACGATTATTATTTCAACAGTAGATGATGAAATATCAGATTTTGTGGATGATCCGTATTTGATAAATGTGGCGGTTTCAAGAGCAAAAAAGAAATTAATGTTAGTTGTGACAGGAAATGAACAAAAGAGAGAAGGAAACATAACCGATTTAATGGCGTATATCCAATATAATAATTTTAAGATGATAGAGAGTAAAACCAATTCTGTTTTTGATTATTTATATAAGCAGTATACCAAAGAAAGAAATGCCTACTTACAGAGGCATAGAAGAATTTCGCAATATGATTCAGAAAATTTAATGTATGCGTTATTAGAGGATATTCTTTCGGGAGATAAATATGCCAGTCTGGATGTGCTTTGCCATTTTCCAATGAATATGTTGATTAGAGATACAAAAATGTTAGATGAAAAAGAGTCCTCATATGCCATGCATCCTGCTACGCATATAGATTTTCTAATCTACAGCATGGTTAGTAAAAAGCCTGTATTGGCTGTTGAGGTGGATGGATATACCTACCATAAAACAGGGACAGCACAGGCTTCTAGGGATCAACTTAAAAATCATATATTAAAGCTATATGAAATACCATTCTTACGTTTAAGGACAAATGGTAGCGGAGAGAAAGAAAAAATCATTGAAATATTGGATACACTAGTAAGATAATATCAGGAAGCTTTGAATGCTATTATAATACTTTACTTCCGTTTACCGTTAGTTTAAATTTGGTATCCAATAGTTCGGCAGCTTTACGACACATCATCATTCTGCCAAGAAAGATTTCAAAATAGTCGTACATCGTGCAAATGTTTTCATCAATTTCTAAGTTAAGAGTGATTACTTTTTTTTCGCGGTGTACTTTTAATTTTCGATTGGTTACGGCAAAGTTTACGCGGTCATGAATATCGAAGGTTACTCGTTCCTTTTCTCTTACGCGGTTTTTTCGCACATCTGTCTTGTCTGCCAAAATGACTGCTGCTGAAATGGCATCAAAAGCAGAACCAGTGGATTCATCATGATTCCCAATGCAGGATACGATTTCGATTCGATCTTCCAGTGACAAATCCGTTTGTTTTAGAATATCATTAGCTAAAATAGCACCGTATTCTGCATGACTTTTTCGATTGATTGCATTGCCAATATCGTGCATATAGCCAGCAATCTTTGCCAATTCTATTTCATGGTCCGAAAAATGAAGTTTTTCTAAAATCCATCCAGCGGTTTCTGCTACGAGACAGCAATGAGCCGTAGAATGGTCGGTATATCCAAGCATACCGAGATTTTCGTCTCCTTTTCGTAATAATTCTCTAACTTCGGCATTTTTCTTTATTTCTTTGTATGTCATAGCCTTTCCTCCCTTATTTACAAGCGTTTAATAGCATCCATGGCAAGTATGGAGCGTTCACATTCATCTGCTGATAACATAATCTGGCAGCAGTAAGGGCTGTCTTTCATATATTTTGCTGCATAGCTTAGCCCGTTGGTCTTTTCGTCTAAAAATGGACGGTCAATTTGATGCGGATCACCAAGAAGGATGATTTTTGTATCTTTTCCTGCTCTTGTAATAATGCCTTTTACTTGATTGGGAGTCATGTTTTGCGCTTCATCAATAATTAAATATGTTTTTGCGATGGAACGACCACGAATAAAGTTTAATGCTTCTGTTTGAATAATTTCCCGTTCAAAAATCTCTTGTATTTTGTCGGATAGTTCTGCATCGTCTTCGTAACGTTTTTCTTCATCGGAATCCAAAATCTGTTCTAAATTATCTATAATTGGTCGCATAAGCGGAGCAATTTTGTCCTGCTCATTGCCAGGGAGAAATCCAATATCATCATCAAATTGTGCGTTTGGTCTGCACACAATAATTCTGCGATATTCTCCAGTAGGATTGTTGTATACTTTTTCTAGTCCAACGGCAAGTGTGTAAAATGTTTTTGCTGTTCCTGCCATGCCCTGTACGATTACCAGAGGAATTTTACTGGCAGGTGTCATCAGTGCTTCTTGTAAAAAATACTGTCCCATATTTTTAGGTGAAATATCATACGGTTTTTTCTTTTTATACTCTAAAGGAAATACTTTTCCATGTTGCACTTTGCCTAAAAGCGTCTTTTTATTGCTGGTATCTGATTTGAGGAGTATAAATTCATTTTCAAAGGTTTGCACTTCTTTTCGATTGCCTTCCTCATCACATTGGTACAATTTTTTTATGCTGACCCCTTGCTTTTTGAAATCCTTAATATATTTATCTTGAATATAAGCTTCTGTTCGCCCTGTGTATTCTTTATCCTGTTCAGAAATTTGTTCTGTGGAAAAATCTTCTGCGGGAATACCAAGAAGTTGTGCTTTTAAACGCATGACAATATCTTTGGTAACCAGAATTAAAGTTTCCACCTTTTTTTCTTCTTTTAACCCTTTACATACTTGTAAAATGCGATTATCCGCTTTTTCTGTCAGTAGATCAGTGGGAAGTGCTACCTGGGTATAATTGGTTTCTATTCTCAAACTTCCACCATCTTTTAATGGAACTCCAACCAGAAGATCACCTTGTTGGCGTAGTTGTTCCAATATACGAACGGCCTGTCTTGCACAAGCACCTTTTTCTCCATCTGCTTTTTTTAGCCCATCTAGTTCTTCCACTACTTTTAAAGGGATGATTACATCATTATCTTCAAAGCAGGATGTTGCATAAGGGGCTTGAATCAATACATTGGTATCTAAAACATATGTTTTTTTCATAGGCATTCCTCCATAGCATTTCTTGTTTTTAAATTGCATTGGCACAAGAAATTTTTACTTTTTTTGCATTGTTAATGTGAACAGTTTTATTGTAACTTTTACATATGTTTTTCCACTATCACTTGGTGGTAATTTTTGGGTAAAACATAAGTAAAGTTGGATTTTGGTTTAATAGAAATGGATTTATAATTAGGAATCATATGCAAAACTTATGAAAAACATAAAGATTTTATAAAAAAAGTATAAAGTTACTTGACAAACGTGAAAAATTTAGTATTGTTAATAATTAACACATGTTAAATGTTTGCCATATATTTTAGGAAAGAAGAAACTATGTTCATGAGAAGTTCATAGGATATATGGTATGGCATATGAAAAGAGCAAAAAGAAAGGATGGATAGCATTGTGTAGGAGTGAATTGCAGGAACAATTTTTTGGACTAATGCAAAAGTTTCAAAAATTTCATTTTGAACGCATGATTCCGGAAGTTTCAAAGATGGAATTTATTACATTGCATCAGATTTTTCAATTACAGAGAAAAAATGGAACGGAAAAGGGAATATATGTTTCAGAGTTAATAAAGAAAACGGATGCACTTCCTTCTGCGATGTCCAGACTATTAAAAGGTCTGGAGGAAAAAGGGTATATACAGAGAGAATGCGATAAGGAAAATCGTAGGAATACCTTGGTCTGTGTAACGGAGGAAGGAAAAAAGGTAGGTGAACAGGTACGACAACGAATGGAAGGATACATGGATATGGTATTTCAGAAAATGGGAAAAGAACAGGTTGTTGAATTGATTCGATTATGGGAACAGTTATTGAGCTGTATGGATGAGGAATTAACGGATATGTCTGCTGGGCAGACTCCAGTATAAAAAGAAAGGAAAAGAAGAAGCAATGAGTAAGATATTTAAAAATCTTGTACCATTTTGGAAAATGGTAATCTTTATTCTTGTATTTTTATGTGTGCAGGCAGTGTGTGATCTGTCTTTGCCGTCTTATACATCTAAGATTATTGATACAGGAATACAAAACAAAGGTGTGGAACACGTATTACCAGAAAAGATAAAGGCAGAAGAATATGATTATCTGACAATCTTTTTGACAAAAGAGGAAAAGGATACATTGAAGGACATCTATACCTTAGATGAAAAACAGAATGTCTATTCCTTAACAGAAAAGAAGGAATCCAAGCTGAAGGATTATGATGAACAATTTGCGATTGCTATGTTATTAGATAATCAGATGTCAGCTATGTCAGAAAAGGATTTTAAAGCGATGTTGACAGAGCAGCAGAAACAGGCACAGGAAGCGGCTCAAAAGTCAAATGCAGAAACACAAAAAGCGGCACAGAGTTCGCAAAAGTCACAAACACAGAAAGCAGCACAGGATGCACAGGCGGCCCAAAGCGAGCAAGCAGAAGGACAGCAGTCTGTAACACAGAGCATAGAAGAAATACCGTTGGAACAGTTAGTGAAGCAGTTAGGTGTAGATCTTCCAATTACAGAGAAAAAAGTGGAAGAAGATGGAAAGAAAACAACGGTCAAATATGTAGATGTACGTCCACTGTATCAAATGATGGAAGAAAATGGACAGATTACAGAGGATACTGTGATACAGATCCGAGATTCTGTTGAAGAAAAAATGGAGACAATGGGTAGCACTATGATCCAGTCTTCTGCAATTGCACAGACGATTGCATTGGAAAAGGATGCAGGTGTTAATATGAATCATAAACAGACCTCTTATTTGTGGCAATGTGGAGCGAAGATGCTTGGATTGGCATTACTCATGGCAGTGGCAACTATCATAGTAGGATATTTAGCTGCTAGAATTGGTGCTGGAGTTGGTAAAAATCTTCGAGAAGGTATGTTTGAGAAGGTAGTGCATTTTTCAAATGCCGAGATGGATAAATTTTCAACCGCTTCTTTGATTACGCGTACGACAAACGATGTACAGCAGATTCAATTAGTTACAACAATGATGCTTCGTTTGGTTGCTTATGCACCAATTCTTGGTATTGGTGGTGTTCTTAAAGTTTGGAAGACAGGCGCTGGTATGGGTTGGGTTATTGCGTTGGCAATTGCGGTAATCCTTGGACTTGTTGGTGTTTTGATGGCATTAGCAATGCCAAAGTTTAAATTGATGCAGACCTTGGTGGATAAAGTAAACTTGGTAGCCCGTGAAATTTTGACAGGTTTATCAGTTATTCGTGCTTTTGGACGCGAGAAAAAAGAAGAAGAACGTTTTGATGATGCAAATAAGAATTTAACAAAAACCACATTATTTACCAACCGTGTTATGACATTTATGATGCCAGGAATGATGTTGGTAATGTATGGATTGACTATCCTTATTGTTTGGGTAGCAGCACATAAGATTGATGACGGTGTGATGGAAGTTGGTTCTATGACTGCATTTATCACATATGCAATGATGATTGTAATGTCCTTCTTAATGCTTACTATGATGTCTATTATGTTGCCAAGAGCAGCAGTTGCAGCAAATCGTATTGACGAAGTGGAAAAGACAGATATTAGTATCAATGATGCAAAAGAATGCAAAAAACTTCCAGAACAGAAAGAGGAAAAGCGTGGAGTAGTAAGTTTTTCTAATGTTTCTTTCCGCTATCCTGGTGCGAAGGAAGATGTATTAAGTGATATTAGTTTTAAGGCTGAACCGGGAAAAACAACGGCTATTATTGGTAGTACAGGATGTGGAAAATCCACGCTAGTACATTTAATTCCTAGACTGTATGATGTGACAGCAGGAAGTATTACTTTGGATGGTGTAGATATACGAGAATTATCCATGAATGATTTGCGTAATGAAATTGGATTTGTACCACAAAAAGGTGTGTTATTTTCAGGAAACATAGCTTCTAATTTAAGATTTGGTAATAAAAATACTACGCAGGAGGAAATTGAGGAAGCAGCAACAATTGCGCAGGCAACAGAATTTATTGACAAAAAAGAAGAAGGTTATGAAAGTCCAATCGCACAGGGTGGAAGCAATGTATCAGGTGGACAAAAACAACGTCTTGCCATTGCAAGAGCCATTGCGAGAAAGGCAAATATTTACATTTTTGATGATAGTTTTTCTGCTTTGGATGTAAAGACAGATGCAGCAGTTAGAAAAGCTTTGGGAGAAAAAGTAAAAGATTCGACAGTAATTATTGTAGCGCAGCGTATTAGCACTATTTTACATGCGGATCAGATTTTAGTAATTGATGATGGAAAAATTGTAGGAAAAGGTACACATGAACAATTGTTGAAGGAATGTGATGTATATTTGCAGATTGCAAAATCACAATTATCAGAAAAAGAATTAGGCTTAGATGGAAAGGAGGATGAAAAGCATGAGTAGTGGAAACAAACCAAGAAGAATGGGTGGACCGGGAAGAGGAATGGCACCCGGTGAAAAGGCAAAAGATTTTAAAGGCACTTTTAAAAAGATTGTTGCTTATATTGGTAATTATAAATTTGGTGTGCTTGGTGTTATGATTTTTGCCATTTGCTCTACGGTATTTAATGTAGCAGGACCTAAAATCTTAGGAAAGGCAACGACTGCATTGGCAGAAGGGTTAGGCAGAAAAATCGCAGGCACTGGTGGCATGGATTTTGATTATATTGGAAAGATTCTTCTCTTTGTATTAGGTCTTTATTTATTGGGAGCCGCATTTAACTTTTTACAGGGTTGGATCATGACGGGAATTACCCAAAAGATTTGTTATCGTCTTAGAAAAGAAATTTCTGAGAAAATCAATCGTATGCCAATGAAGTATTTTGAAAGCCGCACATATGGTGAAGTATTATCTAGAATTACGAATGATATTGATACGTTGGGAATGGGACTTAATCAGAGTGTGACACAGATTATTACATCGGTCTCTACCATGATTGGTGTACTGGTTATGATGCTTAGCATTTCACCTCTTATGACGTTGATTACACTTGTGATTTTACCAATCTCTTTAGGGTTGATTTCTTTGGTTGTGAAGAAATCGCAAAAATACTTTAAAACGCAGCAGGAATATCTTGGTCGTATTAACGGACAGGTAGAAGAGGTATTTGGTGGTCATTTAGTAGTAAAGGTGTTCAATAAAGAAGAGGAAGTTGTTGACGAGTTTAAGAATACAAACGCAGTTTTATATGACTCAGCATGGAAATCACAGTTTTTATCTGGAATGATGCAGCCAATCATGATGTTTGTAGGAAATCTAGGTTATGTAGCAGTAGCAGTATCTGGTGGTTATCTTGCAATCAAAAAAGTAATTACGGTTGGTGATATTCAGGCATTTATTCAATATGTGAAAAACTTTACACAGCCAATTCAGCAGTTGGCACAGGTTACCAACCAGGTACAGTCAATGGCAGCCGCTGCGGAGCGTGTATTTGAATTGCTTGAGGAAGAGGAAGAAGAGCAGAAAGTTTCTAATCCTGTTAAATTGGATAAGATTGAAGGAGCTGTATCCTTTGAACATGTACATTTTGGATATGACCCAGAAAAGATTATCATCAATGACTTTACTTGTGACGTAAAACCGGGACAGACGGTTGCAATTGTAGGACCAACTGGTGCGGGAAAGACTACGATGGTAAAACTGCTTATGCGTTTTTATGATGTAAATGAAGGTTGCATTAAGGTAGACGGACATGATATTCGTGAGTTTAATCGTTTAGACTTGCGAGATGGATTTGGAATGGTATTGCAGGATACTTGGTTATTTAAGGGAAGTGTAATGGAAAACATTCGTTACGGACGTTTGGATGCTACGGATGAAGAAGTAATTGCAGCAGCAAAGGCAGCACATGCACATCATTTTATTCAGACCTTGCCTGGTGGATATGATATGGAATTAAATGAAGATGCCAGCAATGTATCACAGGGACAAAAACAGTTGCTTACAATTGCGCGTGCCATTTTAGCGGATAATCCGATTATGATATTGGATGAGGCAACCAGTTCAGTAGATACCCGTACCGAGGAACGGATTCAAAAGGCAATGAATAACCTGATGAAAGGAAGAACCAGTTTTGTAATTGCCCATCGATTATCCACAATCAAAGATGCAGATGTCATATTAGTAATGAAAGACGGAGATATCATAGAACAGGGAAATCATAACACACTGTTAGCCCAAAATGGCTTCTATGCAAACCTATATAACTCACAATTTGCAGATCCCTACGAGCGGTGCGCAGACGAAGCATAACAGTGCGAGCAAGCTTGCTTGCAAAGCACAGTTTGTGCTTTGGCTGTATAGCGCGACAGCGCGCCATGAGCATGAAGAGAAGCGGAATGCGAATGGAAACCGCGGTAGGAAGAGAAAAAAAGAAAAAGGTGCGCAGACGAAGCATAACAGTGCGTGCAAGCTGGCTTGCAAAGCACAGTTGTGCTTTGGCTGCATAGCGCGACAGCGCGTCATGAGCATGGAGAGAAGCGGAATGCGAATGGAAACTGCGGGAGGAAGAGAAAAAAAGAAAAAGGTGCGCAGACGAAGCATAACAGTGCGAGCAAGCTTGCTTGCAAAGCGTAGTTGTGCTTTGGCTGCATAGCGCGACAGCACGCCATGAGCATGGAGAGAAGCGGAATGCGAATGAAACCGCGAGAGGAAGAGAAAGAAAAGAAACCAAAGTACAAATTAAGGTGCTATGGTTTCTTTTTTTATAGAACAGATGTATGATATGACTTAAAATGAACTTTGGGTTTAAAAATGAACTTTTAAATAAAAATTAAACTTTTCAATAAAAAGACTTGAACTTTTTAATGAAAAGCCTATAATAAGAATAAGAAAAATGAACTTTAGAAACCAGACTTATTTTTGTTAGGCGAAAATAGGTGAAAGGAGGTAGTCTATGGAGAGTGTCACTTTTGCAGAACGATTAAAAGAGGCCATGAGCAACAAAGGGATGAAACAAGTTGATTTGCTTCGATTGGCAGCAGCCCAAGAGATAAAACTTGGTAAGAGTCAGGTGAGCCAATATGTAAGTGGAAAAGCTGTACCAAGAGAAAACATTGGTACATTTCTGGCGGATGTATTGGATGTAGATATGGAATGGTTGTATGGAAAAGATAAAGCAAATGGAAATCAGATAGATAGCGCACGCCAACGTGTGACCGTAGAAGGGGGAAGTTCAATGAGAACATTTAAAAAATCAACAAAATTAGACCATGTACTATATGATGTAAGAGGTCCTGTAGTAGATGAAGCAAGTAGAATGGAAGAAGCTGGAACACATGTGTTAAAATTGAATATTGGAAATCCAGCACCTTTTGGTTTCCGTACACCAGATGAAGTTGTATATGACATGCAGCGACAGCTAGTAGATTGTGAAGGTTATTCTGCTTCAAAGGGACTTTTTTCTGCCAGAAAGGCAATTATGCAATATGCGCAAATTAAAGGATTACCAAATGTTTCTGTGGAAGATATTTATACAGGAAATGGTGTCAGTGAATTGATTAACTTAAGTATGTCCGCATTGCTTGACAATGGAGATGAAGTGTTGGTCCCAGCACCAGATTATCCTCTTTGGACTGCCTGTGTTACGTTAGCAGGAGGAAAGGCGGTTCATTATATTTGTGATGAAGAGTCAGAATGGTATCCAGATATAGAGGATATGAAAAAGAAGATTACAGATAAAACAAAGGCAATTGTTATTATTAACCCAAACAATCCGACAGGAGCCTTGTATCCAAAGGAAGTTTTAGAGCAGATTGTGAAACTAGCAAGAGAGCATCAGCTTATTATTTTTTCGGATGAAATCTATGATCGTTTGGTAATGGATGGAGAGGAACATATTTCCATTGCATCTTTGGCACCAGATGTATTTTGTGTTACCTTTAGTGGTTTGTCAAAATCACACATGATCGCTGGTTATCGAATTGGCTGGATGGTGTTAAGTGGAAATAAAAATATTGCAAAGGATTATATAGAAGGATTGAATATGTTGTCCAATATGCGGTTATGTTCCAATGTACCTGCACAGTCTATTGTACAGACTGCATTAGGAGGACATCAAAGCGTGAATAACTATATTGTTCCAGGGGGAAGAATTTATGAACAGCGAGAGTATATCTACAAGGCTTTAAATGACTTGCCAGGGGTAAGTGCTGTAAAACCAAAAGCTGCATTTTATATCTTCCCAAAGATTGATACGAAAAAGTTCAATATAGTAGATGATGAAAAGTTTGCACTTGATTTATTAAGAGAGAAAAAGATTTTGATTGTGCATGGTGGCGGATTTAACTGGGAACAACCGGATCATTTCCGTGTTGTGTATTTGCCACGTATTGAAGTGTTAAAAGATGCAATCGAAAAAATGGGAGATTTTCTTAGTTATTATAGACAATAGAAAAGAGATAGAATTTTTTGAAAAAAGAGGATGTACATTATGAAGGAACCGAAGCGTTAGATTTTAGTCTGGCTTTTGAGGACTTGTTCCGTTTTGTGACATCTTCTTTTTTCGTCTCTACAAAAAAGAAAATAGATAGATTTTGGAGAAAAACAAAAAATGGATGTTACTTGCAAGAAGGAATAAATTCCATTATACTAAAACGAGTGAAAAAGGTTTAACAATACCTATAGATATAGAAAGTTTTATACAAAGGAGAGTATATGGATATTAGAGAATACTTGAAACAACATAAATTACTGGCAGATGGAGCCATGGGTACTTATTATGCAACGTTACATAGTGGGGAAGTTTCTGAATTTGCAAATCTGGAAAATCCGAAAGCAGTGGAAAATATTCACCTGAATTATTTAAAAGCAGGAGTGAATATGTTGATTACCAATACATTCGCTGCGAATGAACAAAGTATGGGAACTACATGGAAACAGGTGAAAGCATGTATTAACCAAGGAATAGCCATTGCCAAATCTGCGATAGAGAAGTCTGGAAGAAAGGATGTATTTTTAGCTGGTGATATTGGAGCATTACAGGTAGTGGGAGAGAGAACGGAAGAGCAGTTGATTGCAGAATATAAACGCATTATTGATTTATATTTAGAAGCAGAACTTCCAGTCATTTTGTTTGAAACGTTTTCCAGTCTGTATTATGTGAAACCTTTGGTTGCATACATTCGAGAGAAAAATAAAGATGTGTTTATTATTGTTAGTTTATCGGTAAATAAGAATGGATATACAGCAACTGGATTATCTGCTAGACGTTTGTTGGAAGAATTGATTTCTATGGATGAAGTGGATGCTTGTGGATTAAATTGTGGCATTGGTTCTGGACATATGCTTCAGTTGGCACAGGATTTGCAGGATTTATTTGAACAGAAATATTTTATGATTATGCCAAATGCAGGTTATCCAGAACAGTTGCGACATCGTATGGTTTTTATGGACAATGCTAATTATTTTGCGGATAATATGCAGGAGATTGCAAAAATGAATGTTGCAATTCTGGGTGGTTGTTGCGGAACTACTCCAGAATATCTCTTTACCTTGGAAAAAAAGATGGATTTTTCGCCTGCGGTGATTAAGAAAACAACTTCTAATTCAGATGAAGTAAAAGATGTGGTGCGTAAACCAAAAAAGAAAAATAAGTTTTACGAAAAATTTTCTTCAGGAAATAAGGTAGTTGCAGTAGAGTTAGACCCTCCGTATGATGCAAATTGCGACAAAATTATGGAGTGCGCGATGCATTTAAAAGATTGCAATGTAGATATGATTACCATTGCAGATTCGCCTATGGGAAGAAGTCGTGTAGATTCTATTCTTATGAGTATCAAGTTGGCACAGGAAACGGAATTGCCTGTAATGCCACATCTTTGCTGTCGAGATAAAAATATGATTGCAATGCGTTCTGGAATCTTGGGTGCGTATGTAAATAAAATAAGAAACTTATTACTTGTAACAGGGGATCCTGTTCCGAGTGTCAATCGAAATGTGACAACGGGTGTATTTGATTATCATTCGATACGACTTATGAATTTTGTAAAAGAAATGAATGAAGAACATTTTGCAGATGATCCGATTTATTATGGTGGAGCATTAAATTATGGAAGAGGCAAGATAGAAAATGTTGCAAAGCGGATGCAACAAAAAGTGGATGCGGGTTGCAGTTATTTCTTAACCCAGCCGATTTATTCGGATGAGGATATTGAACGTATTCGTATGTTGAAATCTATGGTGGATACAAAAATTTTATGTGGTATTATGCCGTTAGTAAGTTATCGTAATGCGAACTTTATAAAGAATGAAATGTCCGGCATCAATGTACCGGACGAAATTGTTGAGCGTTATACGCCTGATATGACCAAAGAAGAGGCAGAAGTAGTAGGGGCACAGATTGCCAGTGAAATTATAGAAAAACTGTCGGAATTTGCAGATGGATATTATTTTATGTTGCCATTTAACCGTGTTAGTCTGATGGATAAGATTATTATAAAGTAAAAAGCCAGCGGATTTACGGATGGAATTTTGCATGTTCCTTTTGTAATTCTGTGAATAACTGTCGTGGTGTCCAAGAAATATTATGGATGGTCAAAATGGCTTTTAATGGTGTTGGCGCTATAAGACTTTGTTTATATTTTTCTAAAAATTGATCGAAAAGTGGTTGTGGAATGCCAGAAAAAACAAGCATTTCAGAGGGAAAGGGATTTCCGAAAGGAAGGACCTTTCCTTTTTTAAATCCAGATATATCTGCAAGGTATCCAAGTGATTGTTCGTAATCATGTGGTGCAACCATTTTACATTTGATGTGTAAAGCGGTACAAAGTTGTTGGATTTGTCTTGCTTTCGTTGGTTCTATTTGAAAAAGAAGTACCATACTTTTTGATTCCATATAAAATCTCCTTACCATATTTTTTTTCGTATCGTTCATTTGATGGAGCGATACTTTGCATTTATAGTATAGAAAGAAAAACGGAAAAAAGTCAATAAAAAGGTGTTTTTTTATGCTTGAATATGCTATACTCTAGTAAAAGCGTAGGAAAATAAAATGGATATCTGTGTGAATGGTTAGAAAGAAAAACTTGCAGGTATCTATACAAAATAGAAATTGAAAGGAGTTTGTTATGACTCAGGAATTAAGAGAAGAATATCGGGAAGAACTAAAGGCATTTAAAGAAAAAACAAAAGCTTTTTACAAGGGTGAGGTGCCAGTAGCAGAGTATAAAGGATTTTCTGGTTATTATGGTAGTTATGCACAAAGAGGAGCCAGTGCAAGTATGCTTCGTTTGCGTATGACAGCAGGAGATTTAGACAAAGATAAGTTAAAATTTATTGCAGATAGTATTGAGAAGTATAAGATAGACAAGGCACATTTTACCACTTGTCAGACCGTACAATTACATAATTTATCTTGTGAAGCGGTCTGTTCTTTGATTGAGGAAGCCATTGACCATGATATTATCACAAGAGGTGGCGGTGGAGATTTTCCAAGAAATACGATGTGTGCACCATTATCTGGTGTGGAACAGGGAGAAGCTTTTGATGTTATGCCTTATGCAAAAGCGGCTGGAGAATATGCACTTGGGCTAATGAAAGGATTAAAACTGCCAAGAAAATTAAAAGTTGCCTTTTCAAATGGGGTACAAAATAAAACACATGCAACTTTTCGTGATTTAGGATTTGTGGCAAAAAAGAATGGCATGTTTGAGGTATACTGTGCAGGTGGCTTAGGAGTTAAGCCTAAATTCGGTGTAAAGGTTGTAGAAGATATTGAACCAAAGAAAGTATTATATTGTTTACAGACGATGGTGGATGTATTTAAGGAACATGGAAATTATAAACAAAGAGGTGCATCTAGAACTCGATTTTTACAGGATACCATGGGCGTAGAAGGATTACAGAAAGCATTTGCAGAAAAACTTGCAGAAAATCTGGAAAAGCTTTCCTTAGATGTAGAAGTACAGCCGATTGAAATTACAAAGACTGGAAGCACAGAAGGAAAAGAAGCGTTCTTAGCAGAAAATAAAAGAGTAATCGCCCAAAAACAGGAAGGGCTTTATGCCGTGTCCTATTACCCAATCGGTGGTACACCAGATGTTTCTTTGTTTCAAAAATTATATAACACCATCAAGGATATGGATGCAGTTAGCGTAAGAATATCTCCAGATGAAGGAATTTATATTATCAATCTGACTATGGAAGAGGCAAAGAAGGTTTTGGATATTACAAAAGATTCCGCAACAAATACCTTTGAACATTCCACAGCATGTATTGGAGCTGATGTTTGCCAGGTGGGAATTGGAAAGTCACAGATTATGTTACAGAAATGTGTAGAGCGAGTAAGAAAAGAAGATTTTCCAGATGGTGCATTGCCGGAAATTCATATTTCAGGATGTCCATCTTCCTGTGCAGCACATCAGACTGCTTTAATTGGGCTTCGTGGGGGAAAGAAGCCATCGGCAGACGGCCCACAGGATGCATTTACCTTGTATCTAAATGGTAGTGATTTACAGGGACAGGAAACAATGGGAGAAGAAATTGGTGCGATGTATACAAAAGATATTCCAGAGTTTTTTGTGAAATTGGGAAAGACTGTTGTAGAGGCTGGAACAGATTATGAAACATTCTATCAAAAGAATCCGGAAAAAGTAAAAGAAATTGCAAAGGAATTTATCTAATACGATTAAGTAGCGGAGCGGATTGCGAATATCCGTTTGACTGAAATAGGATAGTGTTGGACGGGGAGTAAGTGATAAAGTTATGTTACACACGTATATTGGGCTTTAGGCGTTTATGTTTGCATCATGGCATATGTAAAAGGGTTATATTATAGGATAGGTTTTCCTGTAGTATAACCCTTTTCCTGTTCCATCCATAACCTGCTAACTTTTTTTCTTTTTTGAAAAAATTTCCTTGACATTCCTAGTAAAGTGGTATAATATAATTCCTATAAAAGAGGTATGAATAATATGATTTTGAAAATGCGTAGATGGAATCGATTGGATTTAAAGGCATTTCAAAAGCGTATGTGACAGGAAAAGAATAGATAAAAGAGACAAAAGGATGTGACTAACAGGATGAAAAAACATGTAATAGGAGTTAGACTACTTTTGATAGCAGTTATGGCAACGATGCTGGTTGGATGTGGTTCTAAAGCAGGACAAAAGACCGTTAGTATTGTGAATGTTTCCTATGACCCTACAAGAGAATTTTATGAAGAATACAATAAACTGTTTGCAGACTATTGGAAAAAGCAGACGGGGCAAAATGTAGAAGTGATTCAGTCCCATGGAGGTTCTGGAAAACAGGCATTAGAGGTGTCAAATGGACTGGAAGCGGATGTAGTAACTTTGGCATTAGAGTATGATATTGATGCAATTGCCAAGGAAGGTCTTATTCGAAAAGATTGGAAAAAGCAGTTTAAAAAGGATAGCGCACCATATACTTCTACTATTGTATTTGTAGTGCGAAAAGGAAATCCAAAGCAGATTAAGGACTGGGATGATTTAGCAAAAGATGGGGTAGGAGTCATTACACCAAACCCAAAGACTTCTGGAGGTGCCAGATGGAATTACATGGCAGCCTGGGCGTATGCTATGGAGAAGTATGGAGATGAAACAAAAGCAGAAGAGCTTTTGAAAAAGATTTATTCCAATGTTTTAGTGCTTGATTCGGGAGCGAGAGCAGCCACAACTTCTTTTATTGAGAATAAACAGGGAGATGTGTTGATTGCATGGGAAAACGAAGCGTATCTTTCTATTCGAGATTTCCCAGATGAATATGAAATTATCTCACCAAGCATCAGTATGTTGGCACAGCCTTCTGTAGCTGTGGTAGATGATGTGGTAGACTATAGAGATACAAGAGAAGTTGCTACAGCTTATTTAGATTATTTATATACAGAAGATGCACAGGAAATTGCAGCAAAAAATTACTATCGTCCAACCAATGAAAAAGTGTTGGAAAAATATAAAGATGTATTTGATCTTTCGATGCAATTAAAAACCATTGATGATTTTGGTGGATGGGATGCTGTTTATAAAAAGCATTTTTCAGATGGAGCGATATTCGATCAGATATACGAATAAATAAAAGGGAGGAAATCACATTGAAGCAAAAAAGAGTAATACCGGGATTTGGATTATCCATTGGTGTGACATTGACGATGGTAAGTTTTATTGTGTTGATACCATTAGCGTGTCTACTTATGAATGTGACAAAACTTAGCATTGGTGAGTTTATTGAGATTATTACGAGAAAAAGAGTGCTGGCAAGCTTCTATGTGAGTTTGATGACTGCATTTATTGCATCTTTGATCAATGCAGTTATGGGAATGATTATTGCCTGGGTATTAGTAAGATATGAATTTCCAGGAAAAAAGATTATAGATGGTATGATTGAGTTACCATTTGCGCTTCCTACTGCGGTAGCAGGTATGGCACTTACTTATCTGACTGCAGATGAGGGTTGGGTTGGAAGCTTGTTTGCAAGGTTTGGAATACATATTGCATATACAAGAATAGGTATTATTGTGGCTTTGGTTTTCGTGGGAATACCGTTTGTAGTAAGAGCCGTACAGCCAGTTCTTGAAAAACTGGACCCATCCTATGAGGAAGCAGCAGGGGTACTTGGTGCTAGAAGAAGTCGTATCTTTTGGAAAGTCATTTTCCCAGAATTGTTACCAACGCTCTTTACGGGGTTTGGTCTGGCGTTCGGACGATGCTTGGGAGAGTACGGAAGCGTTGTGTTTATTGCAGGAAATAAGCCTTATGAGACAGAAATTGCTCCTTTGGTAGTTATGTCAAAACTACAGGAGTTTGACTATGAAAGTGCTACTGCGATTTCACTAGTTATGTTGGTAGTTGCGTTTGTCGTATTGTTTATAAATAATATGGTACAGGCAAGAAATGCAAAGATACTAAATGGAGGAAATTAGCATGAAAAAAGAAGAACGAAATGCAGCAATTACAAAATGGGTTTTAATTGGCATCACTATCTTATTTTTAGGTATCATGTTACTGCTTCCATTGGTTGTTGTTCTGGTACAGGCATTTCGAGGTGGCATTGCAGCTTATATGTCAGCGGTTGCAGATGAGTATACCATTCGGGCATTACTTCTTACCTTGGAAGCGACCTTGTGTGCAGTAATATTAAATACTATTTTTGGATTATTTGCATCTTTTGCAGTAACGAAGTTTGATTTTAAATGGAAAAAGATATTGACTACATTGATAGATGTTCCTGTAACTGTATCTCCAATTATTGCAGGTTTGATTTTCATTCTGCTGTTTGGACGAAGAAGTATTTTATATGAGTGGTTGAAAGCCATTCATATAAAAGTGGTATTTGCAGTACCTGGTATTATTTTAGCTACGATTTTTGTAACATTTCCATTTATTTCCAGAGAACTGATGCCGATTATGGAAGCACAGGGAAAAGATGAGGAAGAGGCAGCCGCTTTGATGGGAGCAAATGGTTGGACAATTTTTCGCAGGATTACTTTTCCTCATATAAAATGGGCATTGCTTTACGGAATTGTATTGTGTACGGCAAGAGCCATGGGTGAGTTTGGTGCGGTATCCGTTTTATCGGGACATTTACGTGGACGAACCAATACATTGCCACTGCATATAGAAATTTTGTTTAATGAATTTCAGTATATTCCGGCATTTGCAGTATCCTCCATTTTGGTGGTGCTAGCTATCTTTATTTTGGTTGTTCGAAGCGTGTTAGAGAGCAGAGGAAAAAAGGAATACGAATCGTAGGAAGGAGAAAAAATTATGTATGTAGAATTAAAAGATATCAACAAATCCTACGGGGATTTCAAAGCTTCTAAGTCTATCAATTTTGGTGTAGAAAAAGGTAAGCTGATTGGTCTGTTAGGTCCCAGTGGAAGTGGAAAGACAACAATACTTCGAATGATTGCAGGATTAGAAACACCTGATTTTGGAGAGATTATTATAGATGGACAGGTAGTAAATGAGATACCGGCAAGTCAGCGTGGAATTGGATTTGTGTTTCAGAATTATGCCCTATTTCGTCACATGACAATCTATGAAAATGTGGCATTTGGACTTCGAGTAAAAAAAGAAAATAAAAAATATATTGATGAACGTGTACGAGAGCTGATAAAATTAGTAGGGTTGGAAGGATTGGAAAAACGTTATCCAAGTCAGCTTTCCGGTGGGCAGCGACAGAGAGTAGCCTTTGCCAGAGCATTGGCACCAAATCCACACTTATTATTACTGGATGAACCGTTTGCTGCGATTGATACAAAGGTAAGATTGGAGCTTAGAAGCTGGTTGAAAGAAATGATAGAAAAACTTGGAATTACAAGTATTTTCGTTACTCATGACCAGGATGAAGCCATAGAGGTGGCAGATGAGATTATCATTACTAATCAGGGACGTATCGAACAAATGGGAACGCCGTTGGAGATTTATCAAAATCCACAGACCCCGTTTGTGGCATCCTTCTTTGGACAGCCATCCTTCTTAAAAGATTATCAGTCTTTTCATTCTTTTGAAGCGATTGATAATTATACAGAGGCAATTGTCAGACCGGAATTTGTAAATGTTACGAAAAAGAATGAAGTACAGAAATATAAAAGTTCCGCCTCAGAGGGTGTTGTCACAGAAGTGTCATTTCGCGGTGATAGCGTAGAAGTACAGGTTTCTGTAAATGGAGAAAAGCTTTCAGCAAAAAGATCCTTAGAGTTACAGCCTGTTACTGTGGGAGAAAAGGTAGATGTATTTGTATATCGTATGTTAGTCACAGAAGGAAAGAGAGTACATTTATTGGAGAATCAATCCTTACATGAAGATTCTGTAATTATATAAATGTAGTTACAAAGAAAGCAGGTGCTATATGGAAACAAAAAAAATACATACCGATGTGTTGATTATTGGTGGTGGAACCGCAGGTTGCTATGCAGCAATTACCTTGGGAAAAGAAAAGGACGTAAAGGTTCTCATTGCGGAAAAAGCGAATATTAAAAGAAGTGGTTGTTTGGCAGCAGGTGTAAATGCCATCAATGCTTATATTACAGAAGGACGTGTTCCACAGGATTACGTGGATTATTGTAAAAAAGACGGAGCTGGAATTGTAAGAGAAGATTTATTGCTTTCCATGTCAGAACGTTTGAATGAAGTAACAGAGAATATGGAAAAGTTGGGATTGGTTATCTTAAAGGATGAAAACAACAAATATGTGACACGAGGAAATCGAAATATAAAGATTAACGGTGAAAACATTAAACCAATTCTTGCAGATGCAGTAAAGAAACAGGAAAATGTAACTGTTTTAAATCATGTGAATATTACAGATTATATTGTAGAAAAAAATCAGATAAAAGGTGCATATGGTTTTGATGTAAATGAGCAGGTATTTTATGAAATCTATGCAAAAGCAGTGCTTTGCAGCACTGGTGGAGCGGCTGGATTGTATCGACCAAATAACCCTGGATTTTCCAGACATAAGATGTGGTATCCGCCATTTAATACAGGAGCAGGATATGCCATGGGAATTTTAGCAGGAGCAGAGATGACAACGTTTGAGATGCGATTTATTGCACTTCGTTGTAAAGATACGATTGCTCCGACAGGTACGATTGCACAGGGAGTGCCTGCAAAACAGTTAAATGCAAAAGGGGAAGTTTACGAGACCAAGTATGGACTTACAACTTCACAGAGATTATATGGAACGGTTACAGAAAATAGAGAAGGCAGAGGTCCATGTTATCTTGGTACAAAAGGAATTAGTTCCGAACAGGAAAAGGATTTGTTTAAGGCATACTTAAATATGGCACCTAGCCAGACCTTGAAATGGCTGGAAGCAGGGCAGGGACCTTCCCAGCAAAATGTAGAAATAGAAGGAACAGAACCTTATATTGTAGGTGGACATACTGCCAGTGGTTATTGGGTGGATAATAATAGAGAGACAACGGTACATGGCCTTTATGCTGCTGGAGATGTGGCAGGTGGATGTCCACAGAAATATGTGACAGGTGCATTGGCAGAAGGAGAGATTGCAGCAGAGGCAATTTTGAGCTATTTGCAGACACATAAAGAAGTTCCAGAAGAGGATGCTGTGAAGGCAAAAGAAAAGCAGCAGGAATATGAGACCTATTTATCACAAAAACAATCGTTACTTACCATTGAACAGGCGGAAGAAAGTATGCAGAAAATCATGGATGAGTATGCAGGTGGAATTTCCACTGACTATCAGTATAATGAAAGTCGCTTAAAGTTGGCAGATGAAAAGATCTGTAATTTGATGGAAGATTGTAAGAAATTGTCAGCAGAGGATATGGATGATCTGCTACGAATTTATGAAATTAGAGAGCGTTTGGTAGTCTGTCGGGTAGTCATTGCGCACTTGCTTGCCAGAAAAGAAACCAGATGGCATAGTTTTGCAGAAAATATGGATTATCCAGACCAGAGTGAGGAATGGTTAAAATATGTAAATTCCCGTATGGAAAATGGTAACATCAATATTTACCTTAGGGAGTTAGTGACAGGAGGAATGGCTTATGAGCATACGGATTCGACCAGATAAATGTGTGGGATGCAAACGTTGTATCGAGGCATGTCCCGGTAATTTAATTAAATTAAATGAGCAGGGAAAAGCATGGATCAAACATGAAAAGGACTGCTGGGGATGTACTTCTTGTCTAAAAGAATGTAAGGTAGATGCGATTGCATTTTTCCTTGGTGCAGATATAGGAGGAAGAGGAAGTACCTTATCTGTGACACAAAAAGGTGATATGAATATTTGGAAGGTGGAAAATCCTGCCGGAGAAATTCAAACCATAGAAGTAAATAAAAAAGATGCAAATAAATATTAGAAGATAAAGGTAAAGGAGGAATTGTGATGAGCAACTTATCTCATCTGGATGCGTTAGAAGCAGAAGCAATTTATATTATTAGGGAAGTAGCAGCAGAATGTGAAAAACCAGTTATGTTATATTCAATAGGAAAGGATAGTTCCGTATTACTTCATTTAGCAATGAAGGCATTTTATCCGGAGAAGCCACCATTTCCATTTTTACATGTAGATACTACATGGAAATTTAAAGAAATGATACAGTTCCGTGACAAGATGGCAAAGCAGCTTGGAATTGATATGCTTGTATATACAAACCAGGAAGGTGTTAAGAATGGTATCAATCCATTTGACCATGGTTCTGCTTATACCGATATTATGAAAACACAGGCATTAAAGCAGGCATTAAATAAATACCAGTTTACAGCCGCATTTGGTGGAGCAAGACGTGATGAAGAAAAATCTCGTGCAAAAGAAAGAATTTTCTCTTTCCGTAATGAAGCACAGGCATGGGATCCAAAGAACCAGAGACCAGAAATGTGGAAGCTTTATAATACAAAGATCCACAAGGGCGAGAGTATGCGTGTATTCCCAATTTCAAACTGGACAGAAAAGGATATTTGGCAGTACATTAAGAGAGAAAACATTGAAATTGTACCATTATATTTTGCAAAAGAAAGACCGGTTGTGTATCGTGATGGAAATATCATTATGGTAGACGATGATCGTATGAAGCTAAGAGAAGGCGAGAAAGTGGAAATGAAAAAAGTTCGTTTCCGTACACTTGGATGCTATCCACTTACAGGTGGAATTGAGTCAGATGCAGAGACATTGGATGAAATCATAGATGAAACACTTAGTGCAGTATCGTCTGAAAGAACAACCCGTGTTATTGACCATGAAGAAGCAGGCAGCATGGAAAGAAGAAAAATGGAGGGATATTTCTAATGAAAGGATTACTAAAGTTTATTACATGTGGTAGTGTAGATGATGGAAAATCTACATTGATTGGACATATTTTATACGATTCAAAATTAATTTATGCAGATCAGGAAAAGGCTTTGGAGTTGGATTCCAAGGTAGGAAGTCGTGGTGGAGAAATCGATTATTCTTTATTGTTGGATGGTCTGATGGCAGAGCGTGAGCAGGGAATCACCATTGACGTAGCATATCGTTATTTCACAACAGACAACAGAAGTTTTATCGTTGCAGATACACCGGGACATGAAGAGTATACAAGAAACATGGCAGTAGGTGCATCCTTCGCAGATTTAGCAATCATTTTGATTGATGCAAAACAGGGTGTATTAGTACAAACAAAGCGTCACGCAAGAATTTGTGCTTTGATGGGTATTCGTTATTTTGTATTTGCTGTAAATAAGATGGATTTGGTAGGATACAAAGAGGAACGTTTCAATGAAATCATGGAACAGATCAATGCACTTACAGAAGAATTGAAGCTTGCTAATGTTACGGTTATTCCTGTTTCTGCTACAGAAGGCGATAACGTTACAGAGAAATCAGAAAATACACCATGGTATACAGGAAAAGCATTGCTTCCATTTTTAGAGCAGGTAGATATTTCAGAAGAAACAAAAGAACAGGGATTTTATATGCCTGTACAGAGAGTTTGCCGTCCAAATCATGAATTTAGAGGTTTCCAGGGACAGATTGAGGCTGGTGATATTCATGTGGGTGACGAGATCATTACCTTGCCTAGTAATGAACAGGCACATGTAAAGAGTATTCATGTGACAGATAAAGAAGTACAGGAAGCTGGTAAGGGACAGCCTGTAACTATTCAGCTTGACAGAGAAGTGGATGTATCAAGAGGTTGTGTATTGACCGTTAATTCTGATGTTAAGGTGGCAGCATCCGTTACGGCTACATTATTATGGATGGATGATGCAGAATTAGAAAATGGAAAGAACTTCTTTGTAAAATTAGGAACAAAGTTAATTCCTGGTGTAGTAACAGAAATTTTACATTCTGTTGATGTAAACTCTGGTGAAGAAAAACCAGCAGATCATTTGAACAAAAACGAAATTGCATTGTGCAAAATCTCATTTGCAGACAAAATTGTTGTGGATGAATTTGACAAACATAAAACATTAGGTGAATTGATTTTGATTGACCGTGTCAGCAACATGACATCTGCTTGTGGTGTAGTAACAGAAATTCATGCAGAAGAAGCTGGATTTAATGAAGGTAAAGTGAACAAACAGGTTCGTGCTGCATTAAAGGGACAGACTCCATTAACGGTTGAATTCCAGTTAGATGATACGGTTACACTTGAATATGTTGAGAAAATCGAGAAAGCATTAAGCTTAGAAGGTAGACATACCTATTTATATGCTCCAGAAGATGGTGATGCTATTTCTACGATTGTAAATCATTTGACAGAAGCTGGTATTATTGTACTTCTTGCTTTGGATGGTCAAAAAGTGGATACAAGATTACAGGAAAGTATTTCTTATATCAATGATTGGCAGGATAAGGTCGGAACTGATTTAGAGCAGGTAGCAGCATATTTAAAGAAATTATCAGGTGCAAATAGCGAAATCGCAAAAGACAGAGATTATATCTAATTTAGTCGGAAGGACTTTTCTAATTGCTCCGTAAAAGAATAGTAAGAACCCAAAAAGCGATAGAAAAAAGCTTTTTGGGTTCTTTTCTATGTGGTTGTCCTTATTGAAAAAAATAAAAAAATCATTTTCATTTAGAGAAAGAAATGTTAAAATAAAAGGTAGTGTAATTTTTAGAAACACAGAGTTTAACGTTAAGAAGGGATATGGTAACATGGTTAAAGTTGCAGAAAGAAGAAAGATGGAGAATAAAATTAAACATTCTACTACATTTATGACCTATTATCGTTGTGCCCTTATGGAGATAGAAACGAAACTCAAAGTGTTAAATGAGCAATACTCTTATTTGGAAGATTACAATCCAATTGAAACCATCAAAACCAGATTAAAGACGCCGGAGAGTATTGCTGAAAAGATGGAGCGTAGAGGTCTTACTTATTCCTTTGAAAATATTGAAAAAGAAATAAATGATATAGCAGGCATTCGGGTAATCTGTCCATTTATATCTGATATTTATGTGGTATCCGAATGTCTGTTACAACAGGAAGGAATTACGTTACTGGAAAAAAAGGATTATATCAAAGTACCAAAGGACAATGGGTATCGTAGTTTGCATTTGATTGTACAAGTTCCGGTCTTTTTACAGAACCAAAAACGTATGATGAAAGTGGAGATACAACTTAGGACGATAGCTATGGATTTTTGGGCCAGTTTAGACCACCGATTGAGCTATAAAAAAGAAATGGATCCGGCAATTACGCAGCAGCTTCATGCAGAACTGATTGCATGTTCAAATGAAAGTGCAAGGTTAGATGAACGTATGGAGGCGGTTCGTAATGCAATTGATAAGAGAAGAAGCATTCGTGATTGGAAGATGCGTAATAGTTCATCTGCATTAAATAATGATGAACAGAAAAAAGCAAAATAGATGGTTTCATAGAAAGGCAGGTAGTGATGAAGAAGCAATGGAAAAAGAGGATAGCGACAGTTGTGGTTGCAAGCTTGTTGTTGTCCATTCAGGGATGCGGAAGTAAAGACAAAGATTCCGATACTGGAAAAGAGAATACCAATACGACTACTGCAACAGCAGAAAGTGAAGAGACAAAAGATGTAGAATATCAGGTGCAGGCTCCAAAGAAAGGAGATACGATTGTAACAATCTCTTTTAAAAACTTTGGTGATGTAAAAATAAAAATGTTCCCAAAAGAAGCACCGAAAGCAGTGGAAAATTTTACAACCCACGCAAAAAAAGGATATTATGATGGGTTGACCATGCATCGGGTAATTAACCAGTTTATGATACAAGGTGGAGATCCAAGTGGAAATGGCACTGGTGGAGAAAGCATCTGGGGAAACCCATTTGAAGATGAAATCGTGGATTATTTGCTTCCAATACGTGGTTCTCTTTGCATGGCAAATGCAGGTCCTGACACAAATGGCAGCCAATTTTTTATTACACAGGCGGAAACGGCAGACACAAGTTCTTTGGGTAATTTGACAATCAAGCAGGCAGAAGCTTTTGAAAAATATGGTGGTTGTCCTTGGCTAACAGGCGGATATACCGTATTTGGACAGGTGTATGAAGGCATGGATGTAGTGGATGCGATTGCACAGGTGCAGACGGATACCGACACAGCAAAACCAAAAGAAGATGTGGTGATTTCGCACATAGAAGTTAGCGGATATGACAAATGATGAAGGAGAATAGAAACAATGGATCATTTTACAGCACTGGTTGAAAAGATTGATGGTTATGTGTGGGGAGTGCCATTGATTACGATGATTTTGTTAGTGGGAATTTATTTGACAATCCGTTTGGGAGGATTGCAGATTAGAAGACTACCAAAGGCATTAAAATATATGGTAAAAAATGAGGAGGAGGCAGAGGGTGAAGTTTCCTCTTTTGCTGCTTTATGTACAGCATTGTCGGCTACAATCGGAACGGGAAATATTGTAGGTGTTGCCACTGCTATTGGTGCAGGCGGACCTGGAGCATTGTTGTGGATGTGGATTGCTGCCTTGCTTGGAATGGCAACAAAATACGCAGAGGGGGTTTTGGCTGTTAAGTATCGTGTGTTAGATGAAGAGGGACATGCTCTTGGCGGACCATTCTATTACATAGAAAAGGGAATGGGAACAAAATGGAAATGGCTTGCCAAAATATTTGCATTTTTTGGAGTAGGCGTTGGACTCCTTGGTATTGGTACGATAACACAGGTAAACGGAATTACATCTGCTGTAAATAACTTTTTTGATGCTAATAATCAGTGGACCGTTGCTATTTTTGGACGTAAATATTCTTGGACAGTAGTAATTGCTGCAGTGCTTGTTACACTATGCGTCACATTAGTTTTAATTGGTGGAATAAAGCGAATTTCTAAAGTAGCACAGTTTGTAGTGCCATTTATGGCAGGTATTTATGTATTTTTCTGTGTGTTGCTGATTCTTTTAAATCTAAAGGCGATTCCGGGGGCTGTTGCTACAATTGTGGAAAGTGCATTTGGAATGCGTGCAGCCGCAGGAGGAGCGTTAGGAGCTATTATGATTGCAGCACAAAAGGGTATTGCCAGAGGTATTTTTTCCAATGAAGCAGGACTGGGTAGTGCACCGATTGCAGCCGCAGCCGCACAGACAAATGAACCTGTTCGTCAGGGATTGGTATCTATGACAGGTACGTTTGTGGATACGGTTGTTATTTGTACGATGACGGGACTTTCTATTGTATTGACGGGCGCATATCAGGTAAAAGGACTGGAAGGAGTAGCCGTAACTACCTACGCATTTCAAAAAGGACTTCCTTTTGGCGAAAATATATGTAGCTTTATTTTGATGGCATGTCTTGTATTCTTCGCTTTTACAACCATACTTGGTTGGGATTATTATTCTGAAAGATGTTTAGAATACCTGGTTTCAGGAAAACAATCTGTACTAAAGACGTATCGTTGGTTATATATCGTTGCAGTATTTATCGGACCATTTTTGACCGTATCTGCCGTATGGACTATTGCAGATATTTTTAATGCTTTGATGGCATTACCGAACTTGATAGCGATTTTGGCGCTTAGCGGTGTAATTGTGAAAGAAACAAAGAGTTATTTTGCACGTTTAGACCGAGGAGAAGTCGAAGAGTAAATCAAATAAGAAATGAAATAGGATGTTGTAGCAAGATTGCACAGCATCCTTTTATTATTAATTGAAAAACCATTGGATATATGCTAAAATTAAAAAAGAACATTATGCGAAAAAGCTTTGAAAAACTGTGGTCCAATGAAAATGTTTCATTAAACTCGCATTTTTACTCTATAGGAAAAGGTAGCTTATAGAGAAAAACGCTTCGCGGGAATGGACTTGTTCACTTTGTTCTAAAAGTTCAAAACAGGAGGATATAAGAAAAATGGAAAGTTATAAGAGAGAATTTATTGAATTTATGGTGGATTGTAATGTGTTACGTTTTGGCGAATTTACGTTGAAGAGTGGAAGAAAGTCTCCATTTTTTATGAATGCAGGTTTATATGTGACAGGCGCACAGTTAGAGAAACTTGGGGAATATTATGCGAAGGCTATTCACGACAATTACGGAACAGATTTTGATGTATTGTTTGGACCAGCATACAAGGGAATCCCACTTAGTGTAGCAACCACAATGGCATTTCATCGTTTGTATGGAAAAGAGATTCGTTATTGTTCCAATAGAAAAGAAATTAAGGATCATGGAGATGCAGGTATTCTTTTAGGTAGCCCAATCAAGGATGGCGATAGAGTCGTAATTATTGAAGATGTAACTACTTCTGGTAAGTCAATCGAGGAAACATTCCCAATTATTATGGAACAGGGAGATGTTACAATTAAAGGGCTTATGGTATCTTTAAATCGTATGGAAAAAGGAAAAGGCGAAAAGAGTGCATTAAAAGAGATCAAAGAAAAATATGGTTTTGATGCCAATGCGATTGTAAGTATGGATGATGTGGTAGAAGTATTATATAATAAGCCATGTAATGGAAAAATTGTGATTACAGATGAAATAAAGAAAGCAATTGATGCATATTATGAACAGTATGGTGCAAAAGAATAGGATTAAAAATCGAACTATTTCATAGAAAAAGGAGAAATGTAAGATGGAAGAAAATGTATATCGTTCTATGAAGTCCATTGGAGTTGGAAACATTGTAATGGGTATTTTAGTTATTGTGTTTGGAATTGCCGCAGGAGTTGCTACTATCGTAAACGGAGCAAAGCTCATAAAAAGAAGAAATGACTTAACTTTTTAGTTGTTATGCTTAAAAGATAGTAGCGATAGAAGTAGCAGATGCTCTATACAAATGATAATAGTATAGTCACAGTCGGGTGTTAAGCCCGACTGTTTTTGTGTTATAGACTTGTCTGCCTTGTTCCATATGCATAAAAATAAAAAAAGGTTCCATAATAAATAGTGCAGGTATCATCTGGTTGATAAGAAAATAGGAGGAGGTTTAAAATGTCAAAAGATACATTGGAACTTTTAAAAGAATGTAATGCAGGATGTAAATCGGCAACAAACAGCATGGAACAGGTACAGGCATATGTAAAAGACAGCCAGTTAAGAAAAATAATAGAACAGTATAATAAAGAACATATACTGATTGGGGATGAATGTCATAAAATACTGGATAAAGCGGGAGAAACAGAAAAAGACCCAAGTCCTATGGCAAAGACATTTTCTTGGATTAGTACCGAGATAAAAATGATGATAAACGATGATGAGAAGAAAATAGCGGATATCATGGTAGATGGCTGTAATATGGGAATAAAGGCATTAAGTAGATATTTGAATGAATATAAAGAAGCAGATAAAGAAAGTAGAAATCTTACCAAAAAGTTAATTCGTCTAGAACAAGATTTTATGAACGATTTATTGGGATATCTATAAAGTAAGAGACACCGTAATAATACGGTGTCTCTTTGTTATGCAGACTCCATTTCTTCTGTAGAATCTTCCTCATTTTCAGGAACTGGAAGAAGCAGAATATGGACCTTTTCAATTCTATTTTTTTCTACGGAAACTACTTTGTATTCAACATAATGATCGACTACTGTTTCACCTTCTTTTGGAAGATGATCTAATAAACTAATGATATGACCAGCAATGGAATCATAATCATCGGATTCTAAATCAAGACCTATAATTTCGTTGATTTCGTCTAATTTAGCTGTTCCGCTGGCAATGTATTCTACATCACTGATTTTTTGAATGATATCTTCTTCGTTTTCATCGTATTCATCACGGATTTCACCAACAATTTCCTCTAACAAATCTTCCAAAGTAATCAAACCGGCAGTAGCACCATACTCATCTAGTACGATAGAGAGTGCAATAGATTCTTTACGCATTTCAATTAGTAATTCGGAAGTCTTTTTAAATTCATAAGTGAAATATGGTTTACGCATAATTTTTTTGATTTGAAAATCTTCTTTTGCACCCTGATAAAAGAAAACATCTTTTAGATTAACAATACCAACTACATCATCCTTGGTATCACTATAAACAGGAAGTCTGGAAAATTTATCTTCATCAAAAGCAGTAACCAATTCATCATAAGTAGCATCATCTTTTACAAAACTCATATCAATACGAGGAATCATAACATCTTTTGCTACGGAATCACCAAAGTCTACTACGTTGGTAATCATTTTACGTTCTTCGCTTTCGATAACGCCATCTTCATGGCTGGCATCTACGATTGTTAATAATTCGCTTTCTGTCATAGATTCGGTCTTACCATCCGGATCAATGCGAAGAAGGAGTAAAAAGCAACGAGATAGTTTGTTTACAATATAAATAACAGGCGTCAGTATATGTGTTAAAAAATAAATGATACTTCCGTAAGCCATGGATATTGGTAGTGAATATCGGGTGGCAAGTGTTTTTGGTGTGATTTCACCAAAAATTAAAATTAATACAGTAAGCACACCAGTACCAATACCAATAATTAGACTTGTTTGTTCCTCAAAACCAGCATTTTTACACATGTTGGTCATTAATGTAGTTGTAAGGGAAGAAGCCGTTAAATTTACAATATTGTTTCCAATTAAAATTGCGCTAAGTAATTTTGATGGGTTTTCAATTAACTTCTGTACCGTTGCTGCTTTACGATTTCCTTCGTCTGCCAGCGATTTTATTTTCAGCTTATTTACGGTTGTTAAGGCTGTTTCTGCAGATGAAAAGAAAGCAGACATTAAAAGTAAACATAGTATAATTATTAGTTGTGGAACATCACTCGGGTCCAAAAAATCATCTCCTCTGTATGTGGGAATTGGACAAATCCCTTATTAAAATTATATATACCATTTATCTTACAATAAAAACAGTATCCTTGTCAATAACAAGTGATAGAACGGTAATCTATTTAGTCTTCGTCATCCTGCACACTTAGAATTTGTCTCTTTCTTGCTAATTCGTCACTATCCAGATATTCATCATAAGTAGTGATTTTATCAATCAGACCACTAGGTGTGATTTCCATGATACGGTTTGCAATTGTCTGAATAAACTGATGATCTTGTGAAGTAAACAGCACAACACCAGGGAACTTCATCAAACCATTATTTAAAGCAGTGATCGATTCCATATCCAAGTGGTTTGTTGGTTCATCCATAATAAGCACATTTGATCCCATAATCATCATTTTAGAAAGCATAACACGTACTTTTTCTCCACCAGAAAGTACATTTACTTTTTTCACACCATCTTCACCAGAGAATAACATACGACCAAGGAAACCACGAACATAAGTGACATCCTTTTCTGGTGAGAATTGCATTAGCCAGTCTACGATAATTTCATTACCGGAAAAGTCTTTGGTATTATCTTTAGGGAAGTAAGAATTACTTGTAGTAACGCCCCATTTATAGCTACCTTCATCTGGTTCCATTTCCCCTGCAAGAATCTTGAAAAGTGTAGTAGCAGCCAAGGTATTGCTTCCTACAAATGCAACCTTATCATCACGATTTATAATAAAGGAAATGTCATCCAATACTTTTACACCATCGATTGTCTTAGAAAGGTGCTCAACAGTAAGTACCTCATTTCCGATTTCACGCTGAGGACGGAAGTCAATGTAAGGGTATTTACGGCTGGATGGTTTAATATCATCCAATTCAATTTTTTCTAAGGCACGTTTTCTAGATGTAGCCTGTTTTGATTTGGAAGCATTTGCACTAAATCGTTGAATAAAGTCCTGTAATTCCTTAATCTTTTCTTCTTTCTTTTTGTTTGCTTCTTTCATTTGCTTGATCATTAACTGGCTTGATTCATACCAGAAATCATAGTTACCTGCATAAAGCTGGATTTTAGCGTAATCAATATCTGCAATATGTGTACAAACTTTATTTAAGAAATAACGGTCATGGGATACAACGATTACGGTGTTTTCAAAGTCAATTAAGAAGTCCTCCAACCAACGAATCGCATCTAAATCTAAGTGGTTTGTAGGCTCATCCAGCAAAAGAATATCTGGATTACCAAATAGTGCTTGCGCCAATAAAACTTTGACTTTTTGACCACCATTTAAGTCTTTCATTAAGGTATAATGAAGTTCTGTTTCAATACCAAGACCATTTAGTAATGTTGCGGCATCGGATTCTGCTTCCCAACCATTTAATGTTGCAAATTCACCTTCCAGTTCGCTGGCAAGGATACCATCTTCTTCGGTGAAATCTTCTTTGGCGTAAATCGCATCTTTTTGTTTCATAATATCATACAGACGCTGATTTCCCATAATAACAGTATCTAATACATTATATTCATCATATTTAAAATGGTCCTGCTTTAAGAAGGAGAGTCGCTGTCCAGGGGTGATAATTACTTCCCCTTTAGAAGGTTCAATTTCTCCAGTTAAAATCTTTAAAAATGTGGATTTTCCGGCACCATTTGCACCGATTAAACCATAACAATTTCCTTCTGTAAATTTAATGTTTACGTCCTCAAATAATGCTTTTTTGCCAAGACGTAAAGTTATGTTACTTGCTTGTATCATAAACTATAGAAACCTCACTTTCCGTTCACTAAAGTCAGTATAGAAAAGAAAACTATACCGCTTAAATAAAAAATTCCAATTTAATTGTATCTAAAATCAAGGATTTTGCAAGCTTTTTATAAAATTTCTTCGGTTTAACTTGTTCCTTATCTTTAAACAAATTAAAAAAATATGAATAGTAAATTTATACTGGTGCTTTGTTTTCCCTTGTAGAAATGATGGTTTCGTTGTATAATGATTTAAGTTATGCATTGTTTTAAAAGGAGCTTTCTATGAATTTATTGACGGCAGAAAAGATTAGCAGGAATTTTACAGATAAGGTAGTGTTAAATCAGGTTTCATTGGGGATTAATAAAAATGATAAGATTGGGGTCATTGGAGTAAATGGAACCGGAAAATCTACGTTATTAAAAATATTAGCAGGAAAAGAAGAACCAGACGAAGGACGTGTAGTAAAGGGAAATGATGTTCGGATTGAATATCTTGCACAGACACCCGAATTTGATGATAAATATACGGTGTTGGAAAATGTTATCAAAAGTCACGAACATGCCAGCGATGGTTGGAATGTGGAGGGCGAGGCAAAAGTGATGCTTGGAAAATTGGGGATTACGGACTGGAATGAAAAACCATCCAACCTTTCAGGCGGACAGAGAAAACGTGCAGCGTTGGTCCGTACACTTCTTACACCAGCGGATATTTTGATTTTGGACGAGCCTACAAACCATTTGGATAATGCGATGGCAGAGTGGCTGGAAGATTATCTAAATCGTTTTAATGGAGCATTTATCATGATTACACATGATCGATACTTTTTAGATAAAGTAACCAATAAGATTGTGGAAATTGATAAAGGAAATTTGTATACTTATGAAACTAATTATAGCGGCTTTTTGGAATTAAAGCTGGAGCGAAAAGAAATGGAGCTTGCAACAGAGCGTAAAAAGAAAGCATTGTATCGTCAGGATCTAGCGTGGATCATGCGAGGTGCCAGAGCGCGTTCTACAAAGCAAAAAGCCCATATTCAGCGTTTTGAGGAATTACGCGATAGAGAAAAAATAGAAGAAGTAAAAAATGTGGAGATCACAGCGTTAGCCTCCAGACTTGGTAAGAAAACGATTGAATTAAAAGATATTTGCAAAGCGTTTGATGAAAAGATACTAATTAAGGATTTTTCTTATATTTTTCTAAAAACAGACCGCATTGGAATTGTAGGTGGAAATGGTGCGGGAAAATCTACTTTATTAAAGATTGTTACTGGGATTGAACAGGCTGATTCGGGAAGTATTGAGATCGGACCAACGGTTAAGATTGGTTATTTTTCACAGGAATGTGAAAAGATGAACGGAAAACAAAAGGTAATTGATTATATAAAAGAAGTGGCAGAATATATTGAAACATCTGAAGGTAGTGCAAGTGCTTCTCAGATGTTGGAGCGTTTTTTATTTACTGGTGCGATGCAGTATTCCTTGATCGAAAAGTTATCAGGAGGAGAAAGAAGACGTTTGTATTTATTAAAGATTCTTATGGAGGCTCCTAATGTCTTGATTTTGGATGAGCCGACGAATGATTTAGATATCCAGACGCTTCGTATTTTAGAAGATTATCTTGATACTTTTCCAGGAATTGTGATTACAGTATCCCATGACCGTTATTTTTTGGATCGTGTCGTTCGACGAATTTTTGCCTTTGAAGGAAATGGTGAAATCAGACAGTATGAAGGTGGATTTACAGATTATTGGCTAAAGACAAGGGAAAAGGAAAAGACAGCAGTGCAGCGGGATACGGAAGTGGTTGCAGAGAAAAAAACAAAGAAGAATTATAATAAGAATCGAGAGAAGAAATTAAAATTTACCTATGCGGAACAAAAAGAATTTGAGACGATTGACGAGGATATTGCCACACTGGAAGAACAACTGGATCAGATAGAAAAGGATATATTAGCCAATGCAAAGGATTTTGTAAAGCTTCAGGAATTAACAGACAAAAAGGATGAGATACAGCAGCAGTTGGATCACAAAATGGAACGATGGGTATATTTGAATGATTTAGCAGAACAAATCCAGGCAGAAAAGGCATAGGAGGAAGCAGGGTGTCAAAGGAAGATATAAAAGTCAAAAGAGGAAATGGTATGCCTTTGGGAGTGCACAGAATGGGAAAAAGGCAATGGCAGTTTTCTGTTGCCATGGAACACGGAAAGGAAACCAGCTTAGAATTATTTCGTACAGGGGATAAGACCTGTAGTTATAGCCTTGTGCTTGGAAAGGAATATCTGGTGGGAGGTGTTTTTTCTGTTATACTGACCTTACCACAGGATATTTCAGAATATTGCTACAAAACAAATGGCGAAAAAATGCTGGACCCATATGCCATACAATTGACAGGAAGAGAGCAATTTGGAGAGAGCAATGCGAACAGGGAAGTACATTGCTTAATTACGGAAAACATTAGACACATCAGTGAACCTCTTTCTGTTCCGTTTCATGAATTGATCTTGTATCGATTACATGTGCGAGGATTTACAAAACATAGTTCATCAAAAGTAAAGAATCCGGGTACGTTTAAGGGAATTGAGGAAAAAATTCCATATATGAAACAATTAGGCATAAATGGAGTTGTTTTACTTCCTTGTTACGAATTTGACGAACGGATGGATGAGGAAGAATTGGGAAAGTACCGTTCTAATTTTTTAGATTATACAAAACCAATTACAGAAAAACAGGACAAGGAACAGGAATGGCCTAAAATCAATTTTTGGGGCTATACAAAACGTGCAAATTATTTTGCACCAAAGGCTTCATATGCAGCCAATCCATTACAACCGATTAGCGAGATGAAGCAAATGGTAAAAAAATTGCATGATAATGGAATTGCCGTTTTCATGGAAATGTTTTTTTCAGAAGGAACGAATCAAACACTGATTTTGGAATGTTTACGATATTGGGTGCGAATGTTTGCTATTGACGGGTTTAAAATAAATACAGAAGTAGTCAACGGTACTTTGATTGCACAGGACCCTTATCTTTCTCGAACGAAATTTCTTGCGACTTATTGGAATACGGGAGAATTTTATCACCAGTATGAAAAGATAAATGAAAAAATACTTGCGGAATATAATGATGGGTTTATGGTAGACTGTCGTAGATTTTTAAAAAGCGATGAGGGACAGGTAAATGGATTTGTCAATCGGATGCGAAAAAATCCAAGTCAGCAGACGGTTATAAATTATATTACCAATACAAATGGTTTTACATTGATGGATTTAGTATCCTATGATATAAAGCACAATGAGGCAAACGGAGAACAGGGAATGGACGGAACAGAATACAATTATAGCTGGAACTGTGGTTGGGAAGGTCCTACTCGCAAAAAACAGATTGCACAGCTTCGTTTACGTCAAATTAAAAATGCCTTATCTTTTTTGCTTTTATCGCAGGGAGTTCCTATGCTTCTGGCAGGGGATGAGTTTGGCAATACACAAAAGGGAAATAATAATGCGTATTGTCAGGACAATGAAATTGGATGGGTTACTTGGAATAAGCGTGTTATGAATCAAAGAATACTGGCATTTTGTAAAAAGTTGATTGCGCTGAGAAAAGCACATCCTGTATTTTCTCCCAAAGAAGAACTACGAGGGATGGACTATATTGCCTGTGGAAGTCCAGATATTTCTTTTCATGGTACAAAGCCATGGTATCCAGACCTATCTAATTATAGCAGGGTAATTGGTATTATGCTTTGTGGGAAGTATGCACCGCTTACGATACGAAAATCGGACAAGAGCTTTTATATGGCATTTAATATGCATTGGGAGGCACATAGATTTGAATTACCTGTTTTGCCAAAAGGAAAGAAATGGAAGGTAATTATAGATACCTATCAGTTGAATTTGGATTTTGAGCAGACAGAAAAGGAGAAGAATAATGTGCCTAATAAAAAAGGAAAAAGCGGGGAAACTGCATTATTAGAGTATATGGTAAATCCAAGAACCGTAGTTGTATTTGAGGAAGAATAAGGAAAAATAGACCGAAAAGTAAATAAATTAGCCGTATTAGCACTCAATTTGATTGAGTGCTAATATTTTTCTTGACTTTTACGAAAACAGGTATTAAGATAAATACTATCAAGATGACAGATTTGAAACATAGTTTTTTAATAGTAGCAAGACATTACAAGTAAAAGGAGAGATTTATAATGAGTAGAGAACAAGGTAATTTATCAATTGATTCAGAAAACATTTTTCCGATTATTAAAAAGTGGTTATACTCCGACCATGATATATTTATTCGTGAGTTGGTTTCCAATGGTTGTGATGCCATTACAAAGTTAAAAAAGTTGGATTTAATCAGTGAAGTTGAAATTCCAGAAGATTATAAGCAGTCAATTAAGGTAATTGCAGACCCTGAAAAAAAGACTTTGACATTTGTGGATACTGGTATCGGTATGACGGCAGAAGAAGTAAAGGAATATATCAATCAGATTGCTTTTTCTGGGGCAACAGATTTCATTAATAAATATAAAGATAAGGCAAATGAAGAGCAGATTATTGGACACTTTGGTCTTGGTTTCTATTCCGCATTTATGGTTGCAGATAAAGTTACAATTGATACATTATCTTATAAAGAAGGTGCAAAGCCGGTATTTTGGGAATCAGAAGGCGGCATGAGCTTTACGATGGATGAAGGTAAGAAGGATACATGGGGAACAGAGATTACATTATACCTAAATGAGGACAGCTACGAATTTGCAAATGAATATCGTGTCAAAGAAATATTAAATAAATATTGTTCCTTCATGCCTGTAGAAATTTTCTTTGAAAAGGCAGGAGCAGAGCAGGAATATGAAACAATAGATGCGACAGACATCAAAGAAGATGATGTAGTTGTAGAACGCTTTACAGAAGAAGCAAAAACAGAAGAACGTGAAAATGAAAAAGGAGAAAAAGAAGTAGTTGAGATTTCGCCTGCAAAAGAGAAAGCAAAGATCAATAAGCGTCCAGTATCGATCAGTAATCCTACACCACTTTGGACAAAGCATCCAAATGAGTGTACAGAAGAAGAATACAAGGCATTTTATCGTGATGTATTCCATGACTATAAGGAGCCTTTGTTCTGGATCCATTTGAATATGGACTATCCATTTAATTTAAAAGGAATTTTGTATTTCCCAAAAGTAAATACAGAGTATGATAATCTGGAGGGAATGATTAAATTATATAATAATCAGGTATTTATTGCGGATAATATTAAAGAAGTCATTCCAGAATTTTTATTATTACTAAAAGGTGTGATTGACTGCCCTGATTTACCATTGAATGTATCTCGTAGTGCTTTACAGAATGACGGATTTGTAAAGAAAATTTCAGAATATATTACAAAGAAGGTTGCAGATAAATTAACTGGTATGTATAAAGTAGACCGTGAAAGCTACGAGAAATATTGGGATGATATTAGTCCATTTATCAAATATGGATGTTTAAAGGATGGAAAATTCCAGGATAAGATGAAGGACTATATTATCTTTAAGAATTTAGAGGACAAATATATTACACTTGTTGATTATGTAAAAGCATCCAAAGGTGAAAGCGATGCGGAAGTTGTTGATGATAATGGCAATACTGTTGAGGCAGAGGTTGTAGAGGAAAAGACAGAAGAAAAAGATGCAGAACAGAAAGAACCAGAAAAGACAACGGTTTATTATGTAACAGATATGCAGCAGCAAAGCCAATACATCAATATGTTTAAAGAGGAAGGAAAAGATGCGTTGATATTGACTCATAATATTGATCAGCCTTTCATTTCTCGTTTAGAGCAATTGGATGAGACATTACGTTTCCAACGTGTGGATGCAGAGTTAAATGAGGATTTGACAGATGATGTAGAAGAAGGAGCCTTGAAGGAAGAAGAGGATACGTTGACTGAGGTATTTAAAAAGGCACTTGGAAAAGAACAATTACAGGTACAGGTTACAAAATTAAAGAATGAAACAGTTTCTTCTATGATTACTTTATCAGAGGATAGCAGAAGAATGCAGGATATGATGAAGCAATATGGAATGGCAGGTATGGACCCAGCTATGTTTGGAGGTCAGGGAGAGACTTTGGTTTTGAATGCCAATAATGCTTTAGTGAAATACATCTTTGAGAATAAAGACAGCGAACATGTTCCAACGTTCTGCCAGCAGTTATATGATTTGGCAGCATTGGCACAGCGTCCATTGCCAGCAGAAGAAATGACGAAATTTGTGGCTAGAAGCAATGAAATTATGATGTTATTGACAAAATAAGCACAATCGTTTAGCTGTGAAAAGGTTAGTTGAATAATTACAAAAATTGCATAATTTACAATAAAAATGGAGATGCTAATGCTATCAAGATATATAACTTATTTTTAGGAGGAGATTTTTATGAAGAAAAAATGGATTGTATTGATGATGGCATTGGCATTAACTTGTATGAGCGTAACTGCATGTAATGGAAACGACAATAATAATAATTCCACAACCGCGGGGGATGCGACAGATGATGCAAGTGGAAATGATACAAACAACGCAACGGATGACGCAAATATGAATAACAATGGAGCAAACAATAATAATGGAAATGATGGAAGCTTGATTGATGACGTAGAAGATGGCGTTAATGATGCAGTAGATGATGTAGAAGACGGTATTAATGATCTTACAAATGACGACAACGACAATAATACTAATAATACAGCAGCTCCGAACGGAAATGGAACAAAGAACGGCAATACAGCAGCAACGGACAATGCAAATAATAATACAAATAACAAAAATACAAAGGGAAGTACCATTGAATAAATTCTCTTGTATTTTGTAACGGAAAGGGCATATCAAAGTCAACAGATATGCTCTTTTTTAGTTTGTCGGGGTAGAGTGAAAATACTTATATAGAGTAAAGGAGAAGCGTGTTTTGTTGCTTGCTAGAAGAAATAATTTCTTGAAAGCTCATGCCACATTTTTGGGCTAAGGCAATAGAAGCTTTGTTTTCTGGTGCAATTTGAGCAACAATTCTGTTGAAGGATAATTGCGTTTTTGCATATTGCAGAACGGCAGTAATCATTTCCTTGCCATAGCCATTCTTTTGATACTGTTGTGACAGCAGGTAGCCAAGCTCTATTTCTTCGTTATCGTTTATTATTACAGATTGGATTCCACATTGTCCAATTAATGTATTTGTTTCTTTTAAGAACACTCCCCAAATTCCATAATCGTAAAAGGTGTAAATTCGATTAATATAGGCGTTCCATTTTTCGTGAAAAGAAGAATAGTTTTCCAATACATCGTTCATATAGGTCAATATACCTGGTTGTTGATAAATACGATAGAGGGATGGCAAATCTTTTTCGCATAGTTCCTGTATTTGTAAACGAGGGGTGTCTAAAATGTGAATTGGTTCCTTTTTATAGCGTGATAGGATATTAGAAAGATAAGTATAAGTAATACTGTTGATATCTTCAAAACAATAAGAAACTGGAAGAAATTCTATAGTTGGGCTATATCCTACACAGTAAAAGTCCTGTTGTTTATAAAATAGAAGTCCTTTTGGAGAATCGCAGATAAGTAGACAATCCTGTTTAGAAATGGCTGGAGGAATAGTATCCGGTTTTATCGTATGTATCTGTACATTTCTTTTTGAAAGAGATGAGGATAGCGTAGTTATAAAGTGTTGTTCTTCTTGTTTGTTTTGAAGATCAAGAAATAGAGTAGCCAGCATAGAAACCTCCTAAATACATATCATTGCGAATGAGATTGTCAAATAAGACCTGAAAAGTATAGCATAAAAAAGGAAAATGTGCAAAAGGGTACCGATATGCGGTACCCTGTGTGAAATAAATTAGGAAGGAAATGATAAAGTAGGTATAGTTTCTTAGATACATGCTAATTTTTTTTGTTACCATACACGATTTTGAAAAGTGAGATACGGTGGCTTTCGTTTAATAATTTTTCAAAAAATAATCCGGTTAAAAACCAAACAGGAGCATAGTCAAGTCGTATCAATCCATGAATTTGAAATTTTGCCTGACTGTAATCCCAAGGACATAAATGAAAAAAGGATAATATAGACCCTGTAATAAATTCTACGAGGAAAATTAAAATAGTATAAATCCCCCCTCTTATTAATATAGATTTTCCCTTTAAACGTTTACTAATTGGAACAATCAGCATTGCCGTACCGTAGATTGGAAACATCCAGACAGAGGTTCGACATGGAAGTGTTTTGTCACTGGCAGTTATAATCGAACCAAGACCAGTCCAAAAACATTCCAGACACCAGCCTGCAAAACCGCATAAAATAAAACGTTTTAAATATTTCGATATCATAGAAATAGTATTCCCCTGCAAAAGAAAAAAATTCGATAGTTTACTATATTTATAAGGTTTGTAATAATCAAAAAAAGATTGCTTTATAAAGAAAGAAGTAGTAACATTAAAAGTAATTATGCGGTAAATACCGCTACCATTGTAAAGAGAGGTAAAAGTAGATGAGTTATGCAGATCAGGTATTTATTAATATGTGTCAGGACATTATAGAAAATGGAACAAGTACAGAAGGTGAGAAGGTTCGTCCAAGATGGGAAGATGGAAGTCTTGCCTATACGATTAAAAAGTTTGGAGTGATCAATCGTTACGATTTATCAAAGGAGTTTCCTGCGATTACCTTGAGAAGAACAGGCATCAAAAGTTGTATTGATGAGGTACTTTGGATTTGGCAGAAGAAGTCAAATAATATTCACGACTTAAACAGTCATATCTGGGATAGCTGGGCGGATGAAGATGGCTCCATTGGAAAAGCATATGGTTATCAGATGGGAGTAAAACATATCTATAAAGAAGGCGAAATGGATCAGGTAGATAGAGTTTTATATGATTTGAAGCACAATCCATATAGCAGACGTATTATGACGAATATCTACACGTTTCAAGATTTACATGAGATGAATTTATACCCATGTGCTTATAGTATGACATTTAATGTGACAAAGCGTGCGGGGGAGGATAAGTTAATCTTAAATGGAATATTAAATCAACGTAGTCAGGATATTTTAACAGCAAATAATTGGAATGTTTGTCAGTATGCAGCACTGCTTCATATGTTTGCTCAAGTCAGTGATATGAAGGTAGGGGAATTGGTGCATGTAATCGCAGATGCGCATATATATGACAGACATATTCCTCTTGTAAAAGAGTTGATTATGCGTCCGACTTATGAGGCACCAAGCTTTTGGATCAATCCTGAAATTAAGAATTTTTATGACTTTACACCAGATGATTTCCGCTTGGATAATTATCAGACTGGACCACAGATTAAGAATATCCCAGTGGCAATTTAACATTGCGAATAAATCATCTTGTCTTATCATATAGTTTGTATTATAGGATGATAAGAGGATGGATGAGATGCAAAAATATAAAAAAATTTTAGCTGGTTTGATGGGAGTTTTCCTGTTGTTTGTGTGTTTTCGTGTGGAATATTACACGTATAAATTGCAAAGTGAGGAAACTGCTCTAATAGAAGAAAGTCAGCCAGTGGCTTCCTGTGTGACGGAAGAAAATCAAAAAGAAAAAGAGAAGAAAGAACAAAAGGTGGCATATTTAACATTTGACGATGGACCATCCTGCAATACGAAACGAGTGCTGGATGTTCTGAATGCGTATCAGATCAATGCCACCTTTTTTCTGATTGGCAGTAACATTACGCCTGATACCAAACCAATTGTTGAGAGGATGGTAAAAGAAGGAAATGCAGTAGGGATTCATACATATAGTCACGAGGCAAACAAGATGTATGCTTCTGCAGAGGCATTTGAAAAGGATTTTTTACAGGCGGAAGATATTATTAATGCAACTACAGGGCAGAAGGCAAGGCTTTGTCGTTTTCCTTGGGGAAGCGCAAACAATTATTTGAAAAAAATTGATTCCCAAGTGCTTCCCTGGTTGGAAGAAAAGGGATACTATTACTGTGACTGGAACGTTAGTGCAGAAGATTCCATTGGAACCCCTACAGCATATTCTATTATACGAAATATAAAAAAAGATTATGGTAGATATGAACATCCTATTTTGCTTATGCACGATTCGAATACAAATTGTCTGACGGCAGAAATGTTACCAGATATTATTGTAATGTTGAAGCAGGATGGTTATAACTTTGATACACTGGACCATATGGAAAAACCATATCAGTATGCAAGAAATTAAACCAATTCTGCTATTCGGCTGACACCAACAAAAATTTCTGAAATTTTATACCAGGTAGAAAAATCAACCACTCCAGTTTGAGGAAGATTAAATATTTGTTGGAATACACGTACAGCATCGGCGGTGTGTTCGCCATAGATGCCATCTTCAGCAACCTTCGGAATTAGAGGATAACCCTTGGAAATTACATTGAGCTGTCTTTGCAGTTGAGCAACTTTACTTCCTGTAGAACCTACCGACAGATCGGCACCAGGCCAGGAAGCTGGAATACCTGCTATTTCTTCCGCAGTGGAAATGTACATACTATCTCCATAGTAATATTTTATGATTTCACTTGCAGAGTAGCCTCTATCACCTAAATCCTTTGATCCCCATTGAGAGAGCCAGTTTGGGCATGTAACACGCCTTCCATCACAATATTGTGTTAGAATTGGTTGGGTGATATTTGGTCGTGCCAGATATTGGTCAAAAATACCATCTACAATTTCAGAAATGGTATCAAAAATATTCCGATTGTGTACCCACTTCTGGTCGTAGGCAGTAGATGTGGTGATGTTAAAATTATAGCCTTTGTTTCTATACCATTCGGTATAAATTCTGTTTAAAGTAAAAGATTGAATGGCAAGTACGTTAGCAATAATCGTAGCCTCTGGCCAGGTCGCATAGATTTCGCTGGAAGCTACATTTTTAATGTAATCTTTGTATTTGACATAATAATCTGTTGCAGAACGGTCAGCAGGAGGACCATCATGTACAATGATGTACTCTGGTACCACGACGCGACTTAAAACAATCTCGCCTGTTTCATTGGTTGGCTTTGTTTCTGTTTCTGCAATTTTTGGTGGAAAATCACCGTATAATGTATTGGGAGGAATAATATAAACAGATGCCGTAGGAGAAATTTCCTGCTGAATTGGCACCATTACAATATTTTGAATGGATAAAGTATTCGCCAAAACATTAACACCGACGATTTCGATTGTTTCAAAACTTGGTGCACTGATTTGCAGGTTATACTCTGCGTAGGGCATTTCAGCAGAAGGTTCTTGGCTAAGTTCTTCACTTGGTGTTGGCAAAACAATATCTTCTGTCTGACCTACCATATTTGTCTGCGTTTCATAAAATTCATCTTCAGGGGCACCAGTGATACTGATTCGTATTGTGGCATCAACAATTGGTCTTGCATTTAGAATAGAAGTGACTTGCACTTTTAAAGTTCCGCTGGAGTATTGAGGGGTATTATCAATTAAAGTTTCCATTTAGAAAACAGCTCCTACATAGGATTTCTTTAGTAAGTATATGATAAAAAGAAAAAAGTGTGCAACATAATCACTGTTTCCTAAGAAAATTGATTATGTTGCACACGAAAAAGTAGATACTAATTTTGTGCTAGCAAGGAAGTTGCATAATCTAAAGCATCATCAATGTTTTTGCGGAAATTTGTTTCTCCAAGTTGTTGTATAAATCCGGCTTTATCCATTGTATGGTAAGGCTGATCTTGTACATGGGAGAATAATAATTTAATTCCTTTCTTTTTGCAAGTATCATAAAGTCCTTCTAAACTATGAAGGGCAGTTACATCCATAGCAGGAACTCCACGCATACGAATAATAACGATCTTTATCTGTCCATGTTCTGCGGTTGTTACATCTAGAAATTTATCCGTAGCTGCAAAGAACATTGGTCCAATGATTTCATAGACAGCAACACCTCTTGGAACTTTTTTGTAGGAGAGGTTATCCATATCATTTTCGTCATCTTCTCCATCATCTAAATAATTCCAACCTTGCATAGTAGTAACATCCGACATTCGCTTCATAAAGAGAATAGCTGCTAAAACAATACCAACTTCAATGGCAACTACCAAATCAAAAATTACGGTTAAGAAGAAGGTTGCCAAAAGTACAAGAATATCACTTTTAGGAGAGGATTTTAATAATCGTACAAATTCTCTCCAACCACACATATTATAGGCTACCATGATTAGAACGGCTGCCAATGCAGGCATTGGTATTAATTTTGCCAGTGGCATTAACAATACTAAAACCAGAACAAGAGTAATAGAATGAACGATACCAGCAATTGGAGTACGACCACCATTTTTTACATTTGCTGCAGTTCTGGCAATGGCACCGGTTGCAGGAATACCACCAAATAATGCGGAAAAAATATTGCCAGTACCCTGAGCAATCAATTCCATATTAGAACGATGCTTGCTTCCAATCATACCATCAGATACGACGCAGGATAACAAAGATTCGATACCTGCTAAGATTGCAATTGTAAATGCTGGAGAGATTAAACTTCGAATCATGGCCAGATTTACAGTTGGAACGGATAATTTTGGTAATGCGTTAGAAACATTTTGATAAGAAGAACCAATAGTTGCAACGACAACTTGGTCTCCATTTAAGAATAAAGTTACAACTGTAGTAATAATAATAGCCAGTAAGGAGGCTGGAAGCTTATCTGCAATGGAAGATACAGGTGCAGGCAGCTTGGAAACCAGCCATGGCCAAATAATATGAATAGCAAGTGCCAACAATCCAATGGCGAGTGCATATGTATTGATCGTATGGATATGAGATGCATAGGATTGAATTTTGTCTAAAAATTCAGATGGAACCGATGCAATGCGTAATCCCATAAAATCTTTTAGCTGTCCAACGGCAAGTGTGACAGCAATTCCTGCGGTAAATCCAGTGGTAATGGTATAAGGAATGTATTTAATCAGACTTCCAAAACGACATAAGCCCATGATAATTAAAATAACACCAGCCATAATGGTAGCAACGATCAAACCATCAAAGCCATAGTCTGGATTTTTTACAATACCATAGATAATTGTAACGAAAGCAGCAGTAGGACCGCCAATCTGTACGCGGCTACCACCTAAGAATGAAATGAAGAATCCGGCGATAATTGCTGTATATAATCCTTGCACCGGTTGTGCTCCAGATGCGATCGCCAGAGCAATTGACAGGGGAAGTGCAATGATTGCAACAATGATACCGGAAATAATATCCTTTATAAATTGTTGCCTTGAGTAGTGTTTCATGACGGAAAATAATTTTGGTTTTAATTTTTCCATTTGAATAGACCTCCTAGAATTGTGAAATAATATTGTAACCATTTGGATTTAGAAATAAAAAGAATGATAGAATCAAAATAGTTACGTGATTGTTGACAGACCAAAGCAAGAAATATAGTCTGTAACACGCGACCTCTTATTTTAAACCTTGGTGCCAGATTTCACAAGTAGATATTTTTTTGATTTTCGACAAAAATATTGTGAAAAAGACATAACATTCAAAAAAGGGCTTGTAATTCGTGTATTTTTATGATAGAATCATAACAATTTGAGAAGAAATAAATCTCACAGATTATTCAGTTTGGTACGGGGTATTTTTGAGAGAAAAGAGAAAAATGAGGCATGGAAAGAAAAAAGAAGGTCAATGGTGATTGTTATTTTTTTTTGCCTTTTTCTATATTCAGTTCAAACTGTTGTCAACAAAATAAAGAAGAAAGGAATATGGTGTATTATATGAAAGCTTTTCTTATACTGGAGGATGGAACTGTATTTACAGGTACAAGTATTGGAGCCAAAAAAGAGGTAATCAGTGAAATTGTATTTAATACTTCAATGACAGGTTATTTGGAGGTATTAACGGATCCAAGTTATGCTGGACAAGCAGTTACAATGACATATCCATTGATCGGTAATTATGGTGTGTGTTATGAGGATATGGAGTCTAAGAAGGCTTGGCCAGATGGTTATATTGTAAGAGAGATTTCCAGACTCGCAAGCAACTTTAGAAACGAAGCTGGAATTGAAGAGTTTTTAATTAAGAACGATATTCCGGGAATTGCTGGGATTGATACAAGAGCCCTTACAAAAATATTGCGTGAAAAGGGTACTATGAACGGAATGATAACCACAAATGAAGCGTATGACTTAGAAGCTGTGAAGGCACAGATTAAAGAATACAAGGTCAGAAGAGTTGTAGAAAAGGTTACTTGCAAAGCTGTGTCAGAATTTCAGCCTGGAGATTTAGGAACAGAGGTTGTTCCTGTGAAAAAGAAAGTTGCTGTATTGGACTTGGGAACAAAGAATAATATTATTCGCTGCCTCCTAAAGAGAGGATGTTCTGTAAAAGTATTTCCTGCCATGTCAAATGCAGAAGATATTATTGCAATGAATCCAGACGGTATTATGTTGACAAATGGACCTGGAGATCCAGCAGAGTGCGTGACAATTATAGAACAGATTAAGAAATTATATGCATCAGGTATTCCAATTTTTGCAATTTGTCTTGGACATCAGCTTATGGCATTAGCCAATGGAGCTAAGACTTATAAGATGAAATATGGACATCGTGGAGTGAATCATCCAGTGAAGGATTTAGAGAGTGGTCGTGTATATATTTCTTCACAGAATCACGGATATGTTGTAGATGATACTACGATAGATCCAGAGATTGCAAAAGTTAGATTTATCAATGTAAACGATAAAACAGTAGAAGGATTAAGTTATTTAAAACAAAACGTATTTACCGTGCAGTTCCATCCAGAAGCATGTGGTGGACCAAAAGATTCTGAATTGTTGTTCGAAGAGTTTATGAAAATGATGGAGGTGTCAAAGTAATATGCCAAAGATAGCAGATATTAAAAAGGTTTTAGTAATAGGTTCTGGTCCGATTGTAATTGGACAGGCAGCAGAGTTTGACTATGCTGGTACACAGGCATGTCGTTCTTTGAAGGAAGAAGGCGTAGAGGTAGTATTATTAAATTCAAATCCCGCTACGATCATGACAGATAAAGATATTGCTGATATGGTTTATATTGAACCTTTGACAACTGATGTTGTAAAGAAGATTATCGAAAAGGAAAAGCCTGATAGTGTTCTTCCAACTCTTGGTGGACAGGCAGCATTGAATCTTGCAATGGAATTAGAAGAATGTGGATACCTAAAAGAAAACAATGTTCGTTTGATTGGTACAACATCTCTTACTATTAAAAAGGCAGAGGACCGTTTGGAATTTAAGAACACCATGGAAAAGATTAATGAGCCATGTGCTGCCAGTGAAGTAGTAACTACAGTAGAAGATGCGATTCGTTTTACGAATACAATTGGTTATCCTGTTGTAATTCGCCCTGCTTATACATTAGGTGGTAGCGGCGGTGGTATTGCTCATGATGAGGAACAGTTAGTAGAAATTTGTTCCAACGGACTTCGTTTGAGTCGTGTAGGACAATGCTTGATTGAACGTTGTATCGCAGGATGGAAAGAAGTAGAATATGAAGTAATGCGTGATAGTGCAGGAAACTGCATTACAGTATGTAACATGGAAAACTTAGACCCTGTAGGTGTTCATACAGGTGACAGTATCGTAGTTGCACCTTCTCAGACGTTAGGTGACAAAGAGTACCAGATGCTTCGTACATCAGCATTAAATATTATTACAGAATTGAATATAACAGGTGGTTGTAATGTACAGTTCGCACTACATCCAACCTCTTTTGAATATTGTGTTATTGAAGTAAATCCACGTGTTAGCCGTTCTTCGGCATTAGCATCCAAAGCAACTGGATATCCAATTGCCAAAGTTGCAGCCAAGATTGCATTAGGTTATACATTGGATGAAATTCCAAATGCGATTACAGGAAAGACCTATGCAAGTTTTGAACCAGCTTTGGATTATTGTGTCGTAAAGATTCCAAGACTCCCATTTGATAAGTTTATTTCGGCTAAAAGAACACTTACTACACAGATGAAAGCAACTGGTGAAGTTATGAGCATTTGTAATAACTTTGAGGGTGCATTGATGAAGGCTATTCGCTCTTTGGAACAGCATTTAGATAGCCTTGATACAGGAGAATTTACAGATTATTCTGTAGAAGATTTGTTAGAACAGTTACATGTGGTAGATGATCGTCGTATTTATGTGATTGCAGAGGCTGTTCGTAAAGGTATTCCTTATGAAAAGATTCATGAAATTACTAAGATTGACAATTGGTTCATTGATAAAATTGCAATTTTAGTAGAGATGGAGCAGAAATTAAAGAGTGAAGAGCTTACAGTAGAGACATTAAAGGAAGCCAAAAGAATTGAGTTCCCTGACAATGTTATTGCCAGAATGACAGGTAAGACAGAAGATGAAATTAAAAAGATGCGTAAAGAACATGGAATTGTAGCTGCCTATAAGATGGTAGATACTTGTGCGGCTGAATTTGAGGCAGCAACTCCATATTATTACAGTTGTTTTGGTAGTGAGAATGAAGTAAAAGACGAAAAGACTAAGAAGAGAATTATGGTACTTGGTTCTGGTCCAATTCGTATCGGTCAGGGTATTGAATTTGATTATTGTTCTGTGCATAGCGTATGGGCATTAAAGGAAAAAGGATATGAAACGATTATTGTAAATAACAATCCTGAGACAGTTAGTACGGACTTTGACATCGCAGATAAGCTTTACTTTGAACCTTTGACAGCAGAAGATGTTGAAAGTATTGTTGATATGGAAAAGCCAGATGGAGCAGTAGTACAGTTTGGTGGTCAGACAGCTATTAAGTTGACAGAAGCACTTATGAAGATGGGGGTTCCTATTCTTGGAACAAGTGCAGAAAACGTAGATGCAGCGGAGGATAGAGAATTATTCGACCAGATTTTACAAGAATGCAAGATTCCAAGAGCTGCAGGTGGAACTGTATTTACAACAGAAGAAGCATTAAAGGTTGCAAATGAATTAGGATATCCTGTATTAGTACGTCCTTCTTATGTACTTGGTGGACAGGGTATGCAGATTGCTATTTCAGACGATGATATTATTAAATTTATGGAGATTATCAATCGTTATGAACAGGAGCATCCAATTTTGGTTGACAAGTATTTGCAAGGTAAGGAAATTGAAGTAGATGCTGTTTGTGATGGAGACGATATTTTAATTCCTGGTATTATGGAGCATATTGAAAGAGCAGGTATTCACTCAGGAGATAGTATTTCTGTATATCCAGCACAGTCTTTATCAGATGAGATTATTGATACAATTGTGGATTATACAAGAAAACTTGCAAAATCACTTCATGTAATCGGATTGATTAACATTCAGTTTATTGTAACAGAAGATGGTGTATATGTAATTGAGGTAAATCCTCGTTCTAGCCGTACGGTACCATATATTAGTAAGGTAACAAGTATTCCAATTGTAGATTTGGCTACACATGTAATTTTAGGTGCTAAGATTACAGATTTAGGTTATGGATATGGTTTGCAGAAGAAATCTAACTATATTGCAATTAAGATGCCTGTATTCTCATTTGAAAAGCTTAGAGGAGCAGATATTAGCCTTGGACCAGAGATGAAATCTACTGGTGAGTGTCTTGGAATTGCTTCTAACTTTAATGATGCATTATATAAGGCATTCCAGGGAGCTGGCGTAGAGTTGCCAAAACACAAAAAGATGATTATTAGTGTAAAGGATAACGATAAAGAAGAAATCGTAGAAATCGCTAGAAGATATTTGAATTTCGGATACCAGATTTATGCGACTCGTGGAACTGCAAAAGTATTAAATGAAAATGGTGTAACAGCAACTCCTGTTAATCGTATTGATCAGGAATCTCCAACTTTGATGGATTTACTTTTAGGACATCAAATTGATTTAGTTATTGATACACCAACAAGAGATGATAAAAATAGAGACGGATTTATTATCCGTAGAACCGCAATAGAGACAGGAGTAAATTGTCTTACTGCATTGGATACAGCAAGAGCTTTGATTACAAGCTTAGAGACACAGAAACATGGTGTTGCAGAAGTAATTGATATTGCTAAGATTTAATTTACGTTCTGGTAAGTAGAATATAAGGATCGTTGCACAAAGTTTGTGGGCGGTCCTTTTTTATTTAGGTAGGGAAAGCAACAAAATTCTATACTTACGCGAAAAGATGTGTGACAGTTGTATTGATTTTTTTACTGTGGTAATATAAATAAAAAGGGTTTTGTATATGTAAAATATAGAAGAAAATAAAAGAGATACGATAGAAAAAAGTAGCTAATATTGGGATAAGGGTGATATAGGATATGGAAGAGATATTGAGATTGCAAGGGTACGAACCAATTTGGGATGAATGGCATGTGGATCAATTAATATTCGAGGGTAATTTATCTAGTGTGTATCAGGTTAATAATGGAACAAAAACAGCGGTAATTAAAGTGATATCGGTTCCAAAGCTTCAAGCGGATGGAAAAAATGTCAGTCAGTTTTCTATGGAAAACCAAGAAGCAATGAGTGGATTTTTTTCAGAAGTAGTAGATGTGTTAGAAGCAGAGATTGAGCGAGTCAGTATTCTCAACAACATACCTAATATATTGAATTATCAGAAATATGAGGCATTTCAGCGAAAAGAAGATGTGGGATATGATTTGATACTGCTTATGGAAAAAAAGCAGAATCTAAAGGATTATATGAAAGAACAGGAACATATCACAAATGAGCAGATTGTGTCCATTGTAAAAGAGGTTGCTGTTATTTTGGAATATGCTCACCAAGAAGGAATTATACATAAGGACTTAAAAATCGAAAATATATTTATAGATGAAAAAGGGCATAGTATGTTGGCTGACTTTACTTTGGCAAGAAAGATTGAGGGCTTTCAGTCCAGAAGTCATAGAAAATTAGATGGAACCTATATGGCACCGGAAATTTTATCAGAGTATGACTATACGGTAGAAACAGATATTTATGCATTGGGAGTTATTTTATATTTGTTATTGAATGACATGCAAACGCCTAAGGAACTTTCTAATCGAACCTTCAAAACAGAACTTGCAAAACCTGTTCGTGCAGGAGAACGGTTAGCGGAAGTGGTTTTTCAAGCAATTGCATATCGTCCGAAAGAGCGTTTTGCCTCAGTAGATGTGTTTTTTCAAGCGTTAAATCATTTGACAGAAAAAGATTTTGAGCTACCATCTGAATATGTAGCAGAAAAAGATGCACAAAAGCAGAGACAAGAAGAATTCAAAAGACTAGAGGATAATAAGAAACAAGAGGAGGCACGGTTAAAACAGGAGGAAGAGGAACGTGCTAGAAAAGAGGAAATAGAAAAAGCAGAAAGAAGGAGGCAGGAGCAAGAAGCACAGCAAAAAGAAATAGAAAGACAGGAACAGGAAAAAAGGGAGTTAGAAGAAAAAGAAGAAAGAGAACGGTTAAAACAAGAGGAAGAAAGAAATCGTAAACTAGAACAAGAGAGAAAAGAAGCTGAGGAAAAGGAACGAGAGAGGCAAAAAAGACAGCAGGAAGAAATGGAACGCCAAATCCAACAGAAAAAGCAAGAAGAGGATATAAAACAGAAAGAGATAGAGGAAGAAAAGAAACAGCAAGCAAAGGTAAAGCTGGAGGAACAAAAGGAGCTTTTGCGTAAGAAGGCAGAAGAAGAACGAAGAAGAATTGCGGAAGAAAAGGCAAATGAAGAAAAAATAGATGCAGATCCTATTCCGCAAAAAGAAGAACTATCACTTTTAGAGGAAGAAACCTTGTCTGGTTCTGCAAAGGAACTTCAGACCGCTATTACAAGATTAGAAGAGGCAGAGAAAGAAGCGAAAAAAGAGGTGAAAGAAAAGCTAGTAGATGCAGATGGAAAGCCTATATACGATAGAGAACAGGAACCTGTGAAAAATTTTACAGATTACTCTGGTGATTTTAATGCGGAAAAGTTGGATGAAGTATTTGAAGATGTTCTAAAGATGAAAAATGAGGAAAAACAGAAAGAAGCCCCATCAGAGGAAATGGCACAAAATGTTTTGTTAAAAAGTATGTTAGGTGAGGTGGATGGGGAACCAGAAATAAAAATTAGAGCATCTAAAAATGAATATAGTGGATTTTTTGACTTTGATAGTGAGCTGTATAAGCCAAAGACGGAGAATAAAACAGTAGAGTATGATAAAAGCATTGACGAAGAGCCATATGAACAAAAAATGGCATTTTTCCCAGAGGAGAGAAAAAGAAAGAAGGGGATTTTTGTTATAATAATTCTGTTTCTCATAGTTGGAACAGCTATCACTTGCTTTCAAAATAAGAATGTGAAGAAGATGTTCAACAATGCATATGAACAGATACTTTCATTCTATGACAAACAAATTACATCAATGGAATTAAAAGAAATGGACAAATAATTAGTAGAAAGGTGTATTTCGAAAAAAATACAAATGATATAAGTCCGAGACAGAGGGGGCTATTGTATGAAAAAATATATTAGGGCAATGTTTAAAGGGAGTACGAAAACAAAAGCCTATTTGTGGACCATTGTTCTTGTGACACTGGCATCCATAGGATGTCTGGTTGGATGTATAGCGGGTGCAGGTCTGGCATTTGGTTATGTAGCATTTGGTGGTTTTATATTTTCAACTGCATATTCTCAATTAGGCGTATTTAAGGATGTCAATGCGCAAATCAATGAACAGGATGCATTGGCAAAATCAATTATCAAACAGGGAGAACGTTCTAAATCAATAGCTAATGCAGAAAAAAGAAAAATGCAGGAACTGGAAGAGGGAGAAGAGAATGAACTGAATCGTTATACGGAGAAAAATATTAAAAAGTATTTGGTATCCTATAAAGCAAAAAAAGAAAATTATCGTGTATTAATTGATTCCTCAGAAAAATATAAGATTAGCAAATGTCCTGCCTACGTTTGGAGTGACAAGAATTATATGTTTTTACTTTTGATGGAAAAAAAGACTAGAATAGTTACTGTTCCACGAAAGGAAACTGGCGTATTACGCTATGAAAAAGGTGTTATTATTACGGATATGGAAGAATATAAAAAGGTGAAAGATTCTATGTTCTTGGGTAGTCTGTTTCGAGAATTGTATCCGAAATACTATAAAAAGACAGTAAACGGATTAACGACATTCATGAAAAATCTTTTTATTATTGGGGAAGATATTCGTATTACAACCTGTTCGGCAAGAGGTATTATAAAGGCAACAGGGTGTCGGTTAGAGCTGACAGACAAACAGATTGACAGAAAACGATTTGGTGGTTATTTCGAAGATATATACAAAGAAAACCTGCTTTTAAAAGAAGGCGCATATACACAGGATGAATATAATGCAAGAATACGGGAGTTGCTTTCTGCGCTGGCGGAACATGAAGAAAAACAGGAGGTCTTTCAAAAAATTATATATCAGCTTGTACAGTATAATATGATTTCTAGAGAGTATGCGGAATTTTATATGGAATATAGAGGTAAAAATACAGAAAAGAGGAAGGGATAAAAGGATGTTATTGAGAAGTGGACAATTATATAAGCAAAAGGGTGGAGAATTATGCCAGATTATTGCATTGGCAAAGGATTATGAAACGAAAGAAAACCGAGTTGTGTTTCAAGAACTATATGGAACATTTGAAGTGTTGGTATGTTCAGAAAATTTGTTTGACACTTCTAAAGAAGAGTGTATGTTTACATTGGTAGATCGGGGAAATTTGGAAGAACCAAAAGTAGCGGAAGAGGCACAAATTGAAGAAGCTAGAGAAGAAAAAATCGAAAATTCGCAGAAAGAAGAAAGCAGAGCTGAAACAATATTTTTTCAATTTCTTGATGCGGAGAGTAGTAGTGAAAAAATAGAATTGCTTGAGAAATTAAAGCCATATTTAGATGTTCGTATGGTGAATAACATTGCTGCTTCGATGGACTTACCATCGGATGAAGATGATGTAGAGGCACAATATACTTTTATTATGCAAAATTTAAAACAAAGAAGTAAATTTGAATGTAGTCGTTTTCGGTAAAACAAAACCAGAGAGAAGCTTGTTGATAAGATAAGTTCTCTCTGGTTTTTATTATAATTGTTGAGAAAGGTCCTCCCATTTTTTCATAAGCTGTTCTAAATGTTCCTGAATGGAATCCTTTTCCTCGTTGTATTTTAAAAGTTCGTTGACATCCGTATAGATTTCTTCTTTTGCAAGTAGTTCATCTACCTCCTCGTTTCTAGTTTCCAAAGCGGAGATTTCATCTTCTATTTTTTTGATTTCATTTTCCAATTTGCGTTGTTGTGCCTGCTGTTCTTTCTGTTGCTGCCAGTTTAGTTTATTATTGGATGGAGCAGCCTCTGTGTTATTTTTTTGTTGTTCTGTATAAGTGTCCGATGCAGCATGGATGGAATCTTTTTTATCAAGATAATAATCGTAGTTTCCAATAAATTGAAAAATCTCTTTATTTGTTAATTCAAGAATACGTGTTGCCGTCTGGTTAATAAAATAACGGTCATGTGATACATAAAGAACAGTACCTTTATAATTATTGAGAGCCTGCTCTAATAACTCTTTTGAGACCATATCCAAGTGGTTGGTAGGCTCATCAAGAATTAGGAAATTAGCTTCAGATAACATCAATTTTGCCAGTGAGACTCGTCCACGTTCTCCACCACTGATATCTCGGATCAACTTAAATACATCATCATTGGTAAATAAAAAAGCAGCTAAAGTTGTTCTGACTTTTGTTTCTGTTAAATTTGGATACGTATCATGTATTTCATCAAAGATTGTTTTATTTAAGTCCAATACTTGATGTTCCTGGTCGTAATAACCGATTTTCACATTACTACCAAGTTTAATTGTGCCTGTATCCTGTGTGAGTTGTTGGGTAATCATTTTCAAAATAGTTGTTTTACCGGTCCCGTTTTGCCCGATAATGGAAACGCGTTCTCCGCGTCGAATATCGAAATTAATGTCATGAAATAATTGTATGCCATCAAAGCTTTTTGAAAGGTCTCTTACGGTAAGCACATCATTTCCGCTTGTAATAGAAGGTTCAAAGCTAAGATTCATCATGTTTGTTTCGGTGATTGGTTTGTCGATGCGTTCCATTTTTTGTAACATTTTTTCGCGGCTTTCTGCTCGCTTAATCGATTTTTCACGATTAAAGGATTTTAGTTTGGAGATGACTTCTTCCTGGTGTTTGATTTCTCGTTGCTGGTTATAGTATTGTTTTAAAGCGGCATCCCGAAGACTTGCTTTTTTAGTGGCATAATCACTATAATTCCCCTGAAAAACAGTGGCTTTACCAGATTCTATTTCCACAATTTTAGAAACCACACGGTCTAAAAAATATCTATCATGCGCAACAATTACAACCGTACCGTCATAATTTAATAAATAGGTCTCTAACCATGCAATCGAATCTAAGTCTAAATGGTTTGTTGGCTCATCCAGCAATATAATATCTGGTTTGGAGAGGAGAAGCTTACCAAGAGAAACTCTGGTTTTTTGTCCTCCCGACAACGAGTTTGTCTGTTTTGAAAAATCTTCTTCCGAAAAACCAAGTCCTTTTAGAACTCCTGTAATTTCACTTCGATAGGCGTAGCCATTCTTTTGCTCAAATTCGTGTGTCATAGCGTCATAGCTTTCTAAAAGCTTTTCTAACTTTTCTCCACTTAGATGTGTCATATCCTGTTCTGTTTGTCTGATTTTGTGGTCCAGTTCAATAATGTCCTGCTTCATAGACAGTAATTCATCATAAATTGTATGCTCCGAAGAAAGCGATTGGTGCTGAGCCAAATATCCGACAGAAGTTCCTTTGGCAAAAACAACTTCACCAGAATCAGGAGCAAGTTCGTTCATAATTATCTTAAATAAAGTGGATTTTCCTGCTCCATTTGGTCCGACAATCGCAACCTTTTCCCGCTCATTTATATGAAAAGAAACATCGGAAAGAATTACATCTGTTCCAAATGCTTTTGAAATATTTGCACAAGATAAAATCATAAATATATTCAACCTTTCTGTTTTCTTTATCCGTCATAATTCGTTTCTCGTTCCCTATTATAGTGAAACATATTTGATTATAAGTGGAATGAAAATGAATGTCAAATTTTGTGCAGACCAGGCAAAACAGGTATTTGAAAGATTTTGACAAAAAGTGCAGTCATTGACAAGGATTTCACAATTTTATATAATATTCTTAATCATAAGAAAGCGTTTTCTTTACAGCAGAGAAAATAGTTATAGTTAAAATCTGGAGGTGAAAATGTGGCAGAAAAAGAAATATCAATGGCTGTTATTAAACGATTGCCCAAATATTACAGAAATTTAGGAGAACTATTGGAAAAGCAGGTAGAGCGCATTTCGTCAAAGGAACTAAGTGAGCGGATGCAGGTCACCGCATCACAAATTAGACAGGACTTAAATAATTTTGGTGGTTTCGGACAACAAGGATATGGATATAATGTGGAATATTTGTATACAGAAATCGGAAAAATCTTAGGTCTTACTAGAAAATATCATATGATTGTAATTGGCGCAGGAAATTTAGGACAGGCAATTGCAAATTATACAGATTTTGAAAAATTGGGTTTTGTTTTAGAGCGGATGTTTGATAAGAAAGAATCTTTGATAGGAACAGAAATCAGGGGAATAAAGATTTCAGATGTTTCAGAGTTAGAGTCATATATGAAAAAAAATACGGTGGATATTGCAGCAATTACAATTCCGAAGGAACACGCACCAGAACTTGCAGCATCGCTGGTAAAATGGGGAGCGCGTACCATATGGAATTTTGCACCGACTGATTTACATTTACCAGAAGAAGTGAAAGTAGAAAATGTACATCTGGCAGATAGTTTGATGCGGTTATCATACAGTATAAAAGAGGAATAAGGTGGGGACAGAAGAGAAGAAAAGAGGGTGGTAGGATGTTTAGGGGAAAGAAAAAAAACGAAGTAGAAGATATAGAAGAAGAACGCTTTCTGGAACGCTTTCGGGGAGAAGATACACCTATCTTGATTTTAGACGAACGTTGGCTTCGGATTTTTCCGGATAATTATAAAACATCACAGATAAAAAAGTTAGAAAAAGAATTGAGGGAGGCGTTTGTGCATCAGGCAAAACTCAATTCTGACATTGAGAATGCGGAAAAGACAAAGAAGCAATTGATGGATCGCATTATTAGGTTTATGAATGCGGCACAAGTAAGTGCAAAAGAAGCAAAAAAGCAGGAAAAAAGTCAGGAATTTATAAAAGACATCAATGTACAGCTTACGGATTTAGAGGCAGAATACGAAAAGATGCCAGAGACAATAAAAGAACTAAATGAAGAACTTTTGATTGAAAGTCTCCGTGTTTGTTACCGAAGAATGAAGCAGAATAAAGAACAGATGGTAGAGCAAAAAGAATTGATTGCAGAAGCAAAGGCATTGTTAGAGGAAAGAACAAAAGAGAAGGAAAGGATTCAAAAGGAAACAGAGCATATTTTTACATTTATGCATCGTATCTATGGATCAAGAATTATTGAATTGTTTGATGAATTTGACGAAATGGAAGAGGAAGAATAAGATGATTATTGGGATTGGAACCGATATGATAGAAATACAGCGCGTAGTAAAAGCTTGTGAAAAAGAAGCTTTTTTGCTACGCGTTTTTTCTGAAGCAGAGCAAAGATTGATTGAACAGGATAAAAAAAAGGCGGCGGACAATTTTACGGTAAAAGAGGCGGTTGTAAAAATGTTTGGAACGGGGTTTCGCAAAGTAAAACCAATTGAAATTGAAGTGCTTAGAGATGCATTAGGAAAGCCATATGTACAATTATATGGAAATGCAGAGTGTCTGGCAAAGGAGCAGAAGATTACGCATGTACATGTGAGTATTACGAATACAAAGGAATTTTCTAGTGCATTTGTGATAGGAGAGTGTAGAGATGAAGTATGTAATAAATAGTGAACAGGCAAAGGCAGTAGATACCTATACAATTAATGAAATTGGAATCCCATCACTTGTATTGATGGAGCGAGCTGCGGTTAGTGTTGTGCAGGAAATCGAAAAGAAAATTACAAATACGGACAAAGTCTTGTGTGTTTGTGGTGTTGGAAATAATGGTGGAGATGGAATTGCTGTTGCAAGGATATTGCATCAAAAGGGTTATACAGTCTGCTGTCAAATGGTTGGAAATTTAGAAAAAAGCTCAACGGACAATATAAAACAAAGACAGATTGCTGAAAAAATGGGTGTTTCTTTTGTGAACAATCGGAATTTACAAGAATATACTATAATAGTAGATGCAATATTTGGAATTGGTCTTTCAAGAGAGGTTTCTGGTGTATTTGCAGAATGGATTAAGCAGATAAATCAATTACATGCATATGTCTATGCCATAGATTTACCATCGGGAATTCATACAGACACAGGACAGATTATGGGATGTGCAGTGCGTGCAGATACTACAGTAACATTTGGATATAGAAAATTGGGAAGTGTATATTATCCTGGTGCAGAACATGCAGGAATGGTTGTGGTAACAGATATTGGTTTTGCAAAAGAATATGAAAAGTACTTTACGCATTATACTTATGAGAAAGAAGATATTAAAAAATATATGCCTAAAAGAGCAGCATATTCCAACAAAGGAACATTTGGTAAAGTTTTGGTGATTGCAGGAAGTAATAATATGGCTGGAGCCTGTTATTTATCTGCATATGCAGCCTATGAGATGGGAGCAGGATTGGTAAAAGTAATTACGCCAAAGGAGAATAGAACCATTATTCAGCAGTTACTTCCAGAGGCTGTTTTACATACATACGATATAGAGCATATAGAGCGACAAAAGAACGAGTTAATTCAGGATATAAAAGATGCAAGGGCGATTGTAGTAGGACCTGGAATGGGAGTCAATGTAGCATCAGAAAATTTATTAGATTGGGTATTTCATGAAACGGATGTGCCAACGGTAATAGATGCGGATGCGATCCAAATTTTAGCAGGAAGGCAAAAAGAAATACCAAAATTTGATGGAAAGAAATTAAAATGGATGTTACGGGAAAATATGATAATAACCCCACATTTAAAAGAAATGGCAGATTTGCTGGGAGATAAAAAGCATTTATTGAGTATGCAAAACCAGCAATTAGATATCAGAGAGATTGCCAGTGAAAACGAAAATATTTTAGTGCTAAAAGACGCACGTACTCTTGTGGTACAAAAGGAAAAGTGCTATATTAATTTATCAGGAAACAGTGGAATGGCAACGGCGGGAGCTGGTGATGTATTGACTGGTATTGTGTTAGGATTACTGGCACAAAAGGTTGAACCATATATGGCGGCTACGCTGGGTGTATATATTCATGGAATCGCAGGTGAAGAGGCAGCGAAAAAAAAGGGAACATATAGTGTAACAGCAAGAGATTTGATTGCCATGTTGCCAAAGGTACTTATGCAACAGGAAGAAATGTAAGCAAAGTGAAACAAAAATTAAAAAGAAAGGAAAAAGCAAACAGGATGTAAGGTTTGCACCTTAACAAGTAAGGATAGGGAAAGTGACAATGAAAGAATACTTTAGAGTTCATGCAAATATTTATTTAGACCGGATATGCAATAACATAAAACGTACAAAAGAGATTATCAAAGATGGAACAAAAATTATGGCAATTGTAAAGGCAGATGCGTATGGCCACGGTGCAGTAGCAGTTGCCAAGGCATTGTATCCAATGGTGGACGCGTATGGGGTTGCTGTTATTGAAGAAGCAATAGAACTTAGAAAAGCAGGAATTGATAAGGATATTTTAATTCTGGGCTATACACCAGAACCTTATGTTGAAGAGTTGTTAGAGTGGGATATTACTGCAACTGTTTACTCTTTGGAAATGGCAAATTGGATTTCTCAAAAAGCAGATGAAAAAGGGAAAAAGGCCAAAATTCATATCAAATTAGATACGGGAATGAGCAGAATTGGTTTTGCGTTGACGAAAGAAAATATACAAATTATAAAGAAAATAGCAGAAATGAAAGGAATAGAAATTACGGGCTGCTTTACACATTTTGCCAGAGCGGATGAGAAGGATTTAAGTTTTACAAAACTACAACTGCAGCGATTTAATGAATATGTAAAACAGATCGAAGAGGCAGGTGTTAAAATCCCATTGAAGCATATTTCCAATAGCGCGGGAATTATGGAAATGCCCGAAGCAAATTTAGATATGGTACGAAGCGGAATTTCAACATATGGTTTATATCCTTCTGCTGATGTGGAAAAAGAACGGTTATATTTGGAACCAGCTATGGAAATTATGGCTTATGTATCACATGTGAAAGAGCTAGAGGCGGGCATTGGTATCAGTTATAATAGCACTTTTGTAACAGAAAAAAAGACAAAGGTAGCAACCATTCCTGTAGGATATGGTGATGGGTATCCAAGAGCATTATCTTCTCAAGGATATGTACTTCTTCATGGAAAACGTGCCAAGATTTTAGGTAGAGTCTGTATGGATCAGTTTATGGTGGATGTAACAGAAATACCAGATGTAAAAGTAGGAGATTGCGCAGTTTTAGTTGGAAAAGATGGGGATGCTTCCATTACAGTAGAGGAATTAAGTGCAATGGCATATTCCTTTAATTACGAATTTATTTGTGATGTAGGAAAAAGAATACCTAGAGTCTATATAGCAAATGGGAAAAAGGTAGGAACTTCAGAATGCAGAAATGTTGTATCTATGCAGGAAGGCTAAATTTATACAAAATAGATAGAAGTTAGGCTAAGAAGTTATAAATTTTGTAAAAGTTCTAGTGAAAGGAAGAATACCAGAATACTTCAAAAAAAATTGGAAATACTGATTTACAAGAAACAGAGTAATTCAATTTTTAATCTTTTAAATGTGTATAAAAACAAAAGGAAGATAGATGGGAGTAAGTATGGTTATTCGGCGTGGAGATATATTTTATGCGGACTTAAGACCCGTTGTGGGGTCAGAGCAGGGAGGAATACGCCCTGTCTTGATTGTACAAAATAATACAGGAAATAAACACAGTCCTACAGTAATCTGTGCGGCAATCACATCACGCATGAACAAGGCAAAACTGCCAACGCATGTGGAAATTTCTGCAAAGGAAAATGGGATTGCCAGAGATTCTGTTATATTATTAGAACAGGTAAGAACGATTGACAAAACCAGATTAAAAGAACGGATTTGTCATTTGGACGGTGAAGTATTAAAGGAGATTGACAAAGCATTATTGATTAGTTTATCTTTGCATATAGGTGCGTAAGTTACATAGAGGAAATTCGGGGAAACAAAAGAAGGAGACAGAATTGTGTTTGAGATAAAAAAGTATGCTATCAGTATTATTGCTACAATTATTTTAATTGTAGTGGAATCTATGGTGTCTTGTGGTATGGCTGCGTTTTCAAATTTGAGTGTATTGGATATAAAAAAGAGGGCAGAGAATGGAGAAAAAAAGGCCGTTAGGTTATTGTCTGTTATGGTGCAAATAGAGAAGTATAAAAGCTTTGTTTCATTACTGATGACAACACTAAATTTGGCAATAGGTTTCATCTATTCAAGAAGGCTTTTATATTGGTCTGCAATAGCGACACGATTTTCTACAGATACGACAAAGGTCATAATTTTAAATAGACTATTCCAATTTGTAGGAATGCTTCTTCTGGTATACTTAGTTTTCTTAGTGGGAAATGCGATTCCAGGTAGGGCAGCCTTAAAAAAATCAGAAGACAAAGCATATCGTTTTTCAGGACTACTTCTTGCTATGATGAAAGTCTTTCGTGTGTTTGTTCTTTTTATAGAAAAAACAGTATATATATTATTTTATATTACTGGGCGAAAGTGGTCAGAATATCAGGATAGCGTAACGGAGGAGGAAATCCGTTTTATTGTAAATGAAGGACTAGAACAAGGGGTACTGGAGAATACAGAAGTTGAAATGATTTCCAATATTATGGAAATGGACGAAAAAGAAGTTCGTGATGTGATGACGCGAAGAACCCAAATCCAAGCGTTAGATGGAAACATTACAATAGAAGAGACAATACAGTTTATGCTTGAAGAGTCGTATTCTCGTTTCCCAGTATATGAAGGTGACATAGATAACATAATAGGAATTGCATTTTGGAAGGATATTACAAAATACTATATTCAAAAAAAGGATATCCATGCACCTATAAAAAAATTAGCGAAGAAAGCATATCTGGTTCCGGACACACAGAAGGTCAATGTACTATTTCAGGAAATGCAAATAAAAAAGATTAGTATGGCGATTGCGATTGATGAATATGGTCAGACTGTCGGCATTGTTGCAATGGAAGATATATTGGAAGAAATTGTGGGAAATATTTATGATGAGTTTGATGCGGATGAAAGAATGATTATCAAACAAAGAGAAGGCCGATATTTCATGCGAGGATTAGCTAGCTTGGAAGATGTTGCAAAAGAGTTGAACTTACATATGGACAAGGAATTAGAGGATTATGATACATTAAATGGTTTTCTGATTTCTCAGATAGGACATATTCCAAACGAAAAGGAAAAAGTAAATATTATTTATCAGGGATACGAATTTCGTGTGGTAGATATAAAAGACCGAATGATACGGTTTGTTCGTGTTCATAAAGAAGAAAAAGAAAAGGTCATGCCATAAGGCATGACCTTTTCCTGGAAATTTAATTTCCAAAGCGTATAATAGGGTGGGAGTAGAAAGTGTATAAAACACTATCTATGTTTATTACTATAGTACAAAAATGTGGTCAAAGTGTGTTCTTTCTGTGAAAAGAAAATTCATAAAGATAGATAAGTAAGTTTAGAACTGTACATAGCAAAAAAGCAGAACTGCATGAATTATGCAATCTGCTTTTCTACATCATTTATAAACTTGGAAGGAGAAGAATGAAAAAACATTTTAAACCCACTAAGAGTTTAGCAAGTTTTCATTACTTATGTATTTATTATAGGCAAGAAATGTGTGCCTGATATGTCGGAAATGAAAAAAAATTGTGAACACTCGTTCATAATTGGAAAAAATATGCAAACTTCTATAATAAAGAAGCATTCGAAATGTTTCAAACAAGGGGATTTATTAAATTTCCGATAGTTTTTTACAATTTACTATAAAAAAGTTTAAATGCAGATGGGAAAGTGAATATGAAAATAACAATTTTGTGTGTAGGAAAAATAAAAGAAAAATATTTTAGAGATGGAATTGAGGAGTACAAAAAAAGATTATCAAAATACTGTAAGTTAGAAATTATTGAGGTGGCAGATGAAAAGACACCGGATAATGCCAGTGAAGTAGAAGAAAACTTGATAAAAGAAAAAGAAGCTGCACGAATGGAGAAATATATAAAAAAGGATGCATATACAATAGCATTAGCAATTGATGGAAAAATGCTCGATTCGGTTGAATTGTCAAAGAAAATAGACGTACTGGGAGTAAGAGGAAAAAGTCAGATTATTTTTATCATAGGAGGTTCATTAGGAATTTCCGATAAAATTTTAAAAGAGGTTGACTATAAACTTAGTTTTTCCAAAATGACTTTTCCACATCAGCTTATGCGATTAATATTATTGGAGCAGATATATCGTTCCTATAGAATAAGTAAAAATGAACCATATCACAAATAGTATAAAAGAAGGAGAAATATGAAAGAAATTGCACATATAGAGACAGATTTTGTAGAAAAATTTGGAGTTCCAAGGCAGAGTGGATTAATTGAAGAAGTAAAGGGAAAAATAATATTTGAGCCAGAATTTCGTACTTATGATGCATTTAAAGGATTAGAAGAATATTCACATATATGGTTATTGTGGAAGTTTTCAAAGGTAAAAAAGAAAAACTGGTCAGCAACTGTAAAACCACCGAGATTAGGAGGAAATCAAAGAATGGGTGTTTTTGCAACCCGTTCGCCATTTCGCCCCAATCCTATAGGCTTATCCTGTGTAAAATTAGATAAAGTAGAAAGAAATGATCGATTAGGAACTATATTACATGTAAGTGGAGCTGATTTAGTATCAGGGACTCCTATTTATGACATAAAACCATATTTAGCATATACAGATAGTCACCCTGAGGCAAAATGTGGATTTTCGGATGCGGTAAAGGATCATAAACTGGAAGTAGAAGTGGTAGGTGATATAGGGAAACAAGTCTCAGAAGAAGAGCTGCTTTGCATAAAGAAAATTATAGAGCAGGATCCACGGCCTTCCTATATTGAAGACGAGAATAGAGTTTATGGAATATCTTATACAAATTATAATATCAAATTTAAAGTAAGGCAGAATACAGCGAGTATTATAGAAATAGAACAGCTTAAATAGTGAAAATTTTAGGAAAGCAGGGAAAGAAAAGATAGGAAGAAAAGGGGAAAATACAAGGAAAAACACAAAAAAAGAAAAAAATTAAAAAAAAATCAAAAAAAGTGTTGACTTTTGAAAATCAGGGTGATATACTAAACAAGTCGCTTGGGGGTGACAGAAAATAAGAAACACCTCAAAGCCTTACAGAATAAGGCTTACAGCGATTAGGACGTTGACAATTAAACAGTGAAACAACCTTGAAAATTCAAAAGAATTTCATAGGACATCAAAGATGTTCACGAACAAAAACCTTTAGCAGTAAAGGATAAAAAGCTAGCAAGTTTCTAGCAAGGACAAATTTTAATTTGAGAGTTTGATCCTGGCTCAGGATGAACGCTGGCGGCGTGCTTAACACATGCAA